>ERZ869929.491-NODE-491-length-23525-cov-11.970601_pt1 | contig 23525 bp, 26 predicted proteins | sample MGYA00579312_ERZ869929 | MGnify/ENA primary metagenome ERZ869929 (study PRJEB32216, sample SAMN09231818) | wastewater metagenome | place: USA: Maryland | collected 2016-08-09 | study: EMG produced TPA metagenomics assembly of the PRJNA472060 data set (Reclaimed... | reverse complement strand
CGATTGAGTGCGTCGATGCCCTGAGGGCTTGCATGACTCCAGAAGAGTTTCGTGGCTGGCTCAAGGGCAGTGCGATAGCTTACCTCTGGCGACTTGGGGAGAAAGATTCTCCTGAGCAGGAAGCGAAGAAGGCGGGCTGGCATGTCTCTTGGCTTGCAGGTAAGGACCCAAGGGGTTAAGATTCCCCCGTGCTATCTCCTTAATCTCCTAGAGAGTTGGCCCCGGAGTTGTAGCGTTTGTCTCCTCCGGGGCATTTTTTTACCTGCGTACTCTGTATACCTTCCGATCGCGACCGGCACCGCCTGGCTTGACGGTCTCTTCGATGATGTCACCGGCTTCCATGAGCGTCTGAAGAATCTCGTTGCGATCACGAGCCTTCATCCCTTGGCAGTACTTGGCCAACTGGGTGGTACTCAGGCCATCGTCGCCTGCCTTGCGAATGATGTTAAGCAGTTTCTTGTGCGAGGCTTCGATCTCGTTCTCGGCTACTTCCTTGCTGATCAGATCAGCGGTGTAGTTAAACGACCAGCGGGCTAGATCGTTAGCCATCTTGAAGATCTCGAACGTGACCACCGGGCTGCTTGGGTCTCGAGCAATGGCCTCGATCATCGCGAGCTTGATGGTGATCTCGGTGTAGCGTACCCAGAGGGCATCGTCGTTTCGTGAGTTCTGCAATTGCCAGTCGCGCACCTTGCTGTACTCGGCGAAGGCGGTGTCTTCCCACTCGACCACGATCGGAGCCACGGTCGAAGCCGACAGCGTCTGGATGTTGGCGAGGTTGCCAACGTTGGTCGGTGATACCTCATACGATCTACGAATGTCATCGATCAGATCCTCTGGCACTTCCATCTTCTCGGGGATCTGGGCGTCCGGGTAGTCCTCGAACGGCGGGATCATCAAGATGCGCGAGAGCGTACCGTTATCCACCATGTCGTGGTTCAGCGCCGGGATCAGCGTCCTCGGTGTAGTCGTGCCAAAGAAGTTGAAGTTTGGCTGATTGATATCGAGGCGCTGCCGCTCGCGTGAGTCGGCGTATTCCTGGCCGTGATAGACACCGCTGCTGCTGGAGTAGATCTCGAGCAGGGTCTTGATGATATCCCGCTGGTGTCCAGCTGCGTTCTTGGCCGTCAGGCTCTGAAGGTACAGCCCCATCTCATCGAGGTGTGCGATGCGTGATGGGTAGTCGAACAGCGTCCTGAGAATGGCCACGCCTGAACTGAAGCGATCGCCGCAGATCAGTTGCCCGAGGCCAGAGGCGATCATCAATTCCTTGACGCGCTGGCGGCTGTGATCCTTACCGGCACCGGGCTTGGCGACGGCGATCACGAACACGTTGCATCGGGTGTGCAGATGCGCCATGGCGTAGCGCCGGCCGAAGAGTGCGCCGAACATGCAGATGGTATTCATCAACGCGAAGGTCGGCTGCGGTTGCTGTGCCGTAGCATTGATCCAGCGGGTGACCCGGCCAACGAGTGACGGACTCGTGAACCACTCCATCGGGAAGTTGTTACGAGTGCTCTTTGGAATCTTCTTCGGCGGCTCGAGATTAGTTAGATCCACCTTGACCGCCTTGATCGGATTCAGATCCAGATGCGGCGGAGGTACCCACCCATTTTGCTGTGCAAAAAAGTACAGCGATCCTGCACCTATCTTGGTGGGCGGTGACTTGCTGTAGTGATCCCAACGCTGCCGTGTCTCGAGCGTGTTGTACTTGCCTGATCCTCGTGACCACTGGTCGAAGATGTGGAACCCCTTGGCTTCGGTAGCGCAGTAGATCGCCATGCCAATCTTGTTCCAGTCATCCCACGACAGATCCGGGTTCGGCACAAACTTGAGTGCGTCCTCGACCGCAGCCATGGTACCCACCAACCCGTCATAAGATGACTTGGCATCCTTGTTCGGAATGATGGTGGTGACGTTGCCGCCCAACTTGCGCTGCCTGAGGTTCGGCGGGATCGTTTTATAGGCTTCCTCGCAGGCAGCGAGTACTTGCTCCTTGGTCACCGTGGGCAGGCTGTCTACGGGCGTCTCGTGCGGCGCAGCGAACGGCCACTCGTAGGGCTTGTTGGTTTCCGGGTGCACCGCATAAGAAACGAACTGCTGACCAACTCCGAGTACCTCGATCGGATGCATGGAGATCTTGGTGAACGGTTCGTCAGTGCGGTAAAGGTACAGCGCCTTCGGTGCCTTGCCGATACGCATGAGTTCGGCTTCGCCCAAATGCTTGTGGAAAACTTTGGCCACCTCGATGGCGACCTCAGGTTCCAAGATATCGATATCGATGGCGATGACTTCGCCGCACAAGATACCGATGCCACACCCCGGCCACTTAGACCACAGATCAATGTGAACCTGCTGCGCGTTGACTTCAGTCCATCGAGCCAACTCGCCCCAACTTTTGCCGTCCCAGCGTCCTGGTCGCTTGGTTCCCGGCATAATCGGAATGATGCGGTAGCCCCCATCCACGAGCTTGGCACCATACTGTTGCATGTAGTTGTCAGACATTTTCTACTTGAACCTCGACTCGTTCCTCGCCGTACTGCTTTGAGGCTACGAGTTGTGCTACCACTGCGTCGTCGCTAAAGACAACGCCATTCAGCCCATCGAGAATCGCCTTGATCACGTTGTCCAGATCAGGACGAGAGATGTGCCACCCCGTTTTCTTCTTGTGTGCAAAGTACGCTGTAACAGTTACTTTGACAGGCCCTTCAAACATCGGCTTGCCCAGCATTGCGATCTGCGCCAGCGCCTTGATGTTCATTTCATAGATCTCAGTTTCACGCGGGGTGTATGTCACCACCTTCTTTCCGCGCTTTGCGAATCTAGGCCGCCCCTTCGGCATCGGCTTGCCGTGAATCACGATGTCAATCATCACAACCCCGCTAACTTGTATATGCGATCGACGATGTCATCCGGTGTCTCTGCTTTCTTTCGCAGGAACCGGCTCAATGTGTTGCGACTGATGCGCAGTTTCTGTGCCGCTGCCGAAATGGTCAGCCCCTTGCGGTACAGCGAGACATGGATCTTCTCGCGATCGGTCATCTCGAGTTCATAGCGCAGACTCACTTGCCCCTTAGTTCTACGCTCTATAACCTTCAACCACTTGGGCGATGGCATCCTGGAGCCTGACGCCCACCGGGTGACAGCGGCACGGGTGCACCCGCACATGGCAGCAAACTGCTCATGTGTCAAGTGATTTCGTTCTAGCCATTCATTTAACGACATTGCTCCTCCTACGGATGGTGACATCTTGCCACCACTTGCATCCTGTCACAAGGGGTGTTACCTTTCTTCCGTCGGCCTCCCCGACAAACACGTAAAACGGAGAACCTGTAATGAGAAACGAAGTTGAAATTGCTGAAGAACTCTTCGCTGCAAAACAAGCTGAACGTGAAGCAAACGAGAAGCGGATTGCACTAGAAGAAGAACTGATCGCCATCCTCGGGCAGAAAGAGGAAGGTGCTCAGACACACCAAGTTGGCGACTACAAGATCACCATCACGGGCAAGCTCAATCGCAAGATCGATTGGGACATGTTTGACAGCGCCATCGCTGCCCGCATCCCAGAGAGCATGCACCCGGTCAAACTCAAGCGCGAGCTTGATGAGACTGGTGTGAAGTACCTCGCCAACAACGAGCCGCAACTGTACAAAGTATTGGCTACGGCTCTGACCATTAAACCTGCCAAAACCGCAGTCACTATTGTCCAAGGAGCATGAGATGGCTATATCACTAAGTAGTTTGAGAAAGACTGGTGTCGCCCGTCCGCCGCGTATTGTGGTGTACGGAACCCACGGCATCGGCAAGTCCACCTTCGCGGCCAACGCACCGGCCCCGGTGTTCATCCAGACAGAAGAAGGACTCGATGCGATCAACGTCGATGCCTTCCCGCTGTGCACCTCTTACGAGGAAATGGTGGACGCGATCGGCGCGCTGGCTGGCGAGGATCACGAGTTTGCTACGGTCGTCGTGGATAGCGCCGACTGGGCTGAGCAACTGATCCACAAGCGTGTCGCGCAGGACAACAACGTCGCCACCATTGATGCCATTGGCTACGGCCGTGGCTACAAGGCGGCTGCGGATTACTGGCGTCAGTTGCTTGATGGTCTCGACCATCTGCGTAACGAGAAGAACATGCAGGTCATCCTGCTGGCTCACACGCAGGTCAAGCGATTCGACGACCCGCTGGCTGATCCGTATGACCGCTACCAACTCGATCTGCATCACGGCAGCGCGAGCCTGGTCAGTGAGTGGTGCGACATCCTGATGTTTGCGAACCAGCAGTACAGCACCGTCAAGTCTGATGTTGGCTTCAACCAGAAGGTCACTCGAGCAGTCGGCAACGGTAACCGTGTGCTGTACACGCAAGAGCGTCCGGGCTGGCAGGCCAAGTCACGCTGGGCGTTGCCGGATACGCTGCCGCTGGACTATGCAAAGTTTTCCGAGGCGCTTGCCTCATCGATGAACCAAGTAACTGGAGAGTAAAACAATGGCTAAGTTAAACCTGAACCCCACCGAGTTCCAAAACCTCGAGCCGATGGGTGACAACAGCATCCTTCCTGCTGGCGAGTACGTCATGCAGATCGTTCAGTCGGATATCCGCGAGACGAAGGCGGGCACTGGCCACTACCTGTGGTTGGAGTTCGACATCCTCAAGGGCAACGTGCCGGCTGGCCGTAAGTTCTGGGATCGTCTGAACATCCTGAACCCGAACGAGACGACTCGTAAGATTGCGAACCAGCAGTTGCTGTCGATCTCTCGTGCGGTAGGCATGGATCTGCCGCCGGATGATTCCGAGCGTCTGCACTTCAAGCCCATCAAGGTTGTGATTCGTCACAAGGAGAACAAGCAGGGCAACCTCGAAGCGCGTCCGGCTTACCTCTCGGTGTCAGATGCCACGCCAACGGCTGCTCCTGTGGCTGCTGCCAAGCCGGCAGTATCGAAGCCTTGGGAAAAGCACGCTAAGTAAATAGGCGGCGCGGCACTCGGGGGCGTGATACCCGCCCTAACCCCGATACTTCCGGGTGCCGCGTCTCCTTCTGGAGGGGATATGAAGACTGTCATTCATGTGAATCAGCACGCGATTCGGCGCAACATCAAGAACGAGCAGCGTGAGCCGGTGCTAACCGTCAAGACTTACAAGAGCAACACCTATGCTCACGAGGTCAAGATCCATGGCGAGTCTAAGGTCGTCTACTCTCCAGATAAGCCGCTCTCGTGTGGCGCTCGAGTGTGGATTGAAACCGAAGCCGAAGTGGAGATCCTTGCCTAATGGCCAAAATTCCGCAGACACAAGACCCGACGCTATCCGCCATTGATCTGATGATGGAGCGCGGGCAAGAGAGTCGCAGCCGAAACTATCTCGGCGCATCATCCATCGGCGAGTCATGCGAGCGTAAGCTCTGGCTCGGATTCCGCTGGCTCAAAAAAGGATTCATCGAAGCAGCAGGACTGCGTCGAATCAACGACGGCCATCGAGGCGAAGACGTTGTCGCCAACATGATCCGTCTTGTCCCCGGCATCGAACTATCGACTGCAAAGGATGACGGTACTCAGCACTCCTTCGAAGATCTCGGCGGCCACTTCCGTGGCAACTGCGACGGGCTGCTGACTGGCTTGATCCAGTCGCCTGAGAAACTCCATGTGTGGGAGTGCAAGGTTGTCAACGAAACCAAGTTCAAGAAGCTGGCATCACTCAAGATTTCCAAGGGCGAAGACGAAGCACTGAAGAACTGGGACTACGTGTACTACGCGCAGGCTCAGGTCTATATGCATTACTTCGGCGCGACCCGGCACTACATGACCGTCGCCTCTCCTGGCGTGCGCGACCTTGTGAGTGTCCGGACAAAGTACGTACAGGCCGAAGCCGAGAAGTTTATCGAGAAGGCCAAGCGGATCATCTTTGCCGCTAAGCCACCGAGCAAGATCACCGAAGATCCCGCATGGCACGAGTGCAAGTACTGCACGTTCCACAGCATGTGCCACGATCAAGAGTTCCCGACTCGCAAGTCTTGTCGCACTTGTTTGCACAGCACGCCGCTGAAGACAGGCGGTTGGAAGTGCGAGTTCCACAACAAGGACTTAGATCAAGATGCCCAGCTTACCGGCTGCGAGCATCACCTGTTCATACCGGATCTGATCCCCGGAGAGCAGATAAACTCAGGACCTAACTGGGTCGAGTACAAGATGGGGGATGGATCAGTATGGATCGATACTTCGAAATAACCGAGGACGAAGATGAGGCTGACTCATTGGTGCTTACCGGCGAAGACATAGAGACGATCCTTCGGGCACTCGACTCTTACGGCTACGCAATGGTGATGTCTCAGTCGATGGGCGAACTCGAGAAAATTAAACGCGCTGCACAAGCACTCATGGCACAACTACCCAGAACGGAATTTGACTCATGATCACACTCAGGCCATATCAATCAGAAGCTATCGAAGGAACACTGCGCTTCTTTGCAGAGGACGCTGGAAACCCACTCATCGTGCTTCCTACGGGAACCGGTAAGAGCGTGGTCATCGCCGAGTTCTGTCGGCAGGTTCTGAGTCAATGGCCTGATACTAAGATCCTGGTCATCACGCACGTTCGCGAACTGATTAAGCAGAACTACGACGAACTCAAAGGGCTGTGGCCCGAGGCCCCGGCGGGTATTAACTCGGCTGGCCTGAAGAAACGCGACTACGATCCGTCAATTGTATTCTGTGGGATACAGTCGGTACACGGTAAGGCATCGAAGTTTGTGAAGGTCGATCTGTGCCTGATCGATGAGGCGCATCTGATTCCTAGAAAGACAAATACGATGTACCAAAAGTTCTTGAAGAACCTTAAGATCATGAACCCAGATATGCGCGTGATCGGGTTGACTGCTACGCCGTATCGGCTCGACAGTGGTCTACTCCATCAGGGCAAGGATGCTCTCTTCAGCGCGGTATCACATGAAGCTGATCTCAAAGACATGGTCGCCCAAGGCTACCTCACGAAGCTGGTATCCAAGCAACCCAAGACGCGACTGGACGTTAGCGGCGTCGCAACCCGAGGCGGCGAGTTTATCCAAGGCGACTTGGAAAGAGCGGTGGACAAGGATGATGTCAATCGTGCAGCCGTCGGAGAAATCCTCGAGTACGGAAAAGACCGAAAGTCTTGGCTAATCTTTTGCGCTGGCGTTGATCACGCTCGGCACGTAGCCGAACTGGTTCGCTCTGCCGGCATATCCTGCGAGACGATCTTCGGCGACACCGCAAGCGAAGACCGTGACCGAATTGTCCGCGAGTTCAAGGCTGGCCAGATCCGATGCCTTGCCTCGATGGGCGTGTTGACCACCGGCTTCAATGCGCCTGCCGTAGACCTGATCGCCATGCTGCGTCCGACTCAGTCAACCGGCTTGTATATACAGATCATGGGACGGGGTATGCGCAACTCCCCCGGCAAGACGGAATGCCTGGTACTGGACTTCGCCGGCAACGTGGCTCGGCATGGCCCGGTCGATCGGGTGAATCCAAAGAAACCTCGAGCATCTACCGGCGAGGGCGAGGCACCGGTCAAGACCTGCCCCAAGTGCGACAGCATCGTCTTTGCGGCCCTGAAGGAATGCCCCGACTGTGGCTATGTCTGGCCGGCCAGAGAGGTTGAGATCGAGCGTACAGCGACGACGCTGGCAGTCATGTCGGTCGATGCCCCGGCTATCTGGCGCAAGGTCAACGCGGTGTCGTATCGACGCCACAAGAAACCTGACAAGCCAGACTCGATGCGAGTGGACTACCGCTGTGGACTAAGCCAGATCAGCGAATGGGTCTGCTTCGACCACAAGGGCTTTGCCAAGGATAAGGCTCGACGCTGGTGGCAGCGCAGGCTCGTTGCCCCAGACGCCATCCCCGACAGCACCGATCAGGCTCTCGCGTGGTCAGGAAAGTTGGCTAAGCCAGTTGAAATACAGGTCCGTCAGAATGGCAAGTACACAGAGATTATCGACTTTCGGTTTGTGTCCGATATGCAAGCGGGAGGCAAGGGGGTTTCTGTATCTACCGCCACCGGGGGCGCTTCGACGCAAGGCCCGCTTTTGCTCAATGCGATGTATGGATGACTATATGATCGACAAATCACCGAACGAACAAGCTGCCATGAACGAAGCCGCTGCTGCGGCCGGCCACTTCATCGAGGCATCGGGGGTCTACAACTTCCTCGAGTTCACGCCTGATCAGTTTGACCAGTTCATCGAGGCGATCGTAACTGCCTACGTCGAGTCGCTTCAGAATCAGAAGATCGAAACAGAGGGTGTAAGATTCCCCTAGACCGCCTTACCACGGAACCATGCTTTGCCATGCTCGACGACGCACAGTTCAGGCTGAAGCATCTTACCGCCCACAAACGTAATGACGGCAAACCCCGATGCCCAATTGACCGGGCTGGCTTCAGTGTAGTTGAACTGCGGACCGTATGGCTCCGCCAGCGTCCCGGTGTCTACGCCGTAACGCCGACCGCGATAGTCCGCCCACGGCGTGACCTGCAACTTGTGCATGTGCCCGTGGACATACGAGACACCGGCCTTAAGGGTTGAGTTGTAGGACGAATGAACGCCACCCGCTATGGGTCGGTGCCGGATGCAGAGCCAATCGTCCTGCTCACGGTTCAGGTGGATCGCCCAGCCCGCTTCCCAGCGCGGCAGATAGTCGAGCAGGGTCATGCCGGTCATCTCTTCAAACTCGCCTACGCGGCCTGAGAGATAGTTCTCGAAGCGGGAGTCATGGTTGCCTATGGTACGCAGGAGCTTGGCTCCCTTAGCCGCACGTTCGATCTCAGCGCAGCGATCCTGCACGGTGTGGATCTCGTCTTTTAGCTCAGGCTGCTTTTCCCACATGATGCGGGCGTGTCTGCTGATCCGAGCGCCGTCTAGGATGTCGCCATTCAGGATGACGATTTTCGGACTAAGTTGCTTAGCTAACTTGCAGAAGGCTTCGTGAGCCTTGGTGACGATACCGGGCCAGTAGTGTGCGTCTGATGCGATGAGAACCACACCATCGTGCAGCTCGTAGTCCATGACATTCTTATAGACTTTGGATCGTTTCTCGGCAATCTCGTTTAACGCATCGCCTTTTCGCGAGCGCCAACTATTACCGTGTCCTTTGGCATCAGAGGGCAAAGATATGCCGTATCTAATCTCCAGAGTCCGCCTTCGAGAGCGAACCGCCCGAGGGGCCATCCTAAAAAATTCGGCAACTTTGTTAGCGGTTTTTAGTTTTTTCCAAGCTTCGATGAATTCAGAGTCACTTGTCTTTTCCGACACGATCCACCTTTATGCCTAGTTCCTTGCGGCGCTTGTTGGTCGCTTTATCGTCCCGAGATGCACGCCATTCGAGATGGCCATCTACGAGTCGATACTCTTCCTTGTGAACCAACGCACAGTCACAGCACTCCGAGTGTGTGTACCCACGGACCCGGTACCATATCCCGTCTTCTATTTGGACTGGAATGTACTTGTCCTTCTTTTTCATGGGCTTGACTCTACCTGTTTGCGTAACGCTTTAGCAAGAGTTCCTCGGCAAGGGTATATCCACCACGAGCCTTCTTGATCCTTTGAGCTTCCATTTGGTGCAGCTTCTCAGCGTAGGCGCTGGACTCTTTAGGGGTGCTAAAGACACCAAGATGTTTCCCGGTTTTTAAGTAATGGTCGATGGCTTCTTTATCCGAAACCACGCGCCCGTTAACTACCGTTGGTATCAGGACTTCCTTTCCATTGATGTTAACGCCCATGGATCTTACGGTGCTGTAAGTTCCATCCGCGTTACGAACTGCTGGCAGTTTTGAGACATCAATGTTTCCGGGTTCAACCAACCCGCCCTGAGCCTTTCCCTTGGGGAACTTGACCCCCATTTCTTCAAGCACGCGCAGCTCATCTTTGCTCAGGCTTTTCTTAATCTTGTCCTCAATGAAGGCTTCTGGCATTTGATTAGCAGCTAATTTTCTAGCAACTGTATTTGCCTTTGACAAAAAATCTTTAAGGTAAAAACGCTTTTGATTGTTGGTAAGACCCTTGTACTTTTCGCTCTGAACAAAATTAGATATGAAATCGTCAGTAATTTTCGAGGTCATGGAGGCAATCAATCGATCTGCCTCCGGATTACCGGTGCGCTTAAAGATTTCAAACTCTTTAATCTGAAGCCGGTCCATCTCTTTCTCGGCTTCGTTCTTCGGCGAGATCTGGGTGACACCCGTAACCTGGCGCAAAGCCGGAGCCTCACGTACCCGAGGCTGCGGGTTGGTATACGAGAACGACTCTGGTAGTGCACGACTAGCGACCGGAAGTTTCGCCTCAATCGGACCCGTCAACAGCTCCTCGGTAACCCGGCGAACCTTTGCCTCTTCCGGCTCCAGCTCCGCCATGACATCACGGAGCTGCTGGAATGGAATAAAGAATGTACCGGCGTATTCTCCGCCAAGTTTGGCAAGATAGTCCTCTGCCTTTTTTGACCCAAGCTCTGGATCTTCTCGCATCTTGCCAAGCAATCCATCTACCAACTGCAAACCGGTCTTGTCGGAACCGATTCCAGCCAAAGCTTCAGTGATGTCCGTACCTTTCAGGTCGTACAGCGTGCCATTAAGGTTTCTCTTGATGACATCACCAACAAACAGGTACGCAGAGAACGGAGCATACGGACGCATATCGATGGTCTTGCCATCCTCGCCCTTTAGCTCGTACCACTTTTCGCCTGCGTACTCGGAATCTCGCAGCGCATAAGCGCCATACAAAAGACCGGAGCCAGCGAGTGACTTAGACAGCAACTTGGTGTCACCGCCTTTAAGCGCAGCGCGTTCGTTCTTGCTGAGCAAATGCAGCGGGCCGAGCGGACTGTACTCCGTCATGAACCGCATTGAGTTAATTAAGAATCGCGGGAACGGAATGGCTACCGCTAAAGGAGGAATGTTATCGATTGCAGTGACAACAGCCTGCTCGGTTTTCGTTTTCGGAGCGTTGGAGAAAGTAAACTCCATGGCATCCGCAACGCCACGCTGAACGATGTCCTCAGGAATATCACCCATGCGACCCGACTTCATCACTTCGTGAAAGTCGAGTCCGCGAGCTTTCATGCCACGCTCAACCGAGTCTGCAAAGACGGCGCTACGCATTACGCTATCTTGGAATCGGTTGAAGACGTTCAGCGCATACACGCCTTTCTCGGCTGCGCCTAGGATGTCACTTCCCTTTCCGCCGAGTGCAACGCCAGCGTTGTACTGGCGGAACATCTCATCGTATTCTTTCGGGCGAACTTCCAAGATGCGCTTGGTGAGATCGTACGACTGCTTCGGATTGAGAAGACGGAGAACCTGACCGAAGGCATCGCCTGCTGTCATCAGCGGCATCTCCGGGTTAACTCGGCCCGTAGCCTTTTGGATTCCAAAGTCAATCAGTTTCGTACCGGTATCAAGGATGGATCGACCCACGCCAACGGTTGCGTTACGCACCGCCGTTGAAAGTTGGGACACCATCAATCCACGACGCATGTCTTCTATGCGTCTGAAGATCCCGCGATCATCAATGATTCCACCCGCAGCCTGAGTGTTGATCCCCTCGACCGCATCTTCTGCTTCGCGCGTAAACTTTCTGAAGTCGCTCAGGATCTGCAACGTACGACCGGCCTGTGAGACTTCTTGAACGTAAGACTGCGAGAACTCTTCTGGCGTCAAGTTGTTTCGCTTGAGAATGTCTACGTAGACATCGGGTCGCAAGCGACCAGACTGAAGAAGATTAGCAACCTGCAAGAACGGCGGGATGCTGGGGTCAATCTTGACCTCGCCAGTCTCCAGCAATTCCTTTGCTGCATTTGTGATGTTGCGCTGTGCTGCGACCGTAGGCGCTACGCGCTCGCCAGTCTTTACACCGGGGATGACGTTCTCGGGCAGATCACGCGCTGCAATACGCGCAGCTTCTAACTCGGGATCTGCCGATAGTTCAACCTCAGACTTAACGACTTGCGTGTTGACTTGATCCGCCGACTTTACAATCGGCAAGTCTTTAGCCTTAGGCTTACGTCCGCGCTTTGGCTTGCCGACAACTTCCGGAACCGTGGTTGGCGGGGCAGGCGGAGCCGGTGGTTCTGGCGTAACCGCAGGCGGAACGTCAGGCACGCGCTTAGCGCGACCAAGCAAAGTCTTTGCAGCAACGGCTCCGGGTATCACTACCTCGGGACCGAGAACATCTTGTGCAACCGTGCCAGCAACTTCGGAGCCGGTGACCTTCTTAACGCCTTCACCAATCAGTTCAGACGGAACAGACAGGACTTCCGCAGCAGGGCGGATAGTTTCCATACCGAGCTTGCCCATCTGGGTGCGCGGTTCGTACGTCATCTTCTGTTGCGTTTCGCGAATAGCCTTCGCAGCTTCAGGGTCAGACTCACCCTTTGCTAATCCATAAAGACCGCGTGCATACGACGGAAGCAGGCTGGCTACACCTGTCAGCATAGACAGCGCAGGTTCGGTCACGAGCGAAGTCAGACTGAGCGGAGTCGGCTCTTTGCGCTTCGAAGCCGGTTCCGCTTCCGGCTCTGGCTTCGGAGCAAGAGTCGGACGCGCAGGCGGAGCGGTGCGTTGCTCACGCATAAAGTCTACGCGCGCAGGCGCAGCAGAAACCTCTGGCTTCTTAGGCTCCGGCTTTGAAGCGCCGTACTTAGACTTTAGAACGTAGGCTTCTGCATCCTCTTGGGTTGCCCCCTCAGGTGCAGGAACATTCCACTTCCTTCCGTCTGGACCGATGACCGTAAAAGTTGGCATCGTAATCCTCTTTTATTAATTCCCTAAGCCGAGGGATTTCATCATGAATTGTTCAACAACTCCCATTTTGTTTGCCCTGTCATTTAAAACATTAAGGAGTTCTTGCTCTTCAATAGTCAATCGCTGACCTCTCTTTTGCTTAGCACGTAAAGATGCCAGCTTTTCAGAGTCGGTTAAACGTGGACCGGTAGGTGCGGCACGCTCTGGATATTTGAGTTTAACAAAAGCTTGATAAGCCTGATCTGGAGGAAGATTTGGGAATCTAGCTTTTGCAGTCGCTTGATCCGCTCGAACTTGAGCAGGATCTTGAGGACCCTTCTGAGCAGCAAGTCTTCGAATCTCAAGCAGTCGATTGCGATAGTCCGCCATTGATTCCGCAGCCAGACGTTTTTCTTCACTGCCTGACTTACGCATCAAGATATCAACAGCAAGTTCTTGAGCGGTTTGTCTGCGTTTTTCGTTTTCCAGTTCGTTTTTACGAATCAACTCCGCAGAACGACGCATGGTTCCCGCACCCAAGATGTCAGCGATGCTGAGCTTCTTGGGTGCTTCGAGATTAGCCTTCGCCTTCTCAAGTAGCGCAAGTAGTTCATCTTCGTACGTGTTCTTTCTAGAGACAGCCGGAACGTCAGCCAGACCCGCATCAATCTCTTCCTCAGCGGCGGCCTCTTCTTCCGTCACCTCGGGTTCATTGACAGGCTGAGCTTCGTCTTCGTCTTCAGCAAACTCAACGACTTGACCCTTGTCTGCGGAGATCTCTTCGTCTTCCGCCTCGTCTTCTAGTTCAACAGGATCACCCCAGCCTGGCTCCAAACTGGCGGCATTTTTCGCTGGCTTATTCTTCTGTACGCCCGGACCCAGAATGTAATCCGAGTACATGCGCATCAGATCCTGTTTCAGATCTGCGCGCGGATCACCAAGACCCGTCATTGCAAGAGCGGCGCTTCTTTTCATAGCCATGACTTACTTCCCGCCTAAGTACTTTTTGATAAGGTCTGAAATGCTAGAGTTCGTTGAACCCTTGAGAATCTCATCAATGACTTTGTACGTGTTCGCAGCCTTCGACAATCCAGTCTCTAGGTCCGCCTGATCAGGCATCTCCTGACGAGTTGTGATTTCCGTCTTCGGAATCTGCACACCGCTGAGTACATCCGCCAAGAATTTAACTTGTTCTTTCGGATAGCCCTCTTGTCGCAAGAAGTCCTGATAAGCGAGATCAAGATTGGCTTGCTGCATGGCGCGCTCTTTCGCGCCAACTCCAGTGATGGCTTCGGCTCCAGCAAGACCCAAAGTCTGAGCGGATTCTCCGAGAGCGCCATATCTGGCGGCAAGCGCCTGAAGGTTTTGAGCGTCTTGCTGAGTAAGCTGACCCTTCGACTCTGCGATACGAGCCAAGTTCGCGGCATCTTGCTGAGTAAGCTGACCCGTTGCCTTGCCGATGTCCGCCAGTCGAGCGGCATCTTCCGAGGTAAGCTGACCCATTTTCGCGCCAATGTCTGCAACGCGAACGCCACTCTCCAGCATCCGGTTAAGATCAGAAGTACTGAGCTGACCAACCGTTCCGGCCAACTGAGCCAACCGACCCACATCCTGACCGTAGATGTCCGCAGCCTGACCGTAACCAGCCTGAAGCGCCTTGGTTTGCTCGGCAAGCACAGACTCTTGCACATCGCGCAAAGCGCGCGCACCAAACTCACCCATGCGGGTGCTGCCGGGACCAACACTAAACTGACCGGCTCCGATGAACTCTTGTCCAATCTCGGGCAGATACTTCTCTTTAAGTTGACGAACACCAATGTCGCCAATCTGCTCAACCACATTCTTCAGATACGGACTCATGTATTCCTGAGCCGCCTGCGGGAATGTACGAGCTGCTGCACCCAAGAACGGCTGCGCTGCTGTTAAGGCAGAACCTTCGCCAGCTCGCTGAATGGTAGGCATGGCTTGCGAGAACATCGGCTGTGCCGTTGTTAGTCCCGACATGCCTGCTGATTGAGTCAAGTACGGAGCTGCTGCGGGAGCGCCAAGCATTCCCGCTGCCGTAGCAAAATCTCCGGCTGCGGCACCCATTCCGCTCATGCCAGCGGCCTGTCCTAGCGTGGCTCCGGCTTGTTGCAAGAACGGCTGATAAGCGCCAGCCGCTGCCTTGGTGGCCTCAAAGCCGGTCTTCTCGCCGGGAGTAAACCCGGCAATTCGAGGGCCGGTGTACTGCGCATACGGAAGGTTAGCGACTGCTTGAGCGCGACCCAGCATGTCGGTGGTGTACTGGGTATACCACTCTGGGAGCTGGACAGTGGAGGTGCCGGTCAGAGTGACCGGGGTCGGGGATTTACCCTCAAAAAGAAAGTCTGTGACGCTCATCAGGTCAACCCTCCGCCCATGTACTTATCGGGCGACTTTGCGTTTGGACTAATCCGGCCACGCGATAGGGCACGACCCTTGTGCTTTCGGATATTAGCACGGAACTTATCCATGCGCCGAGCACCCTCCTTGGTCGAGCCGTCCCCCAGCAGAGCCAGCGTTTCTGCATCAATCACATATTCCCCGTCGCTCAGTAAAGCCGGGATCTTGTCTTCTCGGCCAGAGCCGGGACCATCCACGTAGCGGGAACTCTTGGAGCCACCCTTGGCGTAGCCGGTCAATCCGCCCGTAGCCATTGGAACATCTTCACCCGGTGGTTTTGCAGGCGGAAGTTCAGGTTGAATCGGTTTCTCTAACTGCAAGGCGTTTTCAAAGAACTTGGCTTCCGGTCGAGTGCCGTAGGTGTAGTAGTCAATGTCCGGACTCAACTGCTGACGGGTGTAGGTGTACTTCGGCAAGGAGCCGCCCATGCCGCCGCCAGTCTGAGTCGCTGAAGTTTTTGTGCCGCCACTACCAGAAGCAGCAGACCCAAAAGCCCCTAATATCTTCAGAAGGTTTTCTATTGATCCGTACTTGTCAAGAAGATCTTTGAGCGGGTTAGGCTCATTGATCTTAGGCTCCGGCAAATCAACCGGTGTTTTTAAAGGAATCGTAAACGGAGGCAAGTTTAGTCCGCCATCAGTAGGTGGAGTTCCCTTAACAACAACTTCATCCAGATTTTGATCTGGGTATTGAATTCTTCCGTCAACCACCTCTGGCTGCGGAAGATCAACAGGGGTTGTAGTTGGAAGTGTTAATGCTCCAAGTCCAAGAAACTTTTCAAGTGGCGGTCTATTAGCCGTAACAACGACCTCTTCCAAATCGTTTTCTGGATAGGTGATTCTTCCGTCAACTATTTCTGGCTGCGGAAGATCAACTGGTGTTGTTGTTGGAACTGTAACCGTCCCAAGACCAAGCAAACTTTCAAGCGGAGGCCGGTTTGCGGTAACAACGACTTCTTCCAGATCTTGATCTGGATATTGAATACGACCATCAACAACTTCAGGCTGAGGTAAATCAACCGGAGTCGTTGTTGGAAGCGCAACCGTTCCAAGACCAAGCAGATTTTCAAGTGGAGGACGATTAGCCGTAACCACTACTTCTTCAAGACTTTGATCAGGGTAAGTAACTTGACCATTAACAATTTCTGGCTTTGGTAAATCAACCGGAGTTGTGGTTGGAACAGCAACTGCCCCAAGCCCAAGCAAGTTAGAAAGGGACGGTTTTGATGCTGTGACAACCACTTCTTCAAGCGGAGGCTGTGGGGTAGCGGCTCCAGATGCTGCCGCTCCACTTGAGGCTCCGCCAGAGCTTGCCAACGAACCAGCCCCAAGAGCGCCTGCACCCAACGCCGCCAACTGAGCACCAGTCAGACCAGCGCCCGCAACAATTGGGAACGTAGCCGTTCCAAGACCTGCCGCGCTAACCGCACCCGGAATCAATCCGCTTGGAATGACACCAGTTAATGCGCCAGCACCAGTAGCCCCAGCGGCACCAGCACCCGCAGCGCCAGCGCCAGCCCCAGCGCCAGCGCCGCCAGCACTACCAGCGCCAAACAGCCCCGGAATAGCCGTTGCACCCATCGCCGCAGCGGCGAGAGCAGCCAATTCCTTAATAGGAAGTTTTCCAAGCAGAGTCTCTTCTTTTTTGACTCCAAGTGTTGGATCAGCGTAACCAGCCTCTCCACCAAGAGCAGCGACGTTTCGCTCAATAGCCTGCTCTTTTTTAAACTCGTTACCCGGGCCAACATAACGCTCTTCAAATACCTTTTGAGGCATTTCGTTGTAGAACTTGGCAATCTCGTTGGCGTCCATTGGACCGCGCAACATCTTCATCTTGTTGGGGTCAACGAGATTTCCAACAAAGTCACCGCCAAGATCTTGCTCGGCCTGAAGCGCAGCGTTAAATGCGCCAGCAAAATCATCCGCCTCAAGCAACGCGCTGATGCGGCTTAGTGCCTGAACACGCGAATTCTCTTGGACCGCAGCTCTTTCGGCAGCGGTAATCTCAGCGGGACGCGCAACTTCCTGAAGAGCGCTAGCCATCTCCGGCGTTACTTCAAAGTCAATTGCAGGACCAGAAGGTGCGGCTTTAGGCACATAGATTCCAGTTCCCATTGGAGGAGCGGTCACGCCAGTTGTACCAGTAAAGCCTTGTTGAAGAAGGCCTGGCTCAAGCGCCATTTTTTGCAGTTCTTCTGTCTTGCGAAGATTTGCGAACAGCTCGTCTAAAGCGCCAACATTAATTCCTGTGCTAGCAGGAACGTCAGCGCCTTCCACAAAAAGGTTTTGAATGTACTCAGGCGACGGACGAGTCTGCGGCAAAAAAACCGGAGCGTTGTATTCCTGCGACAAACCTTCATCAAGAAGCGAAAGCGGTGACGGACCCACCGGCTCTTCTTCCGGCAATCCACGATCAGCCGCTACCGGCTCTCCGCCAGAACTCGGTTCTACGTACTCGGGCAATCCAAGTCCGCCATAGCTAACGGAAGTTCCGTAAACGGTTTCATCTGCATCCGGAACCATTCCATAAGTGTAGTAGTTAGCCATAGTTCACCTAGTCCAAAACTTGATAGAAGCGAAGCGCCCACTCGCGCCAGTCATCAAACTGATAAGGCGACGGAGGGTTTAACTGTGAAATGCCGTTGATACCAATCAAACCAGCCGCCCAATTCTGCCACTCATCTTCTTTGTACAACTGCGGAATCACCGCATACTCGTCCAAGTCCAAACACAGCGTATCCGCCCAGTACTGCAACTCCATCCCACGCGGATCTACGATGCGATGCGTTCTCACGGATTCTCTCCAAGGATCGTACCCGTAGCCGGTTCGATGTGCGCAATGATCTGGCCCATCTGGTAGTTTCCGCCAACCGTGTTGCTCTCAAAGCGGAAGCGCAACTCACGACGGATCTCGCGGAAGTACACCAACTGCTGTTGTTTCTCAGTAATCGTGGCGTAGATGGTTTGCGGATCGCTCGTGACTTCACCGGATCTGGCGTTGGCTCGACCCGTTACTTGCACGGTCATGTTTCCAGACTGCACGAAGTCAGGCTCCAAGAACTCAACACGAACAGCCATGTTCTGAGGCTGATCAGAAGCAATCAAAGACATGTCTGCTGTCTCAAAGTACGACGGTATCGGACGGATCTGCGAACCATTGATCTCGTCAGTGCCGTACTCGTGCTGCCACACCACGTAGCCCTTGGGGTCATTGATGATGCGAGGGCTGCCATCTTCAGTGACGCGCAAATCACCATCTTGGGTAATACGGTATTGCGCCTCTTCAGTGTCGATGACGCCAATCATCAATGGCGAACTGAAGACCTGCGCGTACATGCCCGCCGAGCGTCCCGTAGCCGGAAGAATCGTGTCGTACCACGTATTCTCGCGCACGTTGTAGATCACAGCATGGCTGCACTCGGTCGCATTCCCACGCGGATAGCACCACCAGATCTCGCCCCAACGCGGGACCTTCACGGCAAACACCTTCTGGCGCTGATTAAAGTTCAGATTGTCGTAGAACCAGTTTAGGTTGAGGCTGTTCGGCACTTCGCGTACAACACCGTTGAACATCAAGAATCGGTCAACGCCGCACCAGTAATAGATGCCGTCGTACTCGATGACGCTCTGCGAAGACAGAATGCTCGACTGCGAGGTGATGGTGTCAAACTGGAATACCGCTGTGCTTCCGACATACGTCGCACGGATCACCGAGTCCAACGACCAGAAGAGTCCCGATGGCGCGTTACCGGCACCGGATCGAAGCGGAAGACCTTTGACGATCTTTTGACTCGTAACACGAGCAGCACCCGAGTCACCATTGGTCCAGTCGTCCGTATAACCAGCGCGGCTCCACTGAATAAAACCATCTGAGCCATACGCAAACACATACGGCGCAAGAGCTACGATGCCGCCTGATACCGTGATGCCTGTAACTGGAGTGAGCGGAGCCGTGCCGTTATCAAAGCCAGCATATAGTTGGCCAGCAGCATCCGATGAGATGTCTTCTAGGTTGGGCGCGTAGTGCGCCAATATTTCGTTTTGCGCATTCGTCGTGTTGTACGCAACGTCAAACTGCCAGAGCGCATTGCTATTGGAAACAAAAGCAGGATCAGTTCGGTTCGTGACAATACTGCTATTGCCGTTTTGCTCTAAGCGAAAACGAAAAACGCCATCCGATGTACCGACATGGACGTAGGTATACGCATTGTGGTTATGGATATGCATACCACGAGCAATGCCATCCAACTGATCTTGCAGCGCACGATAGCCGCCCATCTTTCTGGGAAGCCCACGCTGAAACCGGACCCACTGGCCGTCAACGTAATAATTTCCCTCGAACTTGGTACCGTCGCGCTTGATACCGGGTTCAGAGCGAACAATGACCGGCTGCAACGGCATTAGTACGTCCCGCCCTCAATCGGGTCGAGGCCAAGAGCAATCTGCGCAGCCGAGGTGGTGGCAGCAGTAAACACTGCATCGCCAATTGCTGTGGCACCCAAGTTGGTTCGCGCACCCGAAGCCGTTGTGGCTCCGGTACCGCCCTGAACAATGGCTACTGGAATACCAATCGACGCCGTATCAGCGTCAACTACGTCAGTACCATCACAATACAGAATGGCTCGGCCAGCCGTAGGAACAGTAACTGGTATAGCCTGTGCAATCGTCTTAACGCCCAGCGTAAACGAGCCGGATGTTTGATTGCTTATCCAGTACTGCTGCACCGTAGTGGGAACAATAATGTCCCGGTTATTGGTCAGCGTGCCAGTAAAGATGTAAGCGGTCTTGTTAATCTCCGAGATGGACAACGTGTAGTTGCCGCTGCCAGAGATATCAATAGACAGTACCGTAAAGGCATAAATTGAAGACTGCCCGTAACCAATAGTCCAAAACTGCGTTCCGTCCGTGACAATAATGCAACTGTCATTTGGGGACAGAACCAGCGTGGCAGATCCGTTAATGGTTTCGATTCCAGAGGGGTCGATGACCAGATCACCAGAACCGCTGTTACGAACATTAACAAACCAATCCGCACCCACAGACGCGGATGCATCTAAAGAAAGCGTCCCTGCCCCACCGTCCCATACGAGCACTTTTGCTCGATCACTACTACCGGTGGTGTAGTTGGTATTGAACGTGCTGACCGGCATAGACTGGTTCAGCGTCGTCGCAATCGCCTTGATGCCAAGCCCAGCCAGCGCAGAAGCATTCGCTGCCGAAGCCGAAGCTCCGTACTGGAATGCTCGCCACGTACCCGCCGCCGTGCTGTTATCAGTCAGATAAATCTGAAACGTCGCGCCACTCGGAACCGCGCAGATCTGCGTGCCGGTGTGATCCTTAACCGTGTAGGTATTGGCATTGACGTTGTTGAACAGAACCGTCTCGCCAGTCGAGGCTTCAAGGGCGCTCGGCATAATCAGCGATAGACCACCCGAGACGGCATTAACGTCCATGATGGCTGCAACGACATTCGTAGTCGGAGCCGTTTCTAACGGCCAGTCCAGCGCCTGATCAATGGTCAGCGAGACATAACGATACGAGACATCGCTCGGGTAGATCGTCGTGCCACCGAATGTTTGGGTATAGGTGGAGGTCATGTTTAAGCCTCTCGCCGGTTCGTAGACCGGTCAACAATTTTCTGTAGATCTTCGCCATTTAGCGCCGCCAGCGAACGGTCGTAATAGGACTGCCACAATTGAACGCGCTGGTCGTCCTTGATGAAAGGCGTGGCCTCGACCAAGGCTCCGTACAACAGCAGGTTCGGAGCAAACTCCGTCAGCCAGTTGGTTTGGTTCGTGTTGTCCAGCAACGGCGGCAGTTCGTAATAAAGCACTTCAAGCGGGTAGTTCGCATCCGGCGTCGGCGCAAAGATCCAGTGCTTGTAGTCGTAATCCGCGTAAAACTGCGGGCCACCGGTTTGCGTCTCGTTTGGCCAGTAAGAGCGGATGTACTCGTAGGATCGGGCAAACACGGGGGTGTGGGTGTTGTTGTTAACACCGGTGCCGTAGTTGATGCTGATGGTATCGCGCCACCGATCCGGCTTCGGGTAAACCGCTACCCCAGATTGCAGGGTAGTATTGACTACCGTCTGGAAGCCTTGGATCTTCAGTTCACGGGCGATCCGCCGCTCGGCCAACGTAATCAGCCGGGGAATCTGCTCGTAAACGATAGGGTCGGTCGCACCACCGCGTTCAAGGTAGTTGCGGATGTCCGACTGCAAACTGGTAAATGTCATCGACGCAGGCATAAACCTCTCCTAAGTCCCGCGTCTTACCAGTCGGGCAAGACTAAATGGCTCTAGTGTAGCAAAAAGTCAATACGACCAAACAGTAGGCCGAACCCCGGTAGTCAGCGTATCCAAGTGTATAAATCGCCCAGTCCCCTTCTGCTGAACCCCGATGCCAGTAAAGCCAAGGATCATGGAAAACTTAAGAAGTTTGTGGGCATCGGCCCCCTCTACTCCGATGTCAGCAGCGCAGCCCGAGGCATGTGCGCCGGGAGTCGCCTTCTTGGCCTCAATCGGGTGCTTCGGGCAGCGGTAGCCAGAGGTTACTCGCATCGGCTTACCATAAGCTTTACGCAAAGACTGCAACTTCTCCATGAACTCCGGCTTCATCTGGTTCTCGCCGCAGTGGGAGCAGTTAAATTCCGAAGCCTTAAAGTTGGGCACTTTACTCCAGTCCACTGGCCCACCCCTGCAATGCTCGAAGTTTCGCGTTCTCCATATCGCAAGACATGGCTAATGCTCTCAATTCGGGGCCGATGTCTGGCCCCGGCTCAAAATCTGTTCCAACTGTTCCGACACTGCTCCCGGCGCTGGGGGCGGCATCAGCAACTCCTTCGGCGGCTGGGCGGGCTGGCACTGAGGCGGGTTCACGGCACAACCGGACAGGGGTATTGCGAACAGGGCGGCGATTAAGATCAGCCAGTTCCTGTGCATACGCGCTCGAAGCAGCCTCTGCCCTAGCGCGGTTAGCCCGCTCGGTAGCCAGTTCTTGTTCCAGCTTTGCAACTTGTGGGCGAATCTCATTGCGGCCTCTTTCGATCAACGAGCTTCCGATCCAGTACGCAAACAGGATCAAGGCTACCGATAGGATCACATATGGAGCCTGTCTCAGTAGCCATGCTTGGATCATTTGTCTTCAAGCGCCGAAGTGGTAATAGAGCGAAGCACCATGTTGGTCACGCCGCCAATGAGCAGAATCGCTGCAGCCACTTCGGTGCCGTAAAGAACAGTCAGATGCGAGCCGACAAGCTCCAGCCCGCCAAGCACCGCCAGCAGCGCATTGACCCACATCATCTTGGACTTGATAGCACCGCGAAGTTTAGCTTCCATATTCATTTGTCCATCTTCTCATCAAGCTTGTCAAAGATCTTACCGAGCATGCTCTTGATGTCGTCAATATCGCGCTGGTACGTGGATTGCGTCACATACGTGTGCGGCATATTGCGAACGTCTTTATCCAGACGCTCAATGCTGCGCGTGATCTGATTCAGCGACCAGCCTCCGAAGAAAGCCGCTACGCCCACTACGATGTTGAATAACACTTGCACATCCATCTCACGCCCACCCTCTCACCGGGTTATCAGGGTAAATGCGGTACGGCTCCAACGCGCTGCCGTCTTCATCAACTAATCGCACGTTGACATGGTAGCCATCCAGCGGGGCCATCTCTGGCACTTCGCCCTCTTCGCTCTGGAGCATATTGCCGGTGGGCTTGTAGATCGTGCCGATCAAATCAATGGCAACAAAGTTAGGACGCTCATCCGTGAATAACGCTGCTTGCGCTTCGGCTTCGTCAGTAAATTTTAGATATAAGTCTTGCATATCGGCTCCTAAACAATCAGGGCTGTGGCGTCGGCTGCTTTGAGGAAGTAGTCGGTCATGCTGTGAGTGCCTGCAAAGTGGCGTTAGGTAGGCGCGTTGGGTAGTAGGCGATGCGGGAAATCCAGCCGTTGACATAACCAGAGGTGTCGTCTCTACCAATCATCAATCTATTTAATCCAGATGGAACTGTAACGCTTGTATCCGTCGTTCCAACTGTCCCACTTGCCGCAGTAACAGAACTGTTAGTTCCAATTGCAAACGCAACTTTTCGCTGTCCTAATGGCGACACAGATGCAATGTTATTTCCTTGCGCTGCGCCACTAGTAATGGCGAACGAGTTATAAACTGTAAATGACCCTCCGGTTCCGATTTGAAACCGATTGTTTGAACCGCCATCGTCAAATCGCACAAAAGTTAAATCTGAAGTACGAGTGGCTGTAATTAAATAATCGACTATAGCGGTGCTTTCCGCCGCGTTGTACCACGACGAGAAATTCGTCCCCGTCATGCTCGCCACATCTGCGTTG
>ERZ869929.490-NODE-490-length-23611-cov-7.309433_pt1 | contig 23611 bp, 32 predicted proteins | sample MGYA00579312_ERZ869929 | MGnify/ENA primary metagenome ERZ869929 (study PRJEB32216, sample SAMN09231818) | wastewater metagenome | place: USA: Maryland | collected 2016-08-09 | study: EMG produced TPA metagenomics assembly of the PRJNA472060 data set (Reclaimed... | reverse complement strand
GTGCCTACCTCCCGACCTGGGGCGTCCCGACGACGGGGACGACGATCGCCGACGTCATCCAGTTCGTCAAATGGACCGTGCATCACCTCGATTACACGGCACCGGCGCCGGATACGACGCCGCCCGCCGCGCCGACTGCGTCACTGACGCTGGTCGACGTCACCTACCACTGAAAGGGAACGCCATGTACACACTCACCCTGCAAGGCACGACCGGACCGGAAGCCGACATCGCGAAGGTCCGCGTCTACATCAACGGCACGCAGAAGGCGGAAGTCGATGCGACGCCGGGCGCGCAGTTCACCGCGTCGGCCACCTGGCCGGCGAAGGGCGACGTCGTCGTCGAATACTCCTTCGTCGACGCCGCCGGCAACGAGTCGGCGAAGCACAATCAGACGGTCACGATCCCCGACAAGGAAGCCCCGGCGATGCCGGTCGACGACCTGACGCTCGTTTCGGTCGTCTGGGCGTAAGGGCTAACGCGTGACCGATCGCTACGTCCGTTCCGCCGGCGGCAACTCGTCGCCGTTCACGTCGTGGGCGAACGCCGCGACGACGATGTCGGGCGCCGACGGCGTCGACGCGGCTGGCGATCGGATCTTCGTGCGCAACGATCACGCGGAGGACACCGCGTCGCCGACGTGGTCGTTCGCCGGAACTCCTGCGAGCCCGACCCAGGTGATCGGGGTTTCGGACAGCAACGAACCGGCGACAACGGTCGCGTCGGGCGCCACGTTCGACAGCACGACGACGACGACGATGACCATCAACGGCAGCGTCTACATGCGCAACGTCCAGTTGCGCGCGGGCTCGGCCGGCAATAACGCCACGCTGCTACTCGGCAATACGAGCGGATCGAATTCCATCCGGCAGCGGTACGTCAGCTGCACGCTTGGACTGCGCGCATCCGGTACGTCCTGCCGGCTGGAAGTTGGTAACAGTGCGTCGACGTCGAGCAAATTGGTCGAATTTCAGTCGTGCGTGTTCACGTTCGCCGCCTCCGCGCAAGGGTTGCGTCCGCGCGGCGTATCGATGGTCGCTCGGGATTGCAGTTTGAGCGGTACGGCGCCGACAGCGTTGTTCGTGGTCATCGGCGACCCCGGCCAGGGCAAGGAAGCGAACATTCTGATGGAAGCATGCGACCTGTCCGGAGGTGGTTCGGGCATGAACATCGCGACCACGATTTCCGGCGCATCGCGTTTGCTCATGCGCGGCTGCAAGCTTCCTGCCTCGTGGTCCGGCTCACTGGTGAGCGGGACGCTCGAGCCTGGCGCGATTGCGCGGATGGTGAATTGCATCATTTCGGGCGGCGCGAAGATTCGCATTCGCGACCAACAATCCGGCGGAACGCTCTCGGACGAGACGACGTTCATTCGCTCCGGCGGCGCTACCGACGAAGGAACGGGTATTTCGTGGAAGGTCGTCACGACCGCCAACGTCGCCTGGCCGGTCGCAGCCTACGTGACGCCGGACATCTTCTACCACAACGCTACGACCGGCGCATCGATCACGCTGAAGGTCGAGGTGTTGATCGACTCGGCGACGCCGCTGACCGACCGCGAAATTTGGGTCGAAGCGGAATACATGGGCACGTCAGGCTCGCCGCTTTTCACGACGACAGCGGACAAGTGCGCCATCTTGACGAGCGCGGCGAATCAAACGTCATCGTCGGAGACGTGGACGACGACGGGGATGTCGAACGTCAGCAAATGTGAACTTGCGGTGACGTTTACGCCCCAGGTCGCAGGCGACATTGTTCTGCGCGTCTGGGTCGCGCGGGCATCTGCGACCGTCTACATCGACCCGAAGGCGCACGTATGACCGCGCGCGTCCTCCCGTCCGGCGAATACACCGAGGAAACCACGACGACCGGCCGCGGGCTGCCGAGCGGCGATTACGTGGTCGAGGAACCGTCGGCGGCGACCGTCTGCATTGCCGCGCTCGCCGGGAGCGTCGCGAACGTCGTCATCCAATCCGGGGCGCGAACCGCATGAAGAAGAACACAGGAAGCCAGGTTGTGGTCGCCCAACTCGTCAGCAAGACCGACGGGGCAGCGGTCACGTCTGGGACAACTACGGTCTACGTACTGGGCGACGGCGGCACGCAAGCGACGGGCAGCGTCGGCTCTGGCGCTGCGACGCACGAAGGAAACGGCGTTTGGTCTTACGCCCCGGCGCAAGCGGAGACGAACTACGACCACGTCGCCTTCACGTTCGTCAACTCGACGGCCGTTAATGCAACCGTTCAGATTTACACCTCGTTCCCGCAGACAGGCGACAACTTCGCGCGGCTCGGGGCACCGGCCGGCGCGTCGGTGTCGGCGGACGTCGCGGCGATCAAGTCGGACAGCGGCGCGATCAAGACGAAGACCGATTTTCTGCCGAGCGCGACGGCGGGGTCATCCGGCGGGGTATTCATCGCCGGTAGCAACGCAGCGACCACGGTCAACATTACCGGCAACGTCACGGGCAACGTCTCGGGCAGCGTCGGCAGCGTTACCGCGCGCGTAACGGCGAACACCGATCAACTCGCCGGACAGACGGTCACCGCCGCGGCCGGTGTAACGTTCCCGACATCGGTCGCAAGCCCGACCAATATCACCGCCGGCACGATCACGACGGTGACAAACCTCACGAACGCCCCGACGTCGGGCGACTTCACGTCGACGATGAAGACGTCGATCGGGACCGCCGTCGCGGCGAGCGCGGTCGCGAGCGTCACGGGCAACGTCGGCGGCAACGTTACTGGCTCGGTTGGGAGTGTTGTCGGCGCCGTGGGATCGGTGACCGGAAACGTCGGCGGCAATGTCGGCGGCAACGTGACCGGCAGCATCGGCAGCCTTGCGACCCAAGCGAAAGCAGACGTGAACGCCGAGGTCGACGCCGCAATCGTGGACGCTGCGCTCGCAACGGCCGCGAACCTCGCGACAGTCGACACGGTCGTCGACGCGATCCTCGTCGATACCGCGGAGATCGGCGCCGCCGGCGCGGGCCTGACCGCGCTCGCAAGTGCGTCCGCCCTGTCGACCGTCGCCGGGTACGTGGACACGGAGGTCGGCGCGATCAAGGCAGTTACCGACAAACTCGACGACACGCTCGAGAACGACGGCGGGACGTACCGCTTCACGGCGGCCGCGCTCGCGGAAGGGCCGAGCGGAGGCAGCGCGCCGACGACCGCGCAGATTGCCGACAAGATCCTCGGCCGCAGCTTGGAAGGTGGCACCGACGGCGGCCGCACGGTGCAAGACGCGCTCCGCTCGCTGCGCAACAAGTCCGCTATCGCGGGCGGGACGCTCACCGTCTACGAGGAAGACGACTCGACGCCGGCATGGACGGCGACGGTCACGACCGCGGCGGGCGACCCCCTGTCGTCTATCGACCCCGCGTGATGAATGCTCACCCGGTACTGGCAATGGACGAACGGCGCCGCGACTCCCGCGACGAGTTCGCTGCCCTTTGGGCCGCTCCGCTGGCGCGCGTGGACGTCGCAAGCGGCGAACGCCGCGGTTTCCGCGCTGCCTTTCGGACCGCTCCGCTTTCGGGCGTGGACGAGCGGACCGGAGACGCCGCCGCCGACGGACGGCGGGATGTATGGCGGCGGCTCGGTTCGGTTGAGGGTCGATCCGCTCATTCGCTTGCGCCTGCAGCGGGACGACGAGCTCGTCGCCTTCGTGGCTGCCGCGGCGGCGGCCGCCGGACTTCTTAACGGGTGACGTGATGGAAAACATCGAACAACTAGCAGAACAGGTCATCCAGGCGGTCGAGGTTCTGGTCGATAAACGCCTGCGCCCGATCACGGACGCAATCGCCGCCTTGCGGATCGAAGTGAAGGACGCCGGCTACCTGAAGCGCGACGACATCGCCGGGCTTGCCGGGAAGGACGGGGTCGACGCGCGCCTGGCCGGGCTCGACGAGCGGGTGCGCGCACTCGCGGCCGACCTGACCGCGCGACCGACGGTCGACGCCATGCGCGCGGAGTCTGCCGCAGCGGCAAGCAAGGCGGCGGCCGACATGGTCGCGGCGCTACCGAAGCCCGCGGACGGGAAGTCGGTGACGGTCGAAGACGTCCGCCCCCTGCTCGAGCAGATGGTCGCGGCGCTGCCGAAAGCGCAAGACGGCCGGTCGGTCGGGATGGACGAGGTCGCGCCCGTCCTGCAGAAGATGCTCGACGAGCGCCCGATGCCCAGGGACGGGAAGTCGGTGACGCCCGACGACGTGCGGCCGATGGTCGAGTCGGTCGTCGCTGCCGCCGTCGCGGCGCTGCCCAAGCCGGCCGATGGGAAATCGGTCACGGTCGATGACGTGCGCCCGTTGGTCGACGTTGCGGTCGCCGCCGCGGTTGCTGGTATCCCCAAGCCGGCCGACGGGAAGTCGGTGACCGCGGATGACGTGGCGCCGCTCGTCGAGCGATCGGTCGCGGCTGCCGTTGCGGCGCTACCGAAGGCGAAGGACGGCGCGAGCGTGACGCCCGAGGACGTGCGCCCGATCATCGCGGCCGAGGTCAAGGCGGCCGTCGCGGACCTGCCGCGCCCGGCTGACGGCAAGTCGGTCACGATCGACGAGATCACTCCGGTCCTGCGCGTGATGGTGGACGCGCGGGAGAAGGAGTTCGGCCCGAAACCGGAAGTGCTGCGCGGGATGGTCGATGACGCGGTCGCGCGCGCGGTGTCCAGCATTCCCAAACCGGCGGACGGCAAGGACGTCGACCTCGCAACGCTGCGCGACCTCGTGTCGATCACCGTGAAGGCGGCGGTCGCCGACATCCCGGTTCCGAAGGACGGGGAACGGGGCAAGGACGCCGACCCGGTCGACATGGGCGCCGTCGTTTCGTTGGTCGAGGGTGCGGTGCGTCGCGCCGTCGAAGCGATGCCGACGCCGAGGGACGGCGTCGACGCCATGGCGATCGACGACTTCATGCTCGACCTGAAGGATGACGGGCGGACGCTCGTGTTCCGTTTCGCGGCTGGCGGCCGGGAGAAGACGTTCGAGATCGTCTGCCCGTGGCAGATCTACCGCGGGGTGTGGAAGGCGGGCGCCTACATGCAGGGCGACACCGTGACCTATGGCGGGTCGCAGTGGGTCGCCAGGTGCGACACCTCGCTGATCCCGGGAACCGACGATTGGGTGCTCGCGGTGAAGCGCGGGAAGGACGGAAAGGACGGCAGCGGTGCATGAGGTCGCCCCCCGATTGGCGCGGCCGCACGGTCGCCTGCCTCGCCAGTGGTCCGAGCCTGATGGTCGAGGACTGCGTCGCCGCGCGCGAGGCGGGATGCGTGACGATCGTCACGAACACGACGTTCCGCCTGTGTCCCTGGGCCGACGCGCTCTTCGCGTTCGACTCGCAATGGTGGAAGGCGCACATATCGGAGGTGCGGCGGTCGTTCGGCGGACGCCTCTTTACGCAATCCCTCTCCTACCTGTACCGGGAGGTCGAGACGACGGCCATCCTGCGAGGGTGGCGGTCGTTCGGGAACTCGGGCGCGAACGCGGTCGCGTTGGCGATCGTCTGCGGTGCGCCGCGCGTGATCCTGCTCGGGTACGACTGCGCGCTGACCGGCGGCCGGTCGCACCATCACGGCGACCATCCGACCGGGATGCGCAACTGCGACACGCTGCCCCGCTGGCCCGCGCAGTTCGCGCGGCTGGCGACCTTCGCGGCGAAGCGCGGGGTCGAGGTCGTGAACGCGTCGCGCGCCTCGGCTCTGGAATGCTTCCCGCGCGCCACGCTCGCCGAGGCGCTGCCGTGACCTATTGGACGGTGCCGCCGATGTGGGATGGGCGCACGGTCGCGATCCTGGCGTCCGGACCGTCCATGTCGCAGGCAGTCGCCGACGCGGTCCGCGCGCTGCCGCGCATCGCGATCAATACGACCTACCGGCTCGCGCCGGACGCGGACATCGTCTACGGGTGCGACCCGGCATGGTGGAACGCCCACCCCGAGGCGGCGGCGTGCAGCGGGGTCAAGCTGGCGCTCGAGCACGCGCCCGGGAAGACGATGACGACGCCCGAAGGCGTCCGGTTCCTGCGGAACACGGGGCGTCGTGGTTTCGACCCGAGCCCGGCGTGCATCCGGACCGGCGACAACTCGGGAGCGCAGGCGTTGCAGGTCGCGGTGCACGCGCACGCGGCGCGCGTCCTCCTGCTCGGTTTCGATATGCAGGGCGGGCACTGGCACGGGGCGCACCCTGCGGGGCTCGTGCAATCCGGCCCCGCGCATTACCGCAAGTTCGTCGCCGGCTTCCGCGTCCTCGCCGCCGAGCTCGCGCGCCTGCCGGTGGAAATCCTGAATTGCACACCGGGCAGCGCGCTCGATTGCTTCCCGCGCGCCCGCCTGACCGACGTGGTGGGGGCGGCATGATGACCGACCGGATGACGCTGATTTGCCGTGCGCAGCGCGCGGGCCTGCAGCGATATGGGGTGCGGGTGATCGCGGACGTCGCCGACGCCGACGAGTGGATCACCTTGGCGGACGCGCGCGAGCATCTGCGCGTCGACGTCTACGGCAGTCCGCCCGTGTCCGACGACGATGCGTGGATCACCGCGCAAATCCCGGCCGCGCGCGAGTATTGCGAGAACGAACTCGGGCGCGCGCTCGCGCCGCGGACGCTCGAGATCGCGACGAACGCCTTCCCGGGTGTCGCCATCGAGACGCCCCCGGGTATCGTGTTCCCGCTGCGGTTCGGTCCGGCGACCGAGATCGTCTCGGTGAACTATGACGACGCCGACGGGGTCGAGCAGACGGTCGATCCGGCGACGTACGCGCTCGACCTGTACGCGAGCCCGTCGCGCATGTGCCTCGCCTACGGTGCCACCTGGCCGACCGCCCGCAGCGCGTTGAACTCGGTCCGCGTCCGCTACGTCACCGGCTACGAGCTCGCCGCGGGCTCGCCGCCGGTGCCGACGCTGCCGAAGGCGGCACGCGCCGCAATGCTCCTGATGCTCGGGCACCTCTACGAGAACCGGGAAGCGACCGGCGTCGACAAGCTGATCGAACTCCCCCTCGGCGTGCGCGCGCTACTCGAGTCGCTGCCGGGCCGCGAACGATTGGGCTTCGTATGAACGCCGGCGACCTTCGTCATCGCGTGACATTCGAGCCCGCTGTCGACACGCAGGACGCGTCGACCGGTGCCGAGGTGCGGACCTGGGATGCCGCGAACTCGGTCACCGTATGGGCGGCGGTCGAGCCGATGCGCGGGGTCGAAGGATTGGTCGACGGCGGCGTGCTGGCGGAGCGCGACACCGTGATTCGTGCCCGCTACTCGACGGCGCTCGCCGCGTTCAAGGAAAAGGACCGCGCCACGTTCGGCGGCCGGATCTACAACATCGTGAACGTCCGCAACGTCGAGACGCGGCAGCGCGAACTGCAGTTCCTGTGCAAGAGCGGGGCGAATGATGGCTGACGTCTCCCTGCGGGTGACCGGACTCCGCGAGCTCGGCGCGAAGATGCGCGGGCTATCCGAGAAGGTGAACAAGAGCATCGCCGCCTCGGCGACGGGTGCGGCCGCGAAGATCGTGAAAACGGCGGCAGTCGCGAAGATTGTGTCGAACCCGTCGGTCCGTACTGGATCCCTGCGTGACGCGGTGATCGTCAAGAAAGTCCCGCGCAGCGAGGCGGAAGGGTTAACGTCCGCCCATTACGTCACCGTCCGCGGGCGCGGGAAGACCGCGAAGCGGAAGGGGAAGGTCGTGAAGCTGGCGGACGCGCCGCACGCGTCGCTGGTCGAGTTCGGGACGGTGAACATGCCCGCCGAACCGTTCCTTCGCCCCGCCCTGACGAACAACCTGCAGCGGGCGGCCGACGCCATGAAGGACCGGCTCGCCAAGCGCATCGAGGCGGCGTCCAAATGATCGAAGCCGTCATCTTCACCGCACTGAAGGGCCTCGTCTCGAATCGGTGCTATCCGTCCACGTTCCCGCAGAAGGACGACGGGACGCTCGCGACGCGCCTGCCGGCGATCCGATACACGGTCGTGTCGGTGTCGCCCGTGCTTGACGTCTGCGGAACCGACGACGGCAGCACCGACGACACCCAGGTGCAACTCGACCTGATCGCAGCGTCGCACCCCGAGGCGTTGACCCTGCGGGATCAGGTCATCGCCGCACTGCAGGACACCGATCCGCCGTGCGCCCGCGAGGGCGGGTTCGTCACGTTCGACGAAGAAACGCGCACGCATCGGGTCGTCATCGATTACGTCTTTTCGCCATCCTCGGAAGTTACTTCGTAGTCCCCACTGTCAGTCAACCGGAAAGGGCTCACTATGAGCGCAGGCAAGCGGTACAAGTTCAACGGTTCCGAAATCCAATTCGCGACCGACTTCGATGACGCGTCGCCCGGTCCGCTGTCCGTCAGCGCGATCAGCAAGGCGACCGAGGCGATCGTCACCGTGTCGTCGACGTCGTCGCTCGGTACTGCGGGCGACGTGTACGCCGGCAAGCTGTCGAGCGTCGAAGGCATGACCGAGGTCGACGACGAGACGTACATCATTCAGGTGATCGACGGGACGACCTTCAAGCTCGTCGGCATCAACTCGACGGGTTACGGCACGTTCAGCGGGACGGCGCTCTTCTACCCGGCCGTCATGTCGAACTGGTGCGAGGTGACCGGGTTCAACCGCCAGGGCGGATCGTCGCCCGAGATCCCGGCGACGTCGGTGTGCTCGGAGTTCGCCGAATTCGAGATCGGGCTGCCCGACTTCGGCACGGCGCAGGTCGACTTCAACTACGCGCCGACGACGACAGTGCAGGCGGCGCTCGATGCGTTCCAGCGGTCAGGCGAGAAGACGGTTATCCATTACTCCCTGCCGCGCAGCGGCGGCGAGCGGTGGGTGCTGGGCTTCGTGCAACAAACCGGCGAGCAGGGCCAGAACGGCGGCCTCTGGACCGCGTCGATGACGTTCCGCGCGACCGGCGCACCCGTCACCGTCACGCCGTAAGGGGTCGCGGATGACCCCGCAGGAGGCCATCGCAAAGTGGCGCGAGAAGAACGCGCGCGCGAAGAAGGCGGTCCCGGTCGAGATCGACGGGGTCGGGACCGTCTTCGTCAAGACGATCAGCGTCGCGGACGCCGAATACATCCAAGGGCTGAAGGATCTCGAGGGCGCGGGTTATGCCTTCGTGATGTGCGGCCTGATGTGCGACGCGGAAGGGAACCGGCTGACCGAGGATGAGCGCGCGGAGTGGATGCAGGTCTTCGCCGAAGCGACGTGGGAGGACTACCTCGCCATGACGACGGCGGCGCGCAGTGGTGCCGCGGCGAAGGCTGACGACTCGGGAAACTGACGCGGCGCCAAGTCTTGCGGATGGATCTGGCGCTCGCGATGGGGATGCCGCACGCCGAGCTCGCGGAACGGATGACGGAATCAGAGTTTTTCGATTGGGACCGCTATGACAGCCAAAAGGGGTTGCCGTGGAAACGAATCGAGCGGCAACTCGCGCGGATCGCGATGTTCCTCGACCTGGGCCTGCTCGGCAAAGGTCGCGCGCGGCTGTCCGAGTATTTCCCCGATGAGGAACCGGTCGGCGCGGCAGAGGCAGCAATCGCCGATGCAGTCGAGGAACCCTTCAGCGGCGGGATTGTGATCAAACGCAATGGCTAACAACCTCGGAAAACTCGTCGTCCTGCTCGGCCTCGATGCCGCGGAGTTCACGCGCGGACTTACCAAGGCCGAATACGAAGCGCAGAAGTTCGCGCGGAACACCCGCTCGGCGATCCTCGAGGTCGGCAAGGTGCTCGGCGGGTTGGAGATCGGCCGCCAAGTCCTCGAGAACACGAAGGCGATCATCGGCGAGGCGTCGTCCCTGAACGACCTCGCGGACGCGACCGGCTCGTCGGTCGAGTCGCTGTCGCGCCTGTCGAATCAATCGAAGATCGCGGGCACCGACTTCGGCACCCTGCAGTCGCTCGTCTTGAAACTGTCGGCGGGGATGGCTGGCGTCGACGACGAGTCGAGCAAGGTCGGGGCGGCGTTCAAGGCGCTCGGCGTCACCGCGACCGACCCGGTCGAGGCGCTGCAGCAAGTCGCGGTCAGCCTGAACAAGTACGCGGACGGCACCAGTAAGGCGGCGATTGCGGTGGCGCTCTTCGGCAAGCAGGGGCCGGCGTTCCTGGCGACGCTGAAGGACATCGCGGAACTGCAGGACGTCGGGGCGACCGTCAGCGCGAAGCAAGCTGCGGAAGCCGAGAACTTGGAGAAGGCGTTCCGTCGCCTGTCGGTCGAGTCGCGCGGGTTCGCGAACGCGATCCTGAACGACCTTGTTCCTGCCCTCACGCACATGATCGAGGACATGAAGGAGGGGTCGAAGATCGCGGGCGGGTTCTTCCAAGCGATCCTGACGTTCGGCACGTTGAGCCCGTTCGACACGCCGGCCGAGGGCATCAAGAAACTCCGCGGCGAGATCGAGCAACTGAAAGCCGAGAAGTTGTCCGGCAAGGACGTATTCGGCGACCTCGGCCCGGAAATCGCGCTACGCGAGAAGCAACTGCAATTCCTGCTCCTGAAGCAACGGCAGGCGGCGCTCGCACTGATCGACCCGTCGAACAATGACGCGCGCGACTTCAAGGCGGCACAACGGCCGACGCTCGACTTCAAACTGCCGGGCGACAAACCGAAGGGTACGAAGGAAGCCATCAGCGAGGCGCAGCGGTACGTCGAATCGCTCGAGCGGCAGATGCAGGCGACGCTCGACCTGAACGAAGTCGAGAAGGCGGAAGTCGCCATCTTCGACTTGCGCCTGAAGGCGATGTCCGGACTGACGCCGGCGATCGAGGCGCAGATCCGCGACTATGCCGCACAGATTCAGGCATCGAAGGATGCCAAGCAGGCGGCCGACGAACTGCGCAAATCCGAGGAAGAGGCATCCCGCATCCGCGCACGCAACTCGCAGGAGCAAACGCGCGCCATCGAACAGGCGCAGCGGGACGCGGAGTCGATTCGCGAGCAGAACGAATCGTTGCGCGAACAACTGGAATTCCTGCGCGGCGGCGAGGTCGGACTGCGCGCCTACACGGACGCCAAGCTCGCGAAGGCTATCGCCGAAAAGGAAGATCAGGCGGCAATGCTCGAGAACGCCGGCGCGGCGCAGGCGCAGATCGACGCGATCCGCGACCAGGCGAAGGCGCTGCGCGAGCGGCAAGAGATCCTGAAGGCGACCGACTTCGCCGAGCAGATGAAGAAGGAGGCGCAGGCATTGCAGGACGTCAAAAACATGTTCTCGGACACGTTCGCGAACGCGTTCGCCGACTTCGTCACCGGCACGAAGAGCGCGAAAGACGCCTTTCGCTCGTTCGTCGATGACCTGTCCAGGCAGATCGCGCGCATCGCGTCGCAGAACCTCGCGAACGCACTCTTCGGCGGCACGAACACCGCCGGCCCCGACTTCTTCGGCGTACTCGCCAAGTTCGCCGGCGGACTCTTCGGCGGCGGTGGGTTTGGCGGCAGCACCGGCGGCGTCCCGGGCGTCGGCTTCTCTGGCGGCGGCAACGGCGAGCACTTCGCCTCGGGCGGCGTCTCGCGCGGCGGCCTGGCGCTCGTCGGGGAGCACGGTCCGGAGGTCGTGTCGCTGCGCGCCGGGTCGCGCGTCTATTCCGCACCTGATTCGAAACGCATGTTCGGGCGCCCACGCAACGAGACGCACATCCCGATCACGATCAACGCGTACGGCAATCAGTCGACGCAATCGCTGCGGCAGATCCGCGCCGCTGCCCGCGACGGCGTCCTCGCCGGCGTCAAGGACCGCTGACCATGGCTGATTTCGACACCGTCCGATTCCCCCCGCGGATCAGCATGGGCGCCGTCGGCGGGCCGCGCTTCAAGACGTCCGTCGTCGGGATGTCGAGCGGCGCCGAGTCGCGCGTGCGCGAGTGGGAAACCGAGCGCGGCGAATGGTCGGTCAGCTATCACGCGAAGACGCCGCGCGAAATGGGGCCGATTCTGTCGTTCTTCCGCGCCATCGCGGCAGGCCAGGCGAACACGTTCCGCTTCAAGGATTGGACGGACTTCGAGTGCCTGTCCGGCGAGGGACTGTTCATCGACGTGGAATCGAGCCCGCTCGGCCGGCAGATGGTGAAGCGGTACACCTTCGGCGGACAGACGTACGACCGGGTGATCACGAAGCCGATCAGCGGAAAGATCACGACGAACGCCGTCGACCTCGACTACGCGACCGGGCTCGCCGCCAGCGGTACGACATGGTCGGGCGAATTCGACTGCATGTGCCGCCTGAATACCGACGTCGTGCGCGCGCAGATCATCGACAAGAGCGTGAGTCGCGGTTTCATCATGGGATGGGACGACATCGAGATCGTCGAGGTCGTCTACGAGAACCGATGAAAACGTTCGACGTTGACCTGCAGTGGGAATTGTCCCGGTCGCTCGCGCGGCTGGCGACCTGTATGCGCCTAGAGCGGCGCGACGGGAACGTCTACGGGTTCACGACGAACACGAAGGAGCTCACGATCGACGGCATCCTCTACGAGCCCGCCTACAGCATCAACCCGACCGACATCGCGAGCGGGTGCAATCTCGACATCGACGACGTCGAAGCGGAAGGACTGCTCGACTCGGCGACGATCACCGAGGACGACCTGCGCGCCGGCCGGTGGGACTACGCGGAATTCCGCCTCTTTCAAGTCAACTGGGCCGACCTGACGCAAGGCACGAAGAAGGACCGCAGCGGTCACCTCGGCAAAGTCACGGTGAACCGGCAGACGTTCGTCGCGGAACTGCTCGGCGAGCTCGAGGCGTACGCGATCGGCATCGGCAAGAAGACGCAACCCGGGTGCCGCACGAGCCTCGGCACCGCGGAATGCGGGGTCACCCCGACCGAGGTCACGGGCACCATCGAAACGGCAGATTCCGACTTCTTCACGTTGCACGACTCGGCGCGCACCGAACCCGACGTCTTCTTCGACGAGGGAATCATCACGTTCCACTTTGATTCGGGCGACATCGCGCGCGAGGTGAAGGGTTACATCGTCGGGACGTGGGTGACGAAGACCGCGATCCCGTACGACGCGACCGGCGTCGCCTACACGATGACCGAGGGCTGCCCGCGAACGCTGTCCGCCTGCGCCGACCGGTTCGAAAATGCCGTCAACTTCCGCGGCGAGCCGTGGCTGCGCGGGAATGACGCGATGCTGCAGATCGGAATCCACAAGTGATCGCGCGCGCCGACATCGTTGCGACCGCCCGCCTGTTGCTCGGCACGCCCTTCCGGCATATGGCGCGCCTGCCGGGCGTCGGCATCGACTGCCTGAACGTCATCGGGCACGTCGGGATGACCGTCGGCGTCGAGGGCGCCCAGGCGTGGCTCGATGACGCCGACCTGCAGACGTACGGGCGCACGCCGCGGCCCGACGTCCTGTTGCAGAAGTGCGACCAATACCTCGACCGCATTGCGCTGCAGGCGGCCGGGCTCGGGGATATCCTGCTGATGGCGTTCAACGTCTTCCCGCAGCACTTCGCGATCGTCTCGCGCGTCGATCCGCTCTACGTTATCCACGCGTACCCGACGGTCGGGCGCGTCGTCGAGAACGGGGCGAAGGTCGCCGGCGCCAAGATCATCCGCGCGTACCGGTTCCGCGGAGTCGAAGCATGACGACCCTCGTCCTGCAGACGGCTGGCGGCATCATCGGGTCGATCATCGGTGGCCCGATCGGCGGATCGATCGGCGCGCTCGCCGGCAGCTTGCTCGGCAGCCTGATCGACCCGCCGAAGATTCAAGGGCCGCGCCTGGGCGACACCCGCCTGACGCGGTCGGCCTATGGCGCAATGATCCCGTACGCATGGGGTCACGGGCGCATCGGCACGAACATTATCGACCAAACCGACTTGGTCGAGCACAAGCACAAGGAAGGCGGGAAGGGCGGACCGGAAGTCACGACGTACACCTATACCGCGTCATGGTGCTCGGCACTGTGCGCGCGTCTGCCGAATCGAGAGGCAGCAATCGCGGGCATCACGCACATTTTCGCGGATGCGCGCCTGATCTGGTCGCAGGAAAGCGGCGAAGAGTGCCCGTGTACGGTATACGTCGGAACCGAGGATCAGGATCCCGACCCGACGTTTGAAGCGGTGCACGGTGTCGGCCAGGTGCCCGGGTATCGCGGGATCGCTTATCTCACCTTCACCGATTTCGACCTGACGGACTACGGGAACCGCATCCCGCAGATCGAGGTCGTGATCTACACGAAGGGAGGCGACATCCCGTGGCGCGTGAGTTCGTTTGCGCCGTGGGACACCGGCACGTTCAGTAACTTCCACATGTCGAACGCGACGTATGCGAACGGCGTGATTACGGCGACCGAGATCGACGGGAACAACCCGCCGACGTTCTATATCCGCAAGTGGGACACCGACGGCAATCAGATCGGCACGACGGTTTCCCAGACGATCGCCGATTCCGTCGGACGCATCGGCGCAGTCGTAAACCTGAACGCGTTCCTGACGCTCGACACCCCGAGCACCTATTGGTGGTACGTCTACGACCCGGCGACGGAGCAATTTCAGCGAGGCGCCGGACCCACGGTCGGCCCCGCCTACACCCCGGGAATCGTCGTCGAGTCGCGCAACCTCTACAAGAACGATTTCATCTACACGCTCGGCAATAACGCGGGGAACTGCTACCTATCGCGTTTCAATGCCCCTGGCGGCACGCCCGGCGACTATCAAGACAGCGTCCTCGTCGAGAACACGCTGCCGGCCGCCAACGTAACGATCATGGACTCGACAGACGAGTTCATTTATCTGTGCGTCGCCAATACCGGCAGCTTCCGCATGTGGCGATTCAATGCGGACCTCACGCTCGACAAATATTGGGACACGACGGAGACGAGCGGAACCCTGGCGGCTGGCGGACCGCTGTCGGGCTTCGTCTATAACGGGCTCGTCGAATACGTCTACACAAGCGGCCTCAATCACTACGTCCAACTGATCAAGATCAACGCCGACGATACGCTCGAGGACTACGGCGCATCGATCGCGAGCGCGAACAGTCATTCGGTCTACCTCGGCGGCGGCTTGCTGCTGGACAGCATCGGCGTCTATTCGTTGATCCCGCCAGCGGAACCGGAACTGCTTTCCGACATCGTGTCGGATATCTCGAGCCTGACGCCGGCGCAGTCCGTCGACGTGTCCGAGCTCACCGACGAGGTGCGGTGGTACGTCATCGGCTCGGAAATGACGGCCCGCAACGCGATCGAGAAACTGCGCGCGCCGTTCTTCTTCGACGCGGTCGAGGAAGATTACTCGATCGTCTTCCGGAAGCGCGGCGACCGGGACGTGATCGAGATCGACGAGGCAGAACTCGTGCCGTTCGATGGAACGGGCGACCTCCTGCGCACGGTGCGCAAGCGCGAGCAGGAATTGCCGCGGACCGTGACGATGACGTATATCGACGTCGACATGGATTGGCAGACGGGCGCGCAGTCCTCCCCGCGCCAGGTCACGCAAAGCGAATACGACGTCACGCTCGAGGTGCCGATCGGGTTCACCGCGCAGGAAGCCGGACAAAAGTGCTGGACGATCCAGTGCGCGGAATGGAACGAACGCGAGTCGTTCCAATGGCAGACGACGCGTCGATGGGCCTACATTACGCCGTGCACGCTCGTGAAGGTCCGCGGTCGCATCATCCGCGTCCAGAGTGTGACCGAGTCGCCGGATGGGCGCATCGCCTACGAAGGCGTCCTCGCCGCGCCGAGCATCTACACGCAAGTCGCGCCGGGCGCGTCGTCGGGCGGGCAGACGGCACAGAACCCGTCCGCGCCGAAGGTCGCCACCGAGCTCGTGCTGCTCGATATCCCGGTGATCTCCCAAAGCGACAGCCCGTTCGGTTTCTATGCCGCGATGGGGCCGGCGACCGATGGCACCTGGGGCGGCGCGACGCTCTTCAAGTCGCTCGACGGCGGCGTGACCTATGAGGCGGTCGCGACGACCAACTCGCCAGCGGTGATCGGACGGACGCAGGACGTGACCGGCTCGCCGGCCTACTCGGGCGTCCTGTCGGCGTATGGCGGCGGCGACGTTGTCGAAGAGGCATCGATCGTCGTCGTCCTGACCGACCCCGACGCCGCGCTCGAAAGCTGCACGCCGACCGCGCTCGAGAACGGGGCGAACCTTTGCGCGATCAGTCGCGGCACGTCAGGCGGCTCGCCGGACGTCACGGTGTGGGAAATCCTGCAGTTCCGCGACGCGACGCTGCTCGACGACCGGACCTACCTCCTGACGGGGTTCAAGCGGGGCCGCAGGGGCACGTCGACGGCCGACCATGACGTCGGCGATACGTTCGTCCTGTTGCCGGCCACGAACGTCGACGCGCCCGCGTCGGAACTGAACGTCTCGTTGAAGTACAAGGCGGTCACCTACGGACGCGCGATCACGACGGCGGCCGAGGTCGACTTCATCAATACGGGCGAGAGCACCGAGGAATTCTATGAAGTCGAGGCGGGCCATCTGCCGGTGTACGTCAACGTGCAAACGGGCACGACGTACACGGTAACCCGCGGCGATCGCTTCCGCCTGATCACGTTCAACAATTCGTCTCCGGTTGCCGTCACGCTGCCGGACGGAATGCCGGACGGGTGGAATTGCTTCATGGAAAACGTCGGCGGCGGCGACGTGACCCTGACACCTGCATCGTGGACGATCGACGACGGTGCTGCCGACCTCACGCTGGCGACCGACCAGGGCATTTTGCTCGCGAGCGACGGCGAGCAATGGTGGACGATGCGCGGCATGGGTTCTGGCGGCGGGGGCGGCGGCGGTATGGTCGTGCTGTCGCCTTCGTACGCCGGCACTATGACGGTCGACCTTACGTCTTATTCGGCATACCCGCACGTCGTCGTGAACGTCGGCGCGCTGACCGGAAACATCACCTTCAACATCACAAACGGCATCGACGGCCAGATCATCCGCGCGCGGTTCGAGCAGGATGGCAGCGGCGGGCGCACGTTCACCGGGGGCGCCAACATCCGCTACTCGACCGACACGCCGGCCCCGGCTATCGACCTCCTGGCGAACCGCATCAGCCGGCTCGCGTTTGAGTGGCACGCCGGCGACGGCAAGGCGGATCTCGTGGCCGTTAATCGAGGCTATTCGTAATGGCGACCATATACGTCCGATCGACCGATGGAAACAACGCCGACAACGGTTCGACGTGGGCGCTCGCCAAGGCGTCCATCGCTGGCGCCGATGCCATAGACGCGGCCGGCGACACGATCTATGTCAGCCAGGTGCACAGCGAATCCACGGGCTCGACCGTGACATGGAACTTCGCCGGGACCACGCCAAACCCGACGAAGATCATCTGCGGGAACGACGCCGCGCAACCGCCGACCGCGGTCGCGACGAGCGGCGTCGTTGCCACCACGACCACGGCGCAGATCGTCATCAATGGCTCGATCTACTGCTACGGGCTGGCATTCAAGTGTGGCAGCGGATCGTCGAACGGTTCCATCGGAACCGGCGCCGCGGGCAACATCCAGATCTTCGATCATTGCGCGTTCTGGATCGTCAACACGGGCACGAGCTCGGTGATCGCGCCCGTCGAGGCGAACCCCTGCAAGAACATCTGGAACAACTGCCAGATCAAGTTCGGCAACACCGCGCAGTCGATCACGTTCACCCAGAACAATGGCACGCTGCTGTGGAATGGTGGCGACGCCGCGTCCGGCTCGTCAGTGCCGGTGACCCTCTTCAAGCACGGCACCTCGACCGGCATCTACGTCTACGTCGAAAACGTCGACTTCTCGAACCTCGGCGCGATGTTCCTGTCGTCGCCGCCGAATGCGAAGTCGTCTGTCATTTTCCGCAACTGCAAGATCCCGTCGGGCTGCACTCCGCTATCGTCGGCCATCTCTGCCGGCGAAGCCATCGTCGCCCTCTACAACGTCGACAGCGGCAACACCAACTACAAGCTCTGGATCGAGAAGTACGAGGGGACGATCCGCGACGAGACGACCGTCGTACGCACCGGCGGCGCCAGCGATGGCACGACCACGATCGCTTGGAAGATGACGTCGAACGCGAACGCTGTGTTTCCGACCTTCTTCCTGCAGTCCGACGAAATCGTCATGTGGAATGAGGTCACCGGCATCGCGCGCACGTTGACCGTCGAGATCATCCACGATTCGACGACGAATCTGAAAGACAACGAGGTATGGCTCGAGCTGTCCTACCCCGGTGACAGTTCGTCCCCGAAGGGGTCATTCGTGAGCGACTGCACGGCCGATTTCGTGACCGCGGCCGCCGACCAGGCGGCGAGCTCCGCGACGTGGACTACGACCGGGCTGACCAACCCGAACAAGCAAGCTTTGTCCGTGACGTTCACGCCCCAGAAAAAGGGATTTTTTATCGCGCGCGTCCGACTCGCAAAGGCGAGCAAGACGATCTACGTCGACCCTAAACTCGTGGTGACCTGACATGCAAGCACAGATCCCGGGCGGCGCGTACTACAACAGCGCGACGACCTATCAAGAGCAGGTTCCGGCCGCCCAGTTCATCAACGAGGGCGACAACTCCGGGTCGTCCGGCGAGCAAGAGTCACGCTATTACATGGCCTGCTAGGCGATGCGCCACTTCATCCATCTATCGGCGGGGCTGCAATGACGACAGACGCAGAATCTAAGAGCGAACGCGCCGCGATCGGGCGCATGGTCTTCGACGCTGCGCTCGCGATCGTCGTCGCGGCGACCGGCTATTACGTTTCGGGCATTGCGTCGAAACTCGACCGGCTGGACGAAGCGGACAAGACCATCCGCGCCGAAGCTGCCTCGCGCGCCGAGCGGCTTCCTTTGGAGTACGTGCGAAAAGAGGAATACAGGTCCGACATTTCGGATGTAAAGCGCATCCTCGAGCGCATTGAGGCGAAGGTCGAGCGCAAAGCCGACCGCTCGGAATCGGCGACGGCGAGCGTGCGCCCGACCGCGCCGGGCTCCTGGCGTGACGGCCGGGACGTGAACCGATGAACGCCGACGACGTGCGGTTCGCCTTGAGGATGGCGGCGATCCCGATCATCGGATTCGTCGCGACGGTGCTCCTGCTCGTACTCGTGCGGGGGTGCTCGTGATCCTGACACGGGAGAACGTTCAGGCAATCACCGGCGACGCCGACCGGTGGACGGATGCGCTGAACAACGCGCTGATTCGGTGGGACATCAGCACGCCGGCCCGCGTCATTGCGTTCCTCGCGCAATGCGGGCACGAGTCCGGCGGCTTCAAGCACCTGGTCGAGAACCTGAACTACAGCGCGGCTGCACTGCGCGCGACGTGGCCGGCGCGGTTCAGCGCGGCCGACGCCGTCGCCATGGAACGCAAGCCCGAGCGCATCGCGGAGCGCGCGTACGGCGGGCGGATGGGGAACGGTCCGGAAGGCAGCGGCGACGGCTTCCGCTACCGCGGCCGCGGGATCATCCAGCTCACCGGCCGCGACAACTACAAGCGCGCGGGCGACGCCATCGGCCTCGACTTCGTCGCGCAGCCCGAGCTGCTCGAGCAGCCCGACTGGGCGGCGTCCTCGGCCGGCTGGTTCTGGGCGACCAACGGCTGCAACGCGCTCGCGGACGCGGGCGACTTCCTCGCCGTCACGAAGCGCATCAACGGCGGTACGAACGGCCTCGCGGACCGGCAGGCGTGGCTCGCCAAGGTGCAGGCGATCGTGCCCGCGCCGGCCGTTGCCACGCAGCCGGCCGCGCCCATCGAAGACCACAGCACGACTTATCAGTCCCAGGAGGCTCCCATGCCCATCGCCGTCGGGCTGCTCGCGCAGCTCATCCCGCAAGTGCTCGGCCTGTTCAGCCAACGCGCGCAGGCAACCATCGTCGAGAAGACTGGCGCCGATCCCAAGCTCGCCGGCGACTTCATGCAGGGCCTGATCAAGACGGTCGGCGAACGCGTCGCGATTCCGGTCGTCGACGACAAGAGCGCGATCGCCGCCGTCGGGAAGCTTGTAACGGAGGTGCAGCCTGGAACGCCTGCGGCCAAGGACCTCGAGGACCACTCGCTCGACTACCTGCACAAGCTCACGGAGGCGGCAGAGGCGATCGTGGACGTACGCAAGGCCGAGGTCGCGATCGAAACATCGGCGATGGACGCCGCGTCAACCCGCAACGACGCTTCGGAGGTGCGCAAGCGGTTCGACAACAAGGTGTGGTGGGCCTACGGCATCGCCGCCGGCATCCTCGGCGCGATCGCGGTCGCGCAGGTCCTGATGGGCAAACAGGTCGACGGGCAAATCATCGGCGCCCTGATCCTTGCATTCGGCGGGCTGGGTTCGGCGATCCTGATGATGGGCAACTACGGCTACGGCTCGAGCGGCTCGAGCGGCGCGAAGGACGCGCTGATCGGCGAGATGGCCTCCCGCCGACAGCAGCCCGGAGGCAAGCCATGACCGGCTGGTGGCCGTACGTCGCGGTCCTCGTGCTGTGCGCACTGACGCCGCTGCTGTGGGCCGGAAACACGTTCGGAGGCCTCCACCTCGCGTGGTGGCTCGTGTTCACGCCGTGGGCGCTGCTGGCCGCGGCGGGCGTCGCGCTGCTCACCTGGCTCGCGACGACGAAGTCCAACCCCTTCCTTTGATTGGAGGTACGCAATGAGCACCAACGTTCTGATCGTCAACCGTGGCCCATACGACGTGTCGCTCAAGTCGGCAGGCAGCAAGGTCGTCCTGCGCAAGGGCGACTACCGCGACGTCGTCGTCTATCCCGGCGCCGTGTTCCTCATCGAGGAGATCCTGCCGGACTCGAAGGCCGAGACGGACACGCCCGTAGGCGACGCTCCGTTCGGCCGCGACCAGTTCAACACGCCCTACGTGAGCGAGGCCGATCGCGCGCGAGGCGAGGCGCTCCGGGGCTACGCCGAAGACGAGGCGAAGAACTACACCGGCACGGTCAACCCCGACGACCTGCGCGAGTACGACTGGGCGTTCTACGTGAACACCGGGCTCTGGAAGTCGGGGAAGAAGGACTACGCCATCTTCACGAAGAAGCCGATTCCGCGCCGCAACGACGGCAGCGTGTTCAACAACCCCGAGGCCGAGCTCGCCGGCGTCGACGTCTCCGGCTACACCGGCCCGCTGAAGGGGTTCGCGTGAACGTCCGCCAGTATCTCGCCTCCCGACTGCAGTCGGCGGCGAACGCGATCTCGCCCGAGACGTGGGAGGAAATGAAGGCGCGGGAAGCGCGCGAGTTCCTGATGCTATCCCGCGAGCGCGAGATCGAATTCGTCGCCAACGGAAACCCGCCGTTCGGCTACATGCCGCGGGTGATGGGTGACGTCATGGGCGGGCGACTGCCGGTGACCGACCTGACGACGACCGAGCTCGTATGGTGGGCTGACGACTGCGTGCGGTCGCGCCGCGTGAACGAAGGGCTCGGCTACGCGATCGGCATCGCGAAGGATCAGGCATACCTCGATGTCGCGGTCGCTGCATTGAAGCGACGCGGGGTCGGGTACGCCGAGCCGTCCGCGACGCCGCCGGTCTTTGCGCCGCCGCCGCTGCACGACCCGAGCAGGGGCCGGTGAGCGTCGTCCTCGAATCGCGAGGGGCCGCCGTCGTCTACGAGCACGCCGACGTCGTCATCAGCGCGGTCGGACCTTATGGACGCCGGGAGCAACGGGCGCGGATCGTGTTCAGCGATCCGGCCGACCCGTTGCTGCCGCTGCTCATACGCCGGGCGGAAATGGCGGCATGGGAACAAGCGGCGAGCGAACCGCCCACCATGGGGCCGATCGGCTAACGCTATGGAACCTGCACCCCCGTTCGACCTGACGCTCGAGCAGGCTGCCTATCTGTACCTGACCGCGGCGGGCGCGATGTGCCGAATGATCGAGGCGGACATCCCCGACGGTCCGTTCGGCGCAGAGATACCGCGCCGCGTCCTGACCGCGGGGCAGGCATCCGCGTTGATCCCCGTCCTCGTCGTGCTGCTGGCCGAGCGTTTCCCTGGCCTGCTCGACGATGACGTCCTCGCGTCGGCGATCCACGCCGGGGCGCAACCGTTCCCGACGATCAACTAACCTATGCCCTCACCCGTATGCACCGAGGATCAATTCATCGACTTGTGCCGACTGCACCGGTCGGTGACGTTGGTCGCGAATGCCCTCAAATTGTCCGAGCGGGCGGTGTGCGCGCGCCGGCGCCGGGTCGAGCGGAAACACGGCATTCGCATCGACCTGGGCGGCACGGGGATGCAGCCGAGCCCAGACAAGCGTCCCCGCCAGGTGAGGGCGGCAGAGGCGGCACTCGCGGAAGAATTGCGCACGATCGCGCCCAAGGTCGCGACGTCGAAGGCGCAGCGCGAGAAGATGCGGGCGCCGTCGAACCGGCCCGACGACATCGAGCACTTCCCGTCGGAGTGGCGCTATCGGATGACGGTGCAGGATGGGACGGTCGTCATCGGTTCGGACGCGCACTACGCGCCGGGCACCATCAGCACCGCGCACCGCGCGCTCGTGCACCTGACCGCAGAGCTAAAGCCCGTCGCGGTCATCCTGAACGGCGACATCTACAACGCCAGCGCGGCGAACCGGCACCCGCGGATCCGATGGCACAAGCCACCGAGCGTCAAGGCGGAAGTCGAGGTATGTCAGGAACGCCTCGGCGAGATCGAAGCGGTGCTCGGTAACGGCAAGGCGATCCGCACTTGGGGCAACCACGATTCGAATTTCGAGTCGAAGCTGTCGCACCTCGTACCGGAATACGAGGGAATAGGCGGGTTCACCCTGTGGGAACACCTGCCGCGTTGGCAACCCTGCATGTCCGTTTTCATCAATGACCGGCCCGGCGGCCTCGTCGTGAAACACCGATTCAAAGGCGGACTACACGCGCCCCAGAACAATGCGCTATGGGCGGGGCGCAGCATGGCGACCGGGCACTTGCATTCCCAGAAGTGTTACCCACTTACGGACTACAACGGAACGCGCTACGGCGTCGACCTCGGCTGCATGGCGCCGACCGATGCCGACGAATCGTTCCACTATGCCGAAGACGACCCGCGTAACTGGCGCAGTGGTTTCGCGGTCTTCACGTTCCGCGGTGGCGAACTGATGCCGCCCGAGCTCGTGACCGTCCTCGGTCCGCGCGCGGTGTGGTTCCGAGGGGAGGTGCTGACGGTATGACCGGTCTTACATACCTGGCGAGTCCGTACACCCACGTCGACGCAGCGGTGCGCGAACGTCGGTTCGTCGAGGCATGTCGCGCCGCGTCCGCCCTGATGGCGCGCGGCGAGGCGGTCTTTTGCCCGATCGCGCACTCGCACCCGATCGACATGTACGCGCCACTCCCGCAGACAACCGAATTCTGGATGGCGATGGATCTCCCGGTATTGCGTCGCTGCGACCGGATGAAGGTGCTTATGCTCGACGGGTGGCAGAACAGCAAGGGCATCGCGCTCGAAATGAAAGCGGCCGAGGCGATGGGTATCCCGATCGAATTCGTCGAAGCCGAGCGTCGGCTGCCGAAACCCGAGGACGTGCACGATGACGAGTGAAACCCTGCCCACCGATTCCGCCGAGCGCAAGCTGCGCCCGATCACAAGCGGCGTCCTCGACTACTTTCCGAGCGCGGTCGCCGAGGTGGCGTTCGTTTCCTACGTCGGGAACGAGAAGCACAACCCGGGCGA
>ERZ869929.489-NODE-489-length-23631-cov-7.165677_pt1 | contig 23631 bp, 37 predicted proteins | sample MGYA00579312_ERZ869929 | MGnify/ENA primary metagenome ERZ869929 (study PRJEB32216, sample SAMN09231818) | wastewater metagenome | place: USA: Maryland | collected 2016-08-09 | study: EMG produced TPA metagenomics assembly of the PRJNA472060 data set (Reclaimed... | reverse complement strand
TAACACCTTTTAATTTGAAGTGTTCTTCTACCTGCACCTTCATAAAGGTCTGAACCTCATCATAATTATCATTAAAAAATGGATAAAATTTTGACCAAATATCACGATAATCAATCCAAAATAATAGTTTTTTGAAATTGTATTCAAATACTAATTTATCACCTTTAAACCAAAAAATACTTTCAGGATACTTTTCAAAATCTACCACAGGTTTATTAATATCAATACCTTGAATTAACTCCTTGAAAAGTTTTTCAGGTGCATTACTTTTCTGACGTTCAATCTCTTGTAATTGTTCACTTGTTAAGGTGATTTTAATACCATTTACTTCTACTTGCATATTTTTAAATTTTAGAACACAAAGATATAAACAATTTCTATAACTACCAAAAAAATTTTGTACTTTTTACACATTAATTATTTTTATGGCACTTTTTACCCATACAGGAAACATATCAGAATTATTGGTAAGTAAGTCAATAATAGATTTATCTAAAATAATAAAGTCTGCACTATCATCATAATTTCGAACTGCTCTACCATAGGTTTGTATAATGGCTTGTATAGTTTTCCAAATATACCACTGTGGATTATCTTGTTGGCGGAATTTAATTTTTTTAGATGCCAAAGAAGGATAAGGAACTTTTAATAGTATTTGAAATCTTGCCCTATCATCTACAAAGTCAACCCCTGTTGTTAAAGAAGGAGAAACCAAAACAGTCGGTTGTGACGAATTGTAATGGTATTGTAATAATTCTGCTTTATCTTTAGCATTTGGGAATATTAGTCTATTATTTAGTACTTGTTCTTTTGTCCAATTACTTAGTTCATAATTTACGGTATGTATAATACCCTTTTTATTTTCATATTTTTTCAATAACTTATTTACAAAGGGAACAAACTTATCAAATGCCATTTGTTTATTATTATAGTTCATCTTTTCAACAGGCATAATGTAAAAAGGTCTATTCTTTGCAGGATATGGTGAATCTATGCTATAATAAAAAGCATCATCAGGGTCAATACCATTTACATAACATGTTATATCTTTACCTAAAAAAGTACCCGACATCATAATTACTTTATCATACTTACTCCATAAGTTTTTTAAATAATTATGAATCCATTTTGGTTCAACATGTATTTCTACTAAATCGCCGTTTAAGTTTTTATCAAAAATCCAATTTGAATTATCTTTATCATATTCATCTAAAAAGATATTAATTTTATTAATAGTCATGTTTAAATCCATTAACGCAGATGACTTAGGCGTTTTATTTTTACCTGTTAATTTTTTAATTCTTTTCACATTAATATCGCCACCATTTTTAAAATGGTCTTCTAATCTCATTTTTTGTAAAACTAAAGCAGGTTTATACTCATCTCTGATGAAATTAACCGCATCCGAAATATCATTTAATCCTCTTAAACCATTCATAATATCAGATACGTTTTCAATACCTAAGTATTCTAAATATTTTTGGGTTATCCGAACAGATAGAAATTCTTGATAAACACTTTCAAATTCATGTGCCTCATCAATAATTAGATATTTAGCCTTTCTTGTTTTATTTACTTGAGTATCAAATAGATAAGAAATAGAAAATAAATAGAAATTTGTTAATGATATTTTACCTCTAACATATTCATCTTTTGCTATCTCATATGGACAGTTGTCACATTTCTTTTGTAAAGCACTATTTAATAAACTCCCTGTTTGACAGGTTACGTTAGCATGTGTGCTACAAACATAGTTATCCATTCCCCATAGATTACTAATGGATTTAAACTCATTAAAATATTGTTCCTGTAATATTTTAGTGTAGGTAATAACATCGAAATTCGCATATTTATCATTTTCTAATATTTCTTTTATTTTTGTCATAATTAAAACTGACTTACCTACACCGGGTGGTAACTCACCAATAAAGAACTTTTTATCACTATGTTCATTCATAGCCGCTAAGGTGTCAATTTGCTCCACCCGAAGGGTGTAGTCTTTTAAATCTTTTTCTAATTGCTTCATATTATATATAGATTGTATTGTAAATTAAGTTTTTATGTAATTGTTAAAATCTTTGAAAAAATACCAATCGTTTTTATCTTTGTAATAGTTAAAACATTGAAATGCTTTTTTTGCATTACTTTGTCTGTATCTACCATCTGATACAAGTCCACTATAACCATCGTTTAAAACAGTATGATGGAGTTTTTTAAATAGTGTTTGCCATATACCTTTTTTCCTATGTTCGGTACACACCCAAATACTTTTTAAAACTAAACAATCTTTCTTTTTTTCATTTATAAAGGCTTCTACATGACCTATTTCTTTTCCATTATCATATAGATAAAAGCCTATCGAATCATTTCTTTGTTCATAGGTAATCATTTACGATTATTATTTTTATACATAGTAGCAAGTACTTCCAATTCTTCTAAAACACCATCTTTATGTTTTGGGTCTTTATATTCTATGGTATTTGCATACTGTTTAACAATATCAATAAAAGAATCTCCATCTGATGCATTACTAATACTTAAATTGGTATTGTTTATTTTTTCAATTAAAACCTTTTGTTCTTCTGAATACTTAGTATTGGTTTCTCTAACCATATCATCAAAATATTCAAAGGTTTCTAATGGCTTTTTAGATATTAAATCTTCTATAAGTCTTTTGTTTTTACGACTTTCCATCATAAAAGATTTATAAATAACTAAATCATAATAATCTTTTGATGTATCAACTTCTAAAAAATTATTATAATCACTAAGATTTTTTATTGTATAACTTTTAAACTCCGAACTTATATTATTTTCAAAGAACTTAAAATTTCCCGTACTTGGGTTTAAGATAGTGATTCCTTTTTTGTTTCCTCTATCATTTCTATCCATATGATAGATTGAACCTATGAAATGAAAATTTTTGATAGACTGTCTAATGTGAATATGACCAGAGAAAACTTGTTCAAAACTCTTAAAAGAATCCACCTCTATTTTATCTGGGTTTTTATGAGCAACGGAGGTGAGGTGCATTTTTGCACCATTTAAATCCGAATGACAAAATAAATATCTACTGTCTTTATATGTATTGATATAATTAATCATATCATCTTTCTTATCTACCCAAGGCATCAATAAGATTTTTGTACCATCTAATTCGATTTGAGTGGGTTTTTCATATACCGTTACATTGGGTATGTATTTATATAAACTTGGTGAATTTATAGACGATTCTGATTTTGTCCATAAGTCATGATTTCCGATGATAATATGAAAAGGTAGAATAGATGCTATTTTTTCAACTATTTTCTGTACATCAATTAATACATCGATAGGAATTTGGTCTCTATTGTCAAACAAATCACCTAAGTGAATACATATATCACCTTCTTTAGCATTTTTTTCTAAAAACGGAATATAGAAATCATTAAAGTATTGATTGAATTTCTTCATCCATTTTTTGTATTTTAGTGGAGATTGCCCCGCGTGTGAATCTCCAATCATAAAAATTTTTCCCATATTATCTATTATTTTTCGAATCTTTTTTGTGCATTATCCGTAATCAAAATATATTTAGATTTTCTGAAATCTTTTAAATTCTTAGCATTACAATAACTCATGGAACTTTTTAAATAATCTTGAAAGTTTTCAAGCCAACTATCCATAGTATATTCTACTTTTTGATAAAATGAAATCCCCTCGGCAGTTTTCAGGTGTTTTCTATTCCAACTTTTCTGTACTTCTTTTGTTGACATACCTCGGTAGTAAGTATATACTTCTTCGCCTATCTCACCACTATAAGGTACATATTCCCCTAACTTTTTAATATATTTAGGAGAACAACTTTCCATAGATTTTGATAACACCCCACCTAGCATTACATAATCTGCACCCAATGCTAAACATTTTATAATATCGGAGTATGTTCTAAAACCACCATCTGCTACAATTTTAGTACTTAAACTTAGTCTATTTCTAATAGAAGAAATCTCTGATATTAATGAACCTATTGGATAGTGTACTCCCGTATGTACAGATGTTAAACATGCCGACCCCGTTCCAATCGCACACCGAATATAATCAACCCCAATTTCTGCATACATTTTATAGGTTTTTGGATTTGCTATATTTCCTACCATTAAAATAGTATCGGTGTTTTCTTTTATAAGTTTTGAAATATCATATAACTTTCTCATATGACCATTAGCAACATCAATTAATAACTTTTTAGGTAAAGTTTTATTATTATATGCTTCTATGGTTTCATCCAACCCCATTGATGTAAAATGTTCGCTATTATTACTTTCCACACCTCTTGGTAAACATACTAACATGTTTTTACTACTAAATACATTAGCAGTGTTTGAATCAATAACCATATCCATTGGTGCTGCAATAAGAGGTAATGTACCATCTATAATAATATCAATCTCACTTCGTGATGAAATATCAGATAGCACGTCTGGTACTAAGGTAATGTCTTTTAAATCAAATTTGTTCATTCTATTTATTATTTTTATTTATGTTATTAATTAAATTACTATATGCATCATAAATTATATAATCTAACTTTAGCTTACGTATCATTTCTAATGCTTCCTCGGTGGCAATAAAATCTTTGTTTTTATTTATCCAATCTATTAATTTATTAGCGGATTCGGCAGCTCTACCATTGTATATACATTCCAATCTTGTGTGGGAATCTTTTACTGCAAAATACATAACATTTGGTAGTTCTAATTCTCTGATATATTTGGTGTATTGATTTATTAATCCCTGTGCTTGAGATTTAGATAAATTTTCCACATTGATATAAAAAACGAATATAGGTAAATCTAAATTTAACTTCATAATAGATATAGCAAAAAAATTAATAAAAGTTTTTAATATATACATAAAAAAGTTTATGCCACAAACAATTGATGAATATATAGACTCGGTTCAACAAGACCTTACTGTTGGCGGGTTATTACCAAAACTTTTAGACTCTACACAGATACTATCACTTATTGAAAAAAAGGCTTTACCTTATTTCTATAAGTATTATAAGTATTCTACATCAATGGTACACTATTTAGTAGATACCAAAGAAATGAAAAGACAAACAGATTCTACGGGTTGGTATTATATAAAACTTCCTTGTGAAATTCAAGCAGTTACATGGGTATGGGAAATTCAAAATACATCCCTATTTAACATTGGTATAAACGCTCCTAACTTATCTATTAACTTAGGTGTAACAAACCAACCATATTTATCAAGTTATGTAACAACGGTAGCTGAACTTGGTGTTTATAAAGCAACACTTGATAATTTTAGTGATACATTAGATATATTAAGCAAATTTACAGTTAAATTTGACTACAACGACAATAATAATATTTTTTCAGTACTAACAAGTCTAAAACATAGATATTTAGTATTGGAATGTGAGGCTAATATTCAAAGTGAATATTTATTTGATGACCCTTTATTTTATAAATATACTTTAGGTTTAGCTAAACAACAAATGGGTAGAGCCTTAACTTATTATGACTTTCAAATGCCCGGTGGGGTTAAGTATAACGGTGAGGGGATTCTATCAGAAGGTAAAGAAGAAATTAAAGAGGTAGAAGAGGCAATTAAAGCGATGGGGAATTCTGGATTTATCTTCCTAAACAAAAGATAAAAAATAGAATTTATTTTTCATGAGTATTAATGATTTAAAAAACAAATGGGTAACTGGATATAGACCAACTCAAGAAGATTATTGGGATATGTTCGATGTTTTAAGTAGTACAGGTAGTTTTGGAATTACTGGCGCAACGGGTGCGACAGGTATACAAGGTATACAAGGTGCGACCGGAAATTTAAATTTAAGTAATTTAACATTTATAAATTCTGTATCTGATTTTCCATCACCAATAAATAATATAATTTATTTAGAACCCAATCATACTTATATAATTACAAACCAAGTTGATTTAATTACAAATAGATTAGTTGCAACGGGTGGTAATAGTAGTTTAGTTGGGTTTAACTCCGAAAACTGCTCAATTACAAGTAATTTAAATAATCAAGCACTTATCACGGCAAGTGGTAGTTTTCCTATGGTAGATTTAACATTATCTACGACCGGAACAAATTCTAAATTCTTCGATTTAAATGGATATAATAACCAAAATAGTGTTTTAGATTGGAGAGGTTTAAACATAAATGGTATCGGTAGTATAGGTACTATAAAAGACTATTTTGGTGTACTAATTGCTTACATGGGTATTAGAAATATATCAGATGGGTTTATATTTAGTGGAACTTTTACAAGTATAGCATTCGAATCTAGTAATTTTGTTAGTATGAATGCGGGTGGTACGTATGTTACCTTAGATAACGTAACAATTGGTAGAAGATTTAGAACTATATATAGCGCATACATAACAAATGATAATACGGCGTTAGATGTTCGAACCGCATCTGTAATACCAAATGATAATTACATTTTAGATACTATTAATTTCTCCGGTACAGGTACATATACTGCGGGTATTCAATATTTTGATAATCGTGCATATTTTAGTAATGTATATGGCGTTGAAAATAGTGCATCAGTTGCACAACTTTATATGATTAATAATACCTTAGCAACTACTGTTAGTAGTACGTCAAGTGTATATAAAGTAAATGGAGCAAGTATACCGAATGCAATTAATCAAAAATTTACACATGTAAATGGTAGGTTAACATACACGGGCGGGTTTAAAAAGTTTTTTAAAATTAGTGCTATTGTATCATTAAGTGATGGTAATAATCAGGTATTAGCAGTATATGTAGCAAAAAATAATCAAATTTTACCCGAAAGTGAGTTTCAAGTTGCCACAAGTGGTAATGGTAGAACTGATAACGTAAAAACACAGGCTATTACAGAGTTATCGAATGGTGATTATATTGAAATTTTTGTTCAAAATAAAACATCCACTACAAACATAACTGTTGTTGATTTAAATATTATTGTGGAAACTGTGAGGTAAAAAATTAAATCGCTATCTCATATTTATACTTAGGTAGATTACTATTTTGTGTAAATAATTCAATTTGATTCCAAGTAAAGTTATGAATCGACTGAAAATTATTTATAATCCCTTTAGGCAAAACATCTAATGATGTATTTTTAATATGTTTATCGAAATAGGAAAATTGTTTCAATAGGGTTTGCTCATGTCTATCGTAATAATGTAAATTATGGATAGTATAAATTAAATCACCCGTTTGATAACCACATTCCATAGCCACTAATTTATGTAATATACTATACTGATATACATTAGATACCATACCTAATGCAAAATCATTACTTCTAAAACGCACCTCTAAAACCAATTTGCCATTACTAACCGACCACTGGGTTAGATGTCCACAAGGTGTTAAGGACATAAGAGGTAAATCATCTACATTCCACATTTCTGTTAACACCCTTGTGGAATCTGGTTTACTTTTTAATTCATTTATAACATAATGAAGTTGTGAGGGATGTTCATAAGTTTTTTTATTCAAATTTTAGCCATATGTGTTTCCAATTGTACCATCTTCGTTTTCCCATTCATCCCAATACTTACATCCTAAATCTCTTAAATCCTGTACTACATTACTTCTTTGTATCCAAATCCATTGAAGTTCTTGTATAGCAGATTTAACAGGTACAAATCTACTTCTTATTAAAGGTAAGACATCCGTAGAATTATCAAATCTAATTTGATAACCAATTATTTGTTTTCTTAATGCAGGTTTACCATCGGTATATTTAGTTCTTACTTTATCAGATGACCATTCACCATATTTAAATACATCATTGAACATTTGTTGGTATAATGATTCGAAATCATTTGTGGATTTATTGAACATAGTAATTTTTTATAATTGATAGTTTAAAATGAAAAAAAAGTTCATGTGTAAAATAAATATATACCATAAAAAGTCATGGAAAAGTCAACTAAAATTTTAATCACCTCTTTTGAAAAATTCAATGAAAATAAAAATTGGATTAAAGGTGCTATCAAAAATGAAGATGCTTTAAGAAAAGAATTAGGTAAAAAGAAAGGCGAAAAAATTACTAAATCTGAAATTGATGCAGAATTAACTAAACTTAAAAAGAAAGACAAAGATAAGGATAAAGAAGGTGTTCAATTAAATGATAAAGATGCTAAAACTTATAAAAGATTAAATCTTGCTAAAACCTTATCAAAGATTAAAAAATGATAACAAATTACAAATCTTTTTTAGAATACAAAACTCAAAATGTAGAATCTACTATTATTTTAAATGGACATGAAGTACCTGAGTTTTGGTATCATGGAACAAACAAATATTTTAAAAGATTTGATTTAAAATATATGGCATCTAATTTTGAGCAAAGTATTTTAGGAATTTACTTCTCTCAATATATTGAACCGGGTATTTATGGTTCAACCGCAAAAGAATATGCCGAGGATTTAGTAGTAAGACAGGGCGGTAAACCATATGTATATAAGTGTAAAATTAATTTAAAAAATCCACTTATTTTAGATTCAAGTGGTTGGTATAGTACTAATACATACATAGACAAAAACAGAAACGATTTAAAACGATATATAGAAAGAAATAACTATGATGGGTTAATTTCATATAATTTCGATAGTAAAAAAACTGATGGGTTAGCGTGGGCTGATTTAATTTTAGTTACAAATAAAATAAGCAATATTGAAATAATTAAAATAATTGAGTTGTAAAATTTGTTTTTAAATATTTTATGATTATCTTTGCTTAAAATATTTAAAAAATGAAAAACAATCTAAAATTACAAGACGTTTATACGTTAAGGGAATGGATGCCATTTTCAGACAAAGAAATTTCAATGTTTCAACTTTTTTTCGTGGACTACTTTTTAGAAAACGAAAATAACCTAAGTAAAAAAGATGTATATAAATTAGGGTGTTTGTCGCAGGAAGTACAATATCAGATAAGATTATTAAAAGCAAGAATATCGGGTGATACAAATATTGATGAACAATCTAATAATCGTTTCATTGAGATGTTAATGTCTTTTGATGGATTAATTGAATTTGTTAGAGATAAAATAATTGAAAGTTTCGATAATACTTCAATTGATAATAGATATGAAATCATACAACAACCGTATTCATATTTTGCAGCATCTGATGAGATTAGAGAACGTATTAAAGAAGATTTTGATAACTATTTTAAAAATTAATATACTATGACATTTGAAAATCTTGGTGATTGGTGTAAGTGGTTGGAAAAGAATTTCTCCAACGAAGTAATGATTCCTACACTTCCTGTTATTATCCGTTTAGACGGTAATAATTTCAGTAAATGGACTTCTAAATTACAAAAACCTTTTGATGAGGGTTTAAATACTCTTATGACAGAAACAACAAAATTTTTAGTTAAAGAAACTAATGCTGTTATAGGATATACCCAAAGTGATGAAATTACTTTAATCTTATACTCAGCTAACAAAAAGTCAGCTATTTATAATGATGGTAAGAAATCAAAAATTCTATCTAAACTCACATCAAAAACTGCAAATTTCTTCAATGATAAACGTAAGGCATATTTACCAAATCATAACAAGTTAGCAGATTTTGATTGTAGGGTATATCAAACACCTACTTTATTTGATGCTTGTTTACAACTTTTGTGGCGTGAAAATGATGCAACTCGAAATTCCATTTCAATGCTTGCCCAAAGTCATTTTTCATCTTCTTACTTAGAAAAGTTAAATAGCAATCAAAGGCAAGATGCTTTGTTTTTAGAAAAAGGGATTAATTGGAATGATTTACCCAATAAATACAAAAGGGGTACATATGTTCAACGAAAAATTGTAGATAAGCCATTTTCTAAAGAAGAATTAGAAAACTTACCAATCAATCATAATGCTCGAAAAAATCCTGATTTGGTTATTAAGCGTTCTGTTATAGATGTGGTTGATTTACCTATTTTTAGTAAAATTGAAAATCCGGTGGAAACAATTTTTGGTGATTATCTTTCTAAAAGTTAGAAAAAATTTGGTAAACTAAAAAATATTTATTATCTTTGTATTGTCGAAAGAAAAAGTCATAATAGTTTAAACGGATTGTATCTGTCATGACTCATAAATTAACAATCCCTAAAAACAAAATTTGATATGGAACACAAAACTTCAATTAACCACGAAAACGGCAATGACGCTAACCGCTTGTTAGCAGATAGTAAAATTGCCGTTGGCGATAAGGTAAGAGTAGAAAAAGGGGATAGGTCAATCTATACCGTACAGCACATTATTGGTAAAGTAGTGTGGTTCGAGGAAACAAATGACAATTGCTTCCTTGATGAATGTACAAAGGTTGGGTAGGCAATTTTATTTCTGCTAAAACGGCTGACGCTATAAGAAGGCAGGGTTAAGATGCACTCCCTTTCAGCCTACCACAAATGATAAATAGATGCACACCGCTTGGTTTAGCAGTAAGCCCCTGCTTTTTTATAGCGTATGTTATAGGGCGTTTTTTAATTCAAATCAAAATGGCAAAAGAGTACATTAAAATCGAACTTACGGAAGATGACATTAAGAAAATGGTTGCTGAAAAATACAACCTTGACATCAACAGAACAACTATCAATGTATCGCATTACGCTGGTGATGCTCGTGAACCAGCATACACTTCAATAGTTGTAACTGGTCAGCGTGATGGTGGGGTTTAAAATGCCCTATAACGTTTTGCGTATATGTGCAGTACGCAGGAACGAAAATTTAAATTAACAACAAATGCTTATAACATCGTATTGCACATATACGCTGTTATAAGCTGATTAAATTTTTATTGAGCGATGGCAAAAATGACAAAAGAAAAAGCGGGTAAAGTATATGACTTACTTGTAAGTATAGGAGGGGCTTACGAGCCTGATAGAGATAATTTCATTTACCACCATACAGAAAGCAAAGAGGGATGTAGTGAATGGCGTTTCTCTGGTAAACTTGGATTTGGAGGTAAATACAGAAGTGGTTATAATAGAGTAGATTGTTATAGAGAAGATGAAACGCCTGAACGGATTAAATTGATGGACGAACTTAACGGTGCGTTGGCAAAAATTTAATTTGCTTATAACTCGTTTTTATACGAAACATAAAAACAATAAACCTTCGCATAACCATCCAATTTTTAATGATTATACGAAGGTTTATTGCGTGTTAATTTTTACATAATAAAACATATGAATTTTTACAAACAAATTAAAGATTGGTTACTACCAAAAGGATATGTGGAATGCTATAAAAACTTTCAAGGCACAGAATATCACTTTATTAAAGATGGTGTTCGGGTTGTGTGTGTAGATGATTTTAGCCAACATTGCTACTTATCAATATCTATTTTATCGGAAGTAGCATCTATGGATTTAAAAACTCAAAAATATCCTATTGGATTTAATGATTTAGATACAATTTCTAATCATTTAATAAATAAGAAAAATATAGGTGATGATATCAGAAATAAATTATCACCATTAAAAAATATGATTCTATTACTTGAAAAAGGTCATTATGACTTAGTTCAAAATGAAATTAAGCAATGTAAAGAAAACATTGATTACTTAACTAATTTGTAATTGTTATTGTGGTATATAGTACCTTTTGGAAACCAAAACTTATACCCATCTTTAATTTCTACTACAACTATATCCATTTCAAGTATGTTTTTAGATTCTTTAAATGCATCTACGATTCTCTTTAAAGATTCTTTATTTACTACTTTTATATTTTTTAGTTTAGAAGTACTAAAATTTAAAAAATCATCATCCCTATCAATGGTTTCACTATCGGAATAGTTATATCCATTGATAGGGAAATGATAATATTTCTTAGTAGAATTTTCACTATTTATTTCTATTAGTTTATACCCACCCATATCTTTGACATATTTACCAAAAGATTCCCCACTTTTCTTTAATTTGTGGATGTTCTTATCCTGTACAAACATTCGGAAATTTGTGGTTATTATATTATACCCGTTTTGTGTTTTGGTATATTTTAAAATCTTTTCGTTGTCTAAATTATGCTCCATACTCGTCTCTTAGATATAAATTATGGTCTTCGTAGTCATCGTCTTCTTCGCCCACGAACTTAAATACATCTTTATAAAAAGTCTCTAATCTTTTTGTTGCTGTGATGGCAGGAAAATGGTTAATTACAACATCATAGTCTCTAAGATATAAACTTTCATTATCAATTATAAAATCCAATCCAACATCATCTTTATTCATATCACCTGAATTAAAGATTGTATCACCTTCTTCAATTTTACCTCTTAACCATCCCCCAAATAACATACTTGATATTTCACCGCTAAAATTAATTTCAACTGGGAAATAAGTATCTGAATTTTGTTTTGAGAAGTCCACTAAAGTAGCACCTTCTTTTTCAAAATCTAAATCACTACCCAACTCCCAATCATAAAAAGTTAATTTAGTGTTTGCTATTTTTTTACAAAGTTCTTCTGCATTGATATTCCAATTAAACATATCATTGGTACTAACATTACCCATACCATCATCATAACCAAGTGCATCAAAACTATCTGGTAGTGTATAATCAACTTTACAGTTTTCAACCTCACCATTAATCAATTCAAAATTAATGTTTACACGAACATCTTCCATTTTAAATTCAATACCTGCACCACCACCTTCGTTAATGGTTTTGTATTTTTTGAAATCTCCGAAATCTTTTATTAAATTCATACTATTTTTATTAGTATATATAAAAATTTAAAGTTTGTTTTTTTATATATACTGAAAAAGAATTTAAAAAATGGCAGCATGTGGAAGTACCCCGAATAGTATTTTTGGTTCGGAAAAATATATAAAATTTAGCCTTAATAGTTTGCTTGCTATTGACGGGCCGTTAAATAAAGAATCATTAGACCTTAAACCTGTAAGATTTCCTTACAATCAAATCCTTAAAAGTCGTGTAATCCTTAAAAAAGGTGAACAAGGTTATTTATTGAATCATTTGGGGTTGGGTGATAATGCAACATTTTTAGCCATCAAAGCAACCTATGACCCCAAATCTAAAGATGAAGAAAAAAATTACATAGAGTATTATTATTTTAATGATGAATCAAGGTCTTATTATTTTGCACAAATGATTTTACTTACCGGAAATTCAATTCACAGAATTCCACAGTTATATTTATCTAATCCAAACCCTGATTATCCCATTACATTAGAAGTTATGGTAGCCATCATTGATGATAAATATTTTTTCTTTGAAGATGATGATACACAATCTATAACCGATGAGGTATTAACTGATTTACTTTGGACAAATATTGTTACTTGGACACCTTGCGAAAGATTAGCAGTAGTAAATTCGGTTAACCAACCATTAGTATCTATACCAATCGAAGATATACAAGATATTAAAAGAGAAAATTTACGAGTTATAATTACAATGAACTCGGATTCTACCATAATTTTAGAATTTAGAGATAATTATAACGCATTACAAGGCTTTTCTGTATTGAATTGGGTATTAGAGAATCCTTGTAATAATATAGCTAATTTAAATGGTGTAGGTGATACTATACCACCTGTTATACAATTCACTGAAAATGTAAATAGGATTGTATCATAAAAATAATTTCAAAACATGACAACATATTCAATAGGTTCATATAGTTCAATAAGCGGTACGGTTTTCGGTAGTGCTACCATTAGTTTTAGTGGTACATTATCAAAAACAGACATTTTAAACTATTTAGTATATTCGGCAACAGACAATAGAGATGGTGCTTTATCTTTATCCGATAACAATATTATCATAACCGATATAAACGATTTACAATATAGTAATATTGCAACAACAGGTGTTTATTTTATAAAATTTAACCTATCTGATATTGCAGGAAACTATGTAAATACAAACTTAAAAATAAATTTAACAGTAATATGAAAACTAGAATCATTACCAATCATTTATCTTTTGTAAATGAATCAAAAGAAACAAAACTATCTTCTAAGTTAGATAAACACATACAAGAGTTTAAAGCCTTAGAAATAGAACTTAAATCATGTAAGATGGAAGAACTATCCACTTGTATTGATAAAATGCTTAAAAGGGCTTCTAAATTGGAAAATAAGTTCACTGATTTCTTATCAGAGGTAGATGATTATACGGAATTGAATAAAAAAGGGAGTGCAACCCAAAAAGCAATTACCAAGTTTATGAAATCTTTATCTGATATTGATAAATGTATTAAGAAGATACAAGACCAAAAAGACGAAAATTATTTTTAATATATAAGACATGGCAATTTATAATAGTCAATCCTTTATTGTAAAACCATCTCCATCGGATGATGCGTTAAAATTAAAAACAACTGATGGTAGTATAACCGTTGTTGTTAAACCCCATGAGGTATCGACAACATCTGTTATTCGAAATTTTATCGTTATTAAAAATAAATTTAATAATAACGTTATTCACTTATCTTTTATTGATAAGAACGATGCACTATCGGGTAATGAAATTTTAATGTATTGGATTGACTATCTAAAAGCACAGAATCCAAATATATCAACTGATATAGAAACATATGTTAATACCAAGTTATTAAGTTATTCAACTCAAAGTGGTACAGGTGGGGGAGGTGGTGGAACTGGCTCATTTGTTAATAATTTTGATTTTGTAAATTTTAATAATACGAATGTTATCCCAACCCCTGTCACAAACACCTATAATGTTTATTTATTTAATGACGATTTGTATTTTTTAAATTCGAGTGGTAATAATATTTTGATTGGTGGAAGTAGTGTTAATGCATCTTTTTCTGAAATCTATACAGACATTTCAAATTTATCTATATCGGTTTCAAATGCCTATACAGACATTTCAAATTTATCTATATCGGTTTCAAATGCCTATGATTTGATAGGTGGATTTTCTGCATCACTATATGTAAACTACCCAACACAATCAACAGGTACTATAATTGATTTTCAAAGTACTAAAGATTATGGTAGTCCAACCTCACCCGAAACCACAAATATCACATTCAATTTTACGGGTGCTAAGAAAGCCGTTCAACGAGTTTTTCATAATTCAGCTATTACACCAACTATACCAACAGAAGGAAAAAGATTGGGTGGAATTTATGTTACGGGTAGTTTAAATATAATAATTTTTGACTATTTTGACAACAATAATGTTTATTATTCAATATCACAAGTTTTATCATGAGTAGAAGAAGAATAATTTTTAAACCCAATCATCCAGACGTACAGTATTGGATAGACAGAAATAATAATGTTGGTGGAAATCTACATGATAGTATTGTATTTAATGCAAATATTTTAGCAGAAGACTTAACACCCATCCGAAATAAAATTTTAAGGTGGAATTTATATACGGCATTAAACTTAGAGGGAGTTTTTGTACCATTTATAACAAACGATAACTATGAAAGAACATCATTAGGTTCTGAAATAGATACAAATTTTAATTTTGTATCAACGGATTACTCTTTTTTTAGTGGATTACAACCCGATGGTGTATCTAAATCAATTTTAACTAATTTTAATCCTAGTCTTATTTCAAAATATGTAAACACAAATTCGGGCTTTGGATTTTACTCAGACCAAAATTTAGTTGGTAGTAATACAAGGGTTGATATTGGTGGTAATAATGTAACATTTCCATTCTCTTATATATCACCAAGAAGGACTAATAACACAGCTTTGTTTGGTTTAGATGATAACATAGGTGGTATATTTTCACCTATTACATTCACCGATACACTTGGTTTATATATGATTACTAGAAATAATATAAGTACAATTAATTTTTATAAAAGGCCAAACCCAACTTTGACGGGATTAATAGATTTACCAAATGCTTCAACTGGTAAAATGAATGAATTTTTTTCAATATTTAGAGCAGGTATACAATATTCTCCCGCTAGGAGTAGAGGTTATATGATAACTAAATTCTTCTCGCCTTCCGATTTTGAATATTTTAAAAATATATGGGATAAGTTTATAGCTAATACAATAAATAACTTAGCAGATTCATATCATCCCACAACTGCACAATGGATAAAACGAGCGCAATTTTTTGGTACTTTTATTAACAACAGTCTTATTGATGCTTATGAAGAATTATCAAATGATATTGAACCAATTAGAGATAAAATACTAAGATGGAATCTTTTTTATGGGTTAGATTTAACAGGAGTATTTGTCCCATATATCATAAATACTGACAATAGTACAAATGTGTTGGGTGGTTCAATAGACTCAAATATTGGTTTTGTGGCTGCGGATTACGTAAGTTCAACTGGACTAGATAGTTTAACTAATATAACAAAATATGTTGATACCGGATTTATACCCAATAATATAAGTGAATTTGGTTTAAATGATGCTAGTATTGGGGTATATGTTACAGAAAATGTGACTGCGGCAGCAGCAGATGTTTCAACTAATCCAGCTGCACAGATAATAATTAATTCACGAAATGCTTCAAATCAATTAGTACCACAATTAAATGCGGGCAGTACAGCCGTTATAACAGACATAACAGATGCGACAGGTCTTACTATGGTAAGTAGAAATAATAGTAGCAATGTTAATGTATATAAAGGAGCAACCATAAACCAAACCGTAACGAGTGGTAGTACCGCCAAACCATCAACAAACCTATTTATATTCCGAACGGGAAATGCTGCTACAGGTAGAAGACTTAGTGGTTATATTATAGGAAAAGCGTTTACAAACTCAGAATATCTACTACTAAAAAATGCGTGGGATAAATTTAATACCACTGTTGGTAGAATTACTATACCTTAAAATAATCTAATATTATGAATCTATTCTTATTAACACCTGATGACCTAAACACCTTAAATGAACTAAATAGTTCTAATCCAGAAAAATCAGAAAAACAATTAACTGCCGTTCCATTAGATAGTGGAAATTATGTTTTAAATACCGATATTTTAAATGATGTTATATATTGGCAACATTATATACCGTTTTTACAAACATTATCTACTATCACAATATCTCTTACTGATTTACAGTCTTATTAAAAATTATATAATTAGAACAAGTGTAGTAATCTTCATTTTGAATAGCATCGGAAAATTTAACATGTTCTAAATAACTCAAATTATCCATAGGATATAAAAAACTATATTTATCTTTTAGTTTAATTACTTCTTCTATTCTTTCTACAAAAATATCAGGATTACTTTCGTATTTTTTAATGTTTTCATTATGCTCATCAATAAAGGAAAGTATATCAGGATTCAGTGGAATTAAATTCCTAATTTTCATTAACATAATCCCTAATTTATTTTTACCCTCTTTATTTATACATTTTTCACAAATACAATTACCCCAATAGTTGTCATGCCATTGGTTTCCTTCTATTAAAACAGAATCATTGGTTTGTTTTAATTTTTCAAAAAGATATTGATTTTTAAATTTAGAAAGCAAACCTTCCCACATTACAGAATCCTTGATTTCTTTCCAATTATGTTTTATTTCTAAAGATTTAGCGAAAACTTTTGTGTATTCTGCCTTTTCCATCGAAATAATCTTATTTCTAAGATTTATATCATCTGTTTTTTGTGATTGATAGTAATGCTCAACAGATGGATAATGAATACCGTCTATATATACATCACAGAGATACATATTAGATAAGAATCTATAATCATCCCGAAAAGAATCAATAACACGGACTATATTCTCAAACATTTTTAAATAACTTCAATTGTTCTTGAAATACCATTTCCTTAACTTCATCAACAATCCACCAATCTTCAAACTTACTAGGTAAGGTTGATGCTTCATATAATGGTTCTAATTCTGAAATCATTTGTTCAATATCATTTAAAACAGTTTCGTAATTTGCGTTTCCGGTTCGGATTTTAATTAGAGTTTCACGCTCTGAACCATCAAAACGATTTCTGATTTCACCATAAGTAATTACATTTTTTGCAGATAAAATCAATCGGTAGGCATGTGCTAAATTTTTAGCATCGGCAGATTTACCATCTTTCATTGTAAAGTATCTGTCAACATTTCTATTTTTGATGTAATTTAAGTACTTTGCATAATCTTTACAATGTACAGTATATGCATCCTTATTATATGAAAATAGACAAATAGGCATTAAATCTTTTTCAATATCACTCAATCTTAATTGATTGGAATTATCACCCGCTACACCCTTATAATTTCGGTTTGGGTTATAGTATAGCAAATAATTATCTCTCTGATTATTAAGTTTAGATACACCACACACCTTATGGTCAATACCTTTTTCATTTAAAAAATCAAGCAAAGGAATAGATTTAGTACCAACAGTAGTATAACAAAAATCTAAAACACCCTTTCTTTTAGTTCGATTTTCATCCCAAGTCATCATTTTATCATGTCCTCTAAACTTATTTAGTTGTTCTTTACCATAACTCAAATAAGCATGTCTTAGATTTTTTGTTAAAAATGATTTCTTATGGGTTCTCAATAATTCAAAAATAGGAGTGGTTTTTAAAACCATATCATCTGAACTAAATAACATTTCTAAAAAAGAAATATTATTGTTTGTTAGTAAAGATAAGTAAAAATTAATATTTTGATAGACTTCGTCCTTACCGAATTTGATGTTATTAGATGTATTACCTCTCAGTACATCGATAGGGTTATCAAAATAAACACCCGATACGTCTGTATCGGATGTTTCAATTCTTGTGTTAAATGCTGTCGAACCAATAATACATTTGTAAATGATATTCATTTTTTATAAGTTTAAATGTTCTAAACCACTTTCTACATCAATTTCATTGCTATGTACTTTATCTAAAACTACTTTGATGAATTCAGTTTTTAAAGTATTACCTATTATGTTTTTTACTAAGCTAGTTGCGTATGTTGGCTTTAAATGATTATGATAAACCATTTTTAAAATATCTTCAACTTTTTCCTTTGTATTATTCATAACTTTTTCTGTTAAATATTTATCAAAGGTAGTTATAATTTTATGATTATCCAAATTTTTCATTAAAACTTTCTTAATTTTTTAACAACATCATCTAATCTTTCTTTGAAAGAATTAAAATCGTTTAAACTATCTGCTAATTTAAAAGCTTGTTTATAACGTGAGTCTTGACGATGTGTATCAATTTCTTCATCAATATCAAAGTCTATAACATAACTTACAAATTTTTCTTTAGTAAAAGGCATCAATGTTATAATCATATTAACACCACCATCTGTCCAAGTTTCAAGTTCTGCACATTGCATACCATCTTGTTCAAATAAATGAACTCTAAAATCTTCTCTTTCGAAGAAGTCTCTTAAATCATCAGTGGATACTGATTCATTCATTTTTTTTTTTTGATTTTTTAATCTTAACTTTTTCAGTTAAAAACTTACCAAATGTAGTGATTAATTTTGAATTGCTTACTGTTTCGGTCGTTGAAAAAGCATCATCTCTATTTTCGTAAACATCATTTTCAAAATCCGCTTGAAAATTATCAGGTAATAAGTTTTGTGTTTCCATTAGGTATGTTAATATTGTAGCCATGCCTCTATCACTATCATCATTTTCTAAAAGTTCGGATATAGATTGTGGCATAAAACTTACAAAACCATCATAAGACTTATATCTTTCTTTTAAAAAACTTTCAAAACTTTCAGTTTCAGATTTTTCTTCTAAATACGCTAAGAAGTTTTTTAAAATTGTATCAAAGTCCTCTGATGTTTCAATATCAAAATACAATTCATCCGTTCCATAATTATAATACTTAGGAGAGTGTATTGACACAGATTCACCACCAACAATGCTAAGAAATGGGAACTTTTTAAGTTCTTCTACAAATTTAGCTAAATATGGTTTAGTTTGTTCTAATATGTATTTATTGTATTGTTCAATAGTTGGTAGTTCAAACTCACCATCTTCTTCGGGGGTTGCTTGTATTTCATAATCAAATACTTCATCCATATCTAAAACAGTATTATACATCCCTACATTTAGGAAAGGTACTAAGTTAGTTGTTAATTCAAATTTCATAATATTTTTTTAATTTATATATTAAAAAAATATTATGAAATTTCTTCACATAGAATTAAAAATGCTTTAATAACTTCTTGTTTTGTTGGATTATCATTTCCAATCAACACTAATAGTCTTTGGTAAACTTCTTCATTAGTTTCAATTAGATTTAAAACACGTTGTTTTTCTGTTGAGTTTGTTTTAGTTTTTGACATAATTTTAATTTTTAGTGATACAAAGATAATAAAAAATTTTCAATTAACCAAATTTTTATATTAAATCTATTTCTTTAAGTTTATCATACACCATCTCTTTAATTAGTTCCCTACCTTTTTTAATTTGGGATTTAGTAGTGCCTTGTGGAATATTTTGAAGGTCAGAAATATCTTCATAAGATAATCCATGAATTTCTCTTAATTCAATAACCGTTTTTAGTGGCTCTTTTAACATGGAGATAGCATCCATAATAACACACATTTTTTGGTTATTTTTATCTAAATATTCTTTTTTTATAATATCTTCTTCTTCACTACCGTGAATAACATCGGATAGTTCAACCTCACCATCTTCATCAATTTTAGTACTTAGAGAAACTACATTGTTTTTCTTTCTACTTTGTACAAATTTGTAAGCTAAATTTTTTGCGATGGTATATACCCATGTTGTAATCGGGCCTTTAGTGTTGTCGTAGAGATTAATAGATTCTAAAGATTTTAAAAAACATTCAGTTGCAATATCTTCTGCTTCAAATTCATCTTTAATATACTTGGAAATATATTTTGTTAAGGAAGATAATTTAGATAAATAAAATTCATCGAAACTCATTCCGGTTAAAGTTTCAAACTCATTTAAAGCGGTAGTAAAGTCAATTTCGATTTTTGCTTTCACCTTTTTCTTTCTTTTCCTTTCTCGTTTAATGATTTTTTCTTCGTTTTTCTTGCTCTGCGCATAGTAAAAATCATTCATCATTTCATTTTGGGTGTACATCATATATATTACGTTATTTTTTCGGTGTTTTAGTGGAGCTGTTGGGAGTCGAACCCAAGTCTACAAATGAAATAAAATAGCTTCTACAAGTTTATCAACTTTTTATAAAGTTGAAAATCTTTGTTAATTTACGTTTAACAACGACTTGTGTGTATACACAATTAATAACCAAGTAAATTATTAAAAGTGTGTAGATTTTTCCCTTAATTAGGCAGCCACCACAGCATCTACTGCTGTAACATTAATCATGTTAGCACCTAAAATGTCGGTTAATGAACCAACGTTTGTAGAAATGTTGCCATTTGTACTTATACTTACTAATTTATGAATCGGACACATCGTAAGCCACCCGATACTTGCTACTATCCTATTGTCAATTTATATCAATTGCCAAGTCAGCCCCATAATTTCAAAGAACATTTTATACTTATATATTATTTTTTCAAAAAAGTTTTTAGTTTTTCAAACTTTTTTCAATTTTTTTACTAAAATTGTTATGATTGATGTAAAAGAACTATTAACAAAAATAAAAATTATCGAAAATGATACTAATTTAATTTTTGATGAACCCTCACATACCTATACATACAAAGGTAAAAAAATGACATCAGTAACTACCTTTCTAAAATCATTACATGAAGAATTTGATTTTGAAAAAGTATTGGAAAGAACAGCATCTAAAAGAAATGTAGATAAAGACAAATTAGGACTTGAGTGGAAAACAAAAAATGAAAACTCTAAAATAATAGGTAGCTTTGTACATAATTACATTGAGTTTTTTTACAAACAAATGCCTATACTACTCCCAAATTTAAACACACATGGAGAATTAATATCAAGAGTAATTTTAAATAAAATACATCAATTCAACCGGGTTTATAATGAAAGATTATATAAACTAACCCCCGTTAAAAATGAACTAAGGCTGTATTCAAAAAAGTATCCGATAGCGGGTACTTTTGATGGATTATATTATAATGAAAAAGGTATTTATGTACTTGATTGGAAAACTAACGATGAGTTTAGGGATGATAATCATCCAAAAGGAACTTATCAAAAATTTTATGAACCATTTTCAAAATACTACGTAAACCACTATAATGAATATTCATTACAACTTAGTTTGTATAAAATACTACTTTCCGAATGGGGAATTAATGTTGATAATTTATTTGTCGTTTATTTATCTGAAACTGAATACAAAATCCATAAATGTATAGATTTTTCAAAAGAACTTACTATATATTTGAATACTGTATTCCAAACGGAGAATCACCCCTTAAATCCGAATGAGGAGGTTTAAATTTACTCCCAACTGGTGGTATGTTACTTTTTCTAACTTCTTGTTTAGAATTAAAAAAGTAATCTTCATTATATAGTCTTACATAAACCTCTTTAGGTGGTAATGTAGAAACTACGGTTGGCTCGGATTGATAAACTCTCTGCTCAACTTCTATTCTAACTGAGCTCATTATTTTTTAATTATTTTAAGATATATATTTTTTTCTAACTCCACTAAAAATGAATCAGGTATTTTAATTTTCCTTTTTTCGAATTCATTTAAAATTTCTTTCTTTGTAAAAGAACCCTCTGCTATACCCTCTGCATATAATGTCCGCCAAAGTCCCCAAGCCTTTTTGCCACAAATAGCATACCGAAGTAAGTTTGGATGACATGTAGTGATTTCTTTATTTTTATAAAACCCATTATCATATTTCCTAAATACAAACATAGCATTATCTCCATTAGGGTCATATATAATTTTAGTATCTGAACCACAAAAAGATAAAAAATCGTTTCTGTTTATCTTTACAAAGAAAGTAAACATTTCGATAAAATTTGGGGTGAATTTTTTAAGATGTCTTTCTTTTCGAGTTCCTATCTTTTTAAGTTTTTGTTCAATCCTATCCTTCTTGTTCATCATCTTCTGTTAAAAATTTGTAAATGGCTTCTCTAACGGTAGGAAAAAATTTATTTCGGTTTATATCAAAATTTCTTTCTACATTTCCATCTAAATTAACGGGGGAAAACTTTACATAATCTGCTGCCCAATTTCCATTATCGTCATAAATTATATTAATATCCCCACCTAATCGTGTATAGGTTTCTAAAATGAATTCAGTTGTATATTCATCGAAATTTTTTATTAATGAATTATGAATAATTGGGGTTAATGCATCGGCAGATGGGTCATCATAATTAACTTCCAATAATCTCTCTCTAATATCTACTAAAACTTTTAAATCACTTTGTTTCATAAAATTCAATTAATTTAATCAAAATATCACCATGACAAGGTTTTGGTTTACAATGACACCCAAGTACCTTACCCTTTAATTCATGTAAATCATTTAGAAGATGTTTACCCTCACCAACAGTAATATATGTCTTGTAAGCCTCAATTGCCTCTTTTCTTGTACTTACTATATATTTTGCTAACGTTCCTTTCTTATGACTAAATGGATTTCCGCACTAATATGTATTATTTAATCATATTTAAAGATATTTAAATATTATTAACACATACTTAGAATCTCTACAATAAGATTCATTTTTTCTTTCTTTACTCATGTTTA
>ERZ869929.488-NODE-488-length-23636-cov-16.372418_pt1 | contig 23636 bp, 36 predicted proteins | sample MGYA00579312_ERZ869929 | MGnify/ENA primary metagenome ERZ869929 (study PRJEB32216, sample SAMN09231818) | wastewater metagenome | place: USA: Maryland | collected 2016-08-09 | study: EMG produced TPA metagenomics assembly of the PRJNA472060 data set (Reclaimed... | reverse complement strand
CTGCTGAACCGCTCTTCCGATCTCCTCCCCCGAATATCATTCCGAATGAGAATCGGCCGAACCATTCGGAATGGCGTGTTGACCCCTGCGCGGCGGTGTGCGAGGGTGGCGGGCATGACGGACGAGATGGCGTACAGCAAGGTGCGAAGGGTGAGCATCGAGGAAGTCCAGGCGAAGTACCCGCCATCCCGGGCGGCTCTGGTGATCGGTGTGTGCCGACGCTGCGGACGGCGCGATCGGGTGTTGAGCCGCGAGGATCGGGTGTGCGTCCGCGAGGAGTACGACAAGGGCGTGCTCGCGTTCGCCGCCAAGCCGGACCCGACTTGCAAGGGGAAGCGGGCATGAGCGACACGGTGATGGTGATGGTTGGGCTGGTTGGCTGGGCAGTGGTTGGCGCGCTGGTGTGGTGGCTCGACCGACGGCGCGGTGAGATCGTCGCGGGGGCCACGGATCGGATCGTCTCCTCGGATGAACGGCTACGGATCGCTGAGGTCCACATCGCCGGGGTCGCCGACCAGTTCGACAGGTACGACGGCATCATGCGGGACCTCAACCTCCGCGTTGCACGCGCCGAAGCAACCATCGCGGCGACACCCACACCACCTGATCCGGCCACCATCATCGCGGCCGCGACCGCACCACTGCTCGCGCTCACCGAGCAGTACACCGCGCCGCACCAGATCCTGGCCCCATCGACACCTCAGCCAACGGCCGCGGACGGGGAGTGGTCGGCTGAGGAGTTGGCCGCGTACGACCCGACCGACGAGGACTTCCCGCCGTACCGCGCCGCGGACGACTACAGCCCGCCGGCATCCTTCTCGGGGCTCGGTGTCGAGTTGCCACGGCTGGACGGCTGATGGCTGACCTCGCCGAACTCCTCGCGACAGGTGTCCCGCGCGGCCTCATCGGCGTCGGCATCGACCCCGACACCCTCTCCCCCGAGACGCGCGTCGCGACGTTCTACGGCGCGTTCACGTCCTGCATGTTCGACACGAAGTCCGGCGGGCTGAAGGTCACGTTCCTCGTCCCCGCTGAGCACCAGTTGCTCGCGCTCGGGGTGCGGGACATGGCCCGCAGCAGACTGGTGTTGGAGATCCACTCCCCCAGTGCCGGGGCGCGGGAACGGTTCGGCAAGTCCAGCGCGACGGCGCCCACCACGGACCAGCTCCGCGCGCAGGAGATCCGCGACCGGATCGAACACGACCACGCCCGCCGGCAGGTGCAGCGCGCGATGAAGCAGTGGACCGGAAGCGACGGACCGGAAGATGACTGACGACCCGCTTCCCGTGGACCCGGCGTCGGCGTGGTGGACGATCCACGGGGAGTGCATCCGCGACGCTCTACAACGTGTCGCTGCCGGGGAGCACCCCGAGATCGTGTGGCTGGAGATGGTCGCGGACTGCGAAGTGGACGGGGGCCACGATGGCGGCTGACGGCCACAACCTCGACGCGTTTGACGCGCTGTTCGACGACGACATCCTCGCGCAGCTCGCCGCCGACGACAGGCTCACGGACCGGCTCATCGACATCGTCGAGACGGGGCTGAACGTCGTGGAACTGATCCTCGCGTCGGGCGACATCAATTCGCAGCTCGCGGCCTTGCAGAAGATCCTGCCCCTCGCGACGAAGGTCGCGGACAAGCGGCAGGACGCGACATTCGCACGGATCGGGGAGGAGCTGCGCGCCATGTTCGGTGAAGTGTTCCCGAACCGGCAGGCGATCGAGGACGCGTACGCGCCGCTGCTCGAGCCCGATGATGACGCCGACCCGAGCCCGGGGATCGTCAGGGACCCGACCGCGCCACACAGCCCATGAGCCGCCACGCGATCCTCCCGTTCGTCCGCCGCTTGAAGATCATCGACAAGGAGTCGCGCACCGTCACCCTCGGCCGCGTCCTGAACCCGCCGCAGCTCCGCCTCATCGACAGTGTGGAGCAGGACGTGCGCGATGGCCGGCCGATCCGCTACATCACGCTGAAGGCGCGCCAGGTCGGGATCAGCACGGTGACTGAGGCGATGGCGTTCCAGTTCGCGATCTGCATGAACCGGTCACGCGGCCTCATCGTCAGCCACACCGGCGACAGCACCAAGCACCTGATGGACATGTCCCACCACTACTGGGACAGCTTCTGGGCCGCGCCGCTGTACAAGACCACCAGCAGCGCCCGTGACCGACTCGCGTGGGACCCCACGAAATCCTCCATCTCGCTGCTGCCAGCCAAGTCGCTCGAGGGCGCCCGTTCCCGCACCCTGCACTTCGTCCACGCGTCGGAGGCCGCGTTCTGGCCGCACCCGAAGACGCTGATGAAGGGGCTGAGCCAGGGTGTGCCGCGTGTGGCGCTGTCCGCGATCTTCGTGGAGTCCACCGCGAACGGTGTCGGCAACTGGTTCCACGAGACGTGGGAGGCCGCGAAGCGCGGCGACGTCGAGTACAAGCCGATGTTCTTCCCGTGGTGGACGCACCCCGAGTACAACGCGCATCACATCGGGCGCGGCGACGAGGCGCGGAAGTTGCTGCTCGCGAAGTCCAGCAGCGGCGGCACGCTGGACGATGAGGAGTGGCACCTGTACCGCGGCCTCGTGCAGCGCGGCATGGGGGAAGGGGAGATCCAGTCGCGGCTGGTGTGGCGCCGGCTCACTCTCGCGACGGAGCTGTCCGGCAGTCTGGATGACTTCCACCAGGAGTACCCGTCCACCGACGACGAGGCGTTCCTGTCGACTGGCCGCAACGTGTTCGACCTCACCCAGCTCCGCGCCGCGTACGCCCCCCTCATCCCGGCACGCGGCAAACTGGTGCGCGATGCCCGTGCCCGCAGCGGCGTGACGTTCGTGGATGACCCCGCGGGCCCGCTGCACGTCTACCAGTTCCCATCGGAGCGGACACCCGCGGCGTACGTGGTGGGGATCGACAACTCGAAGGCCGCGCGATTCGGTGACTTCGCGGTCGCTCAGGTGCTGGATCGGCGCACGATGGCACACTGCGCGACGTGGCGGGACCGCGGCCACAAGGACCTGGACTTCGGTGAGCAGATGATCCTGCTCGGCCACTGGTACGACGAAGCGATGCTCGCGCCCGAGTACAACTTCAACGGCGCCGTCATCAGCGGCATCCTCCAGGCCAGGTACAAGAACCTGTACGTGCATCGGAAGGCCGGCAAGATCCGCGGCCTGCATGATGACGTGTTCGGCTGGCCGATGACCGACCAGACGAAGTACGAGGCGATGGACCACCTGAAGAAAGAGGTGTGGCTGGCGTCGCAGCAGCAGTCGGATTTCAGGGTGAAGGACCAGGACACGTACCAGGAGATGAAGAACTACATCATCAACGACGCGGGGAGATTCGAGAACAGCAAGCAGGCCCAGCACGACGACACTGTGACCTCGATGGCGATTGCCGTGTCCGTTGCCGTGTTGGAGCGCGCCAACCTGCCAGTGGTCCCGGGAGCGATGGGTGGCACCGATCCGGCGGTGATGGCGGGCATGCGCGAAGTGCGTGAGTTGCAGGATGGGTTGGATCTTGCACCGGTCAGCAAGAGGCGCGATGATGGCTCACACGGGCTGGTGCTCCCACCAACGGTGAGCCCGTTCGGCCCGAGGCAAGGGGATGGGGATATGTTCGGAGACGGGAAATGGGAATGGTGACGTTCGATGAGGCGCTCGGCGATGCGGACCGCCTGATCCGAGGCCCCATCCCGGTGACAGTGGACGACGAGCACGCACAGCCGGTGACGGGGTATCTGCTGCGGCTCCCAGAGGAGATGGGAGGCGGGTGGGCGGTAGATGCGCCGGGCGTTCAGCCCGCGGTGGTCCCCCTCCGCAGCCTCAGGGGCTCCGCTCGATTCGCTCAGTCGATGGGGCCGAAGTACCGGGAGGCGAACCCCGTCGACAACACGCTCGCGGCGAAGTGCTACGCCGAGGCTCGTTGGTGGGCTGCTGCCTACAGCGCCGCGCTCAAGTCGGCGACGCCATGAGCGAGCACCGACTAACGCAAGTGCCGGGTGGGCACCCCGTCATCCCGCTACCCGTCCACTGGCGCACAGGTGACCACGGCGACCCAATCGCCGAGTTCGACTACATCGTGCTACACCTCCACCGCGACGGCTCGGTGACGTGGAGCGATCAGTCCCAGGCATGGGAGGCGACGGATGGCCGCTGATCCGTCGCCGTGCCGCGTGTGTGGCTCCCTCCTCCCCGCCCACCCTTGGGGCGTGTCCGGTCCGCTCGGACAGTGGTGGGTGTGTGGTGAGACCTGCGCCAACGCGGCGAAGGAGCAGCACTTCTCGTCAGGCGGCGACAACGAACGCCCGTGGCATGTGATCCACGGTGACGACCTGCTCGCGCTGCTGGAGCGGACCCACGCAGGCGAGAACCCGGAGATGGTCTACATCGAGCAGTACGCCAACGCGGAGGCAACCTGATGCCCGCCTACTCCTACCGCTGCCCGAACTGCGGATCGCGCCACACCCTCACCTGCGACCGCGATTCCGAGGTGAAGGCGGGCTACGACGAGGGCCACGCGCCCTGCACCGAGTGCGTGTACGGCAGCTACAGGCGCGACTACCGCGGCGACGGCATCGCCTTCGCGCCGGTCCTCCAGTCCCACTACAACCACACGGTCGGCACCGAGGTCCACGGTCACCGGGACTTCCGCGAGAAGCTGAAGATCCTCGGTGCCCAGCAGACGGCGCGCACCGGCATCGAATCGAACCTCGTGCCGCGCGACCACGAGGAACTGCGGCGTGAGGCGTTGGAGCGGTACGGCGACGCGGGGCTGAAAGAGCAGCATGATGGCGCGGTGGCGCGCGGGGAGAAGGACCCAGTCGGCAAGACGGTCATCTAGCATCTCCTCATGGCCCCGCGCGCGTTCTCCCCGCTCACCCAGCTCGACCCGGACAACCTGGATTCGACGGGGAGTGTCGCGACCCTGAGCCGCCACCGCCCGACGCGTCCCAGCACCAGTTCCCATCTCGCGGCCGGTGAGGTCGTGCGCGGTGAGGCCCCCGCCCCACGCGACGCGGCAGACGCGGCCAACCCGCCCGACACCCTGTCCGCCGCGGCGACCCCGCACATCAACCGTGTGAAGCGGACCCCGCGCCCCTTCCACCTCGAGCCCACCCCATCCGAGGACGAGATCAAGACGGTGCAGGGCATCCACCAGCTGTTCACCGCGGCGAAGTCGCACCGCAACACGCTCCTCCCGCGCTGGAACGAGTGCTACCGGATGCTCACCAACCGGCACTGGAACCCGGCGAAGCGCGCGGACTGGATGCCGTCGCCGGAGATCCCCGAGATCTTCCCGATCATCCGCACGCTCGTCGCGTGGCAGATGGACACGCGCTTCCGCACCAGTGTCTCGCCGGCATCCGTGCCCCACTCCGATCTCACCGCGTACTTCACGTCCATCGCGCAGGACTTGGAGTACACGATGGACGCGTCGTGGATGGCGAACATGGAGGAACGCGAGTGGGGGATGGTGTGCTGGGACGGCTTGGTCTATGGCACCGGGTTCGCGAAGACGTCGTGGGAACACAACCTCGCGGGCGGGATGGGCGACGCGATGGCGCGCCACATCTCCCCGTACCGCCTGTACCCCGACCCGAAGGCCACCAACCTCGAGGACGCGCTGTACATCATCGAAGCGCGGCGCATGACGATCCAGGAACTCGATGAGCGGTTCCCGGGCGCGGCCGCGGCGTTCAGCGCGACAGGCGGCATGGCCGTGGACATCGACGAGCCCCCCACCCTGTTCGACGTGCTCGGGAACCGTGGCCCGCGCCTCGGCCTCAACCCCGGCGCGCTCGCCCCCGCCACCAGCAGCCGGTACGCGCGCACCTCCAACCCGAACATCCCGAACCTCGACATGCCCGAAACCACGGTCCTCGAGTGCTGGCTGCGGCAGCACGAGTACGTGGACGTGAAGGACCCGCACACCAACGTCCCGGTGCGGCGGTCGAAGGTGACGTGGCGGGTGGTGGTGGTCGCGAACAACCGTGTCCTGCTGGATGAGCCGGCGGAGAACATCTGGACGCACGGCGGCCACCCGTACTCGCGCTACCAGCCGATCGACTTCAACGCGGAGTTCTGGGGCATCTCGATGGTCGAACTGCTCATCTCGCCGCAGAAGTGCCTGAACCGCCTGCTCACCGCGATCCAGCAGAACCTCGAACTGTCCGGCAACCCGATCTGGCTGGACCAGAACGGCAACCTGACGAACATGCCGATCACGAACAAGCCGGGGCAGCGCATCCCGATCGCGCAGACCGATCAGCGCACCGGCTGGCTGACCCCGCCGCCGATCAACGCGGGCGCGCAGCAGATGGTCGACTTCCTACTGAAGCGGATGGAGGTGATCAGTGGCATCAACGCGATCCTCAAGGGCACGTCTCCCGCGGGTCGGCCGGCGCAAGGTGTCGTGGACCAGATCAGCGAATCGTCGCACGTCGGCATCCGCTCCATGTTGCGCCAGATGGAGTACGCGCTGCGCGACTCGTTCGTGAAGAAGGCCGCGCTGGTCGTGGAGAACTACACCACGCCCCGGATCGTGTCGATCGCCGGCCCGGAGAACATGGACAAGTTCCGTGCCCTGCGCGCCCGCCACTTCCTCATCCCATCATCGAACGGCGCCGTGCCGCTCCAGTACCAGCTCCACGTCGATGCCGGCTCCCGCCACCACGTCTCCCGCCAGATGCGCGAGAACCGGGGCGTGCAGCTCTTCGCTATGGAACTCATCGACGAGCAGGCAGCACTCGAGGAGATCGACTTCCCGAACGCGCAGGCCGTCGCTACCCGCGTGCAGGAGAGGAAGGCCGCGGCCGCGGAGGCAGAGGCCGCGGCGAAGGGCGGGGGCGGGGCGTCGCTGGGCGCGGGTGGGATCGGTCCGAACGCACGCACGGGAGCGCGGGTCTAGGCTCACTTCATGCACCCAGCGACAGCCGCCATCCTCAAGTTCTTCGCGTACGCGCATCTCCCCCCGCACCTCCAGTCGGTGTCCAAGCCCTTCGCCGAACTGGCGGGGTCAATGGCCGAACGGCTTGAAGGCCCAGAGGTGACGGTTGGCCTCCGCAAGCTGCTCGAAGCGAAGGACTGCATGGTCCGCGCCGCTCTCGACTCACCTCGCGACTAGGCTCTGCTCATGGACATCACCCGCGGTACCCACGCAGCGCCGGACGACTTCACCGTCAACTCGCGTGCCGTGCCCCGCGACCCGTCCATCCCCGCGCAGCACGCGACGGGTGAGCGCACCCCCACCAGCGGCCCGTACGACCCGCTCCCGGCGTCGTTCGGTTCCACCACCCCGGAGGACTGACCATGCCCGACTCGATGCCATCCATCGGCAAGACGGGGAACGCGTCGATCGACAAGCTCGGTCACACGAACCTCGACCGCCACGGCCGCAACCCGTACAAGCAGGCGAAGGGCAACCTGAAGCCGACCGAGCAGAAGGCGAAGGGCTGAGTCCGCCACTCTCCCTTCGGGCCAGTCCCCGGTCCACTTCTGCCAGCCGCACCGCCCCTGAGCCCGAGCACGGCCAGGGGCGGTGCCGCGTCCACTAGCATCCCCCCTATGGCCTCCCGTTCCACCAACACCATGTCCGAGGTTCTGGAGTCGATCGTGACGCTCCTCGGCACCGCGAAGATGATGCCCGACGCGGACATCGTGTGGCTCACCGACCTGGAGACGCAGGTCATCGAGAAGGCGCGCGCACCGTTCGCGCAGCAGGGCGCGATGTCCCAGCCCGCACCCGCGTCCGATGGTGGCGGTGGCATGGGTGGCGGCATGGGCGGCGCGGGTGGGCCGGATCTCGCGTCCCTCCTCGGCGGCATGGGTCCCGGGATGCCCGGACCCCCGAACGACCCGATGGCCGGCGCGCCCGGTGGACCCCCGATGGCCCCGATGACCGGCATGGCAGGTCCCGGTGGCGGCGGCCGCAGCATGGGCGGGCTGGGTGAGGTGCAGCGCATCATGGGCGCCGGGCCGCCGCGCGGCGCCCGCGGCTGAGTACCAAGTAGCAGACAACCAGCGACAACCACAGGAGCGACACCATGCCCAACACCCCAGGGTTCGACACTGCCGCGATGGCAGCCGCGATCACCGCCGCACAGGAGTCCGGTGGCCCGATCGTCGACTCCGCGGCCTCCCCCTCCGCGCCCGACAACGGCGTGCCCCCCGGGTTCGACACCGCGGGCCTCGTCTCCGGTGACCCGAACGGCACCGTCCAGATCGCGGGGGAGGGCGCGGGTGGTGTCGCTCTGTCCGCGCCCCCCCCGCAACCCGTCCAGCAGCCGGAACCCGCCCCGTACGTCGCGCCCGACCCCGCGGACCCGGCACTCCACCAGCAGGGCCGGCAGATGGGCAGCCCGACCCCCGCTGACCCGGACGCGCCGACGATGGAGCCGTTCGACCCGTACCTCGGCGACCCGAACCAGCCCACCAGCGCGCCGGCGCCCCAGCAGCCCGAGCCCGCGGCACCCACCGGTCTCCCCGATCCCGCGGCCGACGCGGCCACCGACACGGACACCGGCCACTTCGACCCGAGTCGCGTCTACGAACTGGTGCTCGGCCACGCCCCGACCGCGGATGAGGTGGTGCAGACGGTCAGCCTCGCGTCGCGCTTCGCGTCCCTCTCCCCGGAGCAGCAGCAGTGGGTGGACGGGATCATGGGCGGCCGGATCGACCCGCGCCAGATCGAGGCCCAGTTGCAGGCTGCTCATGCCGCGGCGCAGCAGCCCGCCCCCCGCCCGCAGCGCGACCCGTACGCGGACGACCCCTACACGGACCCCACCCCCGACCCGGCACTCGAAGCCGAACGCGCGGCCATCGCGCGGGAGCGCGAGCAGTTCCAGGCGCAGCAGCAGCAGTGGGAGCAGCAGCGGATCGCGCACGACCAGGCCGAAGCTCAGCGCGCCCTCAACGACTTCCGCACGAAGTACGCGGACTGGGCGCCGGAGGAGCTGGCCGCGCTGGAAGCCCGCGTCAACCAGTCGGCGACATGGGGTGGCATCTACTCCTCCACCGGCGACGCGTACACGGCGACCGCGCAGACGCTCCAGCTCGAGGCCCTGTCCCACGACCACTTCCGCGCCAAGATCCTGGGCGCGGAAGCCATGAGTCCTGAGCCGACCGCCGATGACGTGGCGCGTGCGACCGCTGCTGCGGCTCTCGCTGGGAACGGGGCTGGTGGCGGTGCGCGCCCGACCGGCCCATCCGCGCCCCCCTCCCCGACCGACCCGCGGCTCAGCCAGGTGGCGCCGCCCCCCGGGTACGCGCCCGTGCAGCAGCCCGTCCAGCCCGTCCACAGCGCGCTCACCCAGCCCCAGCAGACCGCGGGCCCGGATCTCAACAACCGCAACGAGGTCGCGCTCGCGATGGCCGCACAGATCGCGGAGATGGTCGGGAACCGGTAGCGCAGCCCGTTCCCCCTCACGTCCATCCCGCCTCCCGCGCCCCCCACCGTTTCCTCGTCCGGTGGGGGGCGCGGCGCGTCCCGACCCGTGTCCCAGCCAGTTCACCTTCCGCGATGTCCTATGCTCAGAACAGATAGAGCGACACCAAGCCATCCACACCACCCGCACTCCCCAGGAGAAGGATCGCCGACATGGCAGCCATCATCGGAACCGATGAGGTCACCGCTCTCTCGCGTCACCTCGTCATGCCGGTCATCACCGATCAGGTGTACGGCACGAACGCCCTCTGGTTCCGGTGGAACCGGGCCAACAAGCGCCAGTACCAGGGCGGCACCCACATCGAGGCGCCGTTCATCTACGACACCCTCAGCACGGGCGGGGCCTACCAGGGCTACGACGTGCTCTCGACCGCTCAGAACGAGACGGTGAAGAACGGGTCGTGGGACTGGAAGCAGCACTACGTCCCGGTGTCGTTCGATGCGCGCACGATCGTGCGGATGAACACCCCGCTCGCCGCCGCCAACGAGGTGACGCTGAAGTGGGAGCAGGCCCGCATGTCGATGGCGAACAACCTCGGCACCGGGTTGTGGAGCGCCGGCACGAACGTCAAGGACCTCGACGGCATCCAGACCATGATCGACGACGGTGGCGTCAGCGCCAACTACGCGTCGCTCGTCCGGTCGACCAACACGTACCTCAACTCGAACGACGACTCGGCCTCCGCCACCCTCACCTGGACGGCGCTGATGAACATGCGCTCGAACACGAACAAGGGCGGGCACTTCCCGTCCATCATCGTGTCGCGCAAGGAGCAGTACAACCGGTTCCTCGGCCTCGGCGTCGCGAACCAGCAGTTCCCCGTCGGCCCGTCCGGCCACGACGAGCAGCTGTACTCCGCGGGGTTCTGGAACGCCTGCTTCGAGGGCATCCCGTGGATCGTGGACGACAAGTGCCCCGACGGCCCCGACACCTCGAACTCCTCGATCTTCTTCGTGGACGAGGACCCGATCGACATCGTCATCACCGGCGACCGCGACTTCTACATGCGGGACTTCATGGTCCCCACGGACCAGGACGCGATGGTCGGGTACCTGCTCTGGATGGGCAACGTCATCAACCGCCGGCCCCAGACCAGTGGCGTGTTCCGCGCCATCGCCGCCTGAGCCCCGCCACCGAGCAAGGAGCCTGTCATGGCAAACCCCCTGTCCCAGCCGTTCGGTGCCTACCAGTACACCGACTTCCAGACGAAGATCCAGGGCATCGACCTGGAGTTCGAGACCAGCGCCGCGGTCACCGCGAAGCGGGTCGTCGCCCTCGGCACCGACGGGAAGGTCGCGCTCGCCGCGACCGACTCGACCGCGTCGCTCGGTGTCGGCATCGCCCTGCACGCCGCGGCGTCCGGTGATCTCGTGAAGGTCCGCGTGCTCGGCGCCGTCGACGACGTGCCGACCACCGGTGCCCTCGCCGCCGGTGGCATCATCAAGCGGTCGGTCACCACCACCGGTTCGATCGCCACCACCGCGTCGCCCGCGGCCGGTGAGGCGCTCGGCTTCGCGATCAACGCGTCGGCCTCCAACCTCACCGACGTGTTCCTGTTCCGGGCTCTCTGACCCGTAGCAGCAGTCCCCCACCCGCGCCACTCCCGGGCGCGGCCAGACACCGCCCCCGTATCCCCTTCCGGGGGCGGTGTCGCGCCCGGCCCCATGATCCACGGCTAGTCTCGGGCCATGAGCGACACCAGCGACACGCCCACCGTCACCTTCGCGACCCTCAGCGCGGGCAAGCCCCACATCGAGCACATGCGGTCCTGCCAGTCCGTGATGGGCCGGCACTCCCTCCCCGGGTTCGAGGTGATCGCGGTCACGTCCGGCACCAGCGGCCCGTACCTCGACATCGGCCGCAACCAGCTCGTCGCCCGCCTACTCGACGACCCGCTCACCGCGACGTCCGACTGGTTCGTGTTCCTCGACGACGACATCGCGTTCACGCCCGCCCAGGCCACCGCCCTCCTGAACGGCGCGATCGCGGCCAACACGCGCATCGCGTCCGGGCCGTACTGGTGCATGGACCCGAACTTCGGCGCGTCGATCTGCGCGTACAAGGCCACCCTGTACGACGAGGCCATCCACCCTGAGGCGTGCCGGTGGTCGGTGCAGCCCGACGGCCGGTTCCTGCGCGTCCTCGCGTTCGACGAACTGGCATCCGACCCGCTCCCCGTCACGTCGTTCGGTGCCGGGTTCATGGCCGTCCACCGCACCCTGCTGCTCGAGATGCGCGGCCAGTTCGGGCACCCGCAGGAATGGTTCGCGGAGATGGTGATCCCCAGCGGCCACCCCGACGTCGTGGGCGGGCTGTGGCTCGGTGAGGACCACATGTTCTGCCTGCGCGCCGGCGTCATGGACGAGCAGCCATACCTGATCCCCGGAGCGCGGGGCATCATCCACTACAAGACGGTGGGGATGGTCGTGCCCGACAAGTTGGGCGAGGCGAAGGCGTGGGCGGAGCGGCAGGGCTACAGACTCCCCGGCGAGTAACGGCTAGCATCACCCTCATGGCTGCAACCGTCACCCTCTCCAACGAACCCCGCAACTTCGGTGGCGGGATGCTGTTCGTCACCGGCACGATCACGTTCGACGCCTCGTACCCGACGGGTGGCGAGGCTGTGACCGCCAACCAGTTCAAGGGCACGTCGTTCGTGTCCGTCGTTCTCGGCGCGTCGACCACGGGCATCGTGCCCGCGTGGGACGCGACGAACAAGAAGGTCCTCGCGTTCTGGGTCGACACGACCGTGGACGGCGCCGCGATGGCGGAGGTGGCATCGACCACGAACCTCGCGACCGCGGTGTTCCCGTTCGTCGCGTACATGCGCCCCTGATGGCTGACCCCAAGCCGAAGCGGCCGTCCGTGATCCACCTGAGCGAGTCCCGCAAGGCGCTCATCGAGGAGTTGGCGAAGACCGCCACTCCGATCAAGGTGGACCCCAGCAAGGCAATCTGACCCACCCCTCAACAGGAGAGCGACAACATGCCCGATCTCGCCGGCACCGTCATGGACCCGTCCACGAACGAGAACCAGATGGTGATCGTCACGAACGAAGGCACGCGGCCTCTGCGCTTGCTGTTCCACGGCCAGCCGTACACCCTCCAGCCCGAGGTCCCCCAACCCATCCCGTACCTCGCGATGTGCCTGTGGTTCGGGAACCCGAAGACCTACGACGCGTCGGACACCGACATGGAGCGCCGGTACCGCACCCAGGAGCGCGACCGCCTCAGTTCCAAGTGGGCGACGGGCAACGACAAGTGGTACGCCGACCCGGAACTCGAGGACAGGCCCGAGTCGGGTTCGTTCTACAAGGGCATGGACCCGGTCGCCGCGTACACCGACGTCGAGATCATGGGCCGGCGCCGCTACATGCACCCGAACCTCCCGCGCGTCAAGGTCGAGACGTGGGATCACCAGCGCCTCGTCACGGTGATCGACGACCCGTTCGGGTTGGCGAGCGGTGGGCGCGACCCGGGCCAGGCCGACACGAAGCTCGTGATCGAGGATCTGCAACGCCAGCTCGAGGTCAGCCGCCAAACCCAGCTCCTCACCTTGCAAGCCATCCGCGACATGAACCCGGCCGCAGCAGATCAGGCCGCGGCGAACCTCGCGGTCCGGCCCGATGTCGTCACCAGTGACACGGGGCTGCCGGTGTGGCCCACGACGCCCGATCACCCGTCGCTCGTGCTGCCCGACGGCACGGCAGCGGACACGGCCAAGGCTGGCTCCGCGGCGGCGCTCGGCGACGACAACGGCCTCACCGACTCGATCGACGCCGACCCAGTTCCGACCAAGCGCGTGACGCGTCCCACCCGCAACTGAGCACGCGCCTTCACACAGCAGGGAGGTGATCAGTGTCTACGCCCACATCCGCGGCATCCAGCGAGCCACAGCAGGGTGCCGCGGATGTGACGCGTCAGGCACTCCGCGATGCAGTATCCGGCTACCACGAACACCGCACCGAACTCGGCAACCTCCGCGGGCAGCAGATCCGCGAAGAGGCCGACCAGTTCCTCGGCCTGTTGTCCGCAGGCGTGGCCTACAGCTCCGCGCGTGAACAGGCCCGTGCCCTCACCGCCGATCTCCGTGACCGGCTGGCTGAAGCCGAGGCCCGTACCGACGTCTGGCGGGTGATGGTCGACGCGCTGATCGCGACCCTCGCCAGCCTCAGCACCTAGGATCACCTCATGGCGCGCATCGAAGGGTTCCAGTGGGTCCAGGCCCCTGTCCCCGGCCTCCCGTACCGCGACGACGACAACCAGTGGAAGCTGGTGTGGCACAGCACCGAGACACGCCCGTACCGTGGCGCCGCCGCGGGGCTGTCGCGCATCCACAAGAACCCGCCGCAACTGTGGGTCGACGTCTACAACCGGGAGCGCGTCCAGGGCATCGACACGTCGCTCGCCGGCCGTGCACTCAAAGCCTCCCCGGACGTGGAGACGAACCGGGACCGGGTCATCCAGATCGAGCTGATCGGGTACGCGAGGGACATGCACCTGCTCACCGACGACCAGCTCGACTGGCTGGCAACGGCGGTCGTGCGGCCGATCATCGCGCACCACCCGATCCCCAACCGGTTCCTCCAGTGCCAGAAGATCGGCGAGAACGGCAACACCGCCTACCCGCCATCCAAGATCCGTCTCGACGCGCGCGCCTGGGACAACTACAGCGGCCACCTCGGCCATCAGCACGCGCCGCGCCCGAACGCCCACCTCGACCCAGGTGGCCTGAACCTCGAGCGCATCTGCCGTACCGCCTACAACGGCGCCCCCACCATCCCCCCAGGAGACGATGACGTGCCCTACACCCAGTGGTCCAAGGAAGACAAGCAAGCGTTCTGGGATGACTTCCGCTTGTTCGGCGCGCCGGTCATCACGGGCTCGCAGGTGGACTCGGTGGACGACAAGCAGACGAACCTCGGGGACGTCGTCAACGCTGTCCGGGAGTCGTGATGCACCGCGCTCCTTGTGAGGGAACCGTCACGCGCGGCGCGGGCATGATTGGTGCATGGGCCTGCTCAAGCGCATCACGGGTGACGTCGACCTCGTGTCCGTCGCCGAACACATCGCGCTACTGGAGGGCATGATGTCACGCATGTCGGAGATCCAACAGGTCGCGGAGCCGGAACGGTTCGCGTGGCTCGCCGGTCAGATGGACGAGCTGCACAACGACTTGTCATCGAAGCTCGAGGCCCTCACCGTGGAGGTCGGGACGCTGCGGCGCGTCTGGACCGGTGTGCTGGTCGCGGTCCTCGTCGGGTTGGTTGCGATCCCGGTGTCGATCATCTGGGCCGCGGCGATGGCCGGCGGGCAGTGAAGTGTTGGACCGCTGGGTTCTCCTCTCCGCGATCGCGGCCCTCACGTTCCTCGGGTTCGTCGCGCTCCAGTACGACGCCCCCGAAGCGTTCAATCTGATCGTCGTCGGGCTCGTCGCGCTCCTACCCGGGGCCTCTCAGCAGCCGCGCGCGCCCAAGCCGTAGCATCAGTCCATGGCATTGGACTCGATCCGCGACTTCACGCCCGGCATCCGTGACGTCCCGTCGCCGAACTACCCGCCCGGCACTCTCCAGTCCGACGGTACGTTCCGCTGCTACGCGCGCCCCGACGGCAGCCTCGCCCCGCTTCCGCGCCGGCGCAACAACTACTTCTTCCTGCCCGAAGACGTCGGCGGCACCGACACGACCCTGCCGCTCGAGGCTGACTGGCTGTCCCCCCTCTACATCAGCGGCCTGCACTGCCGGAACCCGGTGTTCACCCCCGGCCAGAACCTCGACGGGGTCGACCAGAACAACACCGAAGTCCTCGTCGGCCTGGAGTACTTCTACACGGGCCCGAACTCCACGCCCTTCAAGAACCACGACCTGTGGCGCCACACCCGCGACTTCGACGTCCCCGGCTGGGAGCTGATCTGGCGCGAGTCCCGGCCCGGCACACAGGACCCCGCGGTCCGCCCGAAGCGCATGTCGTTCGTCAGTGGTCGGACCAACAGCGCGGCGCCGACGGTCGCGGGCCCGGTCTCCACCGCGTTCTGCGTGGATGGGCGTGTCCTCATGTACCCGTCGGACACCGCGACCACCACCGACTCGACGCGCTACCTGCCCGGGGACCGTGAACTGGATGCGACGGGCGCGGGCCTCGTGTCCCCGGACTTCATCGTCGGGCACCAGGGCCGTGTCGTCATCTTCCCTCTCAGCATCCTCGGCGCCGGCGCGTTCGGGACGATCTGGGCGACGAACGAGGCCTTCTACTTCACCGAGTCGAACGACTGGACCACGAAGCCCACTGATGTCGGGTTCTTCCGGCAGGTCGTCGGGTGGGAGGAACCGACCGGGTACCAGGCGTTCGGGTCACTCGACGCGGATGTGCTGCTGCTCGTCAAGGCGCGCGGTGGCGGCGTCGTGTTGCAGGGTGACATCGGGGGCAGTGATCTCCGCGCGGACCGGCACCCCTCCGTCCGCGGCACCGGCCTGTCCATGAACGCCGGCACGTTCTCCCCGGTCGGGTTCATCTACCCGGTGGACGGCAGTGGGATCTGGACGTGGGGTGGCGGCGACCGTTCCGAGCACCTGACCCCCACCATGCCCGACGACTTCTGGCGCCCACCCGCCGACCCGCTGTACGGCCACGGCTACACGACCGCCGACACGTGGGGCGACTGGGTCGTGCTGCCGAACAACTGGCTGCTCGACCTCCAGCCTGAGGTGCCCGCGCTGTGGCGGCTCGACGACCCTGAGGACCTGATCATCCACAAGATGTCGTCGGACTGGCGGTCACGGTTCCTGTACGCGGCCGGCGAGTCCATCGAGAACGTCGGCGCCGCGGTCACCGTCGAGTACGACGCGTCCGTGCCGACGTCCAGCTACCAGGCGCGCCTCCATCCCCTCGCGGCGTCGCTCGGCGCGGAGCTGCATGTCACCACCGTCGGCATCGTGGCGACTGGTCGGGGCAGGGTCACGATCACGGCCCGTTCCCGCCAGCAGACCGCGGGCGAGACGGTCACGTTCTCCCTCGACGACGACCGGTTCCCGACGCGCATGTTCCGTGGCATCGGGATCAGCGGCTCGCACATCGAGTTCACGATCAACTCGTCCGCGCACAGTGACGAGGGTGAGTCGGGCACCGCGCCAACGGTCCACGAACTACTGTGGGAAGCGAATGACTCCCCATCGAACGAGTACTGAGCAGGAGCCAGCCGTGCCCGATGCAGCAACCGAGCCGATCCAGTGGCAGGTCGCGTGGCGGATCGACAAGTACCGCGCCGAGGACCGCTCCGCCCCCTACGACGTCGTCACCGGGGAGGGCAACCTGCTCATGTACGGCGGGGCGAGCGCGCTGTGGCAGCGGCTCATCGGCACCGGTGTCACCGCGTTCGACAACTCCAACGCGTACCTCGGCGTCGGCGACTCCAGCACGGCAGCCGCGGCGACGCAGACCGACCTCCAAGCCGCGTCGAACAAGCACCGCGAAGCGATGGACGCGACGTACCCGGTCCACTCCGACGGCACCGGGTCCTCGTCGAACGCGGTCATCACCTACAAGGCGACGTTCGAGACCGGCGACGCGAACTTCGCGTGGGCCGAGTGGGCGCTGTTCAACGCGTCGTCGGGTGGCCGGATGCTGAACCGCAAGGTGTTCAGCGGCGGGACCAAGACGAGTGCAGATGCTTGGTCGCTGACGGTGACGGTAACCCTAGCGTGATGCGAAGGGTGGTGTGAGCGGTGGCAACCCAGTCCGACGACTTCAACCGCGCATCCCTCGGCGCGAACGGGCCGAACGGCAACGCGTACCAGGGGCTCGGGACGTGGGCCACATCCGGCTCCACCGTCCTGCTCGCCCCGACAAACGGGCAGTCGAACACACTCGTCTACAACACGACGTTCGCGGATTGCTACATCAGCGCGGACATCCTCGACGGCCCCACGTCCTCGTACTCGGGGCTCGTGTTCCGCTGGGTCGACAACGACAACTGGTTCGCCGCCGAGTGGGACCCGTCGTCGGGTGACATCACGATTGTGAAGCGTGAAGCGACGGTGGAGACGACGGTCGCGTACTGGAACGAGACAGCGACAGCACCGTTCACGTTGAAGATCCGCATGTCAGGCAACGCGTTCACCGTCTACATCGACGGGGTCGACGCGGGGACGCCCGACTCGGGCACGGCCTCCAGCGCGTTCCAGAACACAGCGACGCGCCACGGCCTCTGGCACTTCGGCAACTCCACTATCGGCGGCACGTTCGACAACTGGCTGTTGGACTCCGACACCACGGTCCCGGTTACATCCTCCGACACCTTCACCGCGACGGAGGGTGGCGCGGATGTCGGGCTCAACTCGGCGGACACGGTCGCGCTGGCGGAGGCGTGGGGCATCGCTATCGAACGTTCCGGCGGCAGGCTCATCGCGGACATCGCACGCGCCACGGAGACGGAACTGGTCACCGTCGCGGGCGTTGATCCGCTGCTCGCGCGGCCCCTGTACGCGCTGATCGAGACGCCACCCCTCACCGCGACGATCATCGACTACCTCGAGAACATCCCGGATTCGGCGTGGCGTGAGTCGGGCGTCGACATCGACATCTAGCCCCCACGGCTACGATCACACCCATGGCCGATCTCACACTGGTCCAGGGCGAGACCCGCGACATCTTCATGGTGCTCGCTGACCGTGACGGCCCTGTCCCCGCTGGCACGTACGATTCCTACACCTACCGCCTGTTCCAGCACGGCACCGTCGTCGCGACCACGACCGGCACGTACCTCTCCAACGGGCGCGTGAAGTTCGCGTTCGACGCGACGGACACCGCGACCCCAGGTGTCTACAGCGGGGACGTGAAGGCGGTGCGCGCCAACTCCACGTTCGCGATCTTCCCCTCCGAGCGGCCGCACGCCATCGAGATCCGCGAAACGGTCTGAGCCGACCGGGCCGCTGCCATGCCTCTCCCCTTCTTCGGGCGTACGAACTGCGACCTCCAGATCCCGTACAAGGTCGACCCGAACCCGTGGAAGCAGCACCAGAACTGGTTGGCGATCGAGCGGTGGGCGACGTACTTCGCGCGCAACTGCTCGGGGGCGTGCGTCCCGTACGAGCTGGTGATCTCGAACCCCGGCATCCTCTCCACGACACCCTCCCCGCCGTGGCAGTCGACGAACGTGGACCGGACCCTCACCCGCCTCACGCTCCTGTTCGGTGGCGAGGTCGACTCCTCCGATGTCACGGTCACCGCGTACAACAACTCGGACATCGTGGGGACGATCACGATGCCGGCGGGCAGCAACGTCGTGCACGTCGAATCGACCGCCCTCGTCGACGCGTACACGTCGTTCGCGCTCGACGGCCAGTTCCTCACGTTCACCGTCACCGACATCGGCGACAACGTCGCGTCGCGCGTCACGATCATCGCGGTGTTCGACTGCGGCAGCGGCACCGGCAGCCCGCCTGACCCGCCTGAGGAGGTCTGACCGGTGGCCGCGCCAACCCTGACTCAGCCGTTCCAGACCGAGTACGTGACGGGAGCGACGACCGACGAGTTCACGCTGTCCCCACCCGGCACCGGCGAGGTGAAGTTCTACGTGGTGCAGCTCGGGTTTCCGAGCGGCAGCGACGTCTCGGACTGGACCCCCTCATCCGATCCCGGGCTCCAGCGGCCACGCGACACCTACGACATGCGGTGGCCGACGACGACGGCGTGGGAGGTGCCGTGGTTCGTGCTGGCGGTGCGCGGGTCTCTTGATCTCCCGATCCTCACCTGGAACTTCCCGATCAACTTCGAGTCGCTCACCATCGCGTCCGCAACCATCTCGGACTGCACGTTTCAGCTCCGTGCCGCTGACCTCACCGACCCGACCGACGACCAGCTGTCCCCGGCCGGTGAGCCTGGCTGCTTCTACTCAATCCGTGGCGGCATCGGCGTCGGCGACAACAGCGCCGCGCCCCCCACCGACCAGATGTTCACCGTCGCGGAGACGGCAACCCTCCCCACTCAGGCGTGCGACCCAGCCGCCGGGTTCGTGTACGTGTCGGCGATCTACGCGACCGTCACTGATCCTGGCCCCCCGACCATCGGCAACGACGCGGAGACGTTCGCCGTGTCCACATGGTCGACGAACACCTCGTTCTTCCCTGACGTGTGGGGCAGCACCCTCAGCATCTACGCGCCGAACGATGCCCCATCCGACACGTACGGCTGGCACACGGGCCGCATCGGCTGGGCCTGAACCGGCGACTATCCTCTCCCCCATGGCCACGATCCCCAACAAGCGCAGCATCAACGCCACGCTCACCTCCACCACCGTGGACCGCGCGCAGCTCCTCCAGTTCTGGGACTGGTGCGAGATCGTCAACCACGACACGACCACCACCCTGTACACGACCGACGACGGCGCGACGGACCCGGTCGCCGGCGCGGAAGGCTCGATCGCGGTGCTGCCCGGTGAGCGGCTGATCGTCCCGGCACGCGCGCTCACCACCTCGATCCCCGACGGCAGCGCGGTGATCTGCCACGAGATCCGTGTCCTCGGGAACGGTGGCACGTACTCGGTGAACGGCCTCCCCCACTCCCTGAACGCGTAACCAGCCATGACCATGCGTATCGGCAGGACCCGGGCACGGCACGCTGGGCGCGGGTCGCGTGCCGGCGGCAACTCGTCCCCTCTCCCCGTCCAGTCGCTCCCGTTCTCCGACACGTTCACGCGCGCGAACGGGTCGCTCGGGTCGCCGTGGCGTGACCTGAACTCGATCCACCCGTTCGCGCAGGACCCGCTCGGGATCGTCTCGAACACCGTCGCGGACGTCCTCCACCTGAACGACGACTACGGCGGCTCCACGGTGACGTCGGGGTGGCGGGGCGGCGCGTTCGTCCAGACCGCCGTCTCCACCGACTTCGAGGTGGTGTGCAACCTGGACGCTGGCTCCCCCGCGGCGCGCACGACGGGTGGCCCGCTCGTCCTCGTCGACCCGTCCACCAACGACCTCGGGTTGGGCTGCTGGTACTCGCCGCTGTTCAACTACGTGGAGCTGGGCAACATCGGCCGCACCGCATCCGAGTTCCGGTTCCTGGATGTGAACTGGTGCCCCGCCCAGGCCGGTAGCTACGAGCTGAAGATCCGCGTCGTGGGGACGCAGGCGGCGGCGTTCCTGAACGGCAACCTGTTCTGCGGGCCGGTCACGATCCCCGCCGCGCTTCAGGGCGCGAAGAAGCACGGCATCCAGACCGACGACCTCGGCACCTCCACCGCATCCACCCCGACCGTGTCGGACGTGACGATGACCGCGAACGCGACGGCGCTCCCCACCTACACCGGCGCGGTCATCACCGACGCGAACCGTGTCGGCACCGCCACCAAGTTCACGTCCGGCACGACCGTCAACGTGCCCTATCCCGCGACAGTGACCGCGGGTGACCTGCTGATCTGCGCGGTCGGGAACGAGTCGAACCGCACGATCTCGACCCCTGCTGGCTGGTCGGTGGTGCTGCCGTCTGGCGGGTTCAACGTGTACGGCGCCGTGTTCTACAAGGTCGCGTCGGGCAGCGAATCAGGCACGCTCGGCGTCACGTTCTCCGGTGCGGTCACCTCCGCGGCGGGCGTGATCTTCTGCGCGCAGAACGTCTCGGCGTACCGGCCGGTCGACACGTCCATCGCCGGCAACTTCGGCGTCAGCCCCCTCGCGGCGCCCGCCCAGAACCTGATCGGCAAAGGCCGGCTGGTGATCCTGTTCTCCTTCGGCGACCTCGACGCGGCACACACCCATCCCGCCGAGTTCTCGACGATCGCGGAGACCGGCGCGGGCGGCGCCGGGTGCAAGCTGAAGGTGTCGGGTCAGGCGCCGACGTTCACCGGCACCGACGTCCCGTACACGATCCTCCCCGCAGCGACCGTCACCGCGTCGGGCCAGATCATCGTGAACGCCCAGTTCCAGATCTACCCGAAGACCCACACCTGAAGCCTGGCCTCAGGCGCACGCGTAGACTCGTCCCATGGCGACTCTCGGCACGTACCTGATCCGGCTCCGTGAACGCCTCTCCGAACCGGACGAGGGCTTCTGGTCGAACCAGTTCCTCCGCGCCACGATGAACGAAGCGGCACGCGACATCGCGCGGCGCAGCGAATCGCTGGTCGTGGACGCGACCCTGACGATCGGCGCGGGCACCGAGTCGTACCCGCTCCCCAGCACAGTGGTGAAGGTGCTCGAGCCGATCACGTTCACCCCGACCGGCAGCAGCTACCGGTACCCGATCACCCCGATCGAACGGCACGCGGCGATCACGCGCTGGGGGATGCACCAGGACATCGGCAGTGGGACCCCCGATACCTGCACGATGACGGGGTACGCGCCGAACATGAACCTGCTGTTCTACCCGTCCCCCAGTACCGCCGGCACCGTCAACTACCGGTACGCGAAGTACCCGACCGACCTCACCGTCACCGGCTCCAACGACTCGTCCACCCTCGACGTCCCCGGTGGGTGGGATGACGTCGCGCTGGACTACGCGGAGTGGAAGTGCTGGCTGAAGCGCCGCAACCGCGAGATGGCCGCTGACGCGCGCGAACGGTACGTGTCGGGGCTGGCCGGGCTGACCGAGGCAGGCAACCGGCAGATCCAGGTCCCCGGCAGCATCTTCGGCCACCACGAATGGTCGGGCGGCTGGGACTGGTAGTGCCCGGCCCCACCCGTGACGCACACGGGGTGGAGCGGGGCCGGGCTAGCTCCCCTGACGGGAAGCGACCTGTTCGTTGAACGCCCGCGCTTCGTCAAGGTCCGCCTTCGACTCTCGGATGTCGGCGGCGTAGTCGGCGATCGCCGAAGCCCGAGAGCAGCCAGGGCGGTCCAAGTCGATCACGAGACGGCCACCCATCATCATCGCCCGTTCGTACCGATCCCAGTACGGGGTGAGATCAACCTTCGCCATCGCTTCGTTCCTTTCGTCAGGGGTCCTGCCTCCACAGCAGGGACAGCCCCACCATGACATACGATGATGCCCATGGCAACGAACTGGTCGTCTAGCTCCGGGTTCGGCGGCGGGCTGGGTGGGTCGCGGCTCGGCAGCACTGGTGGGGGCGGCGGCGGCGGCAATCGTTTCGCCGCGTCGTCCCCGTTCCAGGGTCGTGCCATCGCTGGCGGGGTGATGAACCCGTACGCGGGTGGATTCGGTGGCAACCCCGAGAAGCGCGACGGCAGCACCGGGCCGGGGTACGGGGTCGGCAAGCAGTTCTCCCCGATCTCCGATCCCGGCAAGCAGTACGGTGGCGACCCGTACGACCCGGCCACGTCTGCCGGGCGGTCCGAGGCTGACCGGAACTACCGGGAACGGCTCGCTGACCCCCTCGCTGTCGCGGAGACCCGCACCTACGGCGGCAACAACACGAGCCCCGGCTACTCGATGAGTGACCTGTTCGCGTACGTCGCCAACTCGTACGAGCCGCAGCGCGACGAACTCGGCATCCAGAGGGGAAACCTCGACAAGCGTGCTGCCCTGGACTCCCGCGGCCTCGGCCTCCGCCGCGAAGACCTCACCGCCAACGCGGGTTTCGACCGTCAGCGCCTCGGCCTGAAGCTGCAAGATCTCGGGATCGACCGCCAAGGCAACGCGCTCAAACTGGCGGGGCTGGGGATCGACCGGCGCGACAACTCGTCGGAGCGCGGGTACATCACGCGCCTGCGTGAACTCGCTGGCCTGTCCAACACGAACGCGTCGAATCGGATCTCGTTCGAGGGGCAGGACAAGGCGCGCGGCATCAAGTCGAACTACATCACGGGCGGGACGACCTTCTCCCCGGGCCACACCTACGATCAGGGCGCGAACTACCTCCGCACCCTCTCCGACCTCGAATCCCAGGACCTCGGGTATCGCAAGGAGGTGGCCGGGTTCGACCGCCGCGACGAGGGGCTCAACCTGTCCGATGAGCGGATCGGGCTGTCGGAACAGGAAGTCGGGCTCGCGAACCAGAAGCTCGACATCCTCGCCAGCAATCTCGGCATCGACCGCGCCCAGCTCGAGGATGGCCTGACCCGCGGCCTGAAGCAGTTGGGGTTGGAAGGCGAGATCAACGCGCTGGAACTCCTCTCCGCGCAGTCGCGTCTCACCGGCGAAGAAGCGGGGCTAGTCGGGCAGATGATCTCTGATCTGCTCGCGTTCGGGTTGCAGCCCGGTGACCTGATGCAAGGGTTCGCCGGCAACACGCTGTCGGTGTTCTG
>ERZ869929.487-NODE-487-length-23644-cov-5.078384_pt1 | contig 23644 bp, 39 predicted proteins | sample MGYA00579312_ERZ869929 | MGnify/ENA primary metagenome ERZ869929 (study PRJEB32216, sample SAMN09231818) | wastewater metagenome | place: USA: Maryland | collected 2016-08-09 | study: EMG produced TPA metagenomics assembly of the PRJNA472060 data set (Reclaimed... | reverse complement strand
GACGCTCTTCCGATCTTAGCATCTACCACCATGACTCGTTCGTGGTCTTTCCCGCCCTCGAACATTTCCTTGAAGCCATGCAGCAAAGTAGTCTTAGCGGAAGCTGCCGGGCCATATAACAACACATGTGTTCTGTACTCGCCGCCTGAATTAACATGGGTACGAGCAGAATCATGGATAAGTCTAATATGAGCCTCACGGTCATACAAATTACCAAAGTGCTTCTGGATAAGTTCGGGAGTCAGGTCGGGTAATGCGAAAGGTGGACGGTCTAGGTTTACGCCTTCGGCTTCCAATGCACCAGCTTGACCTTCCTCTTGCACAAATGATTGCTGTCCAACGTAAGTCCATTCCTTAGCTGACGCAGCAGCTTGAACTACACGCTCAGCAGCCTCAAAAGCCTTGTTCGCAGTCTCTTCACTTCGAGACTTTGTGGCTACGAGTCTGATTCTCGCCTTGTATAGATACTTGTAGTCTTCCGGGTCATTATCAATCTCGGAAGGCTCAACTGCTTTACGTTGTACTTTACCGATGAAGCCACGAGACTCATTGCGAGCAGCAGCATCAGCGATATAACGAAGCTGAATGCGGATTTGGTCTTCATTCAGCTTGTGCTTTGACTTTTTCTCAACGTAGACATTGAACGAAATCTTGTCGGACATGCGTTCTCCTTTCGGGGTTATGAACACATTATAACCAACGGCGAAATCTTGTCAATAGTCTTTAAGACTTTTTAGAATGGTCGTGACACTATCTCCTTTTGCTGTAAGGAGATATGTTGACAAGCCTCTGCTAATTTTTGCGAAGATTGGATTTTACTTCCGAGTCCATCCACAATCTCGATGCCCAATTCATCACAGATTTCCCTTTCTGGAATGTTGTGCGAGTTCCTGTCGCCTCCCTTAGCGAAAATGTCCGGTTTCAACGCTCTGAGCGACTGAATGACGGTTCCATCCTCGTCTATGCAAGGAAAGACTTCATCGACGCAACGCAAGCTGCGAATGATGGCTACACGCTCTCCCCAAGGCATGAACACATAGCCTTTCTTATTCTTTAGGAACTTATCGCTATTAACTACAACGATAAGTTTGCCATCTCTACCGGCCAGAGTTTTTGACTTCTCTAGGTACTCGATATGTCCGATATGAAGTGGGTCAAATCCACCCGATGCTACTACTACCATATTGTCTCCAAAAGAAAAGCGGGGTAGTTAGCCCCGCTAGATTAGTTTTCTGGTTCCCATTTGTCAATGAGAGGCTTAAACTCTAGTTCTTCATACCTGCTTTCCGTGCGAGTAACTCGCTTAGTAATCCATACCAACGATACCGTCAATATGATTGCAGACATGATAACTAGAGTAATGTTCTCGCTCATTATCCCACCTTTCTGATGTTGGTAATCTTACAGAAGAGGAACTTCCTAATTTCTCCCTCTGGATGGTTAGGACTAATCTTCTGTAGGTCTTTACAGAGGATGCCATCTGCGTGAACTTCATCAACCTTAACGAACCTGTCGGCGTTAGGATTGGTTCCGCCAGAATACTTGAAGATGTAAGTGCCACCTACATCAAAGTTTGCTTGTGGCTTGAAAGAGTTAGCGAAGTCTGTGATAGACTTGAAGCTCTTATCAGGCTTAGAACGAACGGCATTTAGGCCACTTGTTCCAGTGATTGTTTCAGTGCTTACGGTGTACATACCGTTTACGTTGCTGATATTGACAAGGTAATCACCAGCCCTCAATTCGCTTGTATTTGGGTAAAGATTGATGGAGTTTCTTCCATAATACTTTGCCGCAGTTTCAAGTGGCCCCTTGCTGTTTGATAACGCAAGCTCAAGCTCATTTGCGACCTTTTCGAGATTCGCATAAGGGTGGGTAAAGACTACATTATCAGCCTTACCGTTCAACTTAACCAAAATTGTCATGATGTTCTCCTATTGGAATGTGTGTGTATTGATTATAACATTTCCACGCCCCTCTGTCAAGAGGAACGTGGTAAAATGTTGAGGATTCTGTCTGAGGCCGATTTCCACAACTCTTGTGGAGAAACGCCTAATTTACGAGCATCGAATAAGATGCTTGCCAGTCTTGTCTTTGGGACAATATACTGAGCAAACTCTTTCTGAGATACTATTCCTTTAGCTTCATCCCAAATCTTGTAGAGTTTAGATTCTTCCTCCTCTACTATTTTCTTAAACTCCCTATATCTATCCAAAGCTTCTGGAAAATATACAAGAGTTTCTTCTGCTTCACCAGTAAGAATCAATGGAAGAAGATTCTTGGCAAGATAGAGGTTGCCATTATTACCACGCAGATGATGCAGAGCAACATAGCGAGCATTCTTAACCTTCAATCTCATATTAGACCTATCTCTTAGGACGTATCCCTCGAATGTAGCGTCTAGGTCTGAGGAAGCTAGAAAGTCTACTACCTCTTGAGCGTCCCCAAACTTCCTGATTGTCGGACAGTTAACTTCCAATTCGTCCGCAATTGTAGCCACGACTGGTGATGGCCAATCGCAAAGCCTGTTTGGTTTGTTAGAGAAGATGCCCAATAGGAACAGTTTTGGCTTGTCGTAAGTAGTAACTATCTTGTTGTATGGAGAGCATAGCTCAAATACAAAAGAGTAGTCTCTATTCAAGAGATTATCAACAATCTTCTTGTCGATTAGACTCCAGAATAGATTCTCCCAAGTAGGCCCACCCTCACATATTGTTCCTCTTGCAAAAGAACCTCTTGTGTTGACTCTCCAATCTCCATTCCAGTAGTACATAACCATCAATGAACCGTCTTCCTTAGAAGAAGCTTCAAATTGGTTCCAATCAAACTCAGATGTTAAGTGAGCCATTTCTCCATAGTTGAAGAAACGGGTAAAGGAACGTGCAACGATAGACCAATCACGCTTATCGAGTGTTAAAGCACGACATTCGTGGGTAAACAATTCAGTCTTTGGGGACTCAATCTGGTCGTAGTTCAAAATTACAAGCGGCTCCTTCTCGTGGTGAGTAGGAACAATCTTGTAATCTTCGACTAGCTTTTCTAGTCCGTTGTCACGAAGGTATTCTTGAACCTTTAACATCTGTCTTTCCTTTCTATGCAATCGTCAGGCCCATCATAGACGGGCAAGTTTTGTTCGGCACCTTCTGGTGCTATCGCACAACCCACATCCATCCACCATAAACCCTTATGCAGCGTAAGCTTAAAGCCTCTTTGCCACACTTCGCCATTAGACTTTCTGTAAGCTACTGGCCTGTTGTGTTTTTCCCATTCAGTCCAGTATCGGTCGGCGTTTCGCATCGCCATTTCGATGTTCTGTTTACCTACAGGATTCGCAGAGTGGATACTCCACTTAAATCTCTTCACATGACCACCATTGGCCCAAGCCTCAATCATCTTGGCAATATCGTAGCCAGTACGATTATACTGGTCGCCGAGGTCGTGGTCAAATGAAATCTCCTCGATTCCACCCTTAAAGACGTTATTTCCAAGAATCTTGTTTGCTTCATCGTAAGTTTTAACATGTTCCCAACCATCAGGAGCAGGTCGAACATCGTCCAGCCACACTTTCATTATAGAACTCCTCTTCTGTTACTGTTCCGTTTACGGCTATGTAAACCTTGCCTGTTTCGTCTTTGAGTTTGATTGGTATGTAAGCCTTTGGACAAGTTGAAGCGTTACACATGTCCGAATCAAAGTTGTGAATAGCTCTTGCGGAAGCAATCATCTTATCTACCGTTTCAAAAGGTAGACCAGAACCAACAACTCCTTGAACATGATGATACCAAGCCATTATTTACATCTCCCATCTTGTGGTATTGGTTTACCAGTTGCTATCACTTTGGTTCTTATTATCCTGTATTGAGCATCGTGTACTCGTGGCTTACGATTTATGTTGTGTAAAGCCTCAGCTTTTTGAAACTGATTAGTTAGAGCATATTGGTCAACCCAACGACCAAATAACCAACACTGGAGAATGTCGCCATCTTCAATGTCTGTAATTTTCAGCTTCATTGCTTAACCTTTGGTTTTGCGTGTTTAAGGATGCAGTCAATGATTTGGTCATCAACAAAATCTGTAGCATCTTTGAAATCTGAAAGACTCATAAAAGAATCTCCAGCACTCCAATAGCCGGGAGTAGAACGCTCATCTAGCTTTGCTTTGCCTTCAACAAACCTAATTTGAGCTAGTAGAGCTTTCGCCCAATCACGACTATTGTTCATAGCTTCGCTATCTCCTGTTGTACCATAGGGGTTATGTCAATCTCAATGATTGCATAGTTATCGTATGCTGCTTGTTTAGCTAGAGCATCGGGGTCAAGAAGCAACAAAGAATGCTGAGATGGCTTCCTTCCTACCTTACGCCAAACAGCACGGCTTGCGTCGGTACGCTTACTCCATGTTGCTGCGTCTTCTAGCTTTACAGCATCGTTATGCCAAATAGCTTCTTCTAAGATAGGTCTTTTCTGTCTTGTTGCATGTTCTTGGCTTTAGCCCTCCACTCTTAGTCCTGAGTCTTAGTTCCTCTTCAATTTCCTCTTGGGTAGCCTCGATTACCTCTTTAGCTTTAGCTCTGATTTTCTCAATCTTATCGAGAGCCTTAACGCCAGCAAGGTCGAAGAATGGCATACCCATTTTTTCTGGAACAATCTTCTTTGGTAGAAGTTCCTCGAATGTTGGATTGACTAGGAGTTTTCTCTCGTGGTATTCCCACACGCTCCACCAATCATAATCATTCCAAACACCTTTAGCTTCATTCAATCTTTCGGCCATCGCCTCAGCAGCTTCTTCGCTGTCGTAGATAGCTACCTCATCAGGGTGAACATCCCCACTACAAGATTGAAAGTTGTAAACAAGTGCGAACCGTTTAGACATGTTCTTTAAGTCCTTTACTGGTCAGGTGATACTTCAAGCAATCTTTACAGTAGTAGGGACGTTGCTCGATATGAGTTTCGCCCCGGCTTCGACGCTGGTTCTGGATTTGAAGCATAAAGAAGTTAGCTTCAACGAGTGATTTATAAGGAACCTTCCTACAGAAAGATACCTTTTTCCCAAAAGGCATATTGGCTATTATAGCCATCTTTTCTGGTATGTTCACTTAGTTGACCCTTTCGATTATACTCTCAATGTTAGGGTTCTTCTTGCTAAAGAAGTGAATGATTTGCTCTATGTAGTTACCATAGGCGTTTGTTCTAATCCTCTTCCTTAGCTCGTTTCTTGGGGAAGTCATGTAAGTGCCGAATAAGCCATTCTTTGGTTCAGGCTTTAGACTCAAGAGCCATTTCTTGTTAATGGGAGAGAGATGTTTTGGCCCATCCTTCTCGTCCCATTTAACAATATAGTTCTCTTCGCTCTCATAAATCGAAACATCTGCTTCTGAATCAAACCTGCCTGTTAAGTGGGAGGTAAATATCAGCTTGAAGTTGTCCCAATTTACATCATAGTAGTCTTGCGTACTCACATTTGGCTCCAATTGTTGATTTCGTGTTCACGCTTCTTGAGTTCTTCAATATAGGCACGGCTCTTAACCTTCACCATCCAAAGCTTATGGGCTTCCCCACCTTTGGCGATTATGCCCTCGAAGACACTCTGCCTTTCAGCCGGTAAACCCTTCTGGCGTACCTGCTTACAGAAGTCGTCGTTCAAGATTCCTTCGTACACGACTTTCGCCGTATCGACGGACGCAAACTTAGTCCTGAACGTAAAGGGGTCTATGAAACCTCTACTACCGATGTTCACATCGAATAGAACTAAGTCCTTCTTCTCAGCCAACTTATGTTGACCGGCGAAGCTGTTGGGGCCAAAAAACTCAGCAAAAGCCATGACTTCTTTAGCACCTTGGAACATCTTATCGTGTTTAATGGCCCATGTCAAGCGTTCTTTGTATTTTTCATTGAAAACGTCAACGGCTTGCCCGTAGAGTAAGGTATCCTTATCTATGAGGTTATTCCGTGTTCCGAATCTACACCAGCCCTGTTTGGCAGTCCATAGGAATCGCATGTTAGAGCCATCATATTTATAGAACGCTAAACATTTGCGACCGTAGTATTGGGTATAGTCATCAGGTATCGAGTGGTATTGCTTCATGATTGTATCTTCCTTGTCTTAACAGAACGTCGTAGTAGCACATTGGCTTTTCAGCGGACTCTACTATCGAAAGTTCATCTTTGTGATAATTCCAAGTTGGGTGAGCTAACGCTACTGGAATGAAGGCTTCGGCTTCTTCCTTTGTATTATATGGAGAAGCACCTATACATCCAGCCTTTGTTAGAACCCACCATTTCTTCGGCCCCTTCTCTACTTCCAATGCCATCTTTAGCTTGGAGTAAAGTTGAGCAGCCATTTGATTGTACGGTAGACCGGCCATTTGACCATCGTTTACTTCAACAACTATCCAATCGCCATCTTCTTTTTGAGCTATATCCACACAGTAGAAGTTGACCTTATCTGCAAGAATAGATGACACGTTGGCTAATAGCTCATGAGCCTTGTCGTCTAGCATTGCCTTCTTCTGAGTATCTTCCTCAGCTATGCTCCAATAGTATCCGAGAGCAAGTTGTACCTTCTTATAGTAGAAGGCTCTCCATTCATTTACGAACGGTTGCCCGGTGACACCATTCTCCCCAAGCTTCTTGAGGGGAATATACTTGCGGAATACTATGCCTTGTTGTCCGATTAGCGAGTCGGTGAGTAGACTGCATTGTATTTTCACTGCATCTGCTCTGTCTTTTGCATACATTCGGGTGCCCCACTCCTGCTTTCGTGAGTTGGTGCGACCTTTAACTACAAAAGGGCCATTCTCGCTCATTGGAACGCTTGCCATTGTATCAAACCATGTTGGGAATGTCAAGTGGGCAATGTCTTCATAGTAGTCAAAATTAGCTATGTAGCGATGCTGAGAATAGTCATTGATGAGTTTGCTACCCTGTAGTCTAAGGTCATTCTCAAGCTCGGTATAGTATGGAAGTACGGAGTACCTACCAATTACTACTTCCTCTAAGCATAGAGTTCTACTAAACGTAGTTCTGAAATGCTTTTTGCATTCTTGTAGCTCATCCAAACTATCAAGGTCAGACTGCCTAAATAAAACGATTTCATTCATCGCTTCGCTCCTTACATTAAAAAACTCCGCAAATGCGGAGCTAATTGAAGAGGCTTCTTACTTCCTCTTTGAGTTTCCTTTTGTCTTCTCTTCGTCGTATCCTATTTTGAATCCTTGCCAATTTAGAGGCTTTGCGTCTCCAATGACGACTGCTATATTCACCAGCCCATCTATATGTAAATGGGAAGTCATGACCGGGACAGCATCCAGTATCGCCATAGTCTTCTGTGGTTGCACCGTAGGGTTTCATGAGTAGTTCATCTTTCTTGTTGAGTCTACAAAGTTCGTAAGAGTTTTCCTTGCTCTCGTTGCCGTTCTTTGGGCACCACTATCATTGGTGGTTTTGTTAGCTTTGTGGTAGTGCTTCATAAACCGTGCGGTTTCTTCTAGCTTTTCTACCCCAACATTAAGAGCAAAACACATGTTCATCATCTCTTTGTGCGTCATAGAGACGATAACATTGCCATTGTCATACATGGCTGTCATAGCTATTTCCTTTCTTGCTGCGTAGCAGAGTGGACTTGGGGGGAGTCGAACCCCCGTCTTCGCTGTCGTCAATGAACCGTTTACAAGTTTAGCTTCGCTGAGGTTTGAAGCGACCTTTACCCACTGTTTTCAACTACGGTCGAAGGATAGTCTAACGTAGTCTAACATCTGTCAAGTCATTCAGGTTAGATGTGTCACCTGATAACTTTTAGCTTATGATTAGTAAGCTAGGGCGAGGTTGGCATTACTACGGCGGTTTAGACCGAAGGAATTGCTCTTACCCTTTGATGTTGCCATCTTGTTGTAGAAGCTGCCAGCGTTGTTACTAATTGCGTTTGCATTTAGATTTGTTATCACCATTATTAAAGTGGCCAAGATGATTTCCACTACTTGTAGGTTTTCTATCAGCACACCGAATCGAAACCGGGACAAGCCCATATTATAGAGGTTTCTCACCAGTGAGAACTTCTCTGATTGTTTTTGTTGAACCACTTGCATTCTTGCCTTTGAAGCCGATTGCCGTAGTTATTCTGAATGTTTCAAGCTGCTTTCTAAGCAAGTTCTTATCCTTAACAGGAATCTTGAACTTCTTCTTTTCGTCTTCTTTTTCCATTTCTCTTTCAGCGGCGAGTTTTCCCGCTAGAGACAAGCTTTCCATTTTCTTTCTGATTGTCTCAATCTTTTGTCTTCTTACTTTAGGAGAATCAGATATTGTCTTATCTGTTCCTAACAAGATTGGGCCATCGAAGAAAAGTGTAAGTACCGGATTCTTCTTTGGAAGTCTCTGGCGTTCGTATGTTTTGGCTAAGTTTTCTCTTACCTTAGCCATTTGTTTCTGTGTTAACTTCTTTGCCATACTTCCCTTCCTCGATAATCCTGATTGCATTCTTATCTGGACAGAATGCTTTGTAAGCGTCACTTAGTTGTGTCTTAGTGTATCGCTCGCCTGTTTTCTTATAGAAGTAGTCGTAGTCGAACCCACACGCCGAAGCAGCGGCTTTTAAGACCGCCGTGTACTACCAGTTTCACCACATGGACATTTGGTGTATTAGAAATTATCGCTCAAGTTTCTAATACGGAGGTCAATTATGACAAAGTTCTGTTCAAAATGCAATAGAGATTTACCAATTTCTCAGTTTTCTAAGAAGAGTGGCGAAACTCTACAGTCAAGATGTAAGGATTGCTTTAAGGCTTATGTCGCTGTTCACTACATTAAGAACAAAGACAAATATAAAGCAAAGGCTCACAAGTTCAACAAGGTTTACATCGCTAGAAACTTGGAGTACATAAATAACTACAAGTCTAGTCGAGGCTGTTTAAGGTGTCAAGAAAAAGATGCTATAGCTTTAGACTTACATCATCTTGACCCAAAAACAAAAGATGGCGACGTTTCTAATCTTGCTCGTAACTCAATATCTATTTCTAGTTTGAATAAAGAACTTGAAAAGTGCGTCGTCATTTGTTCTAATTGTCACCGCAAGTTTCATGCAGGACGATTTGAACTCAAGTAGCCAAGGTCGGAATCGAACCGACAAACAACATCACAAGTTTCTAAAACTTGCCGCTTTACCTATTTGCGTACTCGGCCATATCAGTCGCCTTGACAGGAATCGAACCTGCACCCCTTTCGAGACGAGTTCCTAAGACTCGCGTGGCTGCCGTTACACCACAAGGCGATTCATAAAGATGGCAAGCTTTCACTCACCACATATGTTATTATACACTAAGTTATGGTGTTGTCAAGCCCCTTTTCTGGATTCTGTCCATTAAAACCTCAGAAATATCAAGTTCGATTACTTCGTAATCCTTAATGTCGAACTTAGGAACACCCTTTGAACTAGCATGTCCCCAACCCAAAACGCTGTTCTTGTATATGATAGTCTTGGCGATAGAACTTTCCTTATCCCACCAGTTAGAATCGCTTATCTTATCAATAGGGGTATTGGTTGTGCTGCCAGCCCTGTTAAGAAAGGTTCCGTCATTCTTTCGTCTTGCGAGATATTTCTTCATGGTAGTCTCCTATTGTCTTTCGTGCATTTACAAGCTTCTCAACAAAACCACTTGACCAATATGGATTGTGATTTATTGTCATATCTTCAAAGAACTCTCTATCAGTTAGTAGATTCCTAGCTATCTGACTATTTTGTTTGTGGTCGTTTCTACAATTTGTAGCATAGTTAGCTATTAAAATAGCAGAATCCCACAATTCTTCTTTGTAATATGGAACAATCATTCATAGTCCCTCACAGAGATACCAATTGGGAAGCGTGGCACCGGATTGTCGCCGGTTGTCCACTCAAAGAACTTCACTGTGAGCATTTTACCATAAAGCTTTTCCCTGTCAAGCCATTGTTGCTCTCGTTCTTCATCTGTACCCATACATTTTACATCAAACTCGGCTCCTGTCAAGGTCTTACAGGTGAAAATGCACTGATTCTCACATTTTCCTACGCCTTGCTTTGCACCGACGATTTCAAACTCGCCATCTATCCACTCCTTAACTTTCAAAAGCTCTTGAGAGCGATAGCCTTCTTTATAGGTACAGTCACCAGCACGGAGCATAATCCCTTCGTATCCCTTACGGGTATACTGACCATGATACTTAGTCACATCTTCCGGGGAATCAACTTCGTGAGTCTCTACGAACTGAACTAAGTCATCAGTAGAGAAGAAGTCGGCACACTTCTCTCCTAAGTCGAAAATTCTCTTCCTGAAAGGGTCTGCTGATATTTGGTCGTAGATATGATACTCGATTTTGCCAGTTTCGGTTTGGTGCTTCTTTACCCAAGACGTTATGCTTTGGAATGGTACTCCATGAATATAGAGTTCGCCATCAAGCACTAGGTCGGGGTACTTCTTGAACAAAGGTGTCAGAAGCTTTTGCAAGTGAGGGAGATTGTGTGTCTTCCCATTGCGACTCAAGAGAGTAATATCATCACCAGTCTTAAAGGCGATGCACCTGATGCCGTCAAGCTTTGGTTGAATGAAAGCCGGGAAGATAGCCTTATGACCATACTTATTGTAATCGTGTGCCAACATAGGCTTACGGTCTACAACAAACTCGTCAATCTTCTCGACGTACCCTTTATCCTTCTGTTTATTCCACTTAGAGCCAGCCTCAGAGAAGGCTTGTTCGTATGGGGTAGTCGCATTAGCACGACCGATGTTCTTTCCTTGCTTAACATTCACAGTAGAAGTTTGCATCTTACCGCCTTGTTGACCGTAAGTTGCCGTATACTCTGCTGTCCCATCATCGTTTTCTGTTGTGGTCATAGTCCATTGTTGAACTGCACCAGTAGAAGTACGTTTATAGAGCGTGGGGAGAACGCTTATTCGATTCGCCATTTACAAGAATCTCCGATAGGTCAATTGTTGCTCGTCCATTACCAAGGCTGATTGCTTGAACATTTTCTAATAGACCGATAGCTTTACCAGTATCGTCTAAGATTTGGATTTCGTTGCAATCAGCAACCATTTTGCCGTTTATATGCCTTGTTTTCCCTATGATGACGTTTAACTTCATCTTGGTTTCCTTTCAAAGCCAGCGTCGTAAATCTCTTTAGCAAGAGGAAGACCTAGTATCTCGCCTCCAAGATTCAAAACGTGAGGGTTAGGCCAATGTACTTCTTTGTTGAGGATTGACATTGCTTCTGATACACTTGAGTTTTTGCGAGCGATAGTATACGCTGTAGCTGAACTTCTACTAATGCCAGCAGCACAAGCTACGATAAGCGTTTCCTTATCTTCCGCATATTCAAGAGCCTTCTTAATGTCTTCTTTTGTTGCAAGGATAACGCCGGGAGACAGTTGCCAGAAATCATGGAAGTAGATAACTTCGTATGACTTAGCATTCTTCATGCCGCTATCGGCAGCACGACAAATAGTTTCACGTTTCCTTTGGTAGAACTCCGGTTCGCCCGGAGGACTTTCTTCTTCATTAGGGTCACGAATAATAAGGATGTGATACTTGCCGGGTTCGGCTTCTGCTATCGCAGCCATATCTACTCGTGACTTAATCCAAATCTCTTTCATTTACCACCTACTTGTAGGACAAATACTTGTGACTGTTTCTTCTGGTGGTGGACAGAACGGAATAACACCACTTTGAGATAGAGAAGCTTGATGGTCATACTTATAGACCAGAACAATCTTGCTCATCAAATCCTTCTCGAAGTCAACGCTTACTACGCTGTCTTGAACCTCTGAACCATAGCCAGTTCCGGTCTTACAAGATGTTGCACAGCAACTCCAGTCCATAGTTGTTGTTCCATATCCTCGTTTTACCGAGTTTAAGACTGCTGGCCTGAAAGTTACCTTTGGCTTTTCGTATTCTGCGAAAGCAGTTACGGTAATTGTGCCAATATCTCTTGGCCGTCTTGTAAGCCCTGCATAGCTGCTGTTATCGTTTGTGAATACAAACTGTGCTACAGCATCCATACCTCTACGCCAGCCCTTAATGTCTAGGCTACTGTTGCCGTTAACAATGTAGCCACCACCACTGGTTCCGGTTTGACCATTCATTACGGAGATTCCATCAACCGTAACTTCAACGGTAATCCTTCTTGAAGACTTGTTCTTGATTCTGATGAGATATGGACGAGATTCGCTTGGATGCGGACTTACGAACCAGACATTACTCTTGCCATAAATCTTGTCGAGTTCTTCGCCATCTACAATGACGTTCACATCAACATCTTGACTTGATAGTGGTGCTGGTATGTAAGCATATTCCATTGGATTCGGTCTTCGTCTTGGAACGCTTGGGACATAAGGAATAAACGGTGTTATGTCGCTTGGTTCAATCCAAGGTTTACATGGATACGTTTTATATGGGTCAACCCAAAAGTTATTCATGTCTAACTTTGGTATCACGCCACTACAAAATAGTTCGTTCATTTCTGGCTCTCCATTGCGGCTTCATAGCTCGCTATTTCCAAGTGTCCACGAAAACAACAAGGGAAACACCCCTTTCTGTTTCGTCCTTTAGTCATACGAAAGTGTATGATGTTACCACGTTTGGTAACGCCCATCATGTGAAAATCTCGTCTTAGAATTGGCCTTACAGCCCTACGAGTCAACAGCAGCCAGAAGAAACACAGCCAGCAATTTGCTATGTAAGTTTTCCTAAATCTTTTCCTCAAGATTCACCTTCTTCCAGTTGTAATTTGACCATCTTCCTTCGTGCTGTCTTTCTCCGACAAAGACGACATTTCCTTTACGTTCCCACTGCTTACGGCACTTTGCCTTAGCTTTCCAGTTCTTGTGGGAAATGCGATTCCCTATATTATACGGGATGATTTTGCCTTTGTCAATATGAATATCGTCCCAACTTGAGGGAAGTTGAGTCCTGCGTGGCTTTATGCCTTGTTCTTCGGAGGTTTGTACTTGAGTTCTTTCTTGCTTAGTGTGTGGTCCGCTCTTCCGATCTTCAATTAGTTTTGTCCCGTAAACTCTTCTACCCATGTCTGTGCCCTACCCATTCCAAGAATGCTATAAAACATACAACATACAGTATGTAAAATACGACCAGAACGAATATCCTGAGTGCAGAATACTTCATTAGAACCAACCGACAATTTCGACCACCTTATTAAAATCATCTACGATGACTTGTACACGGAGTCGCTTGCATGGTTCATAAGCTTTGTTTGGTTCATGGATTACTATTTCCATGTATCTACCAGATAGCAACGATTGTGCTATCTTGAAATCCCTTCCAAGAATGTCCTTTTCAGCGTTTAGCTTTAGCTTTGAAAAGATGTCGGACATGTCTATGTCCTCTTGAGAAGTTCCTTCGGTACGAGTCGAACGTACATTAACTGGTTCAGAGCCAGCCGTCCTACCATTAGACGACAAAGGAGTATTGACGTAAAGCTAGGGCCACTGCTACGTTACTACTCGGCTTCTAGCTGCCTGTAGTGGCTTTCTCTACCCGTTGGTCGTAGACCTATGCCCGTCGTCAAGAGCTACCATAGAGAATTGAACTCTAGTTCACACCGTACCAAGGTGTTGTAATACCACTATACGATGGCAGCATACTATCATTATACCCCAATTACGGCGGGTTGTCAATAGGGATTGGCTCTTCTGTTGTATTTCTCAAAACTCGGAACTTGAAAATCCTTCCGTACAACTTTTCTGAACCTATAATTGTGTAGCTCTGGTATTCCCAAATACCCAAGGTATCTATATCGTCTTCTTGACTTACATACTTTATGATACCATCTGTTCCATCGGATGCAAACGAAGCCGTCTTAATAAGAGTTGTGCCGTCAGACTTTCTAAAGATTATCTTCTTCGTAGAAGCTGTTGACACATCAATAATGCCATCTTCATTTTCTACAGTAACCTCGAATACGGCACCAATATCACCGAATTGAACCTCTGTCATGGCCATTATTTTCTCCTAGCAAGGAAGGATTTTACCATTTTGAATACACCGTCCTTTACTACCGGCTTGTCAACTAAAGACGGAACAAGATTGACAGAATCAGTCTCATCTTGATAATTAGCCAAGAACCTTAGTCTACGCTTGTTCTTAAAGTTGTAATACGCACCATTATCAGTTGCACCGGGAGCGGGATATTCAAATGCCAATCCTCTTTCTGTCCAAACCTTATCGTCTGGAATAATAAGCTCTGCAATAGGAGAATCCAAGTTGAGCGAAAGCTGATTCACTTGATAACTAATAGCACTGGCTTGGTCTGTAATCCTTACGCCATCAAACTTTACGTTAGCTCCAAGTGCTGTAGGTGCTTCAGCTAGTCTAGCCCAATCTTGACTGTGAGAATTGATACGTTCGCCACCTATGAATTGAACAACGCTTGGCTGATAGCTTGAAATACTAGCATAAACAGGGCATCCTTGGTCGATAAAGAATTCGGATATTGTTACTCTTGTATTACCGGCCAAAGGATAGCATCCAACAATAGAACGGAAACTACCACCGATGCCTTCTATGTCCATAAAGTCGAAATCATTAGGAGAGCAAGCATATACGACACCGACTGTGTTAGCCTTATATCTTGTATTACCAGTTGCGTAGAATGCACACATGTTAGTGAATCTTATCTTGGCGGTTTGATTACCTTCTACCTTAACTGGAATAGTTGCGACGAATGTAGTTTCTCTAATTCTTGTTTCGCTGGCAGTATGATTACCTTCCCACATTGAACATCTGTTGTCAACTAGGAAGCCGTATGTATCTTCACCCGATAGATAGAATCCACAGCGTTCGATGGTATCAGAGAATCCTTGTCCACCACTCCAATCTGAGAACGTGACACCAACCAAAGCCTTCTCGCTCTGGAATACAGCGTCATAAATCTTGTCTCTTTGATTCTGGATATACAACATAGGAATGTCGGTCATTAGAGGTCTGCCATCAATCCACTTATCCTGATGCTTAAAGATACAAGTCTTGTTGTGATTACCTATGATTCTTCCGAACTTGGTTGAGTCATAACGTAGTATGAATGGACAATATAGGTTGTATTCACTTTCATTGTAGGTGATTATTGTCTTGCCATCTACATATTGTTTCTGTGGTGAGCAAAGAATAGAAGCTACGCCATCGACGGTCGGAGGCTTAGGCTTGATGCCAGTATCCACAACATCATGAAGAATGAATTGCTGTAACCATATAGGCCACATATACTTAGGAGCAGAACCAACGTAGTTAAGGACTGGCTGGCGAGTCATTGTGTCCGGGGAATATCCTGCATATACATAGAATCCAGATGAACCCATAGGTACATCATAGTCTCGATAGACTCCAACGTAGCTTCCACCGGCTGCTGTAGGTTGAGTATAATCTACCATTACAGGAGTAGATGGAGTTGTTTCACGACCAAACATATCCACAATCGTAATTGATATGTAGACCGGCTTGTTCTGAATCTTGGATAGGATAGTAATGTCCGGGCCAAGTTGAGAAGGTGTCACCGGAACTCTTTCTTGCTTATAGAACTTTTTCGGGCCAACTGGTGTGCCCTTGTTCCAATATCCACTCTCGATGGTTGGATAGAATCCTTCACCTAGCCAAGCGTAGCCATTAGTATTATATCTATCAAAGCGTGAGCCAGTATGCCCATAGATAGGTGCTGACATCCTTCCGAAGACTAATCCGGCAGTAAGACAGTTGATTCTCCAAGCTCCTCGTTGAGCTTCTGCTACTTCTGGAGAGACGTATGGGCCTCTTTGTACCATGAAGTATCCAGCCGAAGGCTCGTTTGTGGGGAATCTTGCGTTATAAGAAACGTCGCAACTACTGTCTATTCTTACAGTTGTGAACGCTCCACCAGTCGCTAGTGACCAATTGTCACCAATAGGTATAGTAGCACAATCATAGTAACCGGGAGACATAAATCCCCAAAAGTACCTAAACATTGGCTTTAGCTGTGCGGGTGCTGGAATCTTAGGACTCCACCAATAACCTGAAGGTAATGTCGCCATAATAATCTCCAATTCTGGTGTATCCAGAAGGTGTAGAGAAAAACTTTTGGATTCGGAGATGCTATGCAAAAGATATGTACAGGCTGCAAGAAAGAACTAACAACAAATGATTTTTCGCCGAAAGGAAAGGGTAAACTGCATCCCAAATGCAAGACTTGTCGTCGTGACTTAGCTACTATAGATTACACCCGCCACAAAGAAAGATACAAAGCCTCAGCGAAGAAACACCTTCCTAAATACAAAACAAGGAATGCTGAGTTCATTGCGAAACATAAGAGTAAATGTGGTTGTATAAGGTGTGGAGAGAATGATTTTGTAGCTTTAGATGCTCACCATATTGACCCAAAAGGAAAGGAACATAACCTCAATCATCTAAGAAAGATGAGTTATTCCATAGAAACAATAGAGAAAGAGCTATCCAAATGCGTTATCTTATGTGCTAACTGTCACAGAAAATTTCATGCTGGCAGGTTTACTATAGACGAAAAAACCTCCGTTTGCACGGAGGTTATCATTATTTGAAGTACGAGAGTATTTGCTTACCTCTCTTATCAAGCTGCTTGTATTTGATTTTGAAGCTTACGCTGTCGGTTCCGCCAAACATCTCAGCGTTAGCATGAAGCTCCGCAAAGGCAACAATTAGCAAGGTAAAAGCATCAGGCTTGTTCAGATTGCCAGATTTCAGGCAATTCTCAAGCTCGTCAGCCTTACAGGTATGGAGCAACATATCGTTTCCAATGAGGTCAGCGACCACATTATTTGACGAAATGTTCTCTAAGAAAGTCTTCTTGCTTTGTTCGGCGTGACCATCGAAATGTTGCTTGCCTTCGGGGTCAACCGTTCTACAGTAAGGTTTGCCGCGTGATAGCTGCACGAGCGGGGCCAATCTTGGCATAGATACGAGCCTTGTTGGGGTCTTCTACCCAAGTTTGTCCATATCCGCCTCTTCCTTTGGCTCGAAAGAATTGACCATCGCTATTCATAACGATATAGAAGTTCAGCTTTTTAAGTGCTTCGCTCATCCTTGGTCTAAGCCTCCGTCATAGAAGTCGTGATTAGCTTGTGCGAGCATATTCTCAAACTCTTTGTCGTACTTTCTGTTCTTCTCTACAAGCTCATCATTAAGCTTTTGGAACTTGGCCTTTTGAGCCTTACCATACTTAGATGAACCTTTGTAGTAGTTACCAAACACTCTACCTGCGAAGCGTCTAGCCTTAGCATAGATGCCCTCTTTCTCTCGTAGAGTCCACTCTTCAAGAAGTGGTGGATACACGGCACCACGAAGTCTCATCTGGTGAGTCATGGCATTGCCAAGGTGGGTAGTAGTCATGAATCGAATTGGAATCCTACGACCATCAAGCGTAGTCCAACATGTGTCAGCCATTTGCAACTCCTGTAGATGTTTTGAACCAAAGCATTCCTACGACGATTAAGGTGATGGCACTCCATGATTGCCAAGTCATCTTATGTTCAAAGAACAACAGCGGTACTCCATAGAATGCCGCCATCATAAGAATGTCCCAAACTAGCGAATACCACAACTGGTCAGCTACTTCCGTTATACGTCGTGATGCCACAACCCATAACCAACTTCCGAACAAAGCAGTAGCAAGCATGTACATAGTAAAGTACACTGTATCTTTCAGCGTCTTCGAGTATGTAAATATGGCAGAGCCTATGAACATAAGCGAAGCGTAGAACAGAATCCAGTTGTTACTTGTGAACATCAAGCTTCTCCGAATCCTCGTAAGCCTTATTGAAGGAAGAGCCTATTAGAGCATAGAAATAGTCCGGTGTCAACCCCGATTTTCCCCTAGTCCTGTGAAACTCTTCGGCTTCCCAATGATGACATGAGCAAAGAGAAATCCCATTAGAGAGTACATATCCACCATTCGGCATCTCATGTCTATCTGTTATATGGTGAGCATCAACAGCACGTTCTGTACAGCCGGGATAGCGACATTGGTTAGCATCCCTACTGAACACTATATGGTTGAATATCTTACGGATTTCCTTCTTGCTCATGGCTTATCCTTTCGGAATATGCTAAACAGGTTAAGTAGCTTCTTTGTAAATGGGCCATGCTCTTTAGGGGCAGAATTGTAGACTTCTAATCCTCTATCTACAACCTTTTGGCCTTCACAATATATCCTGTGCTTCTTGGGATTCCAGAAGGCTTTACCGCATACAGCACAGTTTGGTGCTATTTGACTCATTATACTACTCCCATTCCACATAAGACCAACAATCCGAGTAGTCTTCCGTACACATCTCTTCCCACCAGTAGGCTTTGCCACAACCGGGACAGTCGCCAGATTCCCAATCTTCGGCTTCAAACTCTGTATTACAAGATGGGCACGTTATATCTGTCATGGCTTTGCCTCTAATGTAAGCCCATGAGGAACTGCCTCTTTCTTTTCAAGGTCATAGGACACAAAGACGTACTCAGCTTCAATTAACGTAGTGCGTCCCTCTTTTGTTTCACGCTCTACTGTCATCTTTATTGTGACTGACTTCTCTCCGAGCTTAATAACCTTACCAGTTATGAACACTAAGTCCTTAACTTCTCCAGCCTTATAGAACTTGACGCTATTGATAGCGACCGTGACTGCATCTTTAGCTCCAGTTGGACTATGATACAACAATCTGCGTGTCGTAATTCCGGCACATCTATCCATCTCTGCTAGGCTCTTACCGCCGAACAGCATAGGATAGTTATGGTTTGTATCCTGTGGTTGAACAACGAATGATGTAGTATGCTCTACATTTGTAGCTTTCACCGGGTCTTGACACAGACACGGAATAAGCAAGAAGAGTGTGACGATTATTGTGTAGATGTATCTCATAGTCTGATTTTCTCCAACATTAAGTCCATAGTGAAGTCATCTAGCCTTTGGGAAACCTCTTCCTTGCTCATGACTCGTATGTGTTCTTTCTCGCCCATTAAGAATTTGGGCATAGGCTCCCATACGGGGCCATTAAGCATTATGGATGTTACTTCTTTGGTTATGGGAACTACTCTGTGCCAAGTCATCGGGTCTGGTAACTCGTACATCGAACCTTTGGTCATCACAGTAGTCATTATCTTAACGGGAGTATCGTCGTCAGGATTTTCAGTCCTACCTATATCCATAGCATAGGAGCCAGAAAGAATCTTAACTGCGATAGGCCAAGCATGAATGTGTAGCTTTGAGTCTTCGCCAGTCAAGTCCGGGTCATACGTCTTATGAATACAGATTCTACTACCATCTGGCAGGAACCTGTAGATGCGTTCGAGCTTAGGATTACGCTTGCAGGTAAACATCCCTCGCCACCTATCTTTATCGACACAAAGATTGTAGAAATGATGCCTGTCTAGCATAGCTTTTAGTTTGTTGAGCATTCGAGTTTCGTCCTTGGTTGACTGTTGTATTCCTTGAATGGCCTTAGTATGTCGATGTTAGCATCAAAGTCTACCAATCTTATTGTTATATGACTAGGTTGAATGCTAAAAAATGACAGTGAATCAAGAGTCTTACCAGTTGGTTGATGTAGTAGTTTGAAGTTTTCTTCTTCAACTACCTTAAACTCGTTATTAAGAGAGTCAGCACTATCATGATAAACGTCAAGCTCAAGTTCAAAGAACTCTTTCACACTAAACTTTAGGCGAATCTCTTGAACGCCTTTAATCATGATACCTGTGTCGGCATCAAAAACCCCGATGTCTTCTCTTCTAAGAGTTCCCTTGTTCCTATTCATATTTATGCTTCTTACTTCTAGTCTCATTACTTAATCCTCAGAAGTTGAAACTTCTTAAAAAGATGCCGTTGTTCCTCATTAACCGGAGCGGTAGCTACAGCAGTTAAGGCATTCCCAATGTCTGGTTCTCGGAACTCATATTGTATTATATCATTTTCTTTGAGATAGTCAACAACTTTTTGCAGCGAATGTTCACTTTTGCTGCCACAGATAATGACCGAGGGATGGTCTGATTGGTAGGGGCTGTGTTTAGTTGACTCTACTAGGGCGTGGCCCGATTGCACTACGATTTGCTCGAATGGCAAATCCTTACGAACGAACACATAGATGTACTGATGATTCTACAACATGTCGCTTACTCCGTAATCCTTTTTGTTTGTTCTTCTGAAATGCTTACGGTGGATTCTCCCGCAAACATCACATTTACGATGACCGGGAGTAATGGTATCAACATCACATCCCATGCAGTATGTCCAATCACGCCTAGTCTTTCTCTTGCTTATGCGGTTGTGTTTTGCGAATCTCATGCTTCATCCTACGCTTATGTCTTGGCATATATGGATGCAAACAATCTGGCTCCCACATAGGATTGCAGGAACGCCAGAACACGGTGAATCGTTTTTTACATTTGGGGCAGCGAATCAACCTGTCTTTCTTTGAGTGGGTGCCTAAACCTTTGTTGTTAGTTTCACACCAGACCCATTTCACAGTAGACATTTCGGCCTCAATTAAGGAAGGAGTAGCCCCTATCGGAATCGAACCGATTTTTCAACTTTCGTAGAGTCGAAACTTAATCCATAAGAGAGGCCATGTATGTTACATCAAGAATTGTCTTGACCGTTTATATGGGTGGAGTCGAACCACCTAAGTCCACGTTCATACAACGTACAATTACCATGTCAAAGTGGTATGTAACAAGCCCTGCTGGTGAGAGTCGAACTCACGGTAAGCAATTTTAGAGACTGCCGCTTTAGGCCAGCTAAGCTACAGCAGGGTGACGCTTCACATAAAGCGAAGCTAGTGTCCTGTACGGGAGTCGAACCCGTATTACAACCTTGAGAGGGTTGCGTCCTAAACCGTTAGACGAACTGGACATACGACAAAAGAGATTAGACAAGTCGTTTTTTACTGTGCTACCATTACACTACGTCCCCATCGAGCGGAGACGGACGGATTTGAACCGCCTCTAGTCCTTTAACAGAGGAATGTAAACCTATCAGAAGCGTTTGTCGAGTGCGGTATAACGGAATCGAACCGATGTCGCTTGTTTGGAAGACAAGAGTTTTGCCATTAGACCAATACCGCAAGTTTCTTTTCATAATGAAGGATTCGATGACAGTTAGCACATAGAGGTATGCACTTCTTCATTTCATCCAACACCGCTTGTTTGTTTCCAAAATGAATCAATTTGGAAACCTCCAAGACTTTGTTTTCGTCATCAATGTGGTGCATATCTATTACAGCTTTATGCTTGAATCCACACTTAGAACAAGTATCAGGTTTGATACTTTGATACCATTTAACCAAATCTTTCTTGTAAAGACCGGCTTTGTCGATGTACTTCTGTCGATTATTCTCATAGTGAGAACGCCGTAATTTCTTATGACATTCTTTGCATTGAGCGTTACGAGTTCCTTTAGCTTTGACCTTAAAGGAAAAGTCATCTATATCCTTGTCTTTATCACATTTGTAACATCGTTTGGTGTTCATATTATATGATACACCGCTGGATTCCAAATCGACAAAGAGTTGGAAGAAAAATCCGAAGGAAGTTTGTAAGTTGTTACGTTTTTCCAATGTAAACCTACGAAGCGTTCGGAAGGGTGGTATATGGGAGTCGAACCCATACCTTTTCTTTCACAGAGAAACGTGCAGAACCGCTACACAAATACCACCATTGAGGCTCGCTGTATACGCAAGCCAAGTAGCTCATAGGGGAATTGAACCCCTCTTTTTTGCTTGAAAGGCAAATGTCCTAAACCGATAGACGAATGAGCCATGAACAAGGTTCCCATCTGGATACTCACTTAGTCGTAATTATTTCACCAGACAGACTTAATATGCGTCAGGTCTTTCGACCCTTTAACATGTCATTGCTGACACCGCTTCCCTAGCTACACCTATAAGTTCGCTAAGTCACTGAGACTCTGACTAAGACTATCTCAGAAGTAGTGGGGCTTTAGGGAATCGAACCCTATTCTCTCGGTTAAGAGCCGAGTGCATCGCCAGTTATGCTTAAACCCCGAAGTGCCCACCGTGAGGCTCGAACTCACCTATCTTCCTTTTCAGAGAAGTGCTTTCACCCGATTAGCTTGGAGGGCATGGAGAGCGGAAGACGGGAATCGAACCCGTATTTAGACATTGGCAATGTCTCGTGATGACCATTATACTACATCCGCATCACTGTGTCAACCACAATTTCCAGATTATCCAGAAACCGAAGTTGTAGATTCCGGTCAGTACGGCGATTAAGCCAGCAAAGAACCAGAATATGACACATATCATTCCAACTGTGTCAAGTTGTCCAAACCACTTTTGAAGCGGATTGAAGAAGATTACATAGGTTAGCAAAAGAAAGATAACCAATGAAATAACGAATGCTGTCATGGGTAATACCATCGGGCATTATTGCCTAACAGATAATTACACCAGAGTACGCCATATAGGAGTCGAACCTATACTTTCGCTTTATCAGAGCGACTCGCAGAACCGCTACAACAATGGCGTGTTGTTATGGGTGATGATGTTTTCTATGACAGTTAGAACACAACACATCACATTTAGCAATCTCTTCAAGGATTTGCTCTCTTGTCATGTTGAATCTAACAGCTATAGAAATAGCGAAGTCTTTTTTCTTCTCATCCTTATGATGAAATTCTAAACAAGACCAGTGTGATTCTCCACACTTTATGCAACTTAGCTTAGACTTTAGTTCTTTAATCCAAGTTCTAAGTCCTACTCGTTGAGTTTCGCTTCTTAACTTGTACTTAGCTTTGTTTTTGATGTAATGTTTACTACTCATTTCTCGCTGGCATTCTTTACACCTGTAACCAAAACCGCCTTTAAGGTTTTTGTTTCTACAAAACTCAGCCAAGTCTTTCTTTTCTTTACAAGCCTTACACTTTCTTCGCATATCTAATACCTCCGTACTAGATAATACACAGAATGTGTTAGAACTGTCAAGTAATTCTAACCCAAAAGAGCTAGTGCGAGGAATCGAACCCCGGTACGCTCATTACAAGTGAGCCGTAATGCCACTATACGACACTAGCAGTGTGGCTCCTGTAAAAGAGCCTGTAACAGATAGGCGACAAGACCTTGTTACGGGAATCGAACCCTCCCTTCCGGCTTACGACCGGCTGTGCCCCATTACACCATATCGCCGTCAAGTGGCGATGTAATCCTATCAAGCAGTTACTAGACTTATACTTCGCTTTGCTAATCGCAAAAATAGCTAACTTTTCAAAGTCGTGAAGTGCTGCCAGAGGGAGTCGAACCCACAGTGGCCGTAGCCGTTCGCTTAAAAGGCGAGTCCCTTACCAGTTCGGGGCATAGCAGCATGTATGTGTCTTTCCACAATGTCAAACGTAGCCTTGCGGACTTTCACCGCCTAATCTTTAGTTTCATCCCTCGATTAGTTATCTCGAAGGCCAAGACTACAGTGGGCCAGCTAGGAATCGAACCTAGACCGAAAGCGTGTCATGCTTACATTCTAGCCATTGAAACACAGGCCCGGAGTCGGCAATAGAGGAATCGAACCTCTGCTTCTTGCGTGTAAAGCAAGTTCGCTACCATTACAACAATCGCCGATGAGCAGGTTATGAAGGAATCGAACCCTCTCCGACTGTTTTGGAGACAGTAGTGCAGCCAG
>ERZ869929.485-NODE-485-length-23692-cov-7.424335_pt1 | contig 23692 bp, 29 predicted proteins | sample MGYA00579312_ERZ869929 | MGnify/ENA primary metagenome ERZ869929 (study PRJEB32216, sample SAMN09231818) | wastewater metagenome | place: USA: Maryland | collected 2016-08-09 | study: EMG produced TPA metagenomics assembly of the PRJNA472060 data set (Reclaimed... | reverse complement strand
CTACGGCACTAAGGTTAAGCGACCAGACTAGATCACAGGGCGTCACGAATGACCGTCGTTAAGCTGCTCCCGGATGCCGACGATCCGCAAATGGGGACCGTGGCTGATAACGACCACAACAATAACCACCGAGACGGCCAAGGCCCTCCGGTTGGTTCCGTAGCGTGGACCTGCCGTTGCGGCTGTTTCTCGTTCTACATCACGGCAAGCGACATTCGCTGTTATGAGTGTCACGCAGAGCAATCGTTCTGATGCCGCCCCTCGAAAACACCAAACATGAACGCTTCTATGTTTACGCAATCCGCGTTGACGGGCGGACGCTCTACATCGGCAAGGGCACTGGCAAGCGGATGTTCACGCATCTTGCGGAAAGCCATAACCCGACCCTTCGCGCCAAGATCGAAGAGGCCCGCTGTGTTGGCCGTAAGGTTAGGGCGAGAAAGATTGCGACGGGACTGACAGAAACACAGGCCATGCAGCTAGAGCGCCGTGCTATTGGCAAATGGCGTTCGCGGCTGGTGAATGTCTCTATGGGTAGTTTGTCGCCTCTAGAGCATGTTGCTATGCAGGCCAGGTCCTCACTCTCAATCCTGAAAAGCCCGGCTATGGTTTGGGCCGAAGGAAGCTATAACGGGGTTGCCGCTGCTGATCGTGTGGCTTTGCTAGAGCGTATTCGTAACGACCTGCACAATCTGGCGGAGGCCGCGTGATGGCTGGTGGTCGTCCTACCAAGTTTAAGCCTGAATACGTCGCTCAAGCCACGAAGCTCGCAAAGCTTGGCGCTACAGACAGAGACGCGGCTGATTTCTTCGAGGTGAATGAGGCAACGATTCATCGGTGGAAGTTGTCGTTTCCAGAGTTTTGCGAGGCCCTAAAGGTTGGCAAGGAAACTGCCGACGCTCGCGTGGAGCAAAGCCTTTACCGCCGCGCCCTTGGCTATCAACACGACGCGGTTAAAATCGCTGTGAACGCACAAGGCGAAGTGACCGAGGTCCCGTTCGTTGAGCATTACCCGCCAGACACGACGGCGGCTATCTTCTGGCTGAAGAACCGCAAGCCTGTGGAGTGGCGCGACAAGACCGAAGTGGAAAACACTCACACGGTGCATGAATGGCTTTCGACGGCAAACTAAGCCCCGAGGAGCAAGCCAAGGTTCAGCGCCTCCGGGACGACTTTGAGTTTTTTTCAAGGAACGTCCTCCGCATCCGCACGAAGTCCGGTGAGATCAAGCCGTTCGTCCTTAACCGGGCGCAACGCTATCTCCATGAGCGGTTAGAGGCTCAGCGGCGCAAAGGTAAGGTTCGGGCCATTATCCTGAAGGGTCGCCAGCTTGGGGCCTCGACGTATATTCAGGGCCGCTTCTATTGGCGTCTGTGGGGCGGTCAGGGGCTTAAGGCGTTCATCCTGACGCATGAGCAAGCCGCGACGGATAATATGTTCGCGATGGCCCAGCGGTTCCACGACGGCGCTCCTGTGTTTGTGAAGCCTCGGACGAAAGCGGCTAACGCGAAGGAGCTGGCGTTCGCTGACAACGATTGCTCGTATTCGGTCGGCACGGCAGGGACTAAGGGCGTAGGCCGGTCCAGCACCTTGCAGCTTTTCCACGGGTCGGAGGTTGCCTTCTGGCCTAACGCTGAGACGCACATCGACGGGGCGTTCCAAGCCATTGCCGACGTGCCGGGGACTGAGCGCCTGTTGGAGAGTACGGCGAACGGGATCGGCAACGTGTTCCAGCGGCGTTACGCTGCGGCTCAACGGGGCGATGGTGACGAGGAGGCTATCTTCATCCCGTGGTACTGGGGTGAGGACTACGAGCGCGAGGCCCCGGATGACTGGTGCCCGCCCGGTGATTGGGAGCAATACCAGCACAGCAACGCGCTAACCCGTGAGCAGCTTTATTGGGCGTTCTGCAAAAACCGCGATATGGCCTCGGCTATCGGCGAGCCTGACGACAAGGCTTGCTGGAAGTTCATGCAAGAGTTCCCGGCGAGTGCTGACGAGGCATTCCAGACGGCGGGTAATAGCTTCATTCCTTCGCCTGCTGTGGCCGTGGCCCGGAAGAACAAGATTCCGCCCATTGGCGCGATGGTGATTGGCCTCGACCCGGCGCGAGGTGGTGGTGACAAGACCGGCGTGGTTGATCGTGTTGGCAGGGTGATGGGCTCGTTCGTCTGCGAGCGGTGGGACGATAGAGACTTGATGGTGGTGGCTGGCAAGGCGTTCGGCCTGCTTAAGAAGTTCCCGCAGGCCATCATGAACATCGACGTAGGCGGGCTGGGTGCGGGCGTTTACGACAGGCTCGCGGAGATGGGGCTAGGTCACCGGGTCAATGCGGTGAACTTCGGTTCTAGTCCGTTGGGTATTGGGCCGACTGGCGACGAGCTTTACGCCAACCGCCGAGCTGAAATGTGGGACATCAAGCGGGATTGGTACATGGACCCGGCAGGCGTTCAGGTTCCGGATGATGACGTGTTCCACGCTGACGAGACTTCGGCGGTGTGGGGTTCTGGTGCAACGCGGCATAGCTCTAACAATGAGCTTACGTTGGAGTCGAAGGACAAGATCAGGGAGCGGCTTGGATTTAGCCCTGACTTGGGCGACGCGGCGGCGCTTACATTTGCGGTGCCTGTGGGGTATGATTTGCAGTATAGCGAACCGGCTCCGGTACAACGTGGCCAATCCAGCGTGACAGGGTACTAGATGAGCATGGTCGAAGACTACGACGGCGACACGTATGAAGCGCCGGAGTATGGAGAGGTTAGCGACCCGACTGAGGGCGTTGATCTGGACGACATGGGCGGGCCAGAAGATGAGCGCCCGCTTATCCTGCTGCTGGCCGCGTCAACAGGTGACGCCTCGGCTATCATTGAGAAATACCTTGGCGAGACGGTTCTAGGCTCCCTCGGCGCGCAATGCGTTGAAGACTGGAGCATGGACGACGGCGCTCGCAATGACTGGAAGACGCAGACAGAGAACGCCTTGGCTGCTGCGGCTCAAGATGCGCCGGGGGACAAGTCCTATCCGTTTGATCGGTCGGCAAACGTCCAATATCCGCTGATTACGGTGGCGGCTCAACAGTTTGCGGCGCGGGCCTATCCCGCCATTGTGAAGCCGGGCGATGCCGTGTCCGTCGCCGTGCTTGGCCGGGATGAGTCGGGCGAGAAGCAAGCGCGGGCTGATCGGGTCAAGGACTATCTGAACTATCAACTGTTCTACCGCATTGCCGATTGGGAAGGCGATACGGACGTTCTGCTGAACCAGCTTCCGATTAGCGGCTGTGGGTTCCGCAAGGTCTATTACGACGCCCATAAGCGCCGTCCGTGTAGCGAGTTCGTCAACGCTCTGAACCTGACTGTTCCAAGCGATGCGAAGGCGCTGAAGGATGCGCCGCGCATCACGCAGGACTTCGAGGTTTTCCCCTATCAGATCACGGAACGTCAGCGGTCGGGTATGTACCGCGAGACGGATGGCCTGCTGCTGGACGGCAATGAGGACGAACAAAAGCCGCGCCAGTTCATCGAACAGCACCGGATGCACGATCTGGATGGTGACGGGGTTGAAGAGCCTTACATCATCACGGTTGACGTTGAATCAACGCAGGTGATGCGGATCGAAGCGGCTTACGACGAGTTGGACCTAGAGATTGCGGAAGACGGCAAGACCGTTATCCGGATTGAGCGTTGGTGTCCGTTCGTCAAATACTCGTTCCTTCCTGATCCGAAGGGCCGGTTCTATGATATTGGGTTCGGGCATCTGCTGGCCCCGATCAACGCGGTGGTCAACACGATCATCAACCAACTGCTAGACGCTGGCCATGCACAGGTTGCGGGCGGTGGTTTCCTTGCGGCGGGCCTGAGGCTTCAAGGGTCTGGCCAGACGAACGTGCTGCGGTTCTCGCCGTCTGAATACAAGGTGGTGAACGTACCGGGCGGGGACATTCGGTCGGCTATCTATGATCGGCCCATGCCCGCGCCTAGCCCGGTCCTGTTTGAGTTGCTCGGGATGCTCATGGACGCGGCGAGGGACATTTCCTCGGTTAAGGACGTGCTGACCGGCGAGGCTGGCAAGTCACAGACGGCGACGGCGACGCTGGCCCTGATCGAGCAAGGGTTGCAGACGTTCACGGCGATTTACAAGCGCATCTATCGCTCTGCCAAGATGGAATTCCAACTGCTGTATGACTGTGTGTCGAGGTACGGCGACCCGGAAGAGTACGCTCGGGTTCTGGATATTCCGGGCGCGACGCTGGCGAAGGACTTCAACGAAGCCGATCTGGACATTCAGCCGGTGGCGGACCCTGCCTCGGTGACGAATATGCAGCGGATGGCCAAGGCTGGTTTCCTGCAAGGGTTCCTCGGCAAGGGCCTCAATGATGAGGAAATCCTGAAGCGTATTTTCGAGGCTGCGGATATTGCGGACATTGAGAAGCTGTTCCCGCCGAAGCCTGAAGGCCCGCCCCCTCCTAACCCGCTGATGATTGCGGACCTGAAGGAGAAGGAAAGCAAGGCTGCGCTGAATGAGGCGACGGCTACAAAGAATCGCGCTGATGCGATGGATAAGCTCTCCTTAGTGGCAGAGCGAGGAGTGATGAATGGAAGCGGAGGAATGGGAGGCGTGGCGCAACAACCCGGTTACGACTTGGGTGATGGCGGCGCTGGACAAGGCGGCTTCGGCCCAGCGTGAAGGCTGGATAGCAGCGACGTGGGACGCCGGGGGTTGTGATCCTCTGTTGCTCGCGACGCTTAGAACGCGGGCAGACGCATATCGTGCGCTGTCAGAAATAGCCCTCGATGATGTGAGGAAGATGCATGATTCGACCGATTGAATATAACGTGCTGATCCGGCCTGATCCGGCAGAACAGAAGACTAAAGGGGGGATTATCCTCTCTGACCAGACGGTAGAGACTGACAAGCACGCTCAACAGCGTGGGGTTATCGTCTCAATGTCCCCTGCGGCGTTTGACTATGCCGAATGGCCCGAGGGGTCGAAACCTGAAATCGGTGATCGGGTAATCTTTGCCCGTTACGACGGCATCCTCTGGAAAGAGGGTGATGATGAATTCCGCCTTGTGAAAGACAAGGCTATTGCAGCGGTGATCGAATGACCGACGTACAAATTGCTCCCGAGGCCCCTAGCGCGCCTCTCCCTGATGTTGCGCTCCCTGATGCGCCTAACGATGCTCCGGCCCGTGGTGAGGCTTCTGCGCCTGATCTGGAAAGCCTCGCCCGTGACATGGGCTGGCGTCCCAAGGAAGACTGGAAGGGTGATGACTCCGGCTGGCGTGATGCTGGCGAGTTCGTCAAACACACGGTCGATGCAAACCGGACGCTGAAGCGTGAGCTTGGCGAGGTCAAGGACGTGGTCAAGGGCCTGTCCAAGACCAACGAGCGCATCTTGGAACGTGAGCTTGCCAAGCAACGCAAGGCGCTTGAGCGGCAGTTTGCGGAGGCTGTGGACGCCAACGACCCGACCGCCGCCCGTCAGGCTTCGGCTGCGATTGATGCTCTTGAGCGCCAGTCTTCGCCGTCTGGCCCGCTGACGCCGGAGCAAAAGGCCGAATATCAGCGACGGTTCAAGGCCGATAACCCGTGGTTCGGTGCTGACACGGAAGCGACCGCGTACGCTACGGCTATGGCGGGCGTTGCCAATCAGGAAGGCAAATCTCCCGAGGAGCAACTGGCCTATGCGTCTGAAAAGGTCCGCAAGCGGTTTCCTGAGTTGTTCGACAAACCTGCGACGCAACGCAATGCGCCTTCGGTTGAGGGTGGTTCGCGTAGCTCGCCCCCGGCGCGGAAAACCTACCCGCCTGCGGTTCTGGCGGCGGCTAAGGCTGCGGTGGATCGTGGCCGGGCTGATAGCGTGGCGGAATACTGCTCCATGTATGACAAAGAAATGGGGCGTGACTGATGGCCCGCCCGTACAACAGGAAACCGAAGATGACCGAAGCGCCCGCCACGGAAACCATTATCGCCCCGGCTCAGCCGCCCGTTCTGGCTGAAGCCGCGCCGAAGCCGGAAGCCAAGTCTTCGGGTATGTCTTCCCGCCGTCTTGCTGAAATGCGAGAGCGTCGTGAGCGAGACAACGGTACTCTGGATACAATGACGGTCATGCGCCTCGGCTTGCCCGCTGAAGTAATCAGTGCTAACGCTGACTGTGAGCTTCGGTGGGTCAATGATGAAGGTGGCCGTATCGAGCATCTGACCCAGCGGAACTACTATGATGTAGTCGATGGGGTTGAAGGGCGAACCGTAGGCACGAATGGCCGTGGTGAGCCGATAGTCGCTAGACTCCTTCGGAAACCCAAGGAGTTCGCGGTAGAGGACCGGAAAACCAAGCTGGACCGCCTCAATCAAATCGAGCGGTCTGCGCTGAAGGGTGAAGGTTCGGGGGCTTCGGCCTCATCTTCTGCGGGCATCTACGCCCCTTCCGATAACGTCATCAAGGGCTTCAAGCCCTAACAAGGAGTTTATGCAATGGCTAACGTCAATGCTCCGTTCGGGCTTAAGCCCCTGCGTGAGCGTGGCGGGCAGCCGTATAGCGGTGCCGCAAACACTTATTTCGTGCCTGACACGGATAATGTGGCCCTGTTCATCGGTGATCCCGTCATTCTCGCCGGTTCGTCCGGCAACGCTCAGGCTGGTCCGGAATCGTATCCGACCGTGACCCGCGCGACTGCTGGCGCTACCAACCGGATTTCCGGCGTCGTGGTTGGCTTCCAGCCTTCCCCGGCTTTCACCCCGTATGGCTATCGTCCGGCTTCGACCGCGATGAATGTCCTGATCGCTGACGACCCGTTCCTTGAGTATGTGATCCAAGTCGATTCGACGGGCGTGGCTGCGACTCAAGTTGGTGAAAACGCCAACCTGACCGCAGGTTCCGGTTCGACGGCGACGAAACTGTCGGGCTTCATTCTGGACGGCACTACGCCGGACCCGGATGCGACCTACCAGCTTCGCATTCTTGGCCTTGAGCCGCAAATCAACAACGAGTTCGGCGCTTACGCTGATGTTCTCGTTCGTATCAACCTGCCGACTGAAGCTGGCGTCGCCAGCGGCCTTGGCATTTAAGGGAGGGTTTGAACAATGGCTGTAATCACTCGCTCAAATCACCCCGACGCGCTATGGCCCGGCGTAAAGCTGTGGTTCGGTAAGGAATACGGGAAATACCCGAAAATCTTTACCCAGTTCTTCGACAAGGAGAAGTCGGACAAGGCGTGGGAATACCTGATTGAAGCCACCGGCTTTGGTCTGGCTCCTGTGAAGGCTGAAGGCGCTTCTATCGCCTACGACTCGGATCAACAGGGCTACAAGAACACCCTGTACCACGTCGTGTACGGACTGGGTTACATCGTCACCCGCGAGGAACAAGAGGACGACCTTTACCGGGAAGTCTCGGAAACCCGCGCGTCGTCGCTGGCCTTCTCCATGTCCACGACTATCGAGATTGTCCACGCCAACATCCTGAACCGTGGCTTTACCGGCGGCGCTTATGCTGGTGGCGACGGCGTGGCTCTGTTCTCGACGGCTCACCCGACGCTTTCGGGTAATCAGGCTAACACGCTCTCCGCTGCTGCGGACCTTTCGGAAGCCTCGCTTGAGGATGCCATCAAGGTTCTGATGCAGATGAAGAACTCGCGTGGCCTGAACATCCCGGTTGCGCCGACGAAGCTGATGGTCAATCCGACCGAAGCGTTCAACGCGGAGCGGATTCTGAAGTCGAACCTGCGTACCGGCACGGCGAACAATGACATCAATGCCATTCGTTCGATGGGCCTTCTGCAAGACGGCTACATTTCCAACCCGTACCTGACGGACCTCGATTCGTGGTTCCTGAAGACGGACGTTCCGGGTGGCCTGAAGTCTCTGTGGCGTCGTGAAGTCGAGCTTGAGCGCGACAACGACTTCGACACCGAGAATCTGAAGGCCAAGGCTACCGCTCGTTTCGTTCCCGGTTGGGGCGACTGGCGCGGTGCTTTTGGGGTATCTGGGTCTTAGTAAGATCATCCCCACTCTTTACAGACCGGAGGTTCGAGAGTAGTAATGGTTTATGACCAGAAAAACTCCCGGACCTCCGTGTGTAATATGCGGGCAATCTTCAGTCGCAAAGAACATGTGCGACATGCACTATCGACGGTTCAAGGCAACCGGAGACGCGCTAAAAACAAAGCGCCCCGATGATTGGGGCAAACGAAACAACCATCCGCTTAACGATACGTGGAGGGTCACGAAAAGGGTTAAAGAGGGGCGTGTTGAAAGGTGGGACGATTTCTACCTGTTTCTGGAGGATGTCGGCGAGAAGCAGGCTGCAAACCACCGCCTAAAGCGCCTCGACCCTAGAGCGCCGTTCGGGCCAGAAAACTACTACTGGATGGCAACATCCATCCTAGAGAGCGACGCAGAGCGTCAGAACAAAAACGCCGCATACCAGAGAGCGTGGCGGCTTCGTAACCCAGACAGGGCCAAGTCTTACGACCTCAAGAGGCATTTCGGTGTTACCCTTGAGGAATATGCAGAAATGAATCTCCGGCAAAATGGTGTTTGCGCCATTTGCCACCAGAAAGACAAACACAGGTCGCTCGCCGTGGATCACTGCCACACCACCGGAAAAGTTAGGGGGCTGCTTTGCTCGCCCTGTAACAAGGCGATTGGCTCGCTTGGCGATAGCGTGGAGCGCCTTCAATCGGCGATCCACTATCTGGAGGCTTCTCGGTGAGCATCCGTCCAGATACCAGAGGCGCACCGGCTTATCTCCCCGGTGGAACGTGGGCAATTTGCCAGCGCTGTTCGTTCAAGCGCCGCCGTCCTGATGTGGCGAAGGAGTGGACGGGCCTCATGGTTTGCATCGACACCTGCTTTGATCCTCGCCCGGCCATCTTGACGGCTCCGAACGTGGGGCCGGAGGGCGTACCGCTTCCCGACATTTCCCCGCGTCCGCCTAACCTGTTCATTGACCCCGAAGACCCTGTAACGCCGGAAGACCTTTAGCTATGGCCACGTCGGGAAGCATCGCTGAGACGTTCACTGCGCGGGACGTAATCACGCAAGCCTTGACGCTGATTACGGTGCTTGGCGGCGGTGAGACGCCTTCGGCTGATGATGCGGCGCAGGGCCTTACCCAACTGCAATGGATGCTGAAAAGCTGGCAGTCGGACGGCTGCAACCTCTGGCGTGAGGAAGAAGAAACGATTGTCTTCCCGGCAGGCACAGAGACCGTCACGCTTGATCCTCGGGTGCTGGACGTTCAGGAAGCGCGAGTTGAAGTTGATCCGACCTTTCAGCGGATTATGGCTCGGTGGGAGCGCGGTGAGTACATCACCCTCCCGAACAAGACCGCTCCGGGAAGCCCGACTATCTTCTATTTCCGCCGCAAGCGCGACACGGTGACGATGACGCTGTGGCCGGTGCCGCCTGTGGAAACCAATATCCTTTGCACCACGGCCCGCGTGATTGAGGACGTGACGGACCTCGACCAGAACATTGATGTTCCGCAAGAGTGGTGTGAGACGGTGACGTATAACCTCGCCGCTCGCCTGCTGGACACGTGTGGCATTACTGAGACTAGGCCGGTTGTTGCGTCAAAGATTGTCGCGATGGCCCGCGAGCTTTACGATAAACTGAGTGGGTTCGACCGCCCGTCGTCTGTCTTCCTTCAACCGCAATACCCCTACAGAGGATACGCATAATGAGCGGCGTCAACCGTTTCTTTGAAAGCCCGAACGGCGGTGACGTTCCGGTTAGCTACGCTAAACCCTTCCCGGTTACGACCATGTTCGGTGCTGGCTCGGCGTCCACGACTGCGGCCCGGTTGCCGTCCAGTGCGGCAAGCAACAACGCCACGCTGATTAGCGCCGATCCGGGGGCGATCTATAGCGTCAACGGCTACAATGCCTCGGCTGGCGTGATCTATCTGAAGTTCTACGACAAGGCGACGGCCCCGACCGTGGGGACTGACGTTCCGGTTCTGACGTATGCGCTTCCTGCTACGGCGGCGTTCTCTTTCCCGGTTCCGTTCGGCTTTGCTGTCGGCATTGGTTATGGGCTGGTGACCGGCGCTGCGGACGCGGACAACACGGCAGTTGGTGCGGGTGGCGTGCTTGGCCTCTCGATTGTTTGGGCTGCTTAAGGGCTGAACCTGTATGCCCGCTGCGCTTCTCGGCACAACATATGACAAAAGGGTCGTCGGGAAACTTCCTCCTGTCCGCCTGATAAACCGCTATGTCGAAAGCGCCACGTCTAACCAAGTGACGGGCGTTGCGATTCTGCCTAGGCCGGGTCTGGTGTTGGACTCCACGGTAGGGACTGGACCTCAGCGTGGCGTGTTCCGTGAAGATGGTCTGTTTTCTGGCGACTTGTTCAACGTCTCCGATGACAAGTTGTACCGGGACGGCTCGCTTGTGGCGTTTGCCGGTGGCGTAACGGAGATTGAGGGAACCGACCTGATCCGCTGGGCTGGGACCGATCTGGTCCAAGGCTTGTTCTTTGTCGCTGGCGGGGTGCTGTATCTCTACGACGGGACGGACGTTGATGAAGTCGCGGTGCCTGAGTCCTACACCGCGACGGACGTAACCGAGATTAACGGCTATATCGTTGTGCAGGCTGGCGGGATTGGTCGGCGGTACTTCATCCGCCCCGGCGAGATTACGATTGACCCGCTGGACTTCTTCACCGCTGAAAGCTCGCCGGATAACTCGGTGGCCACGATTGCGACGGCTGCGGAGCTTTGGCTGTTTGATTCGGAGAGTGCGGAGGTCTGGCTTCCGACCGGCCTGAGTGATGGCCCGTTTCAACGGTATCAAGGCCGCATCTTCTCACGGGGGGCAACGTCGCGAGACTGCGTTCTGATGTTCGACAACACGATTTTCTTTGTGGGGGAGGACAATGAGCAAGGCCGGATTGCTTATCGTGCGGCGGATGTTCCGCAGCGTATCAGCACGACCGCGATTGAAGAGAAATTCCGGTTTTCTGGTTCGGACTTCACGGCGATTGCCTTCATCCTCGACGGCCACGCGCTCTACATTGTGTCGTGCGATCAAGGCTCGTTCGCCTTTGATGTCTCTACGGGCGCTTGGCATGAGTGGCAAAGCTACGGGCTTGATCGGTTCCGGGGTCATGTGGCGGTGGCCTCGGCGGGGTCTCCGGTTGTGCTTGGGGATAGCGAGAGCGGGAAGCTGTTTACGCTTGATCCGGCGATAGGCAATGACGATGGCGATCCGATCTATCGCGTGGTGGGTGGTGGCGTTCCGACAGTAAAACGAGCCTCGATTGATAACCTTTGGGTCCAGTGCAACACGGGCTATTCGGCTGATGCTGATGCGCTCCCGCTAATCCGCCTGAGAACATCAAAGGATGGCGGGAATACGTGGGGAGACGAGAAGCAAGCGAACCTTGGCTTTACGGGTCAGTATAATAAACGGGTTTTCTGGACGCGGCTGGGTCAGTTCCGCTCGCCCGGATTCCTGTTTGAAATCATTGATTCCGACGACGTGCAGACAACGCTACAGTACGCCACCTTTAACGAGGCGTTCTGATGGTTACCCGTCCGGTTGATGTATCGCCTCCTCAGTCGCTCTTTGCTCTTGTTGACCCTGTAACGGGTCGGGCTACGCCGACGTTCCAGCGGTTCTTGCTGAACCTTTGGGAGCGGACGGGCGGCTTTACCGATGAGTTCTTCCAAATCCTTTCGGTTTCCAACCTTGGGGCAATCCAAGGCTTGATCGCTACGGGCCAGAATGAGGCTCTTGCGCGGACGCTGAACGATGTGGCGATACAAGGTCGGCTGGATGGGATCGACCGCGTAGCGGGCCAACTAGAGGCATTGCAGCGCCAGTTCAGCGCGTTGCAGGGCGTCAGCACGTCTGCGCTCTCTCCGCAGCCAAAGACGCGCGTGGTCATCTTCGACGCGGACGACGTTTATTCGGCAGGCTCCGACGTTCGGTCGATTGACGTTTATGTCATTGGCGGCGGGGGTGGTGGTGGCCGTGGGTCTATCGCGTCTAATGGTGGGGGCGGTGGTGGCGGCGGCGGCGGGGGCTTTACCAATGCCACGATGAACGCGGCAACCTTGCCCGAGACGGTGGCGGTGGTTGTTGGCGATGCGGGCCATGGCGGGTCGAACGGTGGCGGATCATCGACGGCTTCGGCGGGCGGTTATAGCGCGTTTGGGGACCTGCTTTACGCTAACGGCGGCAACTTTGGCGTAGTTGGCATCTTCGGCTCTGGCGGCGCTGCTGGTGCTGTCACGACGCTTTACGGGAACCTCTACCAAGGCGGACCCGGCTCGGCTGGCGATCTGATTACGCCTCCGGATGCGCCGAACGACTACCAAGGCGCTCCCGGCGGTGGCGGTGGTGGTGGTTATAACAACGGCTCCGGCGGGGCTGGTGGTGCGGGTTCATGGCGCTCTCTTGCGGCGACAGGTGGAGGCGGGGCCGGTGGTGCTGCTGGTGCGTCTGGTGCGCCCGGTTCGTCCGCTGGTGACTCTGATGTTTATTTTGGTCCCGGCTACGGTGGTGGTGGCGGTGGTGGCGCTTTGACTGGCGACGGCGGGGACGGCGCAGATGGCGTGGTTGGCGGCGGCGGTGGTGGTGGCGGTGCTATCGGTTCTGGTGGTACAACGCCGGGCGTTGGCGGTAATGGCGGCGCTGGCCGTGTGATTGTTGTGGAGCATCTTTGATGGCAACTGAAGCGACGGGCGTAACGACTGTTTTGACGGCGACTCCGGCTGCTCTTGTGACTGCGGGGGCTAACGAGTCCTGCGTGATTACGAGCGTGATTGCGATGAACACTGACACGACCACGCGATATGTTACGCTGTATCAGGTGCCGTCTGCTGGTTCGGCTACAGCGTCCAATCAGATGACGGTTCAGACGGTGTTCCGGGGGCAGTCCACGACGGTTCCTGTTGGCGCTGTTGTGGTGTCGAACGGCGCTGCGCTTTATGCGGAGGCTGACGTTACCAGCGTGGTCAATCTTTCGGTCAACTACTATCGCAGCGATCAGCAAGCGTGAGAACGCTAGACCCGACCATCCTGAACGAAGTTGCCAATCATCCCAAGGTCAGGCCGTGGCTTAAGGGAGAGGGCGAAGTCGATCTGTCGGCGCTGATCTGTGACCCGGCTAACATCGCCTTGCAGTTTGAGGGCGGGGGATGGGTTCTAAGGAGCCTTGGCGCGTGTCAGTATGAGGTTCATTCGCTTTTCGTGCCGGAAGTCAGGGGTGCGAAGGTTCGGGACAATCTGAAGGAGGCGCTAGAATACGTCTTCTTGCAAACGGATGCGGTTAAACTTGTGACGCAGCTTCCGGCGGGGAGTGTTGCTGCTCGGGCACTTGCGCGGATAGCAGGGTTTCGGCTATGGTTTGGCGAATATCACGTCCTTTGCATTGAGGATTGGATACAGGCGAGCGATGCTTGCTTACAGGCCGGTCAGCAGTTTCATGAGAAACTAGAGGCAATATCTCCCTCTCATGCTGCTGGAGCGGCGTTTCTGATGCTCAAGACCAACCCGGCCAAGGCCGTCTGGCATTACAATCAATGGGCTGCGGTTTGCTTTGCGCCGATGATTGAGCTTGTCTCGATTTCTCCGCTGATGATCCGTTGCGGCAAGGTGCTGCATGGCCCTGAGTTGGAGGCTGTCTGATGCCGCTAGCAGCCGTACCCGCCGCCGCGTGGATTACTGGTGCAGCCACTCTCGGCGGTGCGGCTATTGCCTCGCAAGGCGCGGGCCGTCAGGCTGACGCGGCTACGAACACGGCCAACCAGAACAACGCGCTTCAACAGTCGATCTTCAACCAGCAACGGGCTGATCTTGCTCCTTGGCGGGCCTCTGGTGCGGCGGCGCTGTCGGAGATTAATCGCCGTCTTGGCCTTGGCGGTCAGCCTGCCGCTGCGGCTCCGCGCGTGACGAACCCGTTGAACGGTACGGGCGCGAGCGGGGTTGCTCCGACTGGCTACGGCGCTAATCAATATATGGACCCTCGCGATACGGCCATGCAGCCGCGCAACCAGATGGTTGACACGATGTTGCAGGCCAACTCTCCGGAGGGCGGCGCTCCGCAGATGAGCGCAGGCCAGAACGTGCTTTCGACGGATGGCGGGACGGGTCCGCAAGTCCTGCCGGGCGCGCAAGGCCCGACGCTGACGGGAACGGCTCCTGCTGGTACTGGCCCGAACGTGCTTGATCCTGAAAACCGTTACGGCGGCTTCTATGCCTCGCCCGGCTATCAGTTCCGGTTCGATGAGGGCCAGCGGGGGATTAACGCCAATCGTGCGGCCTCGGGCTCGTTGCAGTCTGGCGATGCTCTTCGGGCGCTGACCCGCTACGGTCAGGATTACGCCTCTAACGAGTTCAACACGCAACTTAACCAGTTGTTCAGCGTGGCGGGTCTCGGGCAGACGGCTACGGGTCAGGGGAATGCTCTGGCTGGCCAATACGGCGCTCAAGTCGGGCAGAACAATCAGAACGCCTCGAACGCGCTCCAATCCAGTTACGGGACGCAAGCGAACGCTTGGGGTAATGCGTTGGGGAACATCGGCGGGAACATCGCCTACAACTGGCCCACGGGCGGCGCTACGGGCGGTCAGAATCCGCCTTCTGATCTTTGGGGGCTGTTCTAATGCAGATTGATCCTTACGCGGCGACCAACGCGCTGTCTGACGGCTTCAACCAACAACAGATGATGGCGCAATCGCGCGCTCGTCGTGTGGCGGGTAATGCCTTGGCCTCTGGCAATACGGCGGGGGCCATGTCTGCCCTTGGTGGTGCGGGTGACCTCGCAGGCCAACGCCAGATCGGCGCGGACATGACCCGTGATGCCGACGCGCAACGCGAGCGTGATGCGGCGGATCGAACGGAAAAACTGAAGTTCATCCTTCAGGGTGCGGAAGGTCTGTTGCAGGCTCCGCCCGATCAGCGCCGTGAGATTTACAAGACGACGCTTCGGCCCGTGCTTGAACAAATGGGTTATCCGGACGAAGTGCTGGCGCAGCTTGATTCTGCCGATATGAGCGACGCTCAACTCCGCTCGCTGGTGACGGCGGTCGGCGGCGAAGTGGATGCGGTGACAGCTAATGACCGTATGTCGGGCGGCGATGTTATTCGGCCTGACCGGTACACGGGTAAGTACGCCACGGTGTATGACGCGCCCGCAGCAGCGCCAAACATCCCGACCGGCTGGATGCTAAACGAAGACGGGAGCATTCAGCCACGACCGGGCCTTATCGAAGGCCAAGGCCGTCTAGCCGCAGCGGGCCGTGCGCCTCCCCGTCCTCGCTCTGGCAACAGTGGGGTTGGCGGTTCTGCCCGTCCGGGTTCTAGCGGTGCTGCTGCTCCGGCTGGTCCCGCCCGTCGCCCGTGGGAGCGTTACTAAATGGCGCAGCAAGAGGCTCCCGAAGTCGGTGCGGTTATCGACGGATACCGCTTCAAGGGTGGCGACCCCAAGCAAGAGGCGTCGTGGGAGCAAACTGAGCCGCTTCCGGCCCCTGAGTATGGCCAAGGTGCAATGCGTCTGCCAAACGGCGCTGTAGTCCGCTACGGTCCACGCGGCGGCATGGACACGATTGTCTCTGCTGCTCAGGCTGCGGCGGCTGGTAACGGCGCGGAATCGTCTCCGATGGTGGGGGCTGACGCTCGCGCTCGGTTCATGATTAACCTTGGGCCGCTCCAAGCCGCGCAAGACAACATGGAGCGTATGGACCGCGAGGGGTATAACCCGTCGAGTTTCCAGAACACGGGGGCCGCCGCGCTGGAGGCTGTCCCGTTCGATGGCGGCTGGGCCGCTCGTCGGGCGGGCGGCGAGGACTACAACGCTTACAATCAAGCGGCAAAGACGTTTGAGGCGGCTATTCTGCCGATCATGTCGGGCGCGGCGGTTACTCCGACCGAGGCTCAACGCCTGATTCGTGCGGCGCTTCCGCAGCCCGGTGACAGCCCGGAAGTTCTGGCCCAAAAATCCGAACAGCGCCGGATGATGATTAATGCGGTGGCCCAAGGTATCGGCCAAGCCGCGCCTTACGATCCTAACGACCCGAACAATCTCCGCATCCGTGACCTTCTTCCCGACGAAACCCCGGAAGCCCTTGCCGCGAGCGGACGCGTCCGTGGCGCTGACGGCGTGTGGCGCTATCCCCGCGACGATCAGGGCAACCCAATCTTCCCGGAAGGTGGAGGCGGCTCGCCTCCGGCTGCGGACAGTGGAGCGCGCGGCGTCAATGGTTCTGCCCGTCCCGGCTCTGGTGGTGAAGCCGCTCCGGCTATGGGTGCGATTGAGGCGCGGACTGCCGATCAAGGCATTGGCCGTCGTGCTGATACGTTTGTTCGCGGCATTGCGGACGCGGCGACCTTTGGCCTTTCGGATGAAATCACCGCTGGCCTGAATACGATTGCTCCGCTGGACCGTGGAACGCGGGGCGGATGGAATGGTGATTGGGGTGGCGCGTATCGTCAGAACCTCGATCTGATGCGCGGTATTGATGAGGCCGATGCGGAGCAAATGCCGCTGACGCGCGGCGCTGGTCAACTTGCAGGCGCGCTTGCTGGCGGTGTCGTCGGGGCGCGTATGGCTCCTCAAGTCCTTCGCCAAGCCCCCCGCGTTGTTGGGGCGACGCGAGCGGCTGACACGGCGCGCCGCGCCGCTAATGTTGCGCGACTAGCCGCTGGCGGTGCGGCTGAGGGTGGAGCGTATGGCTTTGGCGCTAGCGAAGGAAACCTTTTGGAGCGCGCTCCTGACGCTCTTGAGGGGGCGGCTATTGGTGGCGTCCTAGCCCCGGTCGCGGGCGTGGTTGGCGATGCGGTAATCGAGCCTGTTGTTGGCGGGGCTGTGCAAGCCTTTAACCGTACCTTGCGCCCTCACGCGCTGGTTACGCAAGCCGATGAGGTTGCGGCCAATATGGGGAACGTCCTGTCTGATCCCCGTGCTCAGGCTGTGCAAACGCTGACGGACAACGGTGTTTATCTGACCTCTGGACAGCGCGCTGGCGGGCTTGCTCAGACGGTTGAGAACCTTGCTCAACGTGTGCCAATCCTCGGGACGGCTATTCGGGGTGCGCGGAACCGTGGGCGGGACAGTCTTAACAGGGCTGTCGGCAACCGCGCGCTGGACGCAATCGACGAGGGGCTCCCTGCAAATATCGCGCCGGGGGGTGATGCGGTAACGTATGTTTCTCAGCGTCTTGGCCAAGAGTTTGATCGCGCGGCTGCAATGGTGCCAGAGATTTCCGCGACGCCAGAACTCCGCGATGGCGTTGCTCGCGTAGTGGCGCAAGCGTCTGACCTTCCAGAAGTCCAGCGTCAGCAGTTGGAGGGCATTTTGGAAAGTCGCCTAGCGCGCTTGAATGAGCCGATGACCGGAACGCAGTATCGCACGATTGAGCGCGAGATTGACGGGCTGGCGTCCCAATACGGCGGCTCTCAAGACCCGGCACAGCAACAGATGGGGCGCATCCTTGAGGGCGTGGGCGGGGAACTGAGAGCGCATCTTGGCCGCGTTAATCCAGAGGCGGGAGAGGTTCTTCGTCGTGCAAGCGACGGATGGGCGGATTTCGTTCGTATGCGCCGCGCGTCGGTGGCATCAGGGGCGGAACCATTTTCGCCGGGACAGCTCAAGACGGCGGTTCGCACCGAGGATTCCAGTGTCGCGCATGGCGCTGTCGGACGCGGTGACGCTCGAATGCAAGACTTGTCCCGCGCGGCTTCGACGGTAATGCCAGACAGTTACGGCAACCCCGGAACCGCTGACGCGGCGGGTTGGGGCGGTCTCGGCATTGGGATGCTGACGGCCCCCGTTCAGACTACCGGGGTCGCGGCGACTCTCGGGGCTGGCGCGCTTCCGTATCTGGCGGCTGGCCGGAATGTGGTTGAGCGCCTTCCCGCTGCCGCGTCACGCCAAGGCGACAACATCATTCGCCGTTTCGTTGCGCGCGGGTTCTCCGAGGAAGAGGCTCGCGGCCTGACGGCGGCGGCTGTTGACCCCGCTCGCGCGCGGGAGGTTATCGACTTCCTCGCAACCCGCATGAACAGGCAAGAGGCCCGCTCTATGCTTAGAGCAATCCGGTTCTCCGCAGCGCGCGGTGCTGGTGAATACGCAGGGGATGAAGAATAATGGCCGCTGGTCGGATTGTAGTTCCCCCTTACTTCCCGGCGCGGGACCGTGATTTTAACCTGCTCGCGGGCGCGCTTCTCTATGTCTATGACAACGAGACTACGGCAAAGGCCCTGATTTATACGAATGAGGGGCTGACCGTTCTTTCGTCTAACCCTGTGGTTGCGAATAGCTCGGGCCAGTTTCCGGCTATCTTTGCAGAGGCGGGGACGGAAGCGGAGCCGGTGCTTTACAGCATTGCGGTGACGACTTCGACGGGAGCCAGCCCCGGTAATCCGTTTGTGTTCGACAACTACCGCCCCTCGGTGGATTGGGAAACGGCTGCTGCTGCATTGGCGGAAGCGGCGGCGGCGGCGGCGTTGGCTGAAGCTGCGGCGGCGGCGGCTTCAGCGGATGAGGCTGAGGCGGATGCTATTGTTGCAGCGGCGGCGCTAGCGGCTATCGAGGCGATCATTGTTGACGCCCCTGACGCTCCGTCTGTCCTGAACAAATTGAACCGTAACGGCGATAACGCCTCGTCTGGCCTTCTGGCGGCTGTCGGCGAGCAAACACCTTCTCTGACGGTGCTCTCTTCGCCGGTAGTCGATTCCGACATTCTGACCGGCTATCGGTCAGGTCTCAAGCGGTTCACGGCTTCGGTCTTCGCTGACTACATCAAAGCGTTTTTTTCTGCGTCTGGCGGATCGGCCCTTATCGGGTTCCTTCAGGCCGGAACCGGCGCGGTTGCTCGAACGGCGCAAGCAAAGATGCGCGAGCGCCTGACGCCGGAAGATACCGGCGCGGTGGAAAACGGGACCAATGTTGATGATGCCGCTTACGTTCTGGCGGCGGCTATAGCAGATGCCGGGGGTCCGCAACTTGACCAGCTTGCGGACAAGACGGCGCGGCTGACGGCTCCGCTGGACCTTCAGCGCATCTATGAACTTGACCTCAAGGGTTACGTCTTCATTGACCATGCCGGAATCGGGCTTACCGTTGGTGGTGAGGCGACGAACGGCAACCTCAAGCACCTGAACTTTAACCGGGTGAGCGGCGCGGCGTTCACGCCTCGGGCGGCTCCTGATATTGTGTTCCAAGGCGTGAAGTACGCCAGCGTTGATATTCGCAATGCGCCGTGGGTCCGGTTCTTCGCGGATGGCAACGTCGCCTCTATCGGAAGCAGCTATTACAACGACATTCGGCTTGGGTCTGTTGTTGACTTCGAGGTTACGGGCCAGAACGGCGGCCCGCTGAACGAGAACCTTGTGACGGGCGGTCGCATTAGTGGCAGCGTGACGTTCTCCGGCGATTACGACCACAACGGCTGGACGTTCAACAAGAACGATCTTGAGGGCGCGGTCACGATCAACCTGCAACGTGGGCTGGGTCTGCGGTTCATTGACCAGCGCCTTGAGCCGCCCTCGTCGGGAACCGCCACGGTGACCTTCGGCGCGAACACCATCGGCAACCTGCTCGAAAAGTCGTTCAATGACGGCGGTGTGGACAACCATGTGCGACCGCCGCGCAATTGGGCCAACACGACGATTACGGACAGCGGCCTTACCAACGTGGTGCGGCATTCGTCCATGCTGGACTATGACCATGTTCCGCTGGTGGTTCTGTCGCCCGAGACCGTGATTCTCGACAACGGATCGAGCGAGTGGCCGACGACGGCGAATATCACGCCGGGCTTCAAGAAGCTGACTGCTACCGGCTCGATTCTCTATACGAGCGGGTTCATTCCTTGGCGCAAAGGAATGACGTTCGTGTTTGCCTTGAAGAACGCGATCTGGCGTCCGACTATCACCCTGTATGACGAGAACTTTACGCCTATCGTTTCGCCGTCCAACCCCGGCTATGGAACGCTGACGGGTGGGGGTTCGTGGTCGGCTGGCGCATCGTCCTACACGACAGGTTCAAACGTCGGCGCTGAAAGCAACTTCTACGCCTTCGTGGCGCAGACTGATTTCAACGGCTATGTTCAGATCATTCTTGAGGCCGGGAGCTTCGCGGACTTTGATTACGCAGCGGTCTATTCGGTCGAGCCGTATCAAGACCTTCGCAACTCGACGCGGCTGGCGATACAGGCCAGCAGGACCCGGCCCCTGCTGGCCTCCGCTCCGACCCAAGGCTATGCTCCGCTAGGTTATCAGGCGGCGAAGACAGCGGGCGGGGTGTGGACCTGTACCTTCTCCGCTGAACGCAGGCTCGCCAACGCTGCGCTTTCCGGCGCGACCACGATTGTCCTGAACAGCGGAACGAGCGTGGCGGTCGGTGACATTGTCGGCCTGCTGCAAGACGACGACACGACGCATTGGACGACGATCACCAACATTGGCTCGTCGCCTTCGTTTACGATAAACAACGCATTGACGGCAAACTCTGCGGCGGAAAACCGCTGCTGGATTGGAAGGTGGGTGTAAGACGATGACCGATGAAACAGGCCCCGGCGGGCATAACCCGCCACCTCCCCCGCCACCTATCTGCCCTCAGTGCCATACACGGCACACGGGCGTTTGCCCGGAAGCGCCGCCCGAAGTTGACCCGTGATTGAATACGGCATCGCCCTTGCTGTCGTTTGCCTACTATCTTTGATGGACAGGGGAGCGATGCCGTATGCGCTCGCGCTAACCGTTGGCTGGTTGATGGGGTTTGGTCCCGTTCAGGCGTGGCCAGCGATAAGCCTTGGCCTCTGCGTTGTGACGCTGGCGCTCTACCGGCGCGACGGGACGTGGTGGGGCTTGGCAATCAACCTGCTTGCGGTCGGGATGCTGTTTTTAGACCTGATCTATTGGGGCCTGTATGTTCAGGGCGTTGATATTTGGTCGGAATACAGCAATACGTTGAATGTCGGGCTTGCACTTCAGCTAGTCCTTGTAGGGCATCGGGGGGTGAAAAGTGGCTGGACTCGCCTTCTCGATTGGTGCGGTTCTCGCCTACGTCGGCCTGCTGTGCATGGTGGCTGTCATGCGAAGGAGGCGTGATGGATAGCCTTGTGCTATGGGTCCAGACGAATAGCTGGCTCTATGTTGGTTCGGTGTCTGGCTCGCTGGTTTCCATGCTGATGGCGCGAGGCCTGAGCTTTGCGGGCCGTATGTCTTCCCTGCTGGTTGGAACCCTGACCGGCCTTTTCGTTGGACCCTTTATCTGTGAACTGTGGTTTAGAGGATATGACCCCCAAGAATCCCGCGTCCCGTCCTTCGTCTGCTTCGCTACAGCAGGACTCGCTATGGCGCTCATACCCGTTATCGTCAAACGGGCTAAGGAGTGGGCCGCAAAGTATCAACTTCGGGTCGTCGCCGTGGAGCCGACTGATGAGTAGATTTCACACGCTTGACCGCTGGTTTGATTCGCTGGACTGGCGCTCGCTCGGAGGCGTGGTCTTTGTGGCCATGTGCCTTCTGGCGGCGGCTGTGTTCGGGTTTCTGCCTCATACGGGCCTAGCCATCGTCAACGCCTTCCTGTCGGGCTTTGTGCTGGTCATCTGCCTGCTGGTTCTTCTGTTGGGGGGCAAGAGAGTGGACCTGATGAGCACGACAGGCGCGGCCTTGATTGCGGGTGGGCTGGCTACGTCCATTCCGTCTGTCTTCTATGACCACGCCACGCCGGTTGATTGGGGTTCCAGTTTGTCCCGCATTGGCTTGCTGCTTCTCATGCTCCGCTGGTCCTATGAGATAGCTAGGCGTTGGCGTGAGGAGAACGGCAGGTGAGCAAGACGTTTATCCTCCGTGTCCAAGAGCGGCTTAACGAGTATGGCGCGGGCTTGAAGGCTGACGGCCTTGCAGGACCGGCCACGAACGCGGCGCTGGACACCTACCTTCCCGCGAGGGCCGCAAAGCCTGCTGACGGAGTGACAATCCCTGACGACTATTGGCCGATGCTGGCCAAGATCGAAAGCGGGAACCGCCCTTATGTGAAGGCGTCAACGTCCAGCGCGTCTGGCCTGTACCAGTTCATCAAGTCCACATGGCAGGGTGAAGGCGGCAAGTGGGGTCCGAATATGTCTGCCGCGTTTGGAGGCAACAAGCCGTCTGAAGCTGAACAATTGCAGCGGGCTAGGACGTTCACAGAACGCAATATGCTGGCGCTCCGCAAGGCCGGAATCCCAATCAACAACGCTTCTCTATACGGAGCGCATTTTCTAGGCGCTGGAACGGCTGTCAAAATCCTTAGCGCACCAGACACGGCGCGGGCAGACCTAATGGCAGGAGAGGGACCGACAGCGGCTAACCCGTCGATACTGAGAAATAAGACGGTCGGTCAATTCAAGGCGTGGCTTCGGCAGAAGTGTGGCGTGGCAGTCTGACGCCGTGCTGGGGGTCAAAGCCAAACTTGGCCTTCGCGGTCTCTCGCGCTTTTGCAGCGTCCTCTAGGTTCTTGAAGTATCCAAGGCTTTTCACTTTTCCGAGAATGACAATGCGGGCGTGATAAAGACCCGACGCTTTGTGTAGATACACGCCGTAAACGCCCGTTGCGTTGGGTTTGTGGGCTTTGTTTCTTCCATTCTCAGACCGGCTAGACGGGCGAAGGTTCGCAATGCGGTTATCTCTCCGGTCCCCGTTAATGTGGTCGATCTCGGGCGGTTCGGTTCCGTAAACCATTTTCCATGCGATTCGATGTGCGAGATACCACTGGCCATCAAAGTTACCGTGGAGGTAGCCCGCATTGTGCGACACAGCGAACGCGGGCTTTCCGGCCCACGCTGTATTGACAAACCTTTTCACTCCCTCGCGGTGGCGGCGCACGAACAGCCCGGTTTTCGGGTCGTATGAAAAAGCGTCTTTGAGCGTCTGAACGTCAGGAAGTGGTTTTGGCGGTTGAAGCATGATAGCCTTATAGGAAGAAACAGACCTATACGCAACCGCTTCCTTGGAGCACTCGCGATGACCTACCAAAACGATTACAAAGGTACAGAAACGATTATCGGTGACGGCGGCGGTGGTTGCGTCGAAGGCTTCGGCGGGCTGCGCTAATGCCTGCTGAACTCCGAAAGTGGCTAGTGCTTGGCGTGGTCATCGTCGTCCTATGCTTCTCGCTGGCAGTCCTGACCATGTGCAATGCCCGAAAAGAAGCCGCTGTAGCCCGTTCGGAGGCCAAGGTGGCTACAGGGGCCGCAAATGCTGGCAACGCCGCTGTAGGAGCCATTGACGGGCAAGCGAAGGCCCAAGGCGAACTAGAGGCTCAAGAGCGCATCAATCAAGGGAACATTCTCAATGCACCGGACGCCAAAACTGACGCGGGCGAGACTGGCAATGCTGGCCGTGCCGCTCTTTGCGCTAGCGAGCGGATGCGCCGGGAGCATCCCGCCTATTGCGGCCATTGATTGCGCGGCCTTCATCCCGCCAAGCTATCGAGAGCCTGTCCGTAACGCGGAGCCTCCGCAGGACAACACGACGGGATCGTGGATCGCTTTTGCGTCTGGTCAGACCACCAATCTAGCTGTTGCTAATGACAGGTCGGCGGCGCTCATCAATATCGCCACCGCCTGCCAAGCCGAACAAGCGAAACTTACCCGTCGTCCTTGGTGGCGTTTTTAGCGTCCAGCCAAAGCCATACCTGACACGCGGCGGACGGATGCGATCAGCACTTCGGTCGTGCTGAATGACGGGTCGGAAGC
>ERZ869929.484-NODE-484-length-23738-cov-16.855593_pt1 | contig 23738 bp, 33 predicted proteins | sample MGYA00579312_ERZ869929 | MGnify/ENA primary metagenome ERZ869929 (study PRJEB32216, sample SAMN09231818) | wastewater metagenome | place: USA: Maryland | collected 2016-08-09 | study: EMG produced TPA metagenomics assembly of the PRJNA472060 data set (Reclaimed... | reverse complement strand
CAACCATCATCGTCAAGGTGAGGGTCGCCAAAGAACATAAGCGCATAAGGCCCGCTAGTAGGCACCCTATACTTACGCCAGCGCTTCGCCTGATGGTGAGCGTGCTTTCGCTCAAAGGCTGCCTTACGATGCGCTAGAATAGCGTCTATGGGCAAGTCTGGGTCTGGGAGCGGTGTCGCATAAGGAACTTGCGGCTTTGACGCTACAAGGCGCTCTTTGGCCGCCTTATAGCGATGCTCTAGCGTGGTCTTTGGAACATTGAGGGCGCGGGCAGCTTGGCTAACCCCACCGTGAGTGGCAACCGCCTCTAATGCGGCGCGCAGTTCTTCTTCTGAAATAGGTGGAGTAGGCATAAAGTCATCCCCTTAGCTGCTGAAGCTACTTTGCAGCTTTGTCCTCTTTGTGTTCAAGGCGTTTAAAAACCGCGCCGATTGTATCATCAATATGCTTAAAGCCAAGTTTCATGTCTTGACGCATTTCCCGCATCTCGGAGCGTATCTCTTGGACCGCATCCTTGAAGTCATCCTTGCGAACATAAACTTCCGGCAAGTCTTTTTCGATAGAACGTAGATCAGCTTTTAGATCACGAATTGCATCCCAGACTACTTTTAAAATCCAGCCAATAGCAGCGCCGAACCCTGCAAATAGCCAATTGATAATTTGCTGATCCACTTTTACCCCCGCAGTAAGTAGGCGTTAATTTGGTTTAATAGGCCAATCAGGGTTGAATACGTCAAAGCCTTCTGCATCGTCCATAGTGCGAAGGGCTTGGCGATAGTCCAACTGCTCCTGCGTCATGGGAATGCCACCGGGTTCAGAAGCGCGGATAGCCCACCAGTCAGTTGCAGAAAGGCGTGATGAACGTTCGGTGTTAAATGCCGAAGTTGCTGCGTCGATGCTGGGCCGTGGTAACGGATGAACGTCTACCGTGGAGTCATAGTCTTCGATTTTCCCATTAGGGTAAATAGAAAACGGGAAAATACAGCCGTCACCGATATAAGCGTCATCTTCGACTACTATTTCTTTGAACGGTCCAAACCAATCTGAGCTTACCACTAGCTTCTTCATGATAGTTTAATCCTGTTGAGATATACCGTAGTGCCAGTTCCGCATACCTGCCAAAAACTAGCGGCATCGTTAGGGTCAGCGGTTGCGGTATTTGATGCGAGGGCGGCGCTGTACAGGCCATACGGCCTTGCGTACGATACTTTCCACACCCCGCTATCGGCGTAGTAAGTCGTTCCCCGCGAAGCCCACGCAAAGACCTTTGTCCCGACTATAGAAACTCGGTTACTACCAGCTACGGTCCCGTTACCATTCATAAGTTTACTGTAGAGCGCATTACCCCCCGGTATAGCAGTTACAGGTGCAGAGCGCGGTGTGCCGTTAAAGCTGGCGTAAAAATTACCGTTAGCACCCTTAGTAGGGTCGTACGCTATGACTGGGCTAGTCCCGCTTAGACTAATAGTAGCTGCTACACCGGAGTTCAAAAGCAATGTAGAGTTGTACGGGACTATACTAGTTAGCGTTTCGTTTGATGTCGCTGGTGAAGAGACCGACAAAGAGTTAGCCGTAAGCGTCCCGCTGCTATCGCTTAGCGCCTGCACAAAAAGGTCAGTAGTCGTGTACACCCCGTTAGGGGCCGCCGAAACCCAAAGTGCTGCTAGCATAACGTTGCCAGACATCGTGTATGTAAAACTGGTACTGCCATTACCCGCTACTGTGGCTAAGCTCGCTGTACTTACAGAGGGAGTGGACCCAGACATACTAACAAGCGCCGCAGTCCACGCTTTATTGGTTGTATTGTAAAAAACGAGCATATAGCGTCCGGTAGACAGACGTTCATACGCATAAAGCGATGCGTTCGCGCCTGCAACACCGGTGGTTGCGCCAGCCGTAATAGTTGTACCTGATAACGAAAAACCGGTTACCTTTGCGTTGTTACTGCTAAAAGTAAGACCTGCTACAAATCCTGATGTATCGGAGACATTACCAAGCATATGGCACAGCGTTGAATTACTGCTTGCTATGCTAGTATCTACCGCGACCGCCGTGCCTGCGGTAACAGTGGTCCCGCTAACAGTCATAGCTACAGCGTTTATAATGTTAAACGGACTGTAATCCCCGGCGAAAACATAAGAAGAGCCCATCTGTACTGGGTCCGCAAGCAACGCACCAAATCCGGTACGTGTCACTGCTGTTCCTACAGAGAGGGTCGTACCGCTCACCGACATAACGGCAAAAGAGGCGTTATTGGAAGCGTTTGAAATACCAAACAGCAGCGTAGTAGCTGTTACCTTAATGGCCCGGATATAGTTCTGTCCATTGCCCAGTGACAGGGGTGAGCCGAGAGTGTCAGTAGATGCGTCGTAGCACATCGCGTAACAGCCGTTAGAGGTGCCGCGAACGAAGATAACTTGCTTGTTGGCGTCCAGCGAGATTGCGCCAAGCACCGCGCTAAACGTCTCACCGATGGTAGCCGTTTTCGCAGCTACTACTGCACGCGGGTCCGCCTCAACACCAGCAGCGCTTGCCGCACTTGCCTGAGTGGTTCCATCAGGGAACTTAAATCCTCCAGTAGTGCTTTCGACCGTACCAGCAACGGTTAGCTTCTGGCCGGGTGATGCAGTGCCAATACCGACATTAGTGCCATTGTCGAACACCTGAGAGGCGGATACCGGATCAGTCCCGTTACCTTTAATCAGGTAATCGTCGCTCAGGCTGCTCGCGCCAGTGCCGCCATACGGAACCGTAATTGGCGAACCACTGTTGTTGAAGCTAGTGCCCCATGCGCTACCAGTAGAAACCGCAATGCCAGCACCGGGATAAACTTGCTCCGGCATATTCAATTCTTCAATTGCGCCAGTGCCAGCAGTGCTCCGGCCCAAAATCTTGCCGCTGGACATGGTAAGGCCGCTGCTAGTCACAGGACCAGCGTTAGCACCACCAAAGCCGATAGCAGCCCAAGTATCTGGGCTAGTGTCAACATCAGGCAACAAGGTATAGCCAGAAGGCGTAATCAGCGATTTGCTTGCCGAACCATCGTCGAATTTATCAGTTCCGGCGCAATTGATAGTCAGCGAATTACCATCGCTCGTAGTCTTTTTCGCACCGAAAGTGTAAGGAGTAGTAATACCGGAAATAAGCGGCAGGTTTACGATAATTGCGCCGCCAGTGGTATCGCAGGCCAGCAGCTTGCCGTTATCCGCACTAGTTACCGTGTAGGGTGACATTGCGGAATTAATGAAAATAACGTCCTTGAAGCCAACACCGGCAACAATCGCTTCAGCCTCAGCAGCAGAACTAGCTGCGGCCAATTCGCTTGCATAAGCATTTGATGCGCTAAGTGCGGCAGCACTTTCAGAGGCAGCAGCATTGCTTTCACTAAGCGCGGCAGCGGCTTCACTAAGCGCTGCGTTGCCCTCACTAAGCAGAGCAGCAGCGGCGCTATCAGCAGCATCACCAGCACTTGCAGCGGCAGCATTCTGACTTGCTAGCGCGGCTGCGGCATCTGCATCAACGCCAGCAGCAACACCATCCAAATATCCAGCAAGCGTATTTGCATCGCCCTGAAAATCAGGCAGCGCGCCAAGGAAGGCATCGGCATCGGCGCTGAAGGTATCAGGCGACTGCGACCGGCTCGGAGGAGTAGGAAGCGGAGTGATTGGCGGATAAGGCATTAGGTGAGGCCCTCGACTTCAATGGTGCAATCAGAAATGCTCGGTGTAGATAGCACTATATTAAAATTGCGATAAAAGCCATACACGATAGTTTCTGGTCGGTTTGGATCACCAATAAATACAGTTGGCGTGGTGCGAATATCTGCAAGCGCCTTTTGCACAAGATTAACAACACTAGTTTCGCAAGTAACGTCATAGTCAGCCAACTTGGCAAATTGGCGTTCAACAACTGAAACATTACCAAACTGGTCGCGCTCTTTTCGGCTGTAGTCTTGAATAGAAACGCTAGTGTTGAAGTTAGTAACACCCAAGCGGCGCTGGAAACCAATTACAGTTTCACCAATAATCGCATTGGTGGCTGCGGCGGCCTGCGCGACAATGCGAATATCAGCCGACCCATAAGCAGGAACGTCAGTGAAAGTAACGTCAGACTTTCTGGAAATTGGCTCAAAGAAATAAGAATACCAATCGACAACAAACGTGTCATCCAGCATATCTTCAGTGCGGTCGTAAACAATCCCTTCAACCGGGTCGATTACTTGCACTTGAACTGTGTTAGCCGTTACTTGAAACAATGAAACCGAATTAACAACGGTTCCGGGCGTTACTCTAACATCAAGCGGAGTAGGCGCGCTTGTCACGTTATTAATTACGCCATCGAACATCGCATAGCGATTAGACGCGCCAATCTCTAGCCACTTGGTATCGTCAGTTCCGGGTGCGACATTGGTGCTGGCCGCAAGCGCAATCCAATCCTTAAAGTTATAGTAAACTTCATTATTGGTAACGTAAGCAGTTGCATTATTCCAAGCTGCCCTAGTGCTAACAGCGGCAGTGCTGTTAACAATCATCGCAGGGGTAATAGTAACTGGATTAACAATAATCATTAGTAACCCCTTGCATCAGGCAGGCCATCACCGTCCCAACGTGAAAGTTGATCGGAGGTCTTACCGGTGTTCTTTGCAATCTGGAACATGACAACCTTAAGTTCATCGCGCAGCGCCTTGACTTCTTCAGCCGTTGCGCTTCCGTTCATCATGTTGCCAAGTTGATTGGCGTTGTAAATGCGGCTAGGCCCAGTGGCTTCCAGTTCAGGGCCATTTTCACCGACAAGGCGCAGGCCTCCGCTATGGATGCCGCCATTAGCATATTTAACTACCGGCACATTGTAATAAGAGGCGATGTTGGCGGCTTGAGTGTAACCGTTTTCGCTCTTTAGCTGATCGTACGTACCGTTAATGACAGCAAGCGAGGCCAATGCTTGAGCATCGCCTAACTGCGAAACATAAGATTTAATCTCGGCTTCGGTGCCATAACCCTGTCTACTCATCATGGTATCCATGTATAGCTTTTGAGCAGGAGTTAGGCCGGAAGATACAGTGCCAGAAACCTGAGATTGCATAGAAGGCGGCGCTGCACTACCAGACGAAGCGCCACCAGCAGCAGAAAGGCCAGAACGTGCGGCCTGCAAGTTGCCAATGGCATCACGGACGCTTAGGACGCTTTCGTTTAACGTTACAAACTGCTCCACCTGCGTAGTCAGTGCATCCAACTGCTGCTGGGCAATCGAAATTTGGCGGTCAGCAACATCAGCGACAGCCTCAGTTTCCTTCTTAACTTCGTTCAAGCGGCGGATCATTGAAACGCGATCAGTCGCCGTATCAACAATTGCATCGCGCAATTCGCCGCCGATACCCGGAAGCGCGCCCATTGCTTCGACATTGCCCAAGCGGGCTAGTGCAGCCGTCTCGTAGAACTTGCGATTAAGTTCCGAAATAGATGCGCGGCCAGTGCCATTAAGCGGGATAATCGTAGCGGCAAATTCGCGCAGAGTGCGGGCCAAGTCGCGAAACTTGCTAATGGTGTCCTGAAATACCGATGCTTCGCGCTCATAGGCTTGGCGTAAGGCGTTTTCAGCTTCTTCTACACGGCGCGCCGCCTCTTCGCGGGCGCGGGCTGCTTCGGCTGCTGCTGCAGCTTCAGCTTCTGCCCTTTGCTGGGCGACAAAAGCAGCCTCTTCTGCTGCGGCTGCATTGGCTGCTGCGGTGTCTTGTGCGGCCCATACCTGCTGCTGCAAGCCGCGAAGCGTTGCGTCCATTGCTTCCAGTTCAAGGGCGCGCTGGGCAGCCAAAGCACCGGCAGCATCACCAGTGGCTTCCATCAACTGGATTTCCAGTTCACGGCGAGGGCGCTCTGCTTCAAACGTAGCCCTGCGGCGCTTGATGGCATACAGTTCTTCTAGCGCAGCATAATCAGCAGCAGTTGCCCCGGCTTCACGGAACACTGCCTGCAGGTCAGCCATTTCCCGCGCTAGGTTTTCCAATTCATAACCAAGCGGATCAGTTTCAGCGCGTAGGTCTTTAAACACCTGATCGAACTGAAGCGCCTTTTCCAATTGAGCCTGCAGGTCTCCACCAGCCTTAATCAGCGTATTAGCACCGGCGCTTAGGCCAGTGAAAATGCCCTGCTGGATTGCAAGTTGCGTGGCATAGGCAATTGCAGCAGCCTGATCTTCCTTGAAGTTAATAACACCAGCGCCCTTGGTGCGACCCTGCCCAGTAGGATCAACCACAAAGTCTTTGTTGCGCTGGCCGATGGAAAGGCTAACAGCGCCGCCAAGTTGACCGCCTAGCTGCTTGGCAATTTGGCTTAGGCCCGAAAGAAGGCCCGTTGCCATGTTATTAGCAACACCCTTCAATTCCGCATTATTTCCGGTAATTTTGCTAAGTGCCGCCTGTCCGCCAATGCTAGAAATAGTCGCAGATGCCTGCTTGGTTCCGGCAAACAAACCACCGATAAGGCCGCCAAGTAGGCCGCCAGCGATAGAACCTAACGGACCAGCAAATGTCCCCAGTGCCTTGCCTAATACTTTAGAACCGATTGCCTGACCGATGGCACCGCCAGCCATGCCACCAAGTTGCGAACCACCAGTAGCACCAGCAGCAATGCCGCCGATGCTCGCACCAGCAGCCACCTTAGCAAAACTGCTGCCCATATTAGCAAGCAACCCTTCAAGGCTGGTTTTCAAACCACCAAACGCATTGCTTAGCGAATTAAAAACATCATCAAAGCCGGAACGCATGGCCTTAAACAAGCCACCGAGATTGCCTTGAAGGCCGAATAGACTGTCTAGGTAATCAGCAGTTTGGCCCAACTCGTCATTAACCTTGCGGCGCTCTTCTGCTTCCTGCTTGGTCTTTTGAATACCAGCATCACGGCGTTTGTTGATTTCATCCATCATTTGCGTAACGTCACCATCCGTTATGGCTTGGATGGTTTTAAGCGTTTCACGCATGGTGATATGTAGGCCATCAAGAACGCCGGTATAAAGTTCTTCTAGAGATTTAGCCAATTCCCTAGCGGCGCGCTCCGCCTCTGCATTGCTCTTTTCTTTAGCCTTCTTGGCCTTTTCCTCATCCTTTGCGGAACGCAGGCGCTCCTTTGCGAAATCAATGGTGTTCTTATCCCACTGCTTCCTGAATTTAGACATTCCAGACATAGCCGTGTCAAACGCATCGGTATATGCGCTGCCAATTTGCTTGCCAACACGCGCAGCGGCACCAGCATTTTGATTTGCTAAGCGGTTAAATTTAATCGGATCAAGCAGCGGTGAGCCAGCAAGTCGGTTAATGCCTTCAATAATTTTATTAACTAGCCATTCGGTGCTAGTAATTGCCGCATTAGCCGCTTTAGTAAAAACATCACTCATGACTGCAGGAAAGTTATTCCAAACAATCCTGATAGCGTTAAATGATCCAACAAATGCAGCATAAAGGGAAGCGCCAGCCACCTTAGCGACATCAATTACAATTTCGCCAAAACTCTTAAACCAGCCGACAATAGTTTTGAATATTCCGCTTAGGTTTAAGCCATCGCTAATAGTTTTCCAAAGACCCTTAACCATATCGCCAGTGGTTACGCTTGCACCACCGACCTTTTCTATTTCCTCTTTAGTAAGGCCAAGAGATTTAGCATAGGCATTGAGGTCTGCAGATTTGTTAATCTCGGTCTGCAACACACTCCAGCCAGCAGAAAACACGCCAATCGCAGCAGCAATACTCAGGAATATAGGGTTAAGCACGACTGCCTTGGTGGCTGTGGCAATCATAGAGCCAACAGCTTTAGTAAATGTGCCGACACTCATGCCGGATTGCATCATGATGCCGCTTACCTGCGAACCCTGCTGCGCAAGGGCAACTAGCGGGTTAGCACCGCCAGCAATCTGAACGCCTAAATCCTGAAACTGAAACGCAAGGTTAGTAATTTCATGGCTGGCAAGTTTAGTGCGGCCAGCAACAGCACCCATTTGCGTCCCGACAGCGCCTAATTTAGCACCAGCAGCGGCACGCTCTGCCCTAATCAATTCAGCAGCCGTGTTGCGAATTTCCTGCGCTAGTTCCCGCGTGGGGGCGGCAGCGGCAGCCATCTTGGCTTCAAGCACCTTGATCTGAAGTGATGACTTGCCAACGCGCTCTAGTTCAACCTGCATGGAAGTCAGATAGCGAGTGGCATCAATAAGCGGCTTGTTAGACGTGGCAAAGGCGGCGGCCATGCGCTGATTGGCGGCGGTCAGTTTATCAACGGAAGTTCCGGTGCGGCCTGCACTAGCCGTAAGCGTATCAAGTTCGCCAGCAGCCTTAGTTACCGGGCGACTATCAACTGCAATTTGAAGGGTAGCTAGATCGGCCACAAATACACCTCGCCAAAGCCTGCCCCGTTATGGACTAAAACGGCATTTTTAGCAAGTTATCGCTTCTTCTGTTGATTTAGCTTGTCGGCCCAATTCGCCATTGCGTCAGCGATTTTCTTACGCTTCTCGGAATTAATAAACTCCTCAGGCACCCAAGGCGGCGGGCAGGCGGCATCGGATGCTTGCGAAAGCATATAGGAATACTCCCGCGACAGATTGCGGATTGTGCGGGCTTCCCATGCGGTTAGGTCAACGCCTTGGTTGTATTGCCAAGCATATAGGTCATGCTCATCAATCGCCACTGTGCCGCCCATGCCAGCGGGTTTGACTGGGCCAATCTCAAACAGGATTTGAATAAGGTAAGCGCCATAAGTGAGCGGAGGGAGATTATCCCCCCGCGTCACTCGCCTAGGCTGCTTATGCTTTTCGGGAACTGTGTTTAGCCACGCTGACTGCTTTACGTAAGTCGCCAGCGCGGCTTCAACCTCAGCGAAAAAAGTTAGCGCGGTTCGCTACAAATTCCGCAGCCTGTTCCCTGATCCACGGCCACTCGGTGTAAACCGTGCGGAAGTTTTCAGGCGTGGCAGCGAGGGCTTCGCCGTTCACTTCAAAGCCGGTCCACTTGACGGTTAGTTTGACCAGATCGTCAATACTTTCGTCGGCCAACTTTTCCGCATCCAGTTCAGCGGCCTTCCTGCCCTTTGCCATGCGGTTAAGAATTGCCTGCTGCTTGGTAAGCTGCAACTTGCGATAAACCGCGCTATCCTGCCCAAGGAGGGTGATAGTCATACCTTCGATAGGCTCTTCGGTTTCCGGGTGCAGCACTTCAAGTGTCGCGCCCTTATCGGCCTTTACAGGCTTCAGCGAATTAAGGTCCATGATAGATCATCCTTTTGCGTCATCCTGTCATCCGGTCTAACCGAGGCTGGCGGATGACGAACCAGCCCCGGTTAGCTTATACGCGATTAGCGTAGTTACGCCTTCACAATCGAATTGTCGATTTCAAGGGTAACTTCAGCCATCGTGATTGCGTCAGCGTTGCCGACATTGGTGCGGTAAGACATGACCTGCGCGGTGAAATACTGCACTTCACCGTTAACCAGTTCAACCTTGACCGCGACCTGAGCGTCAGAACCAGCGCCAGCTTCAGCAGCAGCCTGCAGAATACCCTGACCCAGATCGGCATCGGACAGCGCCATCGTGAGAGCAACCGAACCGTAGTTCAGCGAACCACGGCGCTTAGCGACAATGCCGGTAGCAAGCGGGGTGTGAGTGGCAAGCGCGGCTTCTGCACCAAAGGAGGGCAGTTCAGCCAGTTCGCCGCAAGCCGACCACGTGAGAGCGGTAAAACCAGCAACGTCATAAGTAGCGGGCGAAGCATCAGCAACGGAAACAACCGTGCCAACAGAAGAAACAATATCAGACATAAGCGGCTCCTAGGTTACGTAACCGAACGCTTTTTATCATAATGCAAGATGAAAGTCTAACTGTAGTGGCGAACTACTTCATTCAACGTAATGCGAACCATACCAGCAGGCGCTTGCTTAGAATAACCAGCTACAGTTTTAGGGCCATTAGCCGAACCTTGTGGTGTTCCATAAAGGCCGTATTCTAAATGTCGAATGTATGGCAGATTGTTTGACAGATAAAATACTTTACCAGCGGCTTGCTGCGCCAATCCTTGTGCAGATGCAATTGCGCTGGAACCGCTGCGGTCAGTCTTTTCAGTTACAGTGCCAGCAGGTGCATTGAGGCTAGGGAACCAATTGGCGCGAGCGCGTCCACTATCAACTGGCGTTTTAAGCACCACGCCATTGGTAACTTCCATGCAAACCGTAAACACAAAGAAGTCCATTTGCTCCTTAGTCTTTACGCCAAATGCACTAATCTGGCTGGCAAAACTCATGACAGCGCCCGGTAAACAATGCTGACCGGAATAGCATATCGGTCGCCATTGACTAAGGCCGGGTTTTGTGAGGCGCGAAGGATGCGAACGGTTACGCCGCTATACGTCAGGGACGCACCCTTGGGGAAGGCGGCCACGATCTGCTCGGCGGCAGCAACGGCAGCGCCCTTGCCCATTCCTAGCGGCGCATGAACTAGCACTTGATAGATGCCACCGAAGTTATCGCTAGACGCGCTACTAACGCCCACAGAAAGCGTTTCATTAGGCAATAGGGCTTCGGCAACATAAACCTGCCCAGCAGGCGGCGTGAAGTTGCTATTCTCCCATGCGGTAGGCAACCCAAGCGTATTAAGCCGGGTCGCCAGTGCGGCGCGGATGCTGGCGTTACTCATCGTCAAGCGCCTCTGCCATGCTCATATCAACAGCAACCTTGCTGCCATCTGCAAGTTCCATGATGTAGGCAATGACGTTTCCATAGCTATCGGTTAGCGCGCTATCCAACGTGCCATATTCCCATTGGGTCGGGAACATCATGGGGGTGCCTTTTTCGATCATTAGTTGGCCCTCAATTGGCAGATATAGATAACATCAGCGCCAGTTTTGCGGATCGGGTTTACATCCATAATCCGATAGGTGACGCTATCAACCGTAACAGACCAACCAACCTGCGGACGTTGCTCAATCAATTCCAGCACAAGGCGAACGTCACCGCTTTGGATGGTAGTGCCGTTAACTTCGCTTTTCTGATAGCGCCCCGGATAACCCTTACCAGTGTAAGTGCTACCGGGAACGCTAGGTTCCGGCGCGCCAGTGATAGGATTAAAGCCACCACTGGCAGGCGTGGCAACCGTCACCGTTTCGCCGTAGCGGGTCAGCAGGCGGGAAGCTGTGGCGGCTGGATTGCTCACGTGCGCGTCACCCTTACTTGAGCAAAGCCAGTGCTAGAACCGGACAGCAGGAAAGGAATGAGAAGGCGATTAACAAGCGGATAGCGCTCTGTTGGGTCCGAATAATCCTGATACTCTACCTCCAGAACGTCCACCTTTTCGCGCTTAACAGTCTGCCCCTGATCCGCCAGCAATTCGCTTGTGGTCGATCGGATAGCTAGTTCTGCGCAGGCGTAAGTTACCGGAAGCGGAACAATGTTAGCAGGAATAGGGAAGCTATCAGCCGTAACTTCTACACGCGGCCATGAAAGCGCCTGCGTCGATGATACTCGATAGCCCTTCCATGAACTGCGATAGGTTGCCTCAAGAAAATCAGTCGCCTTAATTAGCGCCTGCTCCTTTGCGGCGGTGGTTAGTGCAGCCCATTCGGTATTACCACGATCGGCAAAGTAGCTGTCAGCCTGTGCCACCGAAGCATACGAGTTGCTATTGGATAGACCCGCACCAGTTTCGGGAACAAAGGCCATCAGTCAGCTACCTTCTTTTTACGGCCACGGCGCGGCTTTTCAACCTCGGCCACTTCTTTAACCATATCATCAAACGCATCATCAATAAAGGCTGCGACTTCTTCGTAGTCCTCAATGGCAGGCGGAATGGGCTGCGGCTCTGGTTCAGGCGTTACAACTTCAGTTACAACAGGCTTGGCATCAGCAGGGGCAAAACGTGCATCAATGATGCGATAACCCTTCGAGATTAGTTCTGCCTTGCGCTCCGGGCTTACCGGATGCGGTTCATATGCGATTGGGCGTTCCATTTTTGTCTCCTAAAGAAAAGGGCTAGGCAATCGGTGACTTCCGCCCGACTACCTAGCCCCTCCCCCCGTTAAAGCCTCACTAGGAGGCTATAATCAGGCTTCACCGATGGCAAGAACACCAGCAGTGTGCTTGATCGAGGTAGCAACCTTGTCCCAGTTGGTGCCGGTTGCAAGTTCAGCGTCAGACGGCGACTTGCCACCGTTAACGATGTCCCAGCTATAACCCTTCAGCTTCACGCCGAACGAGTAGTCAACCTGCATCGTGGTTTCGATGCGGGTCTGGCCGTTGCTGGTGTCGATGTTCGACACAACGTCACCGCCGTCGAACACGATGGCAGCAGCGTCAGCAAGGCCAAGCACCTTGTTCTTGTTCGGGGTGCCAGCAGCGTAGAGAGCCGGGGCATCCGTCACAATGACCGGGCGGCCCAGAATGTCCACGACCTGCACGTTGCCAGCAACAAAAAGCTGCGCGCCATTGGTCAGGTTCTGGCCGATCAGCTTGTGGAACTGAGCGCCGTTCATGACGTTAGCAACAAGCGAAGCCGACGAGTCACCGAACAGAGCGTGAGCAGCGTTCATGGTGCCATAGGTGGCTTCGCCGGTGGCCGAAACGTCAACGGTGGTTGCAGCACCCTGATTTTCGATAGCAGCCACAAGGCAGGCCACGGCGGTGTTAAGCTGGTCAGCCAGCAGGGCTTCAGCAAAGTTACGCGAAGCAACTTCGATACCTTCAGCGGTCGGCTTGCGGAGCCAAGTAAGCTGCGACGGTTCAAAGCGGATCGGGCCGAAACCACCAGCAACCTTCACGGCGTTAGCGGTGTTCTGCGACAGATCGGTGGCCGAAGCGGCACCCTGAGCAGCATAACGGTCAACGCGGCGCTGTGCAGCGTGGATCGAAGCAAAGAACGACTCCTGATAGAAGTCACCGTCAAAACCTTCAGTGGTCAGACGAATTGCGCCATTGCTGTTAGCGTTGAACTTTTCGACCATCTGAGCCAGCGTCTCGATGGTGGCGGGCATGATGTACTGGTTAAATACATCCATCTGCGAAAGCGACATAATCTATTCCTTAATTTAGTTCTGGGAACATATTGCGAATGGCGTTTGCCCGCTGGGTGCGGTCTCCGCCCAAATTGCCTTTCGGCGCAACAGAACCACTATTGTTAGTCTGACCACCAGCAGCACCACCGCCAGTATTAGCCGGGGCTGCGACAAAGTGCTTGCCTTCATCACTTGCAGCCCAAGCCGTCACGCCATCAATAAGCGGCTTGTCACCAAAGAGCGCCGAATACTGTCCGTTTTCGGAAACCAGCTTCGCCTCTGCCTTGAGCCTTGCTTTAACAACACCCATGACCTCCGGTCGGATACCAGCCTTCAACATCGCTTCATTAAGGCCGTTGTCGATCAAGTACCCCTGAAGTGCGCCATCCTTTTCAGCCAGCGCCTTATTCAAAGCCTCAATCTGCTTTCCACCATCCTTAGTCGCCTTATCAAGTGCGGCCTTGGTGGCTTCCAGTTCGTTTTGCAGCGCGGCGTAATCTTCCGGATTGATTTCAGAGCCACGCGCTTTTGCCTTGGCAACTTTTACTTCGCCAAGAAGTTCACGGTTCTTAGCATTAAGAGCCGCAATTTCGGCCTTCAGTTCTTCGATGTCATCGCTCATTGTTTTGTCCTCTGGACTAAGTTACCCACTGGGTTAAACGCCAGCATTGCCACTAGCTTTGCAGACGATTAAAAGGCTTTAACATATAAGCCATTTAATTACAATTGCCGCTAATCTAATTCAGGCTTTCCATATTTAGCGGCTAATTCTTTAAGTGTTAGCGGTTGCCCACGCTGATTAAGCAATTCAGACAAAGTAATCTTTCCTTCGCGCCACAATTCAGCGCGGCCCTTGCCTAGCATCTTGTCGGCAAACTCTTTAGGCTTTCCCTTCAGGAACTCATCAAACGTAATATCGGCGGCGATCTGCCCGTCCATGCTGGCACGGGTGGTCTGCTGGAAGTTGTCGCGGTCAATCCCCATTTCGCGCAGAGTCTTTAGCACCGGGATAATGGTGGAGCGGCAGGCCCAGTGAGCGGGTGGCGGTCCTGTCCACGGGATGCTATGCCCCTGCGGCTCAAAGCCCGGATACGACCACACCTTGCCAGAACGAGCAATGCATATATCGCTAGTGCGGCTGTCTAGCGTCGATACCCACTGGAAGCCCTTAATGTAGTCAGGATTGCCCTCATAAAAGGCTAGGCGGGCATCATTCGCCACGGTTTGCACGGCAGTGCGGGTTATTGCGTTTGCATCGCGGCGCGCCTTAGCAATCGGCTGCGGCCCCTTATCGCCTTTGCCAATGATGTTATCGGCAATTTCGCGGTTAGTCCGACCAAGCGAAACACCAACTTTAACGGCGCGCTCAATATCAAACTTAAGCGTATTGGCTAGGCGAAAGAACCAATCCTTAATGGTCGCGCCTTGCACTAAGCTGCTATCGGCAATCGCTGTAAGAGTGCTGCGCGCTGGCAAAGCGACTTCGGTAAGCCCAAGGGCCTCAATACCGGCTTTCAGATATTCAGCCTCAAGCACCGGCAATTCCGTAAGCGAAGGCACCGGAACCTTAGCCATGCTCGCTAGTGCAGCAATTTGCTTGTCTAGCCTACGGCCTTGATAGGTTGTTAGTTCACCGCCTGTTTGCAGCGTGCGCCGCAATTCTTTGGCAATGTCATCAAATAGCTTGTTTAATTTACGCTCTTCGCCAGCGATAAGCCGCTGCAATAGCAACTGCCGAATGACCATTAACTGAACTAGGCGGTCTGAGGCGTTCATTAGATCGGGTCAACTCGGTTAACGGTTACAATCACAGAAGGAATTGATGGTCTAATTGGTGTGGTTCGCGGCTCTGCATATTCAATATAAACTAATGAACTTGGTGCAGACCAATACAATTCAAAATAATCATTCATCTCGGCTTCAACAAAGAAATTCCAAGCCGCTACAGTGTGACCGTTAAAATTACCGTGTTTTGTTGGCACAGTAAAATCAGTGCAAGTATGGTTAACATTTACGCCATTTTTTGATAGCCAAATGCTAACTTCGTGTTCACTGCTATTCATGTTGATGAATTGCGCGCTAAACTGAATATTATATGTCCCAGCTTCACTAACGGTGATTTTTGTTAAATTTTTAACTGAAACACCTTTACTAATCTGCGTCACTTCATAGCGCATAGGCGTGGCATTGTTTATGCCATCAGTTTGATCTTGCAGGCTATAAAACGCGCCAATTTGCGGCTGCGGCGGGCTGTAAAAGAAACTGCGTCCTCCGCCCTTGGCAATAGGCAATTCTATTTCAAATTCGCGCCCATCAGTTAGCGTGATCCAGAAACTTTTTTCGTCCCGCTGCTCAATGAGCGCAATGCCCGTTCCGTCATTTCCATCGCGGCCATCAGCCCCAGCAGGGCCACGAGCGCCATCCCTGCCATCAGCCCCATCGCTACCATTGGCACCAGCAGGGCCACGCTCACCAGCAGGGCCGCGCAATCTATCAGCGTTCGCTTCAAACCAGATAGCAACTGCAAGGGCAATCTCCTCCTCAGTAGGGGCTGGGCCGCGCTCACCGCGTTCTCCCTGCGGGCCTTGCTCCCCATCGGCAGGCTGCGTAATGTTGGCAGCAAGCCATTCCGTAGCAGCAGCCTTAATCTGTTCATCACTTACAGGCGGCGCGTCTTGGCCCGGTTCACCTTGCGGCCCGCGTTCCCCCTGCGGTCCTGCAATAGCCTTTTGGGCCGATAGGTCATCAACGCGCGTGTTAAGCGCCGCCACCGCATCAATGATGGTGGTGATAACCTGATCGGTGATAGCCATTAAACGCCTAGCCTAGCCCGGAGTGCCTGCATTAATGTTTGCTCTGCCTGATTATCAATATCGCTATCATCGTTATTGTCTGGCAGGTCTACGTCAAAACTAGGGCCTTGGTCATCCAATTGCGCCTGATATTCTTCGTAGGTCATTGCCTGCGAAATAATCTCGCCGCGCTGCAGGTTTTCAAACAGAACGGAAAGCGGGATAGCGTCAGACTGATAGGCTGAAACAAGCTGCTGCATCATCTGCGGCTGCATACGGCTTGCGCCATAATCTGTGTTAAGGCTGAAGGTTGCAGTCTGCGGTGCGCCTACCCATTCGGCCATAATATTAAGTGCCTTGGCGATAGCGTCACTGGCTGCACGGGCGATAGAGGCAAGCAAAGAACGATCTGCGGCGGTTCGCAGTTCCATTGTCCCAAGGGCCTCAGCGCCGCGAGTGTCATTCATAAGCATACGCGCACCAAGAACGGCCATGCGCTGTTCTTTGTCTTTCATCGCATTACGGAGCGTTTCAAGACCATCGCCCTTAAACTCAAGATAGTCAGCCTTTGCGCTTGGGTCAGGAAACACCCATGCCGACATAGAACCAACCGAAAGCGTCTGCCCTTCCTCTAGCTGCACACCGGCAACGTAGGGAGTAGGCAGGCCAGTGAAGTGCAGGCCATGCTCGTAGTCGGCGCTGTTGCGGTAATGCGCAATATTGGTTTCAACCAAATCGAGAAGCGGCGGTTTCTGCACATCAACCGAGGAACTGCCAGCGCCAAGGATAATGAACGGAATGTAATTCATTCGTGCGCCACGCTGGAGCGGGAACGCCTCAGAAAGCAAATCTCCGTCCTCATTCATTACGCGAACGCGATAGCCTTCAGGTGTAAGGTCTAGCACACGGTATTGATCTACCTCACTGCTAGTAAATTCGTCCTGCCGAACCTCTACGGTTTCCTTCAGGACAACCATAACCAGCACTTCAACGCCGCGAACAAAGGTAGTGCGCCAGTTGATAATGCTTTCGGCGCTATACCAACGCAGAAACGGGCGAAGGTTAAGGGCTTCGGCCTCGGCAATACTTACGTTAATCGGCGCGTCTACCGGGTAGTCAACCATGATGCCAACGCGGCCAACGGCAACTTGCTGCTCAACCACCTGCTCGCTAAATTCGCGCAGATTGGTGTCAGTCAGAGTAATGTCATCGGCATAGGGCGCGATTGCGGCTGGCAGTTCCCATGCTGGGTTCTTCGCAAAGATAAGCCCGGTCAATGCGTCAAGCGTGCGCCCGGTAGCGTTAAAGAAACCAGCGCGTTCGGCATAAGCCGCATATTCCTGATCGGTCTGATTGACCAATCGTGGCAGGTAAACGTCAACATTGAAGTTGGGATTGTAAAGAGAACCAGTGAACCGCTCACGGCTCAATCCGTTCTGTAGCAAAGCATCCTTGCCAGCGATAACATCGCGGCACCGCTTCCACTGCCACTTATGCTTATCGTATTCCTTGTGCAGATTAGTGACAGACATGGCTAATCCTATTTAAGCGCGCTTGGCTGTTATTAGCACATAACGTCGCTTAGGGCAAAGTATTGACTAAATACCGCCCAATTGAGCAAACTTAACTGTACCGCGACCAATGCCGAATTTGTAAGCAATCATATAGCCCAAAGCATCAACGGCGTGGTCAAGGCCATTTGCCTTATCCGGCTCACCGTTTTTGTTATAGGCTTGCTGCTCCAAACCTTCCACCAATGTCGGGCATTTGTCTGGATTGATAAACAGGCGGCGCACGCCTTGGTTATGGATCATCTGGTTGACGGCCATAACGCGGTCTTTAACCGCCGGGTTTTTGCTATGCGCCAACACGGTAAAACCTGCACTACGCAACAGCGTAATATCAGAAAGGCTGGCGTTAACTGATTTAGTCGCACCGCCGGAAGCGTCAGGGTAAACCGTAACCGGATGCCCGGCATAACGCTGCTTAATGGCTTGGATCATGCTTGGAGTGTCTCGCACCTGCGTTATTTCATCAAGCGCAAGTGGGTTATTTCCGCGAATTACCAGAGCAACTGCAGTCATGTTGTTGACGTTAAAGTCCATGCCAATGTGAATATGCTCGCCGCGTTGGATCGTCTCGAAGGTCAGGTTTAACTTGCGGTCGAACTCGGCATAAACGCTTCCAGCGGTAAGGTTGACAAATTCACCGTCCAGATAAGCTTGTAGCTGGCTGCTAGAGTACGTGGCCTTTAGCTGGTCAATGTATCCAGCTGGCAAGTATGGATTGCTGCTAGTTGGTGCCTTAATTAGCGCATATCCGGGCTTAGTTGCTTTACCCCAAGTCTCATAGACAAACCTAAAGCCTTCAGGGGTTGAGGCGGCGGCAAGCGTATTGGCTGATCCATCTGGCTTGCTTTGGCGGCAGCGGGCCAACATTTTGGTCCAAACGTCCGCAGCATGGTCGCGTTTCAACGTGTCGATTTCGTCAATCACACCGTCCGCAATTTCAAAGCCGACCATTCGATCCACGTTATCGGCGGAGCGAAAAATAATCTGCGACCCGTTACCAATCTTTAGCACGCTATCGCTTTTGTTGAGTTCATGCTCAATGCCCCAGCCCTCAAGCATTCCCGTAAAGCGCGGCCATGCGATTAGCTTAACTAGGTCATATGTCGGCTCTACAAAGCCGAAGTCCATGCCGGGATATTCAAGCGCCTTAACCAGCAGCCTAATGACAGCAGCTTGCGACTTCCCAGCCCCATAGCCAGCAACCAAAGCCGGGTGAGGCGCTTCGCTAAATACGAATGCCTCTTGCGGTTCAGTCAGGCTTAGTTTGATCTCTGGCACTGGCTCTTTCAATAACTAGCTTGAAATTATTATCGGTAGTGGAAAGGTTCATATGGGCAGGAAGTATCTTGCCTAGTAGTGTCATGTAAGCACTGGGCTGCTCAATAGCCATCTTAGCCAAATACTCCGCACCGCCTACTTTGTCGAAACTAGCTTCTATAGCTTCGCGTAAAGTCTTGGTGGTTTGATTAGGCGTCCCTTTTTTGCGCCCGCCAGTTTTAGGCGTTCCTTTAGGTCTGCCTGCCATTTGAAAACCCTTCTACTTTACAAATTAAGTTCGGTGCATTTTGGCACAGTTCTTGCATTGTCGCTACTGACAAATAAGTCGCCTTGCTTTTGTGCTTCTTCGATACGGCGGCAAGCAATCTCAAAATACTTTGGTTCGCGTTCAATTCCGATAAAGTCGCGGCCCATCTGAACGGCAGCAACGCCCGTGGTGCCGCTGCCCATGAATGGGTCAAGAATAGTGCCAGGAACCTTGCGCACCAGCATCTTCATCAGGCCCACCGGCTTCTCGGTCGGGTGGACGCGGCCATTTTTCGCCATGCTCTGAACGGGCGGGTGATAGAGGACGGAGCCGCAATCGCGACTTCCAACAAAGCCCCTGCCGAGCACGTAAATTTCTTCGTGATCGGGCTTCCAAGGAATGGATAGATCACCCATTCCTAGCGCCCCACCCTTGTTCCAGATCAGCACCATCTTGGCTGCAGCGGGCCGCTCAATCCTCCATGTTCCGAAACACAGGCAAGGACGAGGCTCTGCCCACGCTAGAACGGCATCCCGCGCCTCAGTCGTTTCATCGCCCGCAATCGTCCAACCTGCAGCCCAAAGTTCGTCGGTCGCATGGCCAGATTTATAGGCCATCCCATAAGGCGGGTCGGTCACAACCGCGTCCACCTTGCCCAGCGTGGGCAGAATGTCCCGGCAATCACCGAGGTAAAGTGTGGCGCGACCTATCGTCTCAATCCTCATCATAAACTCCTAAACTGGGCCGCCCTATACCCCCGGTTTCCACCTGAAATATTCATCTCGCCTTGATCGACGGCCAATCAAGGTCAAAGCCACTTTACCGGCGCTGCGCTAAGCCAAAGCGGCAAAACTTAGTGCAGTTTCTGGTTAAGCAGAACGGACGCAGCCGTGTTAGTGTGCCTTGCCTTTGTGCTTGCAATCACGCAGGCTTCCAGAAAACTTAATGTTCTAGTCTATCTGCAACCAGCTTGGTGTAACCAATAATGTCGTGCCAACTGTCGTGATAATCTGGGTCGCCGTTCAGGATACGGCCAATCTTGTGCGCTACCATTTCAAGCGCTTCCCTCATATCAGCATCTAGCATTGACCAATTGGGGCTATCAAACATAGCAGACTTTAGGTTCTGCGTGATGCGGGCGTGCTCATTAAATGAACCGTAGCGGCTACCACGTTCCGCCAGCGTATTTTCGATTAGTAGCTTCTCTGTCATCGCTTTATGCCCTTATGGCTGTCTCGGTGATATTTGCGGCGCTTGCCTCGTTGCGTTTCCTCGTCCTGTATCACTTCGGCCATTGTGCGGTGTCCATGATAGGGGTGCCAAGGCTTATCAGCATCAGGCTTATCGCTCATTCGTCGAATGGCTCTTCCTCTGCTACCAGTTGGTCAAGAAACCATGCGCGAACTGCCTTAGCAGCTTGGAGATAAGGCCCGTCATCTTGTTCGCCATCCCTGATCTGCTGAATAAACAATTCGTTTCCGTGAACCGTTGCAACAGCGTCAGCAACTACATTGCGAAGTTTTACGTCATCCATAACAATACCCATTACGGTTTATTCCTATTAAATCCTAATTTCCACTATGGCAAGCAAACTTAACTAAGCCGCTTTATTTTTTGCCCGTTCTGCGCGTTCCAGCAATTCTTCTGGCGTGCAAACAACCTGTCCAACTCGCCACCATTTACCCTTTGCTGCATAAATACCTTTATCATTGCAGCGATAAACCACCCAGCGAGCGCGCCGCAATTCGTCGGCTGCGTCATCGTAGATCGTGCTATTGCGCGTTTTAGTGAGGTTGGCAGTATAGCCTAACGGGTTCCTCACAAATATGGTCTTTTTGCCCCAAGAACGCTCCATGCCGCATTCTTCAAGCCATCGTTTAATTAGCTTATCGCCGGTCTTATAAATCTTGATTAGCTGGCTGATAGGCTTGCCGCGTGCAACTTCCCTGAAATCATCAGGCACAGGGCGGCGCGGCGGAACTGGCGGAGGCGTGTTAGCTTTCTTGGTGCCTGTTGCTTCCTGCCAAACCTTAATTGTCTCAATGCGAACGTGATAATGCTGGCGAAGCTGGTGTTGTGTTTTGCCTTCCGCGACCTGCGCAAAGTCAGCGGGGATAGGGGGAACGCGAGGATTACTCTTCTTCGTAGAACCCATAAGGAATAAATCCTTCTAAAAATGCCTCAACGGCTACCGAAATCGGGCCGCTGATAGCTGTTTTGCCATTTTCCATTTTGCGGATTGAAGTGCCACCATTAGCCGGAGATAAACGCAAAGCATCTGCCATATCGTTTACGCTCCAACCAAGTTTATGGCGGGCCTCTTTTAGCTTTTGTCCGTTGTCTACAATCATGGTGCAATAAGGGCCAATCCTAGCATGATGAGTGGAAAGCCAAAGGCAAAACCGATTGCGCCCAGCTTTTCACTAAGCGGAACAGTCTGCCAGATGGCGCGGATAGTTTGAATGGTGTTCATGTTTATCTCCTTTGAGCGGGCTGTTGCCCTAATGGTAGGGGCCGAAGCCCCGTTTTAATTATCCCATCATTTCCTGCATCTTGGCTTTGCTAACCCGTTTGTCGTTAATGTAGCAGGTCATTTTTACGGTCCGCATCCAGCTTACCCGGCCCTCAACTGGGGTGACAGAAATCATATAAATACCATCTTCAGCGTAACCTGCTGCAGTATGAACACCGCGCGCCTTGCAATTTGCAATCTGGTTTGCCTTAGCTGCTGCTGCAAGAGTGTCAAACTTGTTCATTGTCGTTTCCTTTGTTGGCGGGGCGTTGCCCCTGTTGATGCACATTCTCTAAATCAGGCCGACAATGCTGTAAAGCCCTTTTTTCATTTTTCCTGCATTTTTACCTCAACCGACCAATCTCCGCCCTTCGCGACCTGCCAATTAATAACATCTCCCGCGCTTTCCCCGGTGTCCCAGGGCTTCCAGCGAAACTTAGACGGATCGACGTTCCGCAGCACCCAGCCGTTACGCAGTTTTAGGTCCACCAAGGGAAAGGGCGGGCATTTGCCGTTGTTAGCTGGCATTAGACTTCCTGATTGGCATAGGTGCTAAGACTCGAACTTAGACTTTCAGTTTTGGAGACTGTCGTGCTACCATTACACTACACCGACACAATGATGGGCTTCCACCACCTGCGACATTCGCGACTGCCTCTGGCCTGTCAATCATCGGGCTTTCACCGAATTTCAGCAAGGACGGCACGCCAGCGTTGCCTTGCCATAGCCATACCCCGGAGGGCTGGCTAACCTGCGAAATATAATTCAATTTGAAACGTCGATAAAGCTAAACTCACCATGGGATTTCTTTACCAAATTAATAGCAGCAATTTGAGCGGCTTCAATTGTATCAAATCCACCTATCCGAATGGTTTCTCCATTAACACAAACTTGTGCCTTATACTTTATCTTACCATTATATTCAAAATCCTTGTAAACATTTCTTGGAAATTGATATTTCCTCCCGGCCTTGCCTTGAGCATTCATTGAATTCTGACTTCTGCTAGCAAGGCGCAGATTTTCTATTTTGTTGTCCAGAGTGTTGCGATTGATATGATCAATCACCATTCTTTCAGGAATAGGACCGTTATGCATTTCCCAAATAATCCTATGCACGCTAGTTTGCTTGGGCAATAAATCAGACTTAACCCACCTATAGCCTTTATTTATGGTCCCAACTTCGCGAGTGTTAATCAATCCGCGTCTGGAAATTTTCCAAAATAGTTTGCCGTCTTTATATAAAAATAAATCATTATAATTCATGGCGTCCTCACAGTTCACCATTCTTCATAACACACCGCGCACCATCAAGCAAATTGATCCGCGTCTTTGATCCATATGCCATCAACCATGCGCCCCTTGCGGTCTTTAATCTCATCCCAAGCTGCGGCGATACATTCCTCAATGTCTATGCCGTACTGGGCGGCAAGAATGGTCAGCACGACGAAGCAATCTCCTATCCCGTCCATAATTGCCTCATCTCGGCCCCGCGCAATCCCTGCCGCCAGTTCGCCCACTTCTTCGACCAGTTTAACGAATTGCGCGTGCTGCGTACTACCTTCGATCAGGTTGCGGTCATGCGCCCACTGGCGGATGCGTTCTGCGTAGATCATTAATTACCTCCAAGTTTGCGGGCGAACCGCGTTTGCCATTCCGTCTCCGGCATTCCCATGCGCGCAATATGCCGCAGAATGCGGAATTCATTATCTAGGCGTTCTTCGTCCCAGCCGACATAATCTGGGCGCTTGCCATTCAACAGGTCAATTACGTCCATTGCATGGGCACCAGATCGGGCGCGGCAGATGAACGAACCGCTTTCCTTATCCTTGCTGACAGATAGCCAATGCGCAAATTTCGCTTCCCGACATTGCTGGTTTTTTTCCCAGCACCATTCGCGCATTTCCTCTTCGCTGCGGCGCACTAGACTAACAGCTTCGTCAATGCGGGACACCAATCCCTTAGTCATTGTAGTTTCCCTCTAAGATTTTCTGGAAGTTTCCAGCCTTGAATACCCAATCGAAGCCCATTGCTTTCCAGTTTCGGAGAAACTCCGAGCGTTCGATGTTTTTAAACACGGTCACAAAATCTTCAATGGAGTTTTGCTTAATCCGAGCCTTCAACACCTGCTTTCTGCCATCGCTTACCCGTTGAACCTTGGGCTTTCCAATGCGTTCAGCAACTGCGTTCCACGCTTCGATAATATCGGAAACAGACACCGTTTCGCTGTTAGAAGTTTCAGCCTCATTTTCTAACAGATCAGGTTGAGGTGGTGCATCGCTAGATGCACAATTAACATTATCTTTGGTTATTGGTTCTTGGT
>ERZ869929.483-NODE-483-length-23740-cov-7.519400_pt1 | contig 23740 bp, 34 predicted proteins | sample MGYA00579312_ERZ869929 | MGnify/ENA primary metagenome ERZ869929 (study PRJEB32216, sample SAMN09231818) | wastewater metagenome | place: USA: Maryland | collected 2016-08-09 | study: EMG produced TPA metagenomics assembly of the PRJNA472060 data set (Reclaimed... | reverse complement strand
AAAACTCGATAATATAGGTAAGTTAGAACATGTTGGTGGTGATTGGTTAAATGATTTAAAAAACTTAAAATCTTTATATGAGCAAAGAATTAATACCATTAGATAATTGGTTTATTTTGAAAGAAAGAGGATTGGAAAACCTTATATCTTTTGAAGATTATTTTAATTGGAGAGGTCGATATGTATTGTATAATGATAGATTATATGATGCTACTGAACTTAATGTAATTAGACAATTAAAATTAAATGGAATAAATCCAAATTTTAAAGTTGATTATGTATCACAATTTCATAGATATGTAGAAGATAATGAAGTTTGGAATCGTGCTTTATGTATTTATGATTTACCTATTACAACATTAGCTAATTTAAAAGAAATTAAAGGTATGTTATGGTTGGAAAGTAATAAGACTTTAAAATCATTATATAACTTAGAAAAAATTGAATGGTCTTTATATTTAGAAAATTCAGACCTTAATGATTTAGGCGAGCTAAAACATATTGGGTGGGATATATTCCTTTTAAATTCAAAACTTGATAATATCGGTAAATTGGAATATATTGGTGGTAGTTGGGAAAATGATTCAAAAAATTTAAAATCTTTATATGAACAAAGAGTCAATAAAGATTAAACATACCATTTCCATCATTAGATGTATCTATTGAATAATTAGTGACATTCTCTCCTTTTTTAAGTCCTTTGGCTCTATACAAAGTATTAAACCCTTTATTTGAACCTCTTTTAAACAATTCGGTAAAATATGAGAAAGCGTTTTCTAATTGTGGATTAAATGATTGCCAATTTGTGAACATATCTTCTAACCCGGACTGTAAACAATCTTTTCTATCTTCGGGTCTTTTATATTGTTTTTTCTTAATAGCTTCATTGGCTAAAATCTCAAACATTTTTTGTGCTTTTCTACTAAGTTTACCTTTAGCTTGTGAGATAACTATTTCTCTATAAAACATATTATTAGATAAGTGCATAACTTTATTAACTTTTTTTAACTATTATAGATAAAAAAACCCACAAAGTTTTTAGTTTTGTGGGTTTTTAATGTGTATTATGTAATTATTTTGCAGTCAAAACATCTTTTAACTTCAATTCTTTAACAGCCTCCAATTTCAAAGTTAATTTTTTCTTTGTGTCTTGTAATTCAGTTAAAGCAGCCTCAAGTAATTCATTTTGACCTAAAGTAGCGATATTAGCTTTAATTTTATCCATATTTGTATCTAATACATCAATGTTCATTCTAATCTCACGTTCTTTATCTTCTAATTGCTTTTTAACTAATGATTCTTTACTCAATAAGTTTTCATAATGATAGCTTATATCATATCCAAATTCATTTTTAATATCCGAAATTAACTCAGCAGCAGATTCATAAGCAAAGAAAGAGTTTCCACTTCTTGCATCTCTACGATATAGATACATATTTCCTTTATAGTTAAAAGCATATCCCTCTAAATAAGGATTAGCTAAGGTATAAATATGTTTAACAATATCTACTTCCATAAATTTATCTAAGTTATTAGAAGCTTCGATGATGTAATTATACATAGGCTTACTAACAATTGGGATAATTGGTGATTGAAATAAATTTTCTAAAGTCATTTCCTTAGATAATTTCTCTTCGTTGATAAACACAACACCTTTTGAATCTACGGGAAGACCTAATATTAAATTTTCAGAAATTTTAAAATCAATTCTATCTTCTGTTATGTTAGCAAATTTCAACATTTCTGTTAATGTGTTTAATGTTCTAAGTAATCCATTATCTTCGATTTCAGCATTAATATCACATTTGATGATTTCTTTATCGGTTAATTTAAACCATGATTCACCAATATAAGCCACATAACCATCGGTAACAGGTTGTACTACGGTGTAAACTGATTCAGATTTACCAGAGCTTAATAAGTTCTGTTTTTGTGATGGGCTATTGGTTAGATTAGCTACAAAAGTTCTGATTTCTGGAACCCACGAATACATAGTTAATTCATTTAAAATTCTACCCATTCTGTCATTATCAGATGATTCCTCATTGATAATAGAATGTAAAACATTTAAAGGTTGACGATATACCAAACCATTATTTTGTGATTCAATCACCTTATACAAATGCTTTAATTCATACATCAATTCGTATGATTTTAAATCAGTATTTAATGATTCCAAGAATGATACAACAGTAGTATCATATTTATACATATTCAATTTTTCATTAAGGGAATGTATAATAACTTTCTCTGAATAATTATCAATGTTATTGAAGTGTGATTCAACAATCATAGCCACTTCGTCTTGCTCAAAGTTCAATGATTTTTTATAGTTGAACAATTCTAATTTTAAGTTTTTCATATTTAAACAATAAATTTTTCTTTATATATTAATTTTTTATATAGGTTTTTTTCTATTTTTTAACCATTCTTTGATTACATTATACATACCTATACAAAATCCGGTTACAATTAATGCAGCAAAAATAAAAAATACAACAATAGCTGCTGTATCATTAATCAAAATGGCTAAAGTTCCAATAAGACCAAATAAAACCACATATAAATAGGCTCTTTTTCTTGCGGTATTAAATACTGAACCATACCATGCCATGAAGTTATTCCATAATTTTCTCATAATCTTTTATTAGTATATATTAAATGTTTTAAGTCGCTTTTTATTTTCCATATTTTGGACATATGTAAATTTAATAGAAAATATTTGGATATTAATGCAACAATGATTACTTTTGTATAAAATTTGAAAAATATATAGGTTATGGAAAAGATTCTAGTGATGTTGGTATGTGTTTTTATGTATGTCAATGCTTTTACACAAAGTGGTTGGCAAAGTATTTATTCTGAGAATTTTTCAAAGTCTGATACAAGTTTACCTTCTAATTTTTCACAATCTAGCCTTGTTATCAGTAACGGGAATGGAAACGGAAACGGAAATGGGAATGGTGGTAACAGCAATACAAATCAAAATAGGTTTAAAGTTATAAATAATTCTCTAATTTTAAGTGTAAATTTAAACCCATCATATAGTATGCCATCAGGAAATAGAATTTTTACTAATTCCATCAGAACTCCAAACATATCAGTTTTAGGTGCAGATAGTATTGATGTAAGATTCAATATTGTTCATGGTGTTACTTTTAGTTCTAACCGAAGATTTAGAACAGTTATCCACAATGGAGCAAGTGTATTACTAAACTTAGAAGATACAACTTCTACATCTATAAACTTTAATAGAAAATTGCCTCTATTAAACCAAGGAGATGTTTATATTGAGTATGTTTTTTCGTTCTCAGGTAATAGTGCATCAACTCTATCAATAGATAATATTTCCGTTCTTGGTAAATTTGATGACCCATTACCAATTGAGTTATATGATTTTAATTTATCACAACAAACCGACTCCGTGCAAATTCAATTTTCAACATTAACAGAAATAAATAATGAATACTTTACGATTGAAAAATCAAAAGACTTATCTATTTGGCAAGAAGTAAAACGTATTAAAGGTTCGGGTAATAGTAATACAATTCAATATTATAGCGTATATGATACTAACATAGAAGATGGTGAATGGTACTATCGAATAAAACAAACCGATTATAATGGTAAATTCGAATATCATGGATTACTATCAATCAATATCCAAAACTCAAACCAATTAATATTTAAAGATGGGTTCATAAAATCAAATTCTATTTTACTGGTTTATGATACCAATGGAAACTTAATCAAGTCGGATTCCAATATAAATACAAAAAGTCTAAATAATGGAATTTATGTTATTTACTATAATAATAAGTTTTTGAAAATCAATATATTAAACAATTAGGCACGGTTTTCGTTAACGGGGGTATATGAAAAAAATATACCTTCTTTTTATTCTATTTTTTGGAATTACTTTATTTAGTAGAACGCAACCTATTAATTTATATACAAATACATTTGTTAATGCTAGTGGTCTTAGTATCACAAAAACAATCAGTGTAAATAATAAATCAAACCCAAATGATTGGAGGGTTGTGAATAATAAATTAATCCTTTCCGAGGGAGTAAATAACAATTCATATAAAAGAGAACCCAATGCAATAATGACTAATATTGTTAGGTTTTCACCCGTTAATATATACGGAATAGATACTATTTCATTAAATTTTGATTTAAATCAAAACCTTAGACCAACAGATACTTTAATAGTTAATCACTATGTAGATAATGTATTGATTAAATCATATAGATACAGAGGTAATATAAACTCAACTATAAATAATAAGTTTGGTATAATATCAAGTAGTGTGCTTTATCGCCTCGAATTTGTTATGAAAATTACTTCTTTTCAGGGAGATAATGGTGTAACAACAGGTACATTAAATGTTGATAATTTATTTATGTTCGGTACAATTAATGCAGACCCATTACCCATTGATTTAAATTCTTTTGAAGTTGAAAAAATTAATGGAAATGCTTTAATAAAATTTACTACCCTATCAGAGGTAAATAATGATTATTTCATTATCGAAAAATCAATTGATTTGATTAATTGGAATTTTGTTGATAGAATAGAGGGTGCAGGAAATAGTAATGAAAAAATTACTTATGATGTAGTAGATTATTCGCCGTACATCGGATTGAGTTATTATAAGTTAACACAATATGATTTTAATGGAGATTCTAAATCATATGTAACAACACTAAAAAATAATAAAGATAATTCTGTATATCCAAATCCATGTTATGATGTTTTGTATACACCATATGGAAAATATACAATATTTGATATGAATGGTCAGGTTATAGAAAAAGGCATAAGTAATGGTAAATTACCATTAAATTTAAACCCCGGAATCTATATCATAGAAATTAATGATGATAAATTCAAAATAATTAAGTATTAAATGAACACTTTTACAATAGCGATATTGTTTTCTTCTGTTAGATTTACCTTTCCGCTTTCAATTTGTAATAAAGCGCATCTTATGCAACCAAGTGAGTAATCATTTGATATAATTTCTCCATCTTCACTCATATAAAAACCATTGGTGATGTTTTTATCTGAACAACTGGTTCTATCATGTTCAGGTTTAATTAAGTTAATTAATTCTATTGCTTTCATTATATTTATTAGTTATTATTTAAACAATATAAAGATAATAATAATAATTTTTAATTTACCAAATTTATTATGTAGAAGTTAACACGAAATAAACATTCGTATAATCAATAGAATTTAAATGGTTATGCGAAGGTTTATTGTTTTGGTATTGCGTATAAAAACGAGTTAGTGGCAAGTGCTACTTGACGTGTTCCAATTCAGCTTTTATCCAAGATAAAACAAAAATTCTACCACCTCCGCCACAAGTTCCACACTGATATTGTTCGTCACTATGTATGATACTTTCACATTCAGGACATTCAACCGTTAAGTCGGAAATCCTATCAATAATTTCATTGCGAACATAGCCCCAACCATCGTCATTTTTTGTTTTGTCAAATATTGTTTTCAAATCAGCCATTGTTTTTAATTTACCGCACCAGCCACTAACAGCGGTTTTGTGCTATTATTTTGCCTATTAATTTTATCTAAGGCTTGAAGTGTCTGCAAGGCAAAATAACAGACACAAAGCCGCAAACCGTTATATGAAAGTGGGCAGACGTGCTTCGATTAAAATTCTGTGAGAAAGAAAAAAGAAAAAATCTGCCCACGCTCAATTTAAAGAGTTTTGTTTATAACAACAATTTTTCCTCCTACCATTGTGCCACTTTCTTTGAAAGAACCCTTTTCAATGTCAATTACTTCGGCTTCAACTTCATCAAGCCAATTTTTAAAATCAACTTGCTTTTTTTGACTTCCGTTTACCCAACTTTCAGAAGTTATACAAACCAATCTACCACCACGAGAAAGGCACTCATACATTTCTTTTAAGTGGTCAATATCTTGGTTTTTTGTAAATGGTGGGTTTGCAATAATCTTGCTGTAAGTTTTGCCGTTGTGCTTAAAAAAGTCTTCACCAATCAAATTGAAACGTAAACCACTTTTATTTAAAATAACCGTGTTTAAATCCATTAATTCAAAGCAATCAGGCACAACATCACAAACTTTATTTATTGCCTTAATAATTGCACCTTGTCCAGCACTTGGCTCTAAAATAGTATCGTGTTGTTTAAGGTCAGCCAAATAAACCAATTCGTCTGCAAGTTTTTCTGGCGTTGCAAAAAACTGAAATTCTTTTTTTAAGTTTCGCTTTTCACCGTTTGCGATTTGGTCTAATAAATCGGTCGGGTCGGTTGCAAATACAAAACCAAATACTTTACCGCCCTTCCATTTACCACCAATCAATTCTAATGCTTTGGCTACTTCTTGATAAAGTTTACGGTCAAGTTGTACATTTGGTAGTTTTACCGTTGTACCTTCAACTGTGCAATTCTGCAATACTTGTTCTTTTGTTGTCATTTTTGAATTATGTTTTTAAAATTCCCCACGCTTATTTTTTCTTTTTTCTTTTACGTGCTTCGATGAAAGTGTAGTGCGTGAAAATCCCACCTTCATATAACACGGGTTTTGCGTAATAGGGGCGATAGTGCTAAACCAAACTATCTGCTTCTAATAAACATTTGTGCTAAGACCAAGCGTAGTGCATTTAATCCCCTACTACGCAAAGCCCGAAAACGTTAGGTGCAATAAAAAATAAATTTCCCACCGCACTCGTACTAATCAACATTCTACTTCAAATTAGCAGTAACTTGTTCAGCTACTCTATCAGCATATTCTTCAATCTTTTTAGCTATTTTTTCAGATACAGCTTTTTCAATTGCTCTTTGAGTATCCCATTTAACAATAGCATTATGAACAACTTTTGCTAATTCTACTTTCGTTGCTTCTCTAACTTGTTGCACAAAATTATCTCCTTCGCAAAGGTCGTTAAGTGCAAGTTCAATTCCTTTTGCAATTTGAGTTTCTACATTACCATTGTGCAACTGAACTTGTTGTATCATTTTTTGTGCGTTGATGCCAAGTTCTAATCTGATGTTTACTAATTCGTTCATTTAATTTCGTTTTTTAAAGCCCACGCTAAATTTATTTTTTACAGACACCTAACAGCAGGTAGGCAAAATGCCGATATGAGCCTGAGTGCTTTGTTATTTACATTTGTGGTAAGCGGCACTATCGCCTACCTGCAAACCGTTAGGCGTAATTTTAACGAGCAGCCAACTGTTCAACATTGGAAGCGAAAATTATACCTTTATTAAATTGGTTTAAGTCCATGTGGTTTCTTTCACACATCTTACCGTTTTTAAATCTTTCTACCATTACACCGTGATTTTCTTTACATGGTATAATTCTAATCTCATCATATTCTAAATGTTCATATCCGCTTTCATGCTTAATTTGGATTATTTTTCCTTTAGAATAAACCGATACAAACTTGCCCTTTCCAGTTGTTGGTATCATTGTTCCATTATATCCATTCATATTAAAGCCGTGCACTTTTGAATAATACCACCTCTTTAAATCACGTTTAAACCACCCAATCCAATATTTTCGCAACGACCATTTATATTTGAAGTTAAAAAAACTACGCCTAACAGCAAGTATATTCAATTGCGGGTTTTGTGCTTCTTGTTCCATTTGTTCTATTTATTTAAGTTATTACTAATTTGAAAGTTTGTACTTTTAAGTCCGCAACTAAATATACTTGCGAACCGTTATGCCCAATGCTACGAGAACACCACGACACCATCATTTTTAGCTGACTTGAATGTTTCCAACCAAGTTTCATATTTTGAATAATCATAATCATTCATTTCTGATTTTGCTTTTTGATTGAATTTTTCAAAATCAGAGTAAATTGTAGATGAAACTTCCCAATCCAAACAACCTTCATTATCAGCAAAATTTATAAGGTCATAAAATGGGATTTCAGAAGGTAATTCAGCCCACTTTATTTTACCTTCAATATCTAATAAATCTTGCCTATCAATCAATTTAATAAGTTTCTCTCTAAACCTATTGTGAGCTGAATAAGGATAAGAAACACCTCTAAAAACAACATCACCAGTATATGGTTTGCCATCTTGTAGGTTTCTAATTTTGTACTTCCAATCTTCATCAATTACAAATGCGGTGAAGTCAGCATCTTCTTCGTTTTCGGCAAGTTTAATATTGCCATAAGTTCTTACATCTAATCCCATTTTATTTATTGTTTTAAGTTAAAAATTCCGTTAAAAAGCACTGGGCATAACAGCACCTATAAGCAATACAGCCAATAACATTTGTGCTAAATTTTAAACTATGTGCAAGGCTGTACTGCTCATAGCTGCAAAACGTTATAAGTAATATTATTTTTGTTTTGAGTTTATTAAATGTTCTACATATAAGTGCATCAAAGTTCCAACATTTGAGTTACCAACCATCATTGTGATTTTACCTTTTGGTATCCCATCTTTAAATATATTATCTAATGGTGTTCCTGTTTTTAACTTTTCTGGTTTCCTATTAGAGATAAAATCACTAAATCCCTTTTGAAACTCTTCTGGTGTCATTCCTAATTCTTCTAGCATAATTTAAATTTTTTATAAGGTAAAACAAAAATAATACATACTTATAACAACAAATATAAGAAATAAATTTTGATTTATCTATTTTTATGGTAAAATTTACTTCTCATATTTGCAACCGTTAGCAGTAATACTACATTCCATCTCCGAATGAAGTTACTACGTTAAATTCTTTTTCTTTTCTTTTTTCACCCACCCTCTTTTTTGAATTGGTAAAATGTTCTAATTCTTTTTCAATACCAATGAAATTTCTATTAGTGTTTATACAAGCAATTCCTGTTGAACAACTACCCATCGTATTATCTAATACCAAGTCATTTTCATCAGTATATGTTTTGATAAGATATTCCAACAAATCAACAGGTTTTTCAGAACTATGTAATCTACTGTAATTATCTACACACTTAAACTCTAAAATGTTTGTTGGAAATCTTGTTGTTTTACCACCTTCGTAATCTCTTGTATTTGTTCCTTGATATGCTTTTCCATTACTACAACCTTTTGCACTGTTTGTTGGTATGTGTCCATCTGTTATTTGCGGATAGTATTTACCTTTTTTGAAAATACATATTTCCTCAATCTTTCTAATTGGCATCCGTTTAGCATGAAAGAAGTTTGTTCCTTGATTTTTCAACCAATATCAACAATACCTAAAAATCCTTTTCGTTGCTTGAAATTATTTTGGTTGTAAATGGCTGTGAAGCAAATAAAGCAATCGTTCCGTTTTTCTTTATTATTCGGTTGTATTGTTTCCAAAGTTCAACCATATCAATATGTTCATCCCATTTTGGTGCTGTCATCCCATAAGGTAAATCACAACAAATAAAGTCAATACTTTTATCAGGTATCAATTTCATTTGTTCTATTGTATCTCCGTATCTTAAATCTATTGTCATAATTTTATTTTAATATTTTACCCACCGCACAAAAAAGAAAAGAAAAAGGTTAAGTTCTCCGATTGAGCAATTGTGGTTTAAGTCCGTACTACTGCTAACAGCGTATATAAGAAATGGCACATAAGCGTTTGTGCTTAATTTCAACATTCTACAAGTGCCACTTCTCATATACGCAATACGTTAGTTGCAATGTTTGGCAACCAACTCAGAAAGAACATCTCCGTGACAAGATTGTGGATGACACCAACAACCAAGCACCTTATTTTTCAATTCTGGTAAATCTATCATCAAATGTTTACCTTCACCGTTAGTAATCCATTCACGATATGCTTCTATCGCTTCATCTCTGCTACCTACAACATATTTTGCAAGTGTTTTACCATCCTTTAAGTGTGTGAATGGATTACCCCATTTACTTGGTCTTCCAATATACACATCATAAGGTGCTTTCTTGCAATGAACAACACTGCAACTAACAGCACCTATATTCAATTGCGGGTTCTGTGGTTTATTCAAGTTTTCGTTTTCTATCATAATTCTGTTTTTATTTAAAGTTTTGGAGTTCTAAATCCGCAACTAAATATAGTTGCGAAACGTTATATACAATATTTTTAAACTACGTTATCCGTTCCTTTAAGGAAATTAATATCTGGTTCTCCACCCCCATCTATTAAGTAATAACTTTTATAAAAACGAAGTTTTCCATCATCTTTTTTATATTTAGTCCAAGGTCCATAAACGTCATCTTTACCCCAATCTCTCATCAAGTTTTTATAAAAGTCACTCTTATTACGTTTAAAAATACTGTATATAACAAAGTATAAACGTAATGCTTTCAGTCTTCTAATCCAAGTTTTTATCATATTTTTAAGTTTTGTGTTTTAATTTAAGTTCAGTTAAACACTACGTTTATACTCAACCGTTATAAACAATAAAAATTATTTAGATTTTCTATCTTTCATAACATCATCAATATCATTCATATCTTTAATTCCTGTGTATAACATAGAAAAACACCATACAACAATAAAGATAGAAAATCCCCAACGTAACACCTCGAATAAAGTTCCTGCTTCCATATTTTTTACATGTTTATAACAAGGTATATGTGAAATACCTTATAAAGTTTCTACTAATTTTAAATTCTCTGGTTAGGTACTTCACATATACCCAACCGTTATATGCAATGCTACGTTATCGCTTCGTATTAAGTTTCGTGGTTATAATCTTTTTGTTTTATTTTACCCTACGCTCTTTTTATTTTTACATTTGTTGGGTCTAAAACCATTCTTACTGTTGATTTAATAGTCCCACCGTGATATGAATCTAAAACACCAATAAAATCAATACAATCAAATCCCAACCAATTACCAATCGCACCAATAACATCAGTTTTTATTCCTTTGTTATCAGATATATAATAATTAAACATTGATATTAATTTATCAATTTCTTCTTCCGATACTCCCGAATTAATAAACCCATTTTTTACTTTATCAATTGATATGAATCTAAATCTATCTCCTGTTGCAACAATCTTAACTACCTTATCACAATTCACATCAACCTCATATACTTTTTCCATTGCATTTTGATAATCAAATGCTCTTTGGGGGTCAGCATAAGTTTTAGCAACAGAATACTTATCAGTTAAAAATAAAGGTTTTTTATATGTGTAATATTCTTTAAAATCTGAAACACTATTTAATAATTCCCAATATAAACCTTTATTACCTTCTTTTTTTGCTCTATTCATTTGTTGTTGGATATTTCTTAATCCATCGGGGTCTTTAACATAATCAACCTTTATTGTTTTATGTGTAAAACCACCTTCTTTTTCTATTTCTCTTGCATCTGGTGTTCCATGATACCAACCTTCATTCAACATTCGTTGTTCATTCAAATATTCACGTATAGTAGTTGCTATAAAATTTCTTAGTTCCATAATAATAAATAGTTTATTCTATATATAAATGTTCAAATTTTAAAATTCAACCCACAAAAAATAAACCCTTTTGTTTACAATAGTCGTTCGGCAAAAGAAAACAGCTTATAACAGCAAATATATTCAATTGCTGTTTCGGTGGTTCATTCGAGATTTGTTCTTCTATTTTCATTTTATCTTAATTTAAAGTTTTCGGTTTCAAAGTCCGCGACTAAATACATCTACAAAATGTTATCGGCTATCCGGCTACCATGAAAGATGGTTGAGTAGCGAGGCTAACGAATTGTTTTTTACAGAATAAATGAAGAAAAAATATGTACTTTTACAGGATATAAAACACTGAAAAAAAAAGTATATTTGAAAGCCGTTAGTCAGAATTGTAAAGACAACCAACCCCATATTTCTAAGTAATTAAAGTTAAAAATCAACTTTAACCATTAATCGGTTTATTATTTCTTTTACCTTACTTGCAATAAAACCTGAGTTTACATGTACCCAATCATTTTCAGGTTTCCATACTTTTGCTATAATACTAATATGATTTTTATCAATATATGGATTAATATAATTTTCGAATTCAACTATAACCTTTTTAACATCTTCAACTGTTAAATCATCACCAAATCCATTTTCTAAAATATCGTTATCGCCAAAATCTTCCAAATATTTTTCTATGAAACTATATAGATTATGTTTGTATAGTTCATATAATTTTTTAACCTTATCAGTTAAAAACATATCATTTGCCATTAGATGGAATTCTTTGTATTTATCAACCTGTTCTTTATTTTCGACATTAGGGAGCGAAATAAGAGATTTCACAATAGTATCTGATTTCAAATTTTCTAATAATCTAAAGTATGTTTCAAAATCAAATTTACTCAAACTCATAAAATATTCAACTAAATTATGCTCACCTTCCAACATTTCTAAAAGTTCACCTCTATCAAAATTAATTAAAAAATCTCTATCTTTAGATGTTAATTTATTTTTAATCTTACCTACTTTGATAATATCTTTTGAGTTTTTAATAACGAACCCTTTGAATGTTTCTAAAATTTCTATTAACTTTCTACCGTTTTCAGTAAATATACCTTTACTTAATGATTTCTTATCTTTGAAGTTATTTGAAATGCTTGTATAATAATTTGAATCTTTATCTAAATTAACGGCATTAACTAATAAGTCATCATATCGAAAATATCTTCTAAGAATAGCAGAAAAAGTATTTTCGCCTAATTCGTCTATTAAGAAATTTAGAGTATAATCAGCAATATCACTATCACTATCAAATTCTTTAGGTTCAAGGTCTCCCTCATGGTAAATATCAATAACCTCACTTCTACTTAATAAATATTGCTCAACTTCGTCACCATCTTCAAACTTTTGTAGTTCTTCAATAACTATCGCAGAATCTTCAATCGCATATCCAACAGAATTGTTTAAAACATCGTATATATCGCTTATATATACATCTATTTCATTTTTCTTAAATACAGTATGACTGTTTCTTTCTAACATATCAATAATTTCTTGGTCTGTTAAGTCTTCATAAGATTTAAACCCTAAAAAATTACCATAAGGAAATTCTGCTCTATCACCACTCTCAGAATCAATTAAATCAGAATAATGATATATGGCTCTTAAAAAGTTTAAAAAATCTTCCGAAGTTTCAACATAACCATCTGATGTTGATAAAGGATTTATAGGTATTTTACTAAAAACTTTGAAAAAATTTTCAAACGGAGTACCTTTTACCGGATATTTATTACCATAAACTTCTATATATGCTTCTACTTTTCCATCTAAAATATCCAATATACGCTGCGAATCATCTATTAAAATGGACATCATTAGAAACGATGCTAAACGGTTAATGTTTTGATTAATAAAATCAGGCCGCACATAATCAATATTGAAGTATTTCATATAACTTTCCTCAATAGCCAATACTTCAATCTCTTCAACTATTTCGCTTTCGCTATATTCAAGTGCGGACTCTGACTTATCAAATTCTTTTTCAGTTACATTGTACAAGTTGTGTAAAATGTCATGAATTATTTTAGATTTTAAAGGTTGAAACTTTTCAAACCCCGATGTATTAGGTGTACCAGTATTTCCACGAGTTTGTGGGTTTATTATTTTGTTTATTAAATCGCTTGACTGTTTTAATAGTTCTTCTTCTGTTACAATATCATCCACATCACATTCTAAAATGTTAGCAATTTTTGGACGATTCTCATTGAACCAATCAAAGAATGTTGAAAAATCAACATAATTTCTTAACTTCTTAGCTTGTGATTCTAATATAAATTCTAAGTATTTAACTGTAATATTTTTCTTCATGTACTATATATAAAAAATAACACAGTAGAAATACTGTGTTATTTTTTAAATTTTACTTAGTAATATAGCTTCTTCAAACGGAGTTTTGGCGTTGTCTATTTTTTCAAATAGTTCTTTTTCATCGGGATGATTTAAACTTAAATAGTACTTTAAGATTTCCCTAACTGCTAAAGTGGTATATTTTTTAAGCATTGAATTGATGGTATAGTTATTACTAACACCATAATCTAAGTAGAACTTTATAGCTTTTTCGTTTAGGTTAAATACCTCATCATATAGATTGTAATTAAACTCCCCGAAAACACCTGTAAACAAGTCAGACCATTCACCAAATTTAGCAATATGGTTTTCAGAATGATTAATCTCATCATTAGTATGTGCTACATAAACGTAAACAAAGTATTCACCATCGAATCTTTTTCCCAAGTATTCGATGTTATGTAAATCTACACCTGTTTCTTCTTTTGTTTCTCGAATAAAGGCTTGTAATGGAGTTTCATTATCTTCTAATTTTCCACCCACTAATCCAAAATCGGAATGGTTATCTTTTCTTGATACCATTAAGATTTTTTTACCTTTAAAAATCACACCAACGGATGCTTCTTTCATTTTTTTAATTTTAGTTGAGGTAGGTGGATTCGAACCACCGAACCTATAAAGGACTTGATTTACAGTCAAGCGCGATTGGCCAACTACGCGATACCTCAATTTTAAAAAGCGGTACATACGAGAATCGTCACTGCCGTGACAGGGCAGCATCCTAACCGTTGAACGAATGTACCTTTTAATCAGATAGATTATTTACATTTCTGATTATGAGCGTTAACCAATATTTGGTTTTATTTCTTGGGGACACTAAACTCCCAATTTTACCATTTAAAGTAACATCATCTACTTTTTTAAAAATACCACTTTTTATTAAAAAAGATGAAATAAACATATGATTAACTAATATTTATTAACGCTGACAATTAAAGTGGTATCAGATTAATTACGTATTAGATAATTTATCCACATGTGTAGAGATATTCAAAAATAAATATTCCAAAAATTAAAAATTAACATAATTTTTAATTTTAATTATATATTTAAAATATACCTCTCCCTTAAAAAAAGAACTAATTAAAAAGTGCGCCTTGCAGGACTTGAACCTACGACCTTCTAATTATGAGTTAGTTGCTCTAACCAACTGAGCTAAAGGCGCATATTAAATTCTTAACAAATATAAGTAAAAAATTCCAAATTACCAAATTTTTATCAAATTATTTATTTAAAGAACTTTAGTTTTTAATAACACAACAAATATAAGTAAAAAATTCCAAATTACCAAACTTTTACAAATATTTTTTAGATTATTTAAAGAACCGACTGTTTTATTAATAACAGAACAAATATAAGTAAAAAAATCAAAACTACCAAACTTTTACCAAACATTTTTTAATGGTAAATAGTATTAAATTATATATAAATCAAAAACGTATTAAATTATGATAAAAGAAAATGTAGTCTACAAAAGAGGTAAGAAATATATAAGGTCTACTCATCACCCATTCGATAAATATCTAAATAAAAATAAATCTAATGATATTAAAATTTTCATAGACGAATATCGCAGGATGGCAAATATTTTTTTAGAAGAGCTATGGAATCAAGAATATAATTGGTATAATAAACAAGGAGATAAAAAATTTTCCATGTTTCTAAAGCATAGCAAATTAAATGATGGTTGTCCACAATTTTTAGAACCAAAAAACTTCAACAGTTACAACCAATATAAAGGGTGTTTATCTGGTAGGGCTTTAAGTAGTTTATGCCATCAATTAATGGGTATAATAAGAGGTTGTGTGAGAGTGGCTAAAAAAAGCCAAAAGCCGATAGTTAAACCTAATGTTAGTAATATTTTACCTGAAATATCGCTAAAGCATGTAAAATTTATTGAAAAAAGTAGTAGTACCTTTAGTATTAGTATTAAATTAAGTTCTATGTTTAATGTAAGAGGAAAGTACATATTAATACCTTTGAAACTACATAAAATGGATGAATATTATGCAAATATTATAAAAGGTAGACGACTCAACAGCATACAACTAAATTATAATAGCATAGCTATAAGATATGAGATTATTCCAAATATTAACGAATTAGATAAACCCAATATATTAGGAGTGGATATTGGTATACGTAAAATATGTGCTTTTTCTAACGGGATTAAAACATCAAATCGTAATAATCAAGGAAAATCTTTAGAAGATATATTGAAAAAATTAGACAGATGTAAGAAAGGTAGTAAGAACTATAAAAACAAACTAATAGAAAGAGATTGTTTTATAAATGAAGTTTTAAATAAAATTGATTTATTAGACGTTGGTGTTTTAAGAGTTGAGGATACAAAGTATTTAAAGGAAAGAATAAGAAATAATTACCACCATTGGAAAACAAGTAAGATAAAATTTAAAATAAAATGTATATGTCAGATAAACCAAGTAGACCTAATTGAGTGTCCATCAATGTACAAATCACAAAGATGTTTCAATTGTGGGTTTGTACATACAAAAAATAGAAACCACGAAAAATTTAAATGTATTAATTGTCTATATAGTGATGATGCAGATATAAACGCTGCTAAAAATAATAGTATTGAATTGATACACGATAATATTTGGGATTATAAGGGTGAAAATAAAAAGAGTGGATTTTTTTGGATAAAAAATAGAATTTTCATAAATAAAATTTAAAAGCTTGAGATTTGGGCTTTTGTCTTAACATTTTAATTTCTTTCGAAACATAATCACACCAATATTTCTATGTGGTAGTTAAGATACGGACAGATTTTAAGTTCTGCAACTACTACTGCTCAATATATAAAGTACTCCTTTCACTCTTAGCTCTTGGGTAGATTAGAAGTATTCCCATACTTCGACTAATTAGCTACTTGTTTCGTTTCATCACATTTCCTTGCGGTACTTTGTGCGCCACCATATTTCAAGTGGATAACCGTATTTTCATGAACAGTGCCTAATACTTTAGCTTTAATTGTAAATTTAAAATATTTAAACTCCCAATAACCTATGTTAGAAGATGTGATTAGGCTCTATATCTTGCTACCTTTTGAATAGTTTAGATATAAACATCTCCCTGCTTTCACCCGCTAAAGCTACTTACTCTACTTAGTTAATAAACCTACCATTTCTGCACCCGTTTACCAAGCAGATGTCCTTTTGGTAAGGAATAGGTCTAAATCACCTTTCGTAATTATGGCGATAAGATTAGCGGTCTTTTCACCATAACCTGATATATTTTTGTCAGAGTTACCTCTCAAGTTGATGTGGTTAGCACCAACCATATACACTTCAAGCTACCATCGCTATCCCATGTATATGTAAATACATCACTCTTCTTACGAACAGATACGAATATCTACGCAATAGATTTTTAGAGAAAATATCTATCACTTTCCTTGCTTATTGATTCACAAGTTATTCTAACGACAAGAGAGCTGCCGTAACATTTTGTTCACCCGAAGGTTTAACACAAACACCGAGCATATTTTACAATGCAGTAGGTATGTTAAGTTTGCCTATTAAAGAACTTTTACAAAGATAAGTAAATTTTTCAATCTACCAAATTTTTCTTCATATTTATTATAGTAAAAAGTTTTTAAAAAGTTTTCACTATATGAAAATTTTTATCAATTAGAAACCACTCTAATTCGCACAATGTTTTATTACTAAAACTACTATATTACAATTACTTGTAATAAGGCATAAATAAATGTACTTATTTCCCGTAGTACAAACGCTTTGTAAATTAAGTTCCTTTTTCAGGTTTTAACATTTACTCATATTTTTATTTATGCTGCCACCGTTATTGTTACTTAGGAATCAACTAGCGACAAATAATACATTGAGTTGTATTATTACTATTTCACAATAACTTTATATTCTTCTACCAATAATATTAGCATCACTACTATATGCTAATCATCACAATAACCTTCCTTTCGTAAGTAAGTAGGAGATTTAAAAATCTCTATTGTGTTGTTGGTATAGAGTATTATCTAATGTTTTGTAATACAATACCTTTTCAGTATTATTTATACCACATTGGGATTATTACAGGTCATAGTAAGAATAAACTCAAACTCTCTGCATAACATTACAGAACAATTAGATGTGTGGATGATAATTGTGTTGTAGAGTGTATATCATATACCTTTAGTTGATTTTTGTCAACTTTTACTCTCTTGGATTAATTTCTCTTTCTAAGAGAGAAACAACACAATTTTTAGTAATAGTCACCATATAAGGAGTTCTGTACCCTATTACTACAACTTTTTGTGAATTAGTAACGCTTATTCTTCCAACTATGGACTTAATCTATCACCAAGTTCTTATGTGTATGGTATAAGCTTTAGGATACTTTCAACTAATCCACAAAAGCAAATATATCATCCTATTATTTTGATATTTCAAAGAACAATACAAAGATAAGTAATTTTTTTTAATTTAACAAACTTTCCGAAACAAATCTTTTAGGATTTCTTTAATACTTAGTGATAAATTATTATCTACCTCAAAGGAATTTTCCAATTCGTTTTGATAGTATTTACATACAAATAAATGCAACATCTCTGCTTGGTCACTTTTAGAATATTTTTTTATGTATTCTTCAAATTTCTGTAAGTTTAATGTCGACTTAGATTCATTGACTTCTTCTTCAACAATATAATTATGTACAGATTCCGTGTTTTTATTATTCGAATCAAATGTTGAATACATAACTGGTACTTTTTTCATATTTGTTTGATTTAAATTTAGATTACAAAGATAAGTAAAATTTTTTAATCTACCAAATTTACTTAATACTCAATTTCATAAAAATTATAATCCTCTAAAGATTTGAATACTTTACCAATAGCATCTCTGTTAGGTAAAATATCAGTTTCCTGTATATCACGAGGCGTAACTCCAATTTTATTTACTAAAAAAACTAAAGCAGCATCTTCTTTACTAAAAGCACATGTGTAGTACTCCAACCCGTTTAATTTAAAAGTTTTCATATTTGTTTGTTTTAAATTTAGATTACAAAGATAAGTAAAATTTTTTAATCTACCAAATTTTTAATAAGTCTTTTTCGATTTTCTAAATACATTTTTTCTACTCTACTATCTGAATCACCTCGAATACCAAGATAGAATTTTTTTGTATGATAATACCCAATATATTCTAAATCGCCTATGTTATTTAGCTTACAATTTTCAACAAATAATGTTTGACCAACCATAGAAAGACTTCCTAAACACTCAACGTCTGAATCCGATAAAGAAAGTTGATTTCCGACCGCTTTTATAGTATTACCTAAAGTTTTTAATGTTTTATTGTTATATAAATATAAAAGATGTCCAACATACTTTATTCTTCCTAAATTTGTAATAGGTAAATCATTTATATGTAAGCTATAAACATGTGTGTTTTCATTTACATATCTATAAAATTGTTCTAAATAATCTACTTCATATATTAGCTCAATACCATTTAGCTTACAAAGTCTTTGTGTTTGTAAATCATTACTTTCTAATAACTTATCATCTAATAAAAAATATCGGAAATCGAAGCGGTGGTTTAAATAATCTTCAAACGACAATAATTTTTCTAACCCTTTGATACTAAACCAATCTGTTATTGGTTTAAATTTTTTCATTTTTAATAAAAATTTTTAATGTTCTTCTATCATCTTGAAAGCTAATAGATACTTTATTTTTTGTTTTGTTTACGTAACTTCTACCTTTTTCGTCAATCACTTCAACCCTTGTTACATCTTCTAAAAACGTTACCGGAGGAAGCATATCCATAACTTCCGATATACTTAATTTCTTTCCTTCGGAATTAAATAATTCTGTATTCATAAATCATTTTCAATTTTAACTGCAAGTTCCCAAAACAACTTATATTGTGAATAATAATCTAACGGCATGTGTCCATCTTCAATATTTAATTTTTTAAAAAGCCAATTAAACGCTTGATGTTTTGTGGGACATGCTAAAGATAATGGATACCCACCACCTAAAATATCATCAACTGAATAAACAGATTCATTTGAAATATTTAAAAATATAAGGGAGTTATCTCCATCTATATAGTTTGCAATACATGGTTCATCAAAACCTAATTTATTTAATAAGTGACTATGTTCATAACTCATGAACAAGTCACTTATTGATTGTTTACATTTATTTTTCTCTATTACTGAAATAGCTTTATCTACTATGGATTGATATGCCATTTCATATGATGAATATTTTTGTAGCAACTCAGGTTCGGAATCATTATCCCGATTTTTTAAATCTTCACAGAATAAAAAATACTCACCACTATCTTCGCTATTAGGAATAAAGCAATTAAGTTTATATTCACTTCTTAACCACAGTGATATTTGATTAATAGTTGGTGCTAAAACACAACCCTTACCGCAATATTTTTCAACATTATCATTTGTCAAATTAATCACGTTAAAAGGTTTAAATTTGAAAAGTTTGTATATAATAGGAATATCGAATCTAAGTTCATATTCACCATTAGTTATTGGTTTCCAATAAGCAACACATGGTATTTCGACCCCATGTCTTTTTAAGATAAGTGCTTTTTTAGCAGGTACAAATAAATCTTCCATTTTTTATTAAAATATAATTTTAAACAAATATAGTTTATTTTTGGATATATTCCAAGAAAGCTATAACATTTTTTACTGAATATTGGAAAGATTCTAAATTTTTAACAGTTTCTCTTAGAAAGTCAATATATATTTCATATAATTTAACAGCAGTTTCCCACTCACTAACAGCATTATCAATTAACATTTTTTTCTCATTAACACTACTTGGTTTATACCCAAACCCGGTTGAGTAAAAAATCATTTTTTCTGCTACCAATCCTTTTAGTAGATTATCCAGTTTATTTCGTTTAATTAGATTACTTGTAATTTCTTCTAATAGTTCTTGTCTATATGAAAGTGCTGATGTTTGTGCCTCAATAATATCTTTCGCTTGATTAGATGTCAAATTAGTACTTATTGTTTTGAAAATAGGTGCTAAGTTTGATGCCCATAATTTCCTTTTCTGTGCCAATAAATCTTCTAATTTATCATTTTTTAGTTTTCTATCTTCTATTTTTTGTTTATCAATTTTACTTAATAGTTCCATGTATTTAATTATTTTCCCAATACTTATAGACGTTTTTTATAACTTTGTTTTTATTTTCGGGTGATAATTTATTATGGTCAGGATAAAAAAAGAAAAAATCTTTTAAAAATTCAGTAAAACTAAGTTTTTTACCATTTCTATATAGTCTACAATTATTATTTGATAAAGCCTCTATTGTTCTTGCGCTAATTTCATGATGGCGATTGGTATAATCTTTTTTTAAATTAAAAGCATTTTTACCAAGTTTTGTGAATTTTATAGCATGTTCTAATTCATGTATCAACTCTTTATATAGTGTATAGTATAATTCGGATTCGGTTCTTTGTTTTTTTCCTAAATCTGTTTTAATGTATATTACTTTACTATCAGGTCTAAATTGTGAATTAGGTATATTAGATTCTAACCATACCTCAATATCACCATCTATCATACCTTCTAATGGATTGTCTTTAATGTCGCTTATTTTAACGTGTGTTTTATCAACTAACTCTTTTAAAATGAGGTAGGCTAAGGAATTTATGTTTTTAATGAATTTAGAATCTGTTTTATGCTTTCCATAACTTTCTAAAATTTCACGTTCTGGTATATTTTCAATTTCTTTGTAATAATCTCTTGTTATTCTTGCCAATAATCTTTTTTGTTGTTTTGGTGTCAAAACTCTGAAAGCTCGAAAGTTATTTTTAAAATCATTAACAACTTTACTCACGGGTAATATTTTATTCACAAAATACATATCACCTTTTTCATCTTCTTCAATATCGGTTTTAGTAAAGCGTACTTTATCTAAGGCTTGTGTATATCGGGCATCTATTTCATGTTGGAGTCTTAAATAATCTATTTCTTTTTGTTGTTTTGTTTTCTTTGGATTTTCTTTAAAAAAATTATCAGTTTTTTTATTGAATATAGCTTTACCATTTGATATATAGAAGTAGTAAGCGTGTGTTAACTCATGCGCCAAAGAACTTACTAATTCTATGTATAAAATTGTATAAATACTGTTATATGAATCCGCAGTTTTAAGTCTTTCATTTATGTCATTTACTACACTTTCCCTCACATAAAGTATTATCTCTTTAATTGTATCTAATTTATCATCACTTATGAAAGTAGCATAAGTGAGATTATGATTATCCGTTTTTTCTATTGATATTATAATATCTGCTTTTGTTAGGAAATAAACATCCTTAATTTTATCATTTGGTTTAATTTTATCAATATGAAAAAATACATCATCATATTTCCCTTTTTTAAATATTTCTTTTGATATTTCTAAAATAATTAAATTTGATAATTCAAACAACTCGGTTTTAAGTTTAATATTTTCACATATATACATAACGTATATATTATTTTTTAGAAGGGAGTTTTCCGCTAATAATAAAAAGTAAAATGAATAATACTAAATTGACAATACCAATTAACAGAGTTATACAGATAGGTATAATAAAAACAATAGTAGTAAATAAAATAAGAGGTGAGAATATCACATACCAATTTAGTGATAATAATCCTATAAAATTACCTATTAGTAATAATAGAAACATCAAAATTAATCCTCGTAATATATTAAATGAAACCTTATTTTTGGGTGATAAAAACTTATTGTACCACACCAATGCTTTTAAAAGTATTTTAATCATTTCAATTATAGTTGTTTTTTTAAAAAAAGTTCTTTTAAATTTTTTGTATCATTAATCCAATCACCACCAACACATTCCAATTTACCGATGTTATCAAGTTTTGAATTAAAAAAGAATATATGATTACCGACATATTTTAGTTCTCCTAAATCATTAAGTTCAGTGTAATTTAAATGTAAACTTCGTTCAATTTTTTCTAATTTACCGAGTGATTTTAAAGTTTTATTGTTATCCAACCATAACCAAGATTTAATTTCTTTTAAATTACCTAATGACGTTATTGGCAAATCAAAAATATATAAATCACCATTCCAAATTTCATTATCTTCTACATATTTATGAAACTGAGATACATAATCAACTTGAAAATTAGGGTTTAGTCCATGTAGTTTTAACTGCCTAATTACATTTAGTTCATTAACATTATACAATATATTATTATATAAAACATATCGACCTCTCCGATTAAAATAATCTTCAAAAGATAAAAGGGTTTCCAATCCTCTCTCTTTCAAAATATACCAATTATCTAAGGGTATTAACTCTTTGTTCATATAAAAATTTTAAGTTTTTTGTATCATTTAACCAATCACCACCAACATGTTCTAACTTACCTATATTATCGAGTTTTGAATTATCTAACCTTATATTAAGCGAAACGTACCTAAGTTCTCCCAAATCATTTAATTCGGATTCTCCTAAAAATAAAGTTCTTCTTATTCTTTCTACTTTATTTAATGATTTTAAAGTTTTATTATAATGTAAAGATAGAGTACCATAAATTTCCTTTAAATTACCTAATGTAGTAATCGGCAAATTATAAATATATAAACCACTATTCCAAACTTCATTATCTTCTACATATTTATGAAACTGTGAAACATAATCAATTTCAAAATTAGGATTTATCCCATGTAATTTTAATTGTCTAATGACATTAAGTTCAGTAGCATCATATAACTTATCATTATATAAAACATACCTGCGTCTGTCATTAAAATAATCTTCAAAAGATAAAAGATGTTCTAATCCTCTTTCTTTCAAAATAAACCAATTATCTAAGGGTATTAACTCTTTGCTCATATAAAGATTTTAAATTTTTTGTATCATTAATCCAATCACCACCAACATATTCCAACTT
>ERZ869929.482-NODE-482-length-23776-cov-4.424771_pt1 | contig 23776 bp, 33 predicted proteins | sample MGYA00579312_ERZ869929 | MGnify/ENA primary metagenome ERZ869929 (study PRJEB32216, sample SAMN09231818) | wastewater metagenome | place: USA: Maryland | collected 2016-08-09 | study: EMG produced TPA metagenomics assembly of the PRJNA472060 data set (Reclaimed... | reverse complement strand
AAAAGCCAACAGAGCTTGACAAGCTCAAGGACTTCATCGGGCGCATATTCTCACCCAGCCGTCAGAAGTCCTGGCCCACAGAAGTCATCAACGCCGAAGATGTGAGCACGGTCATCATCGGCGAAGGTCTGGAAGCCATCGCCGGGAAAGAAGCTATCATCGGGCAGTCGAAGCGCGAAGAGATCGCCACGGCAATCGGCATCCCGCATTCTATCCTATTCAGCGGCGCGGCTAACTTCTCTGTTTCTGAGAAGGATGACGTTCACCTGTACGACAAGACGGTCATTCCCGATTGCGAGTTTATTGCTGAGGTGATGAACGAGCAGGTATTCGCTCCCCTGGGCATGAAGATGCAATACCACCCCGAGCAAATGGACATCTACCAAGAGGACGAGGAAGACCGCGCCGGGGCCATGAATGCCTTCATGGATGCGATGAACAAAGCCGAAAGCCTGGAAATGGCGCAGGCTATGTTTGCCATTTTCGGCTTCGAGGTATCCGACATCGCCATGAAGCTGATCGAGGCGCACTACAAGCAGAAGGATGAGCGCCGGGAAGAGTTCGCGGGCAACCTGGCGCAGATGAAGCCGGGCAGCAACGGGAACGGGAACGGCAGCAAGCCGCCTGCGGAGGATGACGACGACGAGAAAGAGGAGCTGAACAAGTGGTTGAGCAAGATCCGCCACCGCTGGAACCCGAAGACGAAATCGGCAGCAGAGATCAGCTTCGAGCCCGTGAATATATCACCCGGCTTACATGGGGCGGTAGCTGGTATGCTAGAATCGTGTAAGACTTTGGGCGACGTTGAGGCAGTCTTTATTTCAGCGAGTGAGTGGGTGGGGTATCCATAATGCCAGACATTCCAGATCGTGACGATCTTGAGCGCGAATATGCACGGGCAGTTTCTCGCCTGCTGAAGAAGCTGGCAGGAGATCTACTGGAAACCCTGGGCGACCCGCCCAACCTGGATAACCTGAATAACGAGTTTTGGGACGCCAGGACCAAGGAGGCGCTGTCTATCCTGCTCCCTTTTGGGGAGAATATCTTCTTGGCGGCAGCCCAGAGGATGATGGCGAGCAACCCGGCAGGGGTGGATTGGGACCTGGTGAATGAGGCGGCGGTCGATTGGGCGTCGAAGTACACGTTTGACCTGGTGCGGGATATCCGCGCCAAAGATATGATCTACCTGCAAAAGATGGTATCCGCTTACTACCGGGAAGGGCAGAACCGCGGGCAGCTCGAGGAGCGCATCCGGCGGCGCTACGGTCCGGTACGGGCAGAGATGATCGCCGTGACCGAGATCACACGGGCGGCGGCTCTTGGAGAATTTCAATCAATCACCGAGCTGTGGAAATCCGGTATCCACATGATTGCAACTTGGCAGACCAATGCAGATGAATTGGTTTGTCCGATTTGCAGACCGCTTAATGGTCGTAAAGCCGATAGGTATGATGCTGTTACAGGTCAACCCTATTGGCGACACCCCGAGACGGGGATTGAATACAGTATCAATCCTCCACACCCGCGCGATAGATGCTGGCGCAACTATGAACTGCCAAAGGTGGGCCGATGAAGCAGACCGTAGTTATCGACGCGATGGATCATGCCCGGACTCATTTAGAGATTCAGGTTGAAGTCAGGGTTATCAACGTGCGTATCGTGAAGATTCGGTTATGGCTGGCAGTCCAGATTTGCAAATTGGCTGCCTGGGTTGGTGGCATTGGATTAAAGATAAATCAAGAGGTCGGTGTCATTGTCACAAATAAGGATAGTGAGTTAGATGTCTACCGTCCAGATCAAAGGGCTTGACCAGCTCCTGCGCAAAGTTGACAGTATCCAGGGCTTGCGCGTTGCCGTCCGGGCTATGCGGGCGAGCGCCGTCCACGTTAAGGGCAAGATAGCGACTTACCCGGCATCGACTATTGCCAACAGCCCCGGCGCGTATCCTAAACGCTGGTACGAGCGCGGCTATGGCTCCAGGTGGGCGCGCAAGAGCGGCGGGATAGGCGGGCGCAAGACATCCGAGACGTTGGGGCGCAGGTGGACGACGGCGCAGAGGAACGGCGGGCTAACCCAGGTGGTTGGGAATAACGTCTCTTACGGCGAGTTCGTTCAATCGAGGAAGAAACAGGCATCGGCTCACAAAGGGCGCTGGAAAACCATACAGGACGTTAGCGAAGAAGAAGCGGAAACCATTGTAAATTTCGTCAAGGCGGAGATCGACCGGGCGTTGGCGAAGTGAATTTGGCCTTATCTTAATTGCAATATAATTCCAACCTCATCCAGTTCTTCTACAAGAGCTTGTATTTGTGTTTCGTCTAAACATTTGAAACCAAATAGAATGGGCTTCTGTTTTCTAATATACCCCTGTTTGTGATAATGCCTTAGTTTTCGGTAGAATTTACCCAGCTCTGCCATAACAACATCATCATGGTTTTGTCTGGAAATTATTTCTAGTGACTTTTCCAGGTATTCGGGAACGTATTTATTGATTCTCGCCTCTCTTTTTCTGTCAATGACCTTTCGTTCAGTGCATACAATCCAGTGCTCATTATTGTTCTCTGTAATGATTTCGTTTTCCAGAACATATTCTTCGATCTTGTTGACCTCAATCAAGGCATCCATCAAAGAAAATAACTCAATTAATTGTACGCCCCGCCCGTAACATAGATCCTTCTTTTCTTGGTCATATAATTTCCTTTTCTCAAAATTGAGTCTACTCCCATGAAAGAAGGGGACAAACTCAATATGTTGTGCGCCCTGAATTTCAAAAGCGATTTTCAATTCCTCAACATAAAAATCCAACTCTAACTTAGTCAGATTAGAGGACATTAACCAATCGGGACGGTAATTTTCTCTAACATGAAACTGCGGAAATCTTTTATCAAGTAGATCACCCACTGCAATTTGTAATTTGCTAGTAGCCATGTTATCCCCTAAGAAAAAGAGCCGGTATCTACGCTTTGCCGATCTTGTCTAGGGAAGGGCAGTCAACGTAAATACCGGCTCTTAATCGGCAAATAAAAACTGCCAACTTCCCTAGACACGGATATTATATCATGCTATAATATTTCTAGCAACTTATCCAAGCTGGACATTGAGAAGCCGTGATTAGTCTCGAGTGCGTGGGTGACACGACGTAAGCAGAGACTAAAGGCAGCCGATCAAAAGCAGACCAAGGCTTAGGCGGTCTGGAAAGCAAGGAAACCGAAATTTTGGTTTTCTTATTTCCAGACCGCCTTTTTTATTTGCGAGGTGAACATGGAGAGTAACGCACTCAAAGCACTAGGCAAGACCGACGACGAATTGACGGTGGGTAACTACATCGTTCTTTTCGGCGGGCGGGATTTGGAATTTCTGCGCTCGGGCAAGAACGCCGACGGCAGCCTGGGAGAGTTCTTCACCCCGGATACCGACCTGGAAAGCAGCTACACCAAAGCCGGTGTTATCCCGGTCGATTGGGAGCACGGCGAAGGCAAGACGGTTGACGGTCAAGGCGCGCCTGGGAAAGACGACATCCTGGGTAGCGTCAACTGGAAAAGCGCCAGGCGTGATGAGCGCGGCGTATGGGTCGAGCGGGTGCTGGACCGGCGCAACCAATACGTGAAGATGCTCGAACACCTCATCGACGCGGGGTTGATCGGTACATCCAGCGAAGCGGTAGAGACCCAGATCAAGCGCAAGAAAACCGGGGAAATCACGGCGTGGCCACTCATGCGGGATACGCTCACAGTCACTCCGATGGAGCCCCGGATGCTTACCGAGAATGTTTTACAGAGCGTCAAGGCTCTGTCTGACAGGATACCCAGCCTCAAGGCGCTACTGCCACAGGATGAGCCACAGGTCCCCACGGGCGGCGAATCGGCAAGCGATGACGGCGAGTATCAACATCTGCAAGAGCAAGCTAAGGCAATACTGTTTCTGACAGACCCCGCCTAATAGCGGGTAGGTATCATCCATCATTTTTGTAGGAGGCATTTCAATGACCGACCACGTGAAAGCACTCAACGACCTGCGGCCCAAGATCAAGGCGCTGGCTGAAAAGCCGAGCTTGACCGCGGATGAAGCGGGCGATTTGTCCAAGCTGCTGGGCGAAGCAAAGACCCTCCAGATGCAAATCGAAGCCGCCGCATACGGGAAAGCCGATGAGCCACCCGCTCAACAGGCGGACCCGAATGCAGACATCGTATCCAAGACGACCGACGCCGTACTCAAGGCGCTGGAAGCCATGCCGGGCTTTGAGCGCGCTGGCTTTGGTACTAACCTCGGCGGGACCAACGACCCCAAGAGCAAATCCCTGGGCGACTTCTTGCTGGCCATCAAGCGGCAAGACGTGAAGCGCCTTACCCAGGTCTATGGCTCGTCCAAGACGATGGAAGAGGACAGCGGCACGGCAGGCGGGTATCTCGTTCCCGAGGAATACCGCACGGATTTGCTCAAGGTCTCCGCGATGTCCAGCCAGGTTGTACCGATGGTGACGCGCATCCCCGTGCGCACCGATGCCGGTTCATGGCCTGCGCTCGATCAATTCACCGCCCCGACCGCGGGCGTCGGTGAGACCGCCTTTGCAGGCGGGGCAGCCCTGGACGTGTCCGCCGAAAGCGGCACCCTGGCTGTCAACAACGACCCGGTGTTGACCGACATCCAGTGGCGCGTCCACAAGGTCGGTAACATCGTCAAAGTCAGCAACGAGCTGCGCGACGATGCCCCGGCAATCGAGGCGCTCTTGCGCACCCTGTTCGGCGTTGCCATCGCTGCCAAAGAGGAGTATTTCATCCTTCGTGGTACCGGCACGGGTATGCCCCTGGGCGTGCTCAACTCGCCGTGCGCGGTTGCATCCACCACCGTCGCCGACAACGTGTTCGCCTATGCCGATGCGCTGGCGATGATTTCCCGCTTCCATGCTTATGTGCGCCCCGGTCGGTGGGTGATGCACCCCGGCGTTTACCCGGACATTGGCGTGTGGGAGATCGGCACCAACGGCGCGGGCGTCCCGAGCTTTGCCGATCTCGGATACGGCGCTCCGATCTTCTCGGAGCACATGCCGCAGGCTAACGGCGATGATGTCATCCTGGGCGACTTTGGCGCTTATCTGTTCTTCGACCGCCAAGGGCTCACCATTGACTACTCGGAACACGCCTACTTTGGCACGGATCAGGTGGGCTGGCGCTTCAAGGAGCGCCTAGACGGGATGCCGTGGCTCAAGGGAGCCATCACCCTGGCAGATCCCACGGGCAGCTACACCGTCTCGCCCTTCGTGTACCACGACGACTAAACCATCAGTCTAGCCTATCACGGGGCAGGGGGATGGTCTCCCTGCCCCAAGGCGGGAATTCTACCGCAGACCGTGAATTGAAAAGGAGTGTTTGAAATGGGTGCTTATATCCCTCGTTTATCCCAAGAACTGGCTGTTGTTGCTTGCATCGACCCCGATGCCTATACCACAGGCACAACTGTCAGTGACATTATCGACATGCGCTATCACAAGCGCGTGATCTTCATCGTCCAGGCTGGTACGCTGGGCAGCTCCGCCACCGTTGATTTCGTTGTGTTTGCAGATTCAGCGGCAGCGATGGGAACAGAATCAGCCATGACCGGCAAGGTCATCACGCAGCTCACCGAAGCGGGCACCGACAGCGACAAGCAAGCGATTGTCGAAGTGACCGCTGAGGAAGTTGCCGCCCACGTCGCGGGCGGGCGCTACGTTCGCGGCAAGCTGGTGGTTTTGGTTGCCACCAGCGACGCCGGTATGATCGCCCTGGCAGACCGCAGCCGCTACGCTCCGGCGAGCGACTTCGATCTGGCATCGGTCGATGAGATCGTAGCCTAACCGGTTTTCACTCTCTAAGCCGGGCGGGTATCCTCCCCTATCCGCCCGGCGAACCCTAATCTATGCCATTTATGACTTTCTACACCCCAACATATAAGCGCCCGCGCCTGCTTGCAGATTGCCAGGCGTCTATTTGGGCGCAAACCGAAAACGATTGGGAGCATGTTGTCATCCCAGATATGGTGGGGATCGGAATAGCGGGGGTGTTCAAGGACGTTGTAAACCACACCGGGCAGATAACCGGCGATTACGTGTACTTTCTCCAGGATGATGATGTGCTTGCCGATACTGATGTAATCAAGGACATCAAGACGTTTGCCGTATTCAACAACTACCCGCCGGTGATTATCGCCCGCAATATCAAGGGGCAGCTTAGCCTGCCCTTCAACTGGCAGATGGAGCCGCTGGAGGCGACGATTGACCTGGGCAGTTATATCACCCGCGCCGATGTGTTTAAGCTACACGCAGACAAATTTGGCAGCCGCTACCAGGGGGATTTCGACTTTATTCGCTACCTTTGGGATGCCGGGTATGAGTTCGCCTGGCTCGACCGCCTTATCGCCCGCGCTCAACAATGGGGCTTTGGGATGCCGGAGAGAGAGGCAAAAGCGGCATGAGCATCTTCGATGATTTCTTCGAGACGCAAATGGAATACCTCGCCAATGCAATCGACTGGCGCGGTGTGACGGTTGTTGAATACGGCGCGCAGCACGCCCGTCATAGCCTGGCGCTGCTCAAGCTCGGGGCGTCTCACGCCCTGGCAATCGACGGCAGACAATCCAACCTGGATCAGGTGAGCAACCCCGACAACCTGCCGCTTGATACCCTGTGCGTTGACATCCGCGAGCCGTTTACAGATCCCACTCAATATGACGTGGGGCTGATACTCGGGGTGTTGTACCACCTGGATATGCCTGTCAGGTTCCTGTTCTCGGAGCTGCCGCGCATCAGGAATCACCTGTTCATCTGGACGCATTATGTCAACACAACCCCGACTGAGCAAGCGGGGTATTTCGGCAACATCTGGCTAGACTCCGGCAGCGACAAATCGGCGTCGCTTGTGCCATTGGCGGCGTTCTGGTTTGAGCGGGACGAGCTGCTGCGCTGCGTGCGGGATAACGGCTTCTACGTGGTTGAGACCGTGGATATGCCCACGCCGGTGAGCCCGCAGTATTCCGGCATGATGATCCACGCTATCAGGAGACCGGCGCATGGGGCATAAATTGGTAGTCGCCCGGTGGAACGAAGATGTGACGTGGTGCAAGGATTATCCGCACGTCATCTATGATAAGGGCGGCGCGCCGCTGGATTGCACCGGGCTAAATGTTGTCAAGCTGGATGAAAATCCCGGTCACAGAGAATCGCACACCTATTTACATCATATCATCCAGCATTACGACGACCTGGACGACTGGACGACCTTTTGCCAGGGCAACCCATTCCCACACGCTAATGATTGGGGTATTGAGTGGTGCGCAGAATCGGATTTCTCCTGGATCGGTCATTGGCACGTCACAGATGGTAGATTTGGCGAGCCGCATCACCCCGCGCCGATTCCGGTAGGTGAGGCTTATCAGGTGATGTTCAATAAGCCAGCCCCAGCACAATTTGAGTTTGTCGCCGGTGCGCAATTCGTCGCCAGCCGTGAGAAGATCAAAAGCAGACCGCGCGAGTTTTACGAGCGGCTGCAAGCCCTGGGGTATAACCCTAAATTTGCCGTAGGCGTTCACGAGCGCCTGTGGGGGTATGTGCTCAATGGCGCTTGATTACCTGATCGTTGGGGCGGGTCTGTTCGGTGCGACGTGCGCCAGGATACTGGCAGATGCCGGATGTTCTGTGCACGTGGTTGAGCGCCGGTCGCACATCGGCGGCAACTGCTACGATGAGCTAATGGGCGATCTGCTGGTAAACCACTACGGCGGGCACATCTTCCACACCAACAGCCGCAAGGTTTGGGAATTCGCCAGCCGGTTTACAGAGTGGCTGCCCTATGAGCACCGGGTCAAGGCGGTATCCGGCGGCAGGATGTACAGCTTCCCGGTCAACCTGATGACGCTCTACCAAGTTTACGGCATTTGCTCTCCTGGCTACGCCGAGTCAATGGTTCCCAACGGCAAGCTCACCCCGGATTTGTACCGCATGTTTTTCGAGGGCTATTCCCGCAAGCAATGGGGAGATGTCACCCCGGCGGGCGTGATCGAGCGCGTCCCGGTGCGCTTGACTTGGGACGACCGCTATTACTCGGACACTTACCAGGCGATGCCCGCCAAAGGTTATACCCAGATGATCGAAAACATGCTGGAGGCGTGCACCGTCACTCTGGATACCGATTACAACGGCGACCGCGAATATTGGGACAAGAAGGCGCACCGGGTTATTTATAGCGGCTCGATTGATGAGCTTTGCGGCTGCGAATTAGGGCGCCTGCCCTACCGCTCTTTGACGTGGGAAAACATGGAGCTGGCATCTGATTACCAGGGCTGCGCCACCGTCAATTATTGCGATGGGGATGTACCCTATACTCGCATCCTGGAATGGCAGCATTACGGGCACCGGAGCAGACCAGGCAAGACGCTCATCACCCATGAGTTTGCAACCGACTTTGAGCCGGGGAAGAACGAGCCAATGTATCCGGTCGCCAGCGACACCAGCGACATTCTATACCAGCGATACAAAGCGCGCATACCTGAAAATATGTTCGTGGGCGGCAGGCTAGGAAGCTACCGTTATTGGAACATGGATCAGGCGATAGGGCAAGCGATGAAACTATGTGGAGAACTATGACAAAACCGAAAATCCTTTGCTACATCCCAATGTCACCTAAACGCCCGAAGCTCTACGCGCGCACGATCCAGAGCGTTATGAATGTCATCTGGGATGCACAGATTGAGTATGTGTTCAACCGTGAAGATAACCCGGTCGAAATGCCGTATGCGAACATTTGCAAGAAATACAACCAGGCGCGGGCGATGTGCCTGGCAGGAGATTACGACGCCCTCTGGACGGTCGAGGCGGATATGATCGTACCCCCGCTTACCCTGGAGCGCCTTACCCGCATTAACGCCGATGTAGCTTATGGGCTATATGTCTCAAGGCACGGAAATCATCGCTGGCTGGCATTTTGCAGTGTTGGCGAGCAGATCGGCGTATCCCTGAGTGATGATAGGATCAATGCGCGGGCGGCTTGGGGCAATGTAGTTGAGACCCAGGGTGTTGGGCTGGGCTGTACACTGATCTGGAGACATGTCTTAGAAAAAATCGAGTTCAGACGCCCCGATGATTCGGCAGTTGCTAATGACTGGTATTTTGCCCTAGACTGTATGCAGCATGGCTTTGTACAGAAGCATGATTTTGGCGTGGTGTGCGGTCATATTATTAGCCCGCCCTCGCCAAAGATATTATGGCCTGATCCAGATGCGGATCGGCTATATCGGATCGAGTTTTTCAACGAAGCCCCGCCAGAGCGCATCCAGGAAGGGGAGCGGGTCGAGATTGTGATCGACAGGCTTGAGACCAAGGGCATTTATCAGATGCAAGCAGGGGAGGCGAAATAGTGATATATCGGTTAGAGCAATATTTCGAGAGGCGAATAATCGTCATCAAGAGTTGGAGAGTGTAAATTGAGCTATTTATCTATTGCGGAGCTGAAAGAATATCTTCAGATCACCGGGGCGACCGAAGATCACATCCTGGAAGATTGCATCGAAGATGCCCAGCAGCAACTTGATGATTTGCACGCCAGGACATATGAGGCAGCGGCAGACTCTACGCGGCGATTCATCGTTGGCAAGGATACCAGGGGGCCTGACCTGTACCTAGACGAAGACCTGTGCGCCATTACGAGCATTATCACCAATGCCGATAACGGCAGCGGGGGAGAGACTCTAGCCGCGTCCGATTACTACACATACCCGCTAAACCGCACGCCATACTACAAGATCAGGATTGCAGATAGCTCGTCAAAGTCCTGGGACTACACGTATAACCCCGAGGCGGGTATCACGGTCACGGGTAAGTGGGCATATTCATTGACTGCGCCAAACAATGTCCGCCGCGCTTGTAGGCGATTGGCTGCATATAACTATAAGAATCGGGATGCCCAAGTTTTTGACGTTACAGCCCTCCCAGAAATGGGCAGCATCATCATTCCTAAAGGCATCCCCGCCGATGTAGTCAAGCTCATGGAGCCATTCAAGAGGTTGGTATGACCCCAACCACGCTTACCAACTTCTATACCAACCTGGGCGACATCACCGTAAGCGGGGTTACGCGGCTGTTCGACTACCCGCCCACGTCGCTTAACAGCGCAGACCTGCCGTCTCAGTGGGTGCAATCTCCATCTGTTGATGAGGGACCAATGACGTTCGGCTATCATGGCGGCTGGCCAACCTTGCGGGCGCAGCTGGTTATCGCCGTGGCGTCGTTTTTCGAGGGCATCCAGAGCCAGAATTACAGCGCAACCCTGACAATGGCAGACGCTACCCTTACGGCTTTACGGGCGGTAGATGTCACCGCCCTGTCATTGGGCAAAGCCCGCATTACCTGGACAGTGAGTGTCGGGAAGGTGACGGTCAACGAGACCGACTATTGGGCGGTTATCGCAGATATTGAAGGAGCAGGATAAATGCCAAAATACAAAGTATTGGAGTTGTTATCGACATCAGGACCTGACATCCAGCCTGGCGCGATTATCGAAATTGATGATGACCAGGTAGCCGCCGCCCTGATGGAAAAGAATTGCATCACCCCTGCCGAAAAGGGGCAGGGTAAACCAACCAACCAACCTATCAAGGAGGAAAAGTAAATGACACAGATCACAGGCGCGTTATCGGCAGTAGCGGCGGAAGTGCAATACTCCGCCAATGGTACGGCGTGGACATCGTTTGGCAGCACATACAGCAAGGTGTCGCCTGGCGATTCCGCACGCATGAGCGGGGAGGTGTACACCTTTGATGGTGATACGCCGATCGTCACCTATGGCAAGCTGGAGCCGGTCGAAGTAACGTTCACCCTGGTCTACACCGAAGGGGCGAGCGATGAGTACAAAGTCCTTGAGGATTTCCATATTGCCGCCGCCGGAACGGCAATCTACCTGCGCTGGGTTCCCAAGGGGCTGACGGCTGGCAACTTCGCCTTTTCCACCGGGTCTTGCAAGATCACCAACTGGAAGCGATCGGAAGTTGACGCATCCAGCGGCGATCCGCTAATCGCTGAGTTCACCGTCAAGACGGCTTCCATCACCCGCTCTGCGTACGCGACCTAAGAGGGATCAATGGCGAAACGTCTCACGCAGAAATACCGCAAGGTTGATTCCGCTTCTGTCCAGGGCGAGGGGTCTTTTGTCGTGTTCGCGTCCCCAACGTTTGACGACGTGTCAGAGTTTAGCGACCTGATCTTTTCCGAGAATGGCGCGGCGAAAACCGACGCCGAGGCGATCAAGCTCGTTGTGCCCATGCTCAAACGCTTCACGGTTGATTGGGATTGGGTTGACGATGAGGACAAGGCGCTACCCAAACCGCAAGAAGATCCAGCGGTGATTGACCGCCTGACGATGGAAGAGCAATCTTTCCTGGTGAGCAACCTTACGGCGGCATTCAACCTGAGCGGAGAAAAGGTAAAAAACTGAAAGAGGCAATGGCGGCTCATCTTTGGACTGATTATCCCCCGCCATTGCCTTACGTTCAGCTCGTGCTCTGCCGGGATGTGTACCACTGCACACCCGAGGACCTGGAGCGGATACCCTGGAATGTCATCCAGGAGCATCTCGTTTGCCTGGAAATGGAAGCAAAAAAGGCTAAGTTCTGATGGCGACATCTAACCTTGAAATCATCATCGGGCTAAAAGACCAAGCCAGCGGACCGCTCGGGGGCTTGCGCCGCGCCCTGGGCGGGATCGGGCAGATAGCCGGGGGCATCCTGGGCGCTCAAGCTATCGGCGGGATTATCAACGGCATCAAGGGCATGGCGACAGAAGCCTTTGACGCCGTATCATCCTACGAGCGCCTGGGTGCGTCGATGGAGGCGCTGGCAGCGCGGGAATTGCGCGCCGCCGATGACACATTGAGCATGACCGATGCCCTGGCGCTGGCAGCACCGAAAGCCCAAGAGCTGCTTAAGTGGTCGGAGCAGCTTGCCATCAATTCGCCATTCGACCAGGAAGGCGTCGCCAATGCGCTCAAGACCGCAATGGCTTATGGCTTCACGGCGGAAGAGGCGCAGCGGCTAACAGAAGCCACGATAGATTTCGTGGCAGCCACCGGCGGCACATCGGCGCAGATGGATCAAATCGCCCTGGCGCTCGGGCAGATCCGGGCGAAGGGCAAGGTGTCCGGGCAAGAGATTCTCCAGCTCACCAACGCCGGGGTGGGCGTCAATGCTATCCTTGAGGATATGGGCTTCACGCTCAAGGACGTTGAAAAGGGGCTGGTATCGTCCGATGATTTCATGGCGGCGTTCACGAAAACTATGAATGACGATTTCGGCGGTGCCGCAGAACGGCAGGCAGGAACTTGGGCGGGGCTGGTCAGCACCCTGGGGGATGTGAAGAAGATCGGGCTGCGCGAGTTCTTCAGCGGCGTGTTCAAGGCGGTGCAGCCGCTGGTAGCAAAGTTGTCTGAGTGGTTGCAGGGACCGGGGCTTGAAATATTACGCGGTTGGGGCGAACAGTTGGGGGTTATAGCAAGCAAGGCGGTTGATTTCTTCATGGCTCTAGCATCGGGGAATACTGAGGGCGCACTAACTCAGGTGTTCCCACCAAGCGTCGTCGCCAACATAATGACTGGTATAGGTTGGCTACAACAACTCGGCGGATGGCTACAAACAAACCTACCAATAGCCATACAAACCGTATCAGCGTTTTGGAATAACACCCTATTGCCTGCGCTTCAAACGGCATGGGCGTATTTCCAGAATAATATTCTTCCGGTTCTAGCAGACGTTTGGGCATGGTTAGCGGAGAATGTTCCGGTTGCTATTCAGACATTATCCGACTTCTGGAATAACACTCTACTGCCAGCCTTGCAAGCAGGAGAGGCATTTTTCAGAGATAATATCTTGCCGGTGCTGACAGATGTTCGGGTATGGCTGGAGGAAAATATACCGGTGGCAATCCAGGTATTATCCGACTTTTGGAATAACACGCTGTTGCCGGCTTTACAAGCGGCGTGGGATTTCTTCAGCACTTATATTCTTCCCATCTTGCAAGAGGTGGCGGATATTATGTCGATTACTCTGGGTCTTGCCATTACAGCAATGGCGGGGCTATGGCAAAATGTCCTGCTTCCTGCGCTCAAGGATATTTGGACTTTCGTAAAAGACAGCCTTGGTCCTAAACTGAAGTGGTTGAACGATAGCGTTATTACGCCGCTAAAAAATGCAATCAACACAGGGCTGATAGCCGCCTTGAAATGGTTATTAACTAAGCTGCAAGAATTAAGAACCGCGCTCCAAAACATGAAACTACCTGACTGGCTAACTCCCGGAAGCCCTACGCCGTTTGAATTGGGCTTGCGGGGCATTAGTGATGCTATGGGCAACCTGAATAATATCAGCTTGCCAAAGTTACAAGGCGGGCTAAGTGGATTATCTGGGGTTGGTATCACATCGGGCGGCATATCTGGATCTGGCGGCGGCGCTGGCTCTGGGCTATACATCGGCAACCAAAATATTACCATCTTCAACGGCAGCGACATTGACGAAATACTAGAGGCAGTTCAGGCGGCTAACTCGCGCTCGGCGCGGGTTGGTTCCGCGGGTTATGCGGGGTGAGTGACACATGGGCTTTGTAGCACGGCTTAGACGCGGGACAAACATCATCAATCTGAATGCCAGCCCGTTCACCGTGGCGGCTGATTTCGTGCCGCCTAGCGTGGCAGAGACGCCGCAGATAGCGGAGGGGCGCAAGCGGGCGAGACGCACGGGGGAACGGCGCTCATCCCAATCTATAAGCGTCTCTGTTCACGTTCAGGGGTCAACCATTGGGCATATCCGCGCCAACGTAGATATTGTTAATTCGTTTCTCGGGCAGGCGGGCAACCAGAGCGACCCCACTTATTTCGAGTGGAAACCGGATACCTACGTGTCCGCAGAAACCATTCTCGGGCAGGGCAGCGCATACCGCGGCATTGAGGTTTTGATGGGGAATATGCAGTATGGCGGCGAGTATGGCTGGTGGGATCGCTCCCTGGTTGTACCCAATTGTTCGCTAAACATGGTTGCCGATCAATCGGTACTCGGGGCGCGTCAGTTATTCGCGGAGGCGATGGGCGGCATATCTGAGGATTACGTCGGTATGCTTAATGGCACCAGCCGGGGATTGCAAATCCCGGAGGGCGACACCAGTGAAGGCAACTGGTTCACAAACCCGATATTCTCAAATTCGACCTGGGATACCGGATGGACAGCTGGGGCAGGGATCACTCTAGTCAAAAATACTAACCAAGAATATGTGATCTTCGGAACGGTGAGCGCAATGTTAGCCTGCTCGCTTGGAGCCACTGGAACATTTACGGCATCCATTAACGTGGGCGACACTGACGCCTACATGATGAGCTGTTACGCGGTACAAAAGAACCGCGGGGCGTTGACATCAACCAATTGTAAGCTCTACTGGAACGGATCTGAACTGACTACCACGTTCACCTTGATCGGCAACGGCGTGTACCGGCTGACGGCGGCGGTTACGGGCGTCAACGCATCTGCGACGGCTGGCATCAAACTAGCAATCGGCAATGTGATTTACGTGGATGGCTTCCAGCTAGAAAAGCGCGCTTTCGTTACGCCGCTTATGTGCGGCGACTTTTTGGGGCACGCCTGGACAAGCGCCGGTCATGGAAGCCGGTCGACGCGCGCGGCATCTTATGTGCGCTACTCGGCAGCCACTTTGTTGAGCAACTTGAATTACACCATGCGGATAGGGTGGGTTGCTCCAATGGCAAATACGGCTTACGCGAAAGATGCCTATATATTTCGGATGACAGACATTCTGCCTCTGTCGGCTGAGTTTGATCTATTCTACGATCAGTCCGCAGCCGTATTTGCTCCATTCAACGCCGCCAACACATTCGCCGCCGGGGAACAACTAGTATTCCACCTAGTACTCGCAAATGGGTTTGTCTCCCTGTACATCAATGGAGTTTATAAGGCGGTGGTTGAGTTGTATTTCACCAGCCCCGCCAGCAGCTATATTTATTTAGGCAGCGATGATACCCCAGATTATCACGCCGGTGGGCGATTCAATGATTTTGAGGTCTACAACGGCGCTCTATCCGCGGCTGAAGTTCTAGCAGATTATACAAACATCCTGCCGTCACTTACCGCCAATACTCGGGTAAGCCCAGTTGGTTATATTTGGACAAAAGACGGCGATAGCGTTGTGGATTACACATTCACCGGCGACGGCAGTTACTCCAACATCGCCGTAATCGGCGGCGCAGCCGGAAGCCTGCCCGCCAAGACGGAATTCAAAGCCGTAACCGCTGGGATGAATAACGCCGATGTCTATATAGGCATCCTGGACGTTGATTATCACAGATTCGTCAACCCGGAATTCTTGACATACGAGGGTGCCCCGGACGCCAAGACGGTTAACACCGGAGATTCAGACATCGCTACATTGAGCATTGATGACGACGAATACCTGATGCTTGCCGGGCGTAAGCTGGCGCTGATGGTGCGCGGCGATGAAGATGGATCGGATGACATAAGCCTGCGCACCGGGATCAGTCCGGGCGGAGCCTATTACTACTCGTCCTACAAGCCCTCGGACTGGATAGCCAGCAGCACGAATGTCAGTAACGACCTAAGCCCGGAGTTGGGCATGCTGGATGATGAAGAGCTATACCGCCTGTTAGGGATCACCCGAGCCGTGAGTATCAAGGTGCAGGGCAAGCGTCCGACAGGTACGGCTACCTTCAATCTGCACTCAGCACAGATTATGCCATTCCCGATGATCCGCCTGGTGAACACATCGGCGGCGGGGATAGCGGCAACAATCTTATACCTGGACGGCAAGGCGCGCGAGGTCAACAGCGCGGCGCTATCTTATGGCTATTCTGTGCGCGGCGACCGGGATGAGTTCGGGATTTTGCCGGGGAAGTATAACGTCCTGGTTTCCTATTTGGGGACAGAGGGGGTAGCGACCGACACGGGCGACACCCTGACTTATAGCGCCTTCTACGTTACCCCGCGCTGGGCGCTCATGTAGCCATGACCATCAACAACGACATCACCATCGAGATTTACGACGGCACGACCCGGATACCGGACATCTCGAATGATCTGGAATACGCCGAGGGTATCCAGTTTGAAGCGCATATCCCCGGCGGGGATTATGGCGACGCCTCATTTTTCGTCGAACGGGATGTAGCAGATCCAATCTTGTTTGAGATCGGGCACCGGGTCGTATTCCTGAACGATCAAACCGTTGTCTACGAGGGCTTTCTGTGCGGGTTGACTCGGATCGTGGAAGCCGATTACCAGGGGATCGAGTTCAGCTTCTGCGGGGCAACTGACTGGTACTTGATGAAATACCCGCTTGAGAAAAGGTGGGCAGACAGTCGTGTCGGTGAAGATGTCTGGATATGGATCGAGGCGGCAGCGGCGGCGCTTAAGTGTGACATCGACCGGCAAAGCCGTCTGCTGTTCATCCCCAAAAACGTCGCATGGGCAAGCAGCGACCGCGCCGGGGTGACATCCACCCAGCCGGTCGGACAGACAGTAAAGCGGGTTGTGTTTACCTATGACCTGACGACAACGGCGGGATGTCCTAACTGGACGCTCCTACTCAGGAGCAACCCGTCATCGCCGTCAACGGAATGGAGCGTGAACCGCACATCGGCGGGATCTTCAACGGGAAACGCAGACGTTACCCTGGCTTCGCCGCATGCCGGAATTCAGTTTGTGCTCCAGGCGGACGCCGCCTATACCCCGCCGAACGATGGGACGGTGTACGTGAAAATCACCAGTCTCATGGTCTACTCCGAGACCGACGACCCGATCACCATGACGACCATCGCCCAGGACATCGCCGCAGATGTTGGCGCTGCCGGGTATCTCAACACATCCACCGCGCTGATCGAGACGGCGGGCACGCAGCTCACCCTGGAGCCGTTCATCACCAACGGCTACCCGAGTGTGGCGGACATTCTGAACGACGCCAGCGGGCGGGGCGATGGTGTTTACAGCCGCTGGATGTGGGGATGCAAGGACTCGTATTCGGTGCATGGCGCAAACGGCTTGCCGGTCTTGTATCTCAAGGCGTATCCACTGACGACCGATTGGGAGTATGAGGTCACGTTGGGAGATGACAATATCGGCGGCGGGGTTGAGCTGTTCCAGGACGGGTTAGCGATTGCAAACCACGTCATCACCAGCCGCACGGACGAAAACGGGCGTTATATCTACCACACGCCTGCAGACGACGCCAACCTCGCAGACGCAGCCAGCAAGAGCGCCTACCGCGTGTTATCCGGTGCACGCCTGGACACCGGGGATTGCACCCAGACAGAGGCGACCGCCTACGCCAGGCGCTTCCTGGCGACCTACTCCGAGCCGCCGTATAAGCTGCTTCGCCCGCTGATCCTGGTGGAATATGTGCGGCGTAAGGATGGATCGGAAATCCCGGTACGCCTGATCAAACCCGGAGAGCGTATCCGGCTAAATAACTTCGTGTCAACCCTGTCGGGGGTAGAGCCGGTGTTTGTGATCACGGCTCTTGCCCATTCGATTGACGGCGAGAGCGTGTCTATCACAACCGGCGTACCTGGCGCGCCGATTGGAGCGCGGCAGGTCTTGCGCCCCGTGTCTGCCGATCCGGGGAACGCCAGCGGCGGCGGCGCAACCATTGCCGAGAATACCGGAAGCGGCAGCGGCGGAGGCGGCAGCAAGCGGAAAGACTGGTATATCGACTACGCCAAGGTCAACAAGATCAAGAGCATCCGGGAAGCACAGTTGAAGTGGCAATCCATGACCCAGGCAGAGCGCAACAACTGGAAGAAAACCGATTGGCGCAATTGGAACAAGACCAAAGAGAAGAAAAAGAAAAAATAAAGCCCCTGTCACCAGGGGCTTGGCTTGCGGGTGTGAAAACTAGGCTTGTGACAACCCCTCCTGTACCAGCCACAGATCCCGCTTTGCCCTGGCTGTTTCCGGCGATGAGGCGATGCACGAGAACAGCTTGCCGGACGGGTGGCGGTAATCGTATTGCACCTGAGTCCTGACGTCCCAGGTCTTAAACTCATCGTAATGCTCCTGCCCTGCCAGGCAGGTCGAACAGCCGTTCACATCAGTTTTCATTGTCCACTCCCACGAAATAATGATTAGGCATGACCTGCTTTGACGCCTTGACGGTCACACCCTCGATAGCGGGCGCCTGATCTCCCAACGTCGCCGGGTTGACTATGCAGGTGTTGGGATGCCCGCCGTACTTGGCGGTGTAGAAGGCGACCGCCTCCCCGATCTTCTCGGGGAGGGTCTTGGTCTTGTCGGGGTCGAACCATAACAAGCCGATCATGGATACTCCGTGTGTTCCCAGGCTTTGCATCAGGGGGGCGCAATTACGCGCCCCCGCTAACATTCCGTGCGGTCTCACTTCGGCAGCTCCCCTTTGTTCGCCTTCGCTGCGGAGGTCTTGCTATCCGCCCCGGTGTCGCGCCAGGCGCGGTAGCTGCGCATCCAGGCGACCGCCTTCTCGGGCGTGTCGTAGCCGGTTGAGCACTGATTGAGCGCCGCTTTAGCGGAGTAAAGGTTTTCGGAGAGACCGGCATCCACGACCGCCTGGTAAACGGGCGTCTTGCCGTTCAGCTCGCCGTTGGGGTGGGGTTCGGCTTTGAGTGGCTCGGCTGCCGGTGCGCTGGCTTGCTGCGGGATCTCCTGGTATTCGGCGTCAACAATCTCGGGCGAGATGACCGCTCCCATATCTTCGATGTCCTGGGTGAAAAACTCCGAGGCGTTGCAGGCGATCAGGGTTGCAGCGATGAGCGCCCGTTTTTGTGCCATCTTGTCGATGGTGTTTACCAGGTCAAAGATTTGATCGTTTTCGATGCGCTCCATCCACACCCACTCGTTACCCTGCTTGCGCCAGCGCCCGAGCCCTTTAGCCTTCAGGATTTCGGCTTCCGGCTTACTGGGCTTCTGGGTCGTGGAAATGTAGCGGTAGCGGTATTTGGATTCCTTGCTGTTGCAGGAGCCCAAGCCGGTGCCCCATGTCTCGCCGGTCTTGCGGTGTACCATCGAGCAGCGGTACTGGTAGAAAAACAACCCGGCGTCAAAGTCGGCAACTGCCTGGACGGGCTCGAAAAGCGGGTACAGGTCGAATAGGCTGGTGAGCTTTTCGGCTCCGGGCTTAAGCAGGGTCGGCTTGTCGCTGCCGGGTATCTTGCCGTAATCCTTGCCGTCCGTCATGGCTTTACGGACGAACTCAACCATCATTCCGTAGCGGTCAATGGCTCCCGCGATCGTTACGGCGCTTTCTTGTTTCAACACGATCTCTTTTTGGGTCACGGTTATGCTCCTCTCTCTCTGATCCTTGCATTCGCCTGGCACACCGGGCAGGGCGCGCCTATCCCGGCGGGGTTGCACGTGCATTCGAGCTGCTGGCTGATTGCTTCCGGGTGATCTAGCGCCCATTGCACGGTGGTGTGGATCTGCGCCCACGTCTCGTTGTCGATGGTCTCGCCGGGCCAGGTCATCTCCGCCCAGGTCTCATAGTCGGCGTCGCCAAGCTGTTCGCTGAGGCGGCGCTGTACCGCCTGCGCCTGGCTCTGCCAGTGGTACGAGTTGGGGTCGCCAATCTCGCGCACGGCGACCGGCGGCCACCCCTGGTAACGCTGCGAGTAGAACGTTGTCTGTCCCATTATTGCCCCCTCTTTTCGAGCTGGTGCTGGAGCCAGAGGCAGCCGGTGAAGATGCTCAGGACTACCAGCGATAGGATGATATTTTCGGGTGTTACTGCGAGCTTGAGTGCGATTTGTGGTATCATCATTTTGCTTGACCTCCTGTTAGGTCTGGCTTGTCCTGGGGCGCTGGCGGCGCTCCAGGATGTTTTTTGTGTTAGAACCACCCACCAGCTTTCAGGGCTTTGAGTGCCATCTCATTGCACTGGAGATTCATCATTTCACGCATCCAGCCTTCGCTCAAATTGGCGCTGACTGCATTTTCCCAATCCTTCAGGATATTCTCAATATTGGATTTCAGGGTTACTTTCAGGTCAGCAGATAACTTGTCGGCGTCCACCTTGCTGGTATCAAATCCCTTTTCTCGTAGGATCAGGATCGCTGCTTTGATGGTTCCGTTGCATAAGATTTGTACTGCGTTAGATGATTGGCTGGCGGTCATTTTGTCTGCTCCTTGTGTCTGCTATCTATCTCAACTGTCTATATTATATAGCTTTCTTGCGATTTGTCAAGAGTAAAACAGATATTAGTATCTTGACATTTGGGCAAGGTTGTTATAGAATATTGGCAGAGGTGAATTATGACAAACGTGCGCATCCGACTTGATAGGATACTTTTTGACCGCAAGATCAAGCAGAATGTTTTGGCGGAGCAGACCGGGTTAAGCCCTAACACCATCTCGGGACTGGCAACAAACGGAGCCACGATGATCCGGCTTTCTACACTCGCTAAGGTCTGCGAGGCGCTGGACATCCAGCCCGGCGATCTGTTCGAGCTGAATACCAACGGTAAATAATTATGCGCCAGCTCGGGCGCTGTCCTGTGGGAGGTAGGCGCCTGGGCTGGCGTATTATCGCTGATAGGGGTGACACCAATGACGCAAGCCGAAATACTTGATCTACGCCTTGACGACCCGGTGACAACGCCCAACGGATTGGCCTTCTACCAGGGGCGCTACAGGCAGGGACAAGAAGTAACTCACCTGATCGTGTACCACCTGCCCGAGTACCTGGAGCCGGAGCAAACGGGCATCGCGATCCCGCCTGGCGCAAATCGGGTAGTGCGAATGTACCCCGTTGACCAGGTGACGCCGTGAAGCTCAACCACGGCGTAAATATCCCTATCGAGTTCCCACCCGGCTTAGAGAAGTCGGTATACCAGGTGCTATTCGAGCGCCAGGGCAGGGATAGCGCAATCAGCCGCCACGCGCTGTTATCCCTGGTGCAATCCATGTACCCGAAAACGACCGACCGGCAGTTGAGGGCGTGCATCAACCAGCTACGCAAAGACGGCGTGATGATCTGCTCCACCGGTGGCGAGGACGGCGGATACTGGCTGGCGGCGTCGTGGGATGAGCTGTCAGAGTATCTTGACCGGGAAGTGGTTAGCCGCCTGATCGACCTGGCCGAGCAGCGCAGCGCGCTGGTGAAGGCGGGCGAGGAGCGCTGGGGCTACCTGACCCGGCAGGAGAGGATGTTCTAGCTATGACAGAACGCGAGCCAATTTCAAAGAAAATACGATTTGAAATATTCAAGCGCGACAGCTTTACTTGTCAGTATTGCGGAGCATCAGCCCCGAATATAACACTTGAGATAGACCATATCAATCCAGTAAGCAAGGGCGGCGATAATGACATAACAAACCTGATTACAAGCTGCAATGCTTGCAACTCAGGAAAAAGCAATCGTGATCTCTCGGATAAGTCGATTATCAACAAACGCAAGCTGCAACTTAATGAGTTGCAAGAAAGACAAGAGCAACTTGAGATGATGCTTGAATGGCAAAAATCTCTTGCTGGACTTGACGAAAAAGAAATTGACGCCGCTAACGAATTGTTTTCTCTACTTGTCCCCGGATACTCTTTTAATGACCGTGGGAGAGAAACAATAAGAAGGACAATCAAAAAGCACGGTTTAGCCGAAATCCTAGAATGTATTCGTATATCTGCCGGACAGTATTTAGTCAAGGATGCGGACGGGAAACTGGACGGTAACTCGGTTGGAAAGACTTTTGATTACATCTCGAAAATTGCTAATAGCCGCAAGCGGATCAACGAAAAGCCTTATCTGGCTGATCTCTATTACATTCGTGGAATCATCCGAAACAGGATGTATTGCAACGATTGGCGCGCTATGGAATTGCTAGAGACAGCCTATAAAGCAGGAATTGATATTGATGAGTTGAAGGAACTGGCTTTATCGGCTCGAAATTGGACGGATTGGTATACGACGATGCAGGAATGGATTAGGGCAACCAATGGGCAATAAGCGCATTATTGACGGGAAGATTCGATCTTCCCAAACGTTTATCAAGCTCACCTATCGCCAGCGTGACTTATGGCAGGGGATCATAGTCGCCGCCGACGACCAGGGCAGAATGCCGGGCAGCGCAATGGCTGTTCGTTCTGCGGTATGGCCGGAAGATGACATATTGACCGCTGATGTAGATGCGGATCTAAAAGTTCTTGAAAGCATAGGGAATATTATCCGCTACGAGGTTGATGGAAGCCTTTATATCCAGATTGTCAATTGGTGGAAATACCAGGGCGGGTCTCAGTGGATGAGCGCGAGTGATTATCCTGCCCCATGCAACTGGAGAGACAGGGCTAGATATCACAGCAAAGGAAACTTGATTACACTCCTGAACTGGGACAAAGCAGGCGGCTTTGTAGCCCCAAAGAGTGCTCAAGATAGCCGCCTAGATAGTGGACTAGATAGCGCCTTATCTCGCCGCGATGGTGATGTTAATGGTGATACTGAGGGTGATATTGAGGGTGATTCTGATGTTGAGGAAGAAAACGCCACCACCGGCAATGCGCAATCGCCCGAAAAGCAACCTAATGTCTTCGTATTCTACGAGCAAAACATTGGCGCTTTAACCCCGATGATTGCCGAGAAGCTGAAAGACGCAGAAAAGGATTACCCCGCCGAATGGATACCCGCCGCCTTTGAGGTGGCGGTCCAAAACAACGCCCGTAATTGGGCATACGTCAAGGCAATCCTGGACCGCTGGAAGGTTGACGGTTTCAAGGTGGATAAGCGCCAGAATGGGAATGGCGGTCAACGGATGAAAGCCGTTGACAGAACATCAGACAGCGCGAGGTCACGTTACGCCGAGGAATAGGTGTCCCATGTGCTGGCTCATACTCGCCCTTGTGTCAATGCTCGTTTTTCCGGCTCTCCTGGTGACGGTCGCAGCCATGCGGTCAAGCCAGATCAGCCGGGGAGATCAGACCATAGGAGGGAAAAGGCAATGATTGCATGGATCACGCTACTGTGTCTTGTTGGGTTTGGCTCTGCTTTCGTGTTCACCCTGGCGCTGTGCAAAGCCGCTGCCAGGGGCGACGAACAGATGGGCATCAAGGATTAGCCGCCATGTTGGCTGTGATTGACGTTACCGCAGAGAAGCAATGCAGCGTATGCGGCGAAGTCCTGCCGCTGTCCAGCTTTGCGCCGCGTAAAAAAGGGTCACGCGACGGGCACATCTCCGAGTGTCGGGAATGTCACCTGCGGCGCGATCGTGAGCGGGCGGAAGAGCGGCGCCAGGAGCTGGCGCACAATGATGGGTGTGTTTCCCCGGATAATCCGTATATATTCCTGGCGCGGGCGGTCATTGTTCATGCCCTGCGGGACTGGAAGCGGCACGGATGCCCACGCGGTGATTTGATCCGCTTCTTCCGGTCGCGAGATTTCGACAACTGGGCAGACCTGGCGGGGCTCAACCCGGAAGTAATCCGGGAGCGGTTGGGGATCTGTTCGTGAGTGACCACCGGCTCCGGGCATGCGCCCGTCCGTTGGCAGTGAAGAAGGAAAACCTGCGCGCTGGGACCCCCGGCGGCGGCAGGTCAAAGGGGATGCCGCACCTTGTGGGAGGAGTGGCTACCGGGGGAACAAGGGAGAGATGATGAACGACAAAGAGGAGTTTGAACAATTTGTTGAGAAGTGGTACGAGAGCGACAGCAACGACGGGGTGCATCCCCGCATGATTGAGATAAGCGCCGCCGAGTGGGATCGGGTGCAGGCGCAGCTTGCCGCAGCAAGGGCGGCGCTGGAGGC
>ERZ869929.481-NODE-481-length-23852-cov-21.101525_pt1 | contig 23852 bp, 37 predicted proteins | sample MGYA00579312_ERZ869929 | MGnify/ENA primary metagenome ERZ869929 (study PRJEB32216, sample SAMN09231818) | wastewater metagenome | place: USA: Maryland | collected 2016-08-09 | study: EMG produced TPA metagenomics assembly of the PRJNA472060 data set (Reclaimed... | reverse complement strand
CCATAAAATTAGCCTTTCTTCGATGGCGATGTAACCGCCGTACTTGATTTTTTCTTTTCTATGTACTCATCAAGAGCCCGGCGGATATGCTCCGAAACAGTGAGATCCTTTTGTTTTTTGAGGAAATCACCTTGCTCTTTGGTAATGTAGAAGTTTTTGCGAATCATTGTCATATGCGTATATCGTACTCATTCAATCTATTTCATGTCAAGTTTGGATCTTATCACCGGATCCTTCCACAATCGAAACCCGTTTATCCTTAACATAAAACCATGACCGCGCCGAATCTCTTGGTGGTTTGGGATCGTTTTTATCACCCAAAATAAACAATGGTGAAATATTATACGATGCACAATACCCATTCACCGCATGGGGTACATGCATTAAGCAACCACCATCCTTGCGGAGAATATAATCATGACCGGCTACAATGCCACCAATCCGGACTTTCTTTTGCCATTCAGCCACATCATTCACCGTTTGTTGATACTCATGATTTCCATCGATGTACACAAAATCAAGCGATTCATCCTTAAACTTCTTAACTACATCCATCGAAAAACCTTTAATCACCGTTGCCTTATATGGTTTCAATCGGTCTTGGGTGATTTTGAGGAAACTATCAACCTTATCTTGGCTGACGTGATCACGATAACCACGATATGCCGTCCAAGCATCAATTGAATAGAGATCAATCGATGGGTTTGCCTTACACAAGATTTCAGAATAAATACCACACTCCACCCCAATCTCTGCCCCTAGGTTTAATTGCAACTCGGCGAGCAGCGATGCGAATGTAACCCGGTTTGTTCCGGGTATCTCGATTATTTTCTTCAAATCAATAATCCCATACTTTTTGATGATGTACTCGAATGTATTCATTGTAACCTCTGGTAAAAACCATTAATAATATTTCCCCAATCGAATCGCTCGCGGATCATCTTCTGCTCACCGGCAGTAACGCCATAATTGATCCGTCCATCGATAGCTTGTCTGAATATCTTCTCAAGATTATCGATTACACCATCCCGATCAGTTTCGGGGATAAAGATAGCAAAATCACGAAACCATTCCCGGTAATGTGGTTGATCGAATACGATCGGTCGAGCTCCACACAATGCGCCTTCGATCACCGGCAATTCAAACCCTTCGATACGGCGTAATCCAGATACAAACATGCATTCGCTATAATAGTGAGCGAGATCATCATCGGATATGTTTTGTTTACACACAATATCTTCACCGCGCCGGAGCTCATGACCTAGGAAAAACATCTTGTGGTTTACTCGCTTGGTAGCGAATGCACACTCCCGCGCACCTTCAGCTAGAGCATGTTTTGAGCATGCAGCGATGGTGTATTGGCTATTACTGCCGGTTTCCCGGCGATAGAACACGCTTGGATCAACACCAAGGGGGGCATAGTAGAAATTAAATCCTTCATACGTTCCATCTTCTGCACTTAATACTGGGAGATTGTAATAGCTCCAAACTATTTTTGATCGATTCCACAATTCCATCCAATCACTTGTTTCGGGATGCATCGTGGATCTAATCGCGTACTGAATCATAGCGTAGGGCTTGCCTACCTTCTGCAATCTCTTTATCCGTTGTTTAATAGCTTCGTACCTACCATACACATGAATTACCTCTAAATCGGCATCCTGCGGTCTTTGGACTATATCCACAAACGAAGGCGCGTAATCTTCTAATGCTTTGACTACTCGCATGATCCCTCGCGATGATGTATCTGGTTTCAAATAGATTTTCATACTTTTACAAAGAACCACGATCTTGATTCATCTCTAACCTTGCCTTTTAATTCAGCCGGTCGATCAGTGAGAAATAATGGGGCGATACTATACGAATCAATAAACCCATTCACCGCTTGGATGATGTGGGTGTTTGTTGGTTTAACTCTGCGAAGGTAATCATGACCAGAAACAATTCCCCCACGCCTTACTTTTCGATACCATGAATCGACATCATCAACAACATCTCGGTAAGTGTGGCTTGCATCAATATAAACGAAATCGAGCGATTCATCGGGGATTGTTTTGGCAACCTCCACACTGAAATCTTTCACGAAAGTTACATCAAATCCCTTCACTCTAGCTTGTGCGATCTGGTAGGCTTCATCTAATTCACGTTGAGTATGCCATCTCACATACACTTGATAGGCTTGGTATGGATCCACACACATTAAACTTAATCCCGGGATGTTTTTACACAATGTTTCGGCATATTGACCGCGTAGGGTTCCGATTTCAGCTCCCTTTTTATACCCTAGCTCACCAAACAATTGAGCGAGGTTTTCTCGGTTTATCCCCAAGATTTCCACAATCTTCTTGGTTCCATCGACTTTATACTTATCGACAATATAATCATTAATATTCATATGTTTTTATCCATCGTTTTTGACCGATGAATCCTCCGTTTAAGAAATAATGTTTTGCTTCAATACCATCATTAGTGAATCCCATCTTATCTAGTAACCGATCCATGCCTTCATTCTCTATCGTGTAAAGATCAATTCCACCGGCATTCCAGGTTGTGAGGGCATAGTTACAAGCGGTTTCGATCATTTTCTGACCTACTCCCTGCCTTCTCCATTTTGGAATCACATACATAAACCCAATGTAATTAAACCCATTCGAATTACCACCAGATACGGATACACATCCAAGGCGTTCGTTACCATTCATTTCAGCGATCAATACCGCGCGCCAATCAGTACACTTGAAATAATCCTCATCAAAACCAAGCAATCCCAAGTGTTTCTTCACCTCTTCGGGTTCATTCAATGCTAAATCGGCGAAATATCGGTAATCACTTGACTCTGCAAACCGAAATCTAATTGGAAGGTTCTCATTAGGCATGTTTCCTCACTTGATTAATTAATTCAGGTGTCCATGTGGGAACCGGTGAGAATCGCTCAATAAACCACGCTAGATCGTGAACCGCTTTATCCCACTTATTTTCAAACCAGAATCGATCGCAATATTCATTACCAGCTTCCATCTCCCGTTTATTAAGGAAATACATCCTGCCGTACTTCGTGCCTTTGTGTAGGTGGGCGTACCAGGTTTTCTTGTTGGTGAACACCTTGCCACCGCCTAACCATGTTTTTAACCCGATTTCTTGGGCTTCACGCACGAATGATCCATATCCCTCTTCTTGCATGCCACCCAATCGATTCAGGTAGTGATTAATGGTGCAGAAATAGCAGGATCCTTGGAAGCTCATGTTCTCATCGATCATGTATTCAGGTTTATTCAATCGCTCAATAATGCGATCCGTCCAGATACTTCCCTTCACTCCAGCATCAGCCGGTGAAGAAATGTATTCATAATCCACATCTGGTTTACCCACATCCTGTACTTCCCACTTCTCGGCATCAAGTCGTTTACGCCGGGGGATAACGATCCAGTTATCACCGCCATAATCTCCCCATCCTTGAGAGTCATTCAAAACCATTGTGTGATAGGTGGGAATACCTTCCTTTAGCTTCATATCCCACCCCTCATCAAACATACAATGCGCGTCCGATTTCAACATAAACTCACCCTTGGCGAGTTGTGCTGCCTTATTAATCGCTTGGCGCATGCCTACCGATGCACCGAAATGAAGGTAATTCACCCGGGGATCGGATATGTATTCTTGGGGATTAATCCAGTACCCATCCAAAACGGCGATGATTTCAATATCACCGCGCGCTTTGGTTAGTAAATCCTGAATCGTTTTTGTTAGGAATATTTCATTCTTTGCGGGTATAAGAACAGAGATTAAACCTGTATGCATAGTGTACTTATGTTACCGCATGAAATATCCGGTAGTCAATCAGCTTAAATAAACGGTGTCGGAGATGGGCTTGGACTGTTAGATGCTGACATACTCACTGAAGCCGATGGACTCACCGATGCTGAAGGGGATTTTGAAGCAGAGGGTGATTTTGATGGACTTACAGAGGATGAAGCACTTACCGAAGCCGATGGACTGACACTGGCTGAAGGACTGACTGATGCACTCGGGCTCACTGAAACACTTACCGAAGCCGATGGACTGACCGATGCACTTGGCGATTTCGAAGAGCTCATTGAAGAGCTTGGCGATTTCGAAGCCGATGGACTGACCGATGCACTCGGGGATACCGAAGCTGACGGCGATACACTGGCTGAAGGGCTTGGCGAGTTTGATGGTGTCATGGAAGCACTTGCTGAAGGGGATTTTGAGAGGGAAGAGCTTGCAGAGGGCGAGGTACTTCGAGAAGGTGAAGGTGAACCAGATGAGGAAGGCGATACTGAAGCGGAAGGGCTCACTGAAGCTGATGGACTGGTGAATCCAGTAGGATCACCAACAATTGTCCATATAGCAGCAGTTGAATTACCGGTATTCACATAAAGATTTCGACCACCTTTATCTAAATCTCGGAAAAAAGCACCTTGCTTGAATCCTGAATAACCGGTGGGAAGAGTATTCCCTTCGGCTTCCAAGATATTACCGTCTGAATGCACCCGGATAATAGCGTTTACTTGATAGGGAGCACGCGCTACCAAAAACGCTGCTTCCTGGGTTGTTCGAATAGCTGAATCTTTTGCGAGGATACGAGCTATTTCATTCTGATCGCGTTCTGGTAGATCAGTGATTACTTCAAATGTAGCCATTATAGTTGCCTTTATACTTTATCCGGAGCCCTAGGCTGTTTTTTATGCAGCTTCAGGCTCCGGATTAATCACTAATTATTATGAGTTCGTAAACTTCCAGAAACCTTCAGCAGCGAAGTGTCGGCGAGAATCAGCGACTTTCGCACCGTAGACAAAGAGATCTTTGAATGCGGATCCGAAGTTTCCAGTTAGATCCTCTTCGATCGTTGCTTCTAAGAGCTTCTCGGCGAAGGTGATCCAGTTCTTATGACCGGCGATCACATGATAACCATCAGTGTTGTTACCGGATAAGCGGTTGGACTTAAATACCTTAAATCCCTTCAACATGGTAATCATTCCCTTTTTCACCAGTTCTTCATACACTTCAGGCACATGCAGGGAGATACCGGAAGCGTTGTTAGTGGCAACATCTTCAAACTCTGGAGGAACGATCAACCAGCGATCGGCATCAGGTACGGCGGAGAAACCATTGGCTTCTGCCTTGTCGAGTTTGAGTTTTAATGCACCAACATATTTACTGACATTGGAAGGTGTAATATCGAGGACGGTAGCAGCTTCAATGGTGTAAGTTGCACCGGCATTGATCGCTCCACCAGTGTAAGCAGAGGTGGTGTCATCGAAATCATCTTCAATAACAATGTGAGTAGTATCGGTGAAGGTTTTAACGCGATACCAAGTCGAATGACCAAGAGCTTTGAAGCCCTTGCCGACCATCGTGGCTGCGAAGGTTGTGCCATCACCGGTTACAACACCAGTAGTTGCAGCGATCGTAACACTACCAGTCGTGTAATCAGTACCTACACGATTACCAGCTCCGACATCACCATAGAATCCAAGAACATGAAGATCCATGTTTCGATTCCGCTCATCAGCTTTTTGAGAAACGACAGTGGAATGAGGATCTTTGATGTAGGACTGCCAGTTTTCAATGGTGAGTTCTTTCCAGTAGAAAGACTTCCAGGTATCTATCGTCAAGACACAGTTGTTTTCATACAACGAATCGGCGGTTAAGTTCGCGCCGGTGTATGTTTTCTCTGTAATTCTGGCAATATTCAAGATGTTGAGTTTGGAACCGACTTTGTCGATTTCACCCTCATAATCTCGGTTGACGATGTAGTCGAGCACCGACAGATCGTACATTTCAAGTAACAAACGATTGGAAAAACCTTGTGCTAAGGTTGTAGCTCTTGCGGAAGGCATATAAAGCTCCCAAATAATTTTTATATTATCTGATTACTTTAGCCGTCCTTTTACAAGGGTTTGGATGAATCTAATTAAAAGAGTACAAATAAATTGAACAGTTGTCAATAGGGTAGGCTATTCGGTCGCGATCTTACCGGCGATTAATAACCGTTTGTATTCTTTGTAATCGGTCTTTTGAATTACTGCTGCTTGAGCAAGGGTGAGCTTATCATCCTTTGGTTTGGGTGGTTCGGGGGCTCTATTACCACCAGTTTCGAACATCTGACCATTTTTAGGAGCCGGTGGGTGTGCAGCCATTTCGCCATTGAATGCCAATACCAGAGTATCGAAATCCAAATTGCGCCGTTTCTCATCAGCAGCAAACGCCTTAAACTCATCAGCCTTACCCTCTAATTCAGGATGATCGACCAATACCTTCGGATCAGTAACGAATGTTTCCACCTTACTATCCCACTCTTGGATCACCTTAAACTTTGAGGTTGCCGATTCGATCACTTCAAACTTTCGCTTATTCAATAAAGCATCCTTGGCGATCTGTTTTTGAGCCTTACCCATATCCTTCCATTCTTCGGGGTACATGGCTTCCATCTCTTCATCGGTTGGTTCAGGTAATGAAGCTGCTTTTTCGTAGGCTCCGTTTATTTCCCGGTTAGCCGTCATTAACTTTTGAGCTTCTTTTGATGATTCCTTAAACTTCTTTTCATAATCAATATCTGGTGATGGAGGTGCAGGGGGAGCCGGTGGAGCATTAGGATCAGCCGGTGGCGCGGGTGGTTCAGGGGCAGGGGGAGTAGGAGGTTCGGGTGTGGGAGGTGTTGGTGGTTCCGGAGTAGGTGGAGCCGGTGGCGCGGGTGGTTCAGGGGCAGGGGGAGTAGGAGGTTCGCCGTCCTTTGGTAATTTCGCCAGATCATCCAAGGATTTATTCATCCCGGCTTCTAATTCTGCTTTGGTTGGTTTGTGATGGCTCATAGTTTATTGCATCCTATCGTCAATGACTATTGATTTTTTCGTGCTTCGGTAATTGCATCAATCACTTGTTGTTTACTCTTCATTTCCTCTGGTTTATCGACACCTAGATCTCGAGCCATATCATTCAATTGGTTTCGAGAATAATCAATCATTTCTTTGTTGGCATCGGGGTTATTTCCCTTTGGTTCTTGAGGTTCACCTTCCAATACATCCGCGTACTCTTGGCGTTGACCATTGGTAAGGTAGGATGCTCGAGCACGAAGGAATGCTTTATCGTGATCGGTCAATTGCTCATGTGATTTTTGGAATATAGCTCGGAATATTTTGGTGATTTCTTTTTCGTTTTTGAGTATTCGTTTATTGATCTCTAATTGCTCTTTATCTTGACGCTCTGCATCAATCTCTTCGTTTAATAAGCTCTGATCGGATAAAAATGGCATATTATTCACCTTTTTGTATTAATGACTGTATATGTACAGTCTACATATAATTAATATTGCAAGTCAAGGTTAGTAACTATTTTCTCGAAGCAACCATACCGGCGATCGCTGCATTCAACGCTTCTTTAGCTTTTTTAGGACTGACTAGGAATGTTTCAATCAATACCATGTTCTTGATTCGTGCCTGTAGTTGGACGCGGTTTTGATCTTGATACCACTTGCGAATCAAGCCATAAAACGGAATGAATAGCGATAATACGCCGATCCAATCCTGGGGGGTTTCATTGGTTTTTGCTAATTCATCTTCCAAGCTCCCACGAATCCGGCGAACAAAATCAATGATTGAATCCGGGGTAAGTTGATTACTATCCAATACCTGAAGCCATTTAGTGAGGGTGTCGCGTTCAGCCGAAGTAAGATCTTCGTATTTTAGATTAACCCTGCCTAGAACATCTTCCATTAATGACATATCTGTATACTACCTCATTTTATGCGGTTGCGCCATTAGCGGGTAATGGTTGCGGTTGTGGTTGAGCTTGTGGATTGCCCGGTGTGGGTGTTGCTCCCGGCATTCCGCCATTCATCATCATCGCTGCTTGGGCTGCTTCGATCATCTGTTGGCGTTGCTCTTCTTCCATCTGCATAATCTCATTGATTTCATCTGGGGTGTAATTAGCCCATTCGAGAAGTTTGCGCTGATAGATTTCCTGCACCTTGGGATTGTTTGGCATGGCTTGTTTAACCGCCGATTGCTTCTGCAAGGTATTCACATCACTCATATCTTTTTCGTCTTGGCTCCATACCTTCGTTCGATAGCCTAGTTTGGTGATCCAATCTTTCGGAGATACCTCGCGAGCATAGACTTCATTTGTATTTCTACCTTTTTTGAATAGTTTAACGGCTTCGATCTTATCGGGGGCTGCTTCGATCAGCTTCAAGAACATTTCCCCTCGCCGTTTCCATACTGGAGTATAAAACTTACTCATTCCCTTTACGCGCTCTTTAGCTTCGGTGAGGGTAGCTTGAAACTCGCCCAAGGTGATCTTTCGCTCACTTGGTACGCCCTGTTGACCTGATGTTGCGCCGGTCGCCTTCTCCATAACACCAATGAGGAAAACCATCTCATCAAGTGATTCAGATAGATCAGGCACATCGACTTTCTTAATTACTGCATCGATTGATCCATTGTCCGGAACCGGAATCCCATACCATCCCCAAGGGATAGGTTGCATGGTTTGAGGGGTAAACCCTTCAATCCGGGAATTGTAGTAATGCATGCCGAAGTTTCGAAGTGTCCGGTTCTCAACCAATTGACTAAACCAGGCATTGAGGATCTTGTTTGGTACGAGAATAATATCGCCGACTGAATCAGACCAGAAATCTTGACGTTCGAGATCATCAGCCCATGAATTATATGGGTAATGGTTGCGCCAGAAATGATCGACTGTAACGCCAATCACCTCTTCCAATGGTTTCTTCATCAAGAGCTTCATGTTTTGAGCTAACACATACAAGAATATCTGGGTAGGAACCTCAACCGGTGCATCGCCTTCTTTAGCTCCCTTTTGGTACTCATTATCCCGGTACACAAAATGAAGCGCGATTTCCACATAGGTTTCGCCTAATACGGGATCCTCAACATCTGGCACACCCATATCTCGCATCTTCTGGGCTTTTTCGACCATCTGCTTCTCATTCTCGGTGGCTTTAATGATGCCATCTTGAGATTGAAAATATGCTTCAAGCTCGGCGATCGCTACTTGATCATAATCCGTATTCTTCTTGAGTGAGGATAGGGGAACATAAATATTATCGTGAATTAAATACCGGGATGAGTGAAGATCGAAGGGGTTAGTGTAGCGGGATACTTTAATATCTTCCGGATCCTGCACCGTCATTATTACCCTACCATCTTTGATCTGCCATTGATCGAAGGTACGACCACACAAGAGCTCTTGCCGTTTATCGACTATATCCTGCTCTTCCATGTTGTTTTTCTCAACCGTATATTTCCAATACTCATTCAAGAATAATTCAGCTTGTTTATCATTGTCGAGGTTTTCAAAATAGATCACCGGCATATCGTCCATATCCTTGAGAAGTGATCTGATCTGCCCCTTCATTACCGGGATATTAACCGACTGGCGTTGCTCTAGGCGATTGACGATAACAGTATTGCGGTAGAGCTCATAAATCTCTGTCCAATTCAATGATCTGCGATACTTATAGTTGTACCCTTCATCACGATTATTGCGAAGCATTTGCACTTCAGGGGAAAATAGTGGCTCTGTTGGCGTTGTTTCTACCATATGCTTAAATAATAGATAACGAATGTATGTAAAGGCAAGCGAGATTATCCAATACCGGGTATGAGCGGATTAACACCACCGAAGCTAGTTTGAGGTGGTGGGGTGTATACATCCCTGAAACCTGTACCAAAAATCCTGAATGCATCGGCTCCATGACTAGCCCAATCATGCTTGGGGGTGGTTTTGAATACCTTGTTTTTATCATCCCAATCTTTTTTGTAGTTCTTCAAGCAATTAATCCCGCGATGAGCTTTATCAACATCGAAACAACATCGCTTCATCACAATACGGCATGCATCGATTCCATCCTGTACGCCTAGCTTTGGTGCTGCTTCAAACTTGATACCTAATAACTTTGCTGCTTCCATCCGGCTCTTACCATTGGCTAATTCCCTGACCGCAATATCAAACGGTGCAAAATGCCTTCCATACATGTATCCCCTATCCTGAAGTACCTTGGCATAGTGGGGAAATCCCTCTCCGGAGTTTTCGTAATAGTCAATAAAATAGAAACTCAAGCCGACTTGTTGCATAAACCAGATAGTCATGGAATCATCCATACCAAGATCCCAGAATGTATGCACCGGATACCCATCAATAGCCGGGAAGTGTCCAATCCTTTTTTCTCTTTCGGCGCGCTGCATTCCCTCGCCATAGTACGATCCAATCACCGGAGCTTTGAAACTGCACATGTACTCTTGCTCGAAATAGGCAACCGCTTCAGCTTCAGATCGCCCATTCGCCGAAAATCGCTTGATTATATCGTTTTTAATATTATCGAGCTGTTGTACTGACCATATGCCGGTATCTTCAGCCGTTAGGATCTCCACATGCCACAATGGGTTATTCTTGGCATACTCAAGCATTCCCCGGGCATGGTTATCCCCTTTTGGTGTCATGTTGAATACTGCAATACCGTCATTCTCCCGTAAAATAGGCTCGACAACATCCCAAGCATAGGGATCCTGCTCGCTCCATTCCGAAAATACGAATAGTTTAGGATTACCACCACGAAGCGAATCAGGGTTATCACTACCGGCTACTTGAAACAATGAAGGAGTAATCGGATCAACTTTATTAATAACAGGTATGCTCATGCGGGTTTCATTAGGAGCACCGGCGCGGATGAATGGTGGGATATGCTCTCTGTACCGAAAACCATCACTACCAATACCTTCCCACAAATTATTCCTACCCATTCCAAGGGTAGGATAAACCACCTTAACCAAACAAGGATCCTTGATTAATCTTCTAGGAACCACATCAGCGATGTTTGTTTTATCTTTTCCAGAACGTTAACGGCGATGCCAAATCTGCAAAAAGTATCTGATCTTACTCTTACCAATGATCGCCGATTCGATCTCTTTCAAGAATGGAACCTGATAATCTCTGGCTGTAAAGTTATACGGTATTTGCAAAGTTGACATCGCCACCAAACATCACCTCCTTAATTCTCTCCCGGTAGTTGGGATTTTGAAGGCGTATTGAACGCTTTCGCTCTATTTCTTTAATTAAATTACAATTAGCACACAATACCTGTAAACCAGATGGATAATTTCGCTTCCGGATTTCTTCATAGATACGCGATCCATTCATAATACCTCGACACGAAATATTCATTTTCTTTCGCTCAATTGCTCCATCATCATTTACATGATCCAAACAAAGAGCATCAATATTATCAAACCCACATCGACAACATTTCGGTTTACCATCAGAATAATGACTCAATACCTGATATTTTAATTTATCCCGATAAATATACTTGCTCGCGTTATATTGATCCTTGTGTGAAGCAATCCATTCATTATTCCACTTACGGCGTAATTCCCTATTTTTCTCCCTATAGGCGCGGTGATATTTCAATCCATTTTTCTCATACCATTTTTGATCGGCAGGACTATTCATTTTGTTTTTACATCCTGATAACTTACCATTTCAATCTTAGTTACCCCGGTAACGCTAGAATCTACTTCTTGCTTATCTTTCCATTGTCCATAATTGTTTTTCAGATTAAAAATAGCACCGGCAGGATTTTTTCCAACAAAAAGTGATTCCTCGGCGTAGTTCTGGCAAGCGTCCTTAGCTCTCTTTATGGTGTCAGAAAATTGATTCTTAGCTTGGTAGTCAAGTAGAGTTTCCCTTGTTGTACCAATCGATAACGCCAATCCGGTAATTGTGTAGGGTTTTATCTGAATCATCACCGGACGCTTGGTTTTCTTCCCATTTTCCTTGAAATACATCAAATTACCAAACATATCTATCTTTTGAGCCCAACATGATTCGAAATAGGCATCAATTAATAATTGCAATTCTTTAACCGTTTTATATTTTGGAGGTCTACCTACCTTTGGAATATAATCGCCGAAAATTACTGGAGTTTCAATTTCCTCTACCTTTTTTTCTACCCCTTTTTTAACGGATGTACTTTTCTCTACTTTTTTTTTATTCTGTACTTTCTTCGGGGAATATTCTGGTTTTTTCGTCTTTTTGGGTGGTTTACTCGATAAGCGTGGCTTTACGATCGCCTTAATCGGGGTTTTCTTAGTCGTCTTGACTGGTATATCAACATTTTTCATAACATTTAGCCGTCCTATCGCTAGGGTTTGGATAGTATGAGTATATCAATTTTGTTAAGTACGCGGTACGCCCCGCAATTGCACATAGGTTGTTTTGTTACTGCCAGTATATCCGCGCCGGATAAATCCCTTATTCAATAGGATGTTTAATGCACCGGCTGTCGTGATCTGTGGGGTCTTGTGATCTTCCTTCATCGCCCTGATTACTTCACCCCTAGGAACCGGGGTATTGTTCTTTCGTACCCATTCATCAATAAACACCATTATTCGCGTTTGTAGATCGTTTATTTCATATGGAACAAAATACTCTGTCATAGGCGTAGTATCGAGCAGATTATCGATACTAGCTTAGTTAGCTTTCGAATCTGCTTTACCTTCTCCCGGTTCGGGAAGTTTGCTGTCGGTAACAACTAATTCGTAAGTCGATGGGTCGAAGTCAACACTTCGAACATATCCCTTTGGTGCATCGGAATCTTTAATAGCCAATCGCATCCGGATACCCATCAACAACATATTAATACTGTTGTTCAAACCTTCACGCTGTAAAGCCAAAATACCAATCACTGACTGAATGTTTTGGATCTTCTCTCGCTCTTCTTTGAGAATAGAATAACGTTTAACATTTCCCCTGTCTGACATATGTTGTGCTCCTTATTTTACGGATAATTTTTGTAAACAATTCCGCAACATAATCACATTATACACATCTCCTTTTGACTGTGTACAGATGCTAACCGGAGCCGGTTCGATCTTACTGATTCTCCCCTGGCAATAGCCTAGGAAAAACATCAGGGCGTACATGGGAAGTACGATTAATAATATCCCCATCACGATTTCATTGTATTTCATTTATTTCAATCTCCACTCGGTTCTCCCCCGCATTGAGAACACCATGCTTGATAACTGTCGGGTTCCAATTAGTATTATCATCAACAATGATTCCGGCGCGCATCACCGCGTCCACATATACCTTATCGTCAATATTACTAGGATCCACGTTCTTAGCACCCTTGAAAAACGCTGTGATGGTGATAACCACCGGCTTCTCGAATAGCTTAACTCTGCCCGCGTAACACCTAACCAGATCGGCTACATCATGTTTCTCTTCTTGATACCTTCGCCAATGCGCCGTAGCGGTTTTATTTCGACTGTGGACTAGGTAATCTGGGATGGTTATCTTCATAATCCATTTTCTCTCATGTGCTTATCTTCGATCATTTCCACTTCTTTTTTCTGATGATACATAATATGCCCCAATGTTTGCATCGAAATATTCCACTTCTTCATCGTGTACAAGGATCCATGCGATAGATTGTCCTCAATAATATCTAATCGTTCTTCTGCATTTATCTGCGCATATGGTCGAGTTATTGTTACCTTACCGCGTTGTGTAATGTACGTTTTCATATACTGCCTATCAGCTCCACACTCATCGCCACATACCCTTCTTGCATTCCTAACCCGCGATGGATGTACCTCACCTCGAATGAAAACTCGCCGAAATCGAGAATATCACCCACCTTGTAATCACGATCATCAAACCTGATCTCGAATGTTTTCAATCCGATCATCAGAGCATTGAGATATTCCGGCTCTATCTTCAACTTGTGTATCGTCCGTTCCATTACTTCCATATTTTATGCTCCAAACTAATAAATAAATCATAGCCAAGGTCAATGATCCGAAAGTTACTATATCAACGATCATTACTGCTTGGTGAGGATTAATCATATTTCTAGTATAGATCCTCACTGAATAATTGTTTATTATTCATTTCGGTTTGATCGAAATCTATCTGACCGGCTTTGAAAGCAACGCGCACCGCTTCATTCCTATTGAAAAAGTTCATGTTGGTATCCACAAAACCTTGGATCGATCCCACATCATTTTTTAGATCAAACCGGTACATTAACCATAAACAATCACTATGACGCTTCCCAAGGTATAATTTTCCGGTTGCGTCTTTGACTGCTGCACAAACTAATTTCGCCGGTTTACTGTGTTGATCTACCCATTTTTTAGCATCTTCTAGGTTATTGCATTCATCCGAATCAAAATAGACTACTCGATTACCGCGCTCATCATAAACATTGTAGCAATCGGCGTATTTTTGCGATTCTTCGATTGTGTAAACCATATTATTTCGTTTCCTCTCTCAATCTCACCGGCATTATTACCATATCAATACTTCCCACCTTGGCTTTAATGGGATTAACTGCTTCCTTTGGAATATCCATCTCGATAATGCTCTGACCGCTTGACTTCATCATAGCGATTACGCTCTCAAGCACACTTCGAGATAATCCGATGCGTTGCACCCGTTCTTTAGGCTCCATAATGCTTTTATACTTGGGAAAACCTTCAGCATCTAACTTATCGAATACGCGCTGAAATGGCTCATTGTAGCGTTGAGCAACTACCTGTTTATTTTTTTCCTCGATTGAAGTGGTTCTAGGCATAAATGCCTTCGCCGGAATTAATCCGGTCAACTTTACATCAGTTTGAACCATCGCTAATACATAACCATCGCAAGCGATCGCTTTGGTAGCTCCATCCTCTTCAACAAATAAAACACCGCCTAATGCCGGTCTGCATTCATCGGTGGATGCAATTCGAGCCACGCCGATCAAATTGCTATCAATGAAGGGGAGATGTATATTCCATCTTCGTCTAGTCATCATAAACTCCGTTCTTTACATTAATTATTATTGCTTCCAACCGCTTCACAAGTTCCACCTTGGGAGTAGCGAATAATTTATTATTAAAATCACTAAACTCTTCAGCCATAGCCAGATCAAACAATTCTTTCAGATCTGCACATAGTTTGAGGTTTGAGCCGGTCATATTACCCAATCCTTTCGGAGAATGTTTTTTTCAAGGTGTTGAATCTCTCCTTGGCATTCTCTAGTTTCTCGAACCGATGCCATAGGTGATCGTTACAGGTGATTTCGCACGATCTTCCGCCTGTTGGCGTTGTGATCTCCACCAATTTCCATTTACTCAATCCGCCGACCTTATCGTAAAATTGAAACTTATCGACTAATACCACATCGTTATTCATCTGATGGTTCCTCCGGGTAGATTTCCTTGCATATGCCGGTTTCGGCATCAAAGATCAATTGAGGCATTACCTTTTCTTCCTCAACCTTACTTTTTCGTGCAAGTTCAATCGGGAAATAATATTGTGATTCCTGACCTTCACGCTTTAGTACCATTTTCTCGAATACCTTTTCTGGTCGAAATGTCCATTTCTCGCGCTTCAGATCATCAATAAAAACGATCTTCTTTATTTTCTCGGCTTTGATCCGATCCATAATATCCTCGCGTAATGAGAGCTGCCTACTGTGCCATAAAACGGCTTTGGAGAAGGTAACGCGCTTCACATACCGATCGCCGATAAACTTGCCGTAGTTCATAATTCCATCCCCTTTGCAATCTCCAATGCTTTTTCGCATTCTTCTTTCCAGTAATCAAACCACTCTATCCTTCTCATGGTTCGTCTTTGAAAGTGAACCATCGCTTTTTCCTTGGTGTCATATGCGAAGGTATTGTAAGCATTTTTCAATACCCTTTTTAGTTTCCCAGAAAATCGAGCATAGGCGGGTAGATGTATAAAATAGGTATATTCGGTTTCTTTAACCACCTGATATTTAATCAAATAAACATTGGTACTATCACCATCTGAATTGCTGTACTGAATCTCATAGCGATAAATTGTTTTCATACTATTTTTCTCCCCTCCCACAATACAAACACATATGATCTGATGGATCGAAACTACATGTACCAGAAGGGCTTGCGCTGCATTCCGGTGATAATGATTGACTTATTCCAAACCCTCCATCTGGTTGTTCACCGATTATGGTGGTTACTATTCCCTTATCAGTAATATCAACCGATTTTATTGATCTAACGACTGAATCTTGTAGTTTTTCTGATACCTCATCGGTTACTAGTTTTACCTCATCAAACAAACTCGCTTGATCCGGATTGATCTTCCGGCACTTCCTACATAAACCATTCTTGATCCTAGCTCGCTTGAAACTTTGAAACCGGCGACCGCAACGCTCGCAACCCTGGGAGAAGTACAATCGGCGTTCTTTATACGACCGTTTCATAATTATTTCCTCCACGCGGGCTTTTTGCCTTTATCTCTAATATCAGCGATCGCCAATGCGAGATCGAGCATTTCGCTGTCTGTGAGCTTTAATTCGGCTTCGATCTTGTTATTGAAAAGAATGTTTATCTTCCCTTCGGTTACTGTGATCGTGTGTCCTTCTTGAGTAGTTATCATATTTTCCCTTTACTTAATAAATTAATTATCTGTAGGGAGGGTCGCCTGTCCGCGTTGCCCTCCCATGAATACCGCTTAATTATTAAAACGGCATATCCTCGTTATCATCACCCACCTTGACGCTATCTGCCTTTGCGTCAAACTTTTGAGCGATTTTCACCAATTCAGTTAAGAAAACCGAATCTTCTTCAATTGCTCCCACCCGGAATACTGGAATGTACCAGGATCCTTGATCGTTTTTCAATTCCTTTGCTTCTACATGCACATTGAAAACGAACATCGGATAATTCTGGGTAGCTGCAACGGTGAATAAACTATTAAGCGCGTAGCTTGCGCTTGACCGTAGGATCATCCCAAACATCTTCATTGAGTCTTTCATCGCGCCTACCATGATGTACCGAGGCTTTAATCCATCTTCCGGCTTTCGGCGATCCGTATACATTTCCTTTTTGGCAAAAACAACGAAACAATCGAATGAATCCATGATCTTTCGGTTGCCCGTATCAAAGAATTGACCGACTTTTGGTTGTTTACCTTCAATATCCGTCATTTCATTAAGATCGGATAATTTCTGTACCAAGAGTACAGAAGGTGGTCGAATATCAGCCGGATCAACGTGGCTCATTCCGACTTTCGCCATACTGTGAAGCGATTTGAGCTCCACTGTTGCTAATGCTTTTTCGGCTACTTCAGCCGTTTTTTCTGCTTCAGCGTCCGCCTTTATCTTCTCGGCAGTAGCTTTTGCTTGATCGTAACCATTTGGTTCTGCCATAGGTTTCCTTTCAAAATTAATAATTAATTGGTATGTCTATTTCAATCGTAATTCCGCCGGTAAAGGCGTTTTGCAATCCTCATACATGCCATAAACCGCGCACATGTGGCGATTGTATTCCATTAATTCCGGTTCCCGGATCTTATAGAGGATAGCGAAGCCTGAAATGAAACCAATGACTAATATCGCCGTCTTAATGTCTTTCATGTTATCTATCAATCGGCGGATTATTTCGGCAACGGATGATTTCGATTTGAATGATGCCCGGCGAAGTTTTTCGTGTTGTTTGGCGGATAATAAAATGTGAATTGGTTTAATCAATTTATCTTGCATAGTATGTATAGTTATACAGGTTATACAGATGTTGTCAAGCTACCAAATACCAGAGGAAGTGTGTATCAATTTTCCGGAGCCGGAAATATGATCAGTTAAGAAAAGATTGCACCACAAAATCAGGCTATTATTACCCCGCCCCGTTTCTTTTAACTCCACTTGACTGTGTACTTCCCCTGCTTCCGTAAGGCTTTCCTTAGTTGGAGCAAAGATGTACCGTCCTCGCGCTTTTAGTAGATTGATTCGGTGGTTGCAGCATCAGATGACTTGGGATTGCTCCCTCACATACAGGCTTGCGCGCTTCATAGATGTAATAGGACGGGAAATCGAGAGTTTCGCCCTACATCTATACGGACTCGATCGGTGTGCCTTTGAGGTCGGCTGATCTGTATCCTTACTTTATCCCGTTAAGAGCTTAATGGCTCTGTCCTGATGGCTACTGCCTTATCACCATCAGGACACAATCTTCAAGCCAATAAAAAACCGCTCATGCATTCTTGGATGTAAATACCAACGCACGAACGGTTATTTATTTTCTCGAACCAGCTAATCGCTAATATGGGCTGTGTAGTCATAAAAAAACTGCTTTATTCCGGTAAGGTTGATTGGACAAGCAATCACACTTTGGTAAGTTTCCCTACCAGAATAAAACAGTTTTTGTGATTGTTGCTTCTCAATTTATACTCCCCTTACCGTAGGAGTGCCGAATCACCTTTGGATCCGGACGTATTTATTTATACCACATACTCATCAGTAGGTGTCAATACCCGCGTTTATGCAATTCACATAATTCATCTTCAGTCATTCTTGCAACGACTAACCGGAATGAGTAGGTATCATCTGAAATGAGGTGTAGGATCGCGTGGGAAACAATATCGACTAATAACATGTTTTCAATTTCGGTTTTCCCGCCGTCATGGTGCTTATCAATATGATGGGCTTCGATTCTTCCTGGGTAGGGTTCGCCGTATTCGTCTACAATTTCAGAGTGATAACCTCCTATTTCGTCCGCTCTAATCTGTCTTTGCTCACTATTAAAAAATCTCATACGGACAGGATTATGAGTTGCCCTTCACATTAATTATTAATTAAGCTGTTTGACGACCTCCGGATCTGCCGATAATTGTTGGCTATTGTTTAGCCATCCCCAAGCGATATTTTCCATTACCGCTTGGCGTTCTTCATTGTTTAATCTACCCATACATTCACCATCATCGCTTGATTCGCACAAGTGATCGCAATCATTACAAGGGATTATGCGGGGTTTTGGTTCTGCCATGTTATTTCGTTATTTTGTAAACGCCACTACTTGCTAATCCGATCGCGAGCCCGATTTCCATACTAGGTAATCCGAACCAGTGGATAGCACCAAACAATAGACCGGCTGCAATCGCCAATCCAAACTTAATGACTGAATACCATTCCTTGCGTTGAACCAGATCGATTCCATTCACCAATCCGATGATCGATGAAACGGCTAGAGCATATTGAGTAAAATCCATATTAGGATCCTTTCGTAAAAGTAATTTTTTGATTCCAGAGCATCATAAAGAAATCCTTAACAGTGATGGTGAATGTCTGGGTTACGATCTGTTGCTTCAGGGCATCACATTGGATCTGTAGGGTTTGATGTGCCTTGTTTAACTCTCCCTTGGCTTTACCCTCATTATCGTACTTAATCCAGTTCGCTTTTGCTTCATCTGTCGCAGTTTTTAGCTTCGTTTCGAGGTCTGACACTCTCTCCTTGAGCTTGCCAACTTGCTCTTCCCGGTTCTCGACCTGTGCCTTATATTCACCGGCGATTGTTTGGGCTTGGGTTACTGACGACTTATACCCACCTATCACTTTGGTTGCATTATCGATGTCGGTAGCAGGGATCACCGCCAATAATGCATCGCGTTCCTTCCAAAACTTCTCGCGATCGATTCTACAATCAGTTAATGCATCACCCATATTTTCCTCCGTTTGGTTGAAAAAGATCTCCGGATCCTCCCACCAATCGTTTAATTGTTGTTTGGTTTTAGCAATTGTATCGATCCCGTTTGGTAATGTACCGGGATCTACTTTGAATACCGCTAGGTGGATGTGAGCGACCGGTGTGCCGGTCTTGCCTACCCGCGCCACCATTTGACCGGCTTTGACGGCTTGTACCGCGTTTAGGAAGTCTTTATCACTACAGTGAGCCACATGGATCCATCGTTTACCACTCGAAACCTCTACCTCTTCGACAAGATGCCTTCCGAAGTTCTTGGTGGGGTGTGATCCATAATGGAAATACACGATCTTCCCGTCCTTAACCGCCAAAATCGGCTGATTCAGATCAGTATCACCGCCGGTCTTTAGGTTGAGATCCCATCCTTCATGAAACCCATAATCGGTAGGATTGCCGAAATCCTGGGCGATATACCATTTATCCCAATCATTCACTGGCTTATTCATATTCCCTATTCTCTGTTGTCGTCATGCTTCGAAGCATGCTTGAAGAACAGATAAAGTAATACATAGGCGACTAAATTAATTACTTTGTCCAAAAACAGGATAGTTATTCCCTCGGGTGTTGCCCGGCTAATGTTCAAATAGCTGAATACAATAAAGTATACATTTGAAAAGATTATGCTTGATAAAAGAACCAATAATGCTACCCGGATTTTCCGTAATCCATTGATTCTATTCCGGCGATGCCAATAGGAACAGAATATCGGAATAAATACCAATATCAGGGGGATTAATTGAAGCAGCCGGAATGATATGTTGATGGTAGATGAAAGGCTCATTTTCCCTTTGTTATTTCTTTAATATTTTTAATAACTATCTCAATAGTACCTGATTCAATCTGGATTTTGAACCGCTTATTGAGCTTTTTCATTTCGGCTAGGCTAAGATCCCGCTCAATTTTCACCTTTTCTTTCAAGGCTTTTATTTCCTCATGTCCGTTTAATCCTAATAATCGGCGTAATAAATTGCTCATTTTTTAATCCTTATCAAAGACAGGATATTTTCCATGTAGGTTTTAACCTCTTTGATGAATGCAGCATTAGTAACCGAAACCTCTTTCAGATCGGCAAGGCGAGCGTTCCGTTCCTGTTTATTTTCCCGGTAGAGAAATCCAATGGTGAGAAGGGAGATAACTAACAAAATACCCAATAATCCGTATTGACCTAATTGTGTGATCGAAGTTTCCATATAATCATCGTAGCAGGGCGAATTATATCAACACAAGCTACTCACTCATATACATCTCCCCTCGACTGCCATAAAATCCCAAACCTCTACCATCACGAAACAACAATACGAAAGTGGAGTGAAGAATCGAATAGGCAATAATCGCGATTAAAATCGTGGCGAATACATTCCCTGTAATTTCCTCTACTCGCTTCACTTATCATTTCCTTTTCTTTATGTCCTCCAATGCTCTTCGGGCAAGGTCGGTTTGTAATGCTTGAATCTCATCAATCTTGGCGGATTTCTCTTCCGGCTTCATGTGCTCGCTCTGGCGAATAGCATCAACCGCTTTATTCAGTTCAGAGAAGGTATCGACCACCTGTGTTAATACAATCGAATCGATTGTATTTGGATGTGATTTCAGGTATGCCACCGCTTCCTCACCCTTGCCGGTCTTGGTGAGTTGTTTAACATAATTCATCTGGGCGTTGGTTTCGGCGTACATGTTGTATACGCGGTTGACTGATTCTGATCCGGTTCCGATTGGTGGTCGAATCATAAACGCCTTGATTACCGGCATTTCCTCGATTTTGGTAGCAGGAGCCGGAGGCTCATGGGCGACCCCTGTACCGATCAAAATCTTGTCTAGGGCTGTTGTTGCGTACTTGCCTAATCCCCCACCGTACCCGCTTATCATGTTGTCGATCTTCGCCGGGCTGTAGTTCAACGCTTCACCGAGGATCTTCGATACTTCGGTGGTATAGGTTCCGGATTGCTGTGCCGGTGGTAGGTTCTCTTTACCGCGAGATACAATCGGTCGATCCATAAAGAAGCTGTAATTGGTGATGTTTTCAATAACGGGGATTATCGCGGTCGGCATGATTCCCGGTGTAAATCCGGAAGCGATTGCATTACCCAATTCATTAAACAATTCAGGATCCTTGGTATCCATGACTTCCAAAACGCGTTCTGGGATGGATCCGAATAAAATACCCAATTCGAATGGTTTGGGAATGCGAAATACATGCTTATCAGTCATGACGATCCAAAATAGGTTTTTCTGCCATTGTGGGATCTCTTTCCATCGGGGATCCTTGCGATTGGCAAAATAAAGCAGGATAGAGGGTAATGTAATGCCTAGTAGAACCTTCCAGAGCGTCTGAAACGGTCTTTTCTTGAAGTTCCTTACCATCGTATCGGTTCCTTGAAGGTTTGTGTTCATAAAAGCAGCGATAGCATTCAATCCGCGTGTTACTGTGCCGATTCGACTGAAATCCAATGTAATGTTTCGTGATGCGTATGCTGCTTCGATCGGATTGGCGTGTTTAGCGATCGCATTTCTCATTTCACCTAACCGCGTACCCATTTCGCCTATTTCCGATAATAGCTGTAGTGGGAGAAGTGGGTTTTTGGCAAAATCGACCACATAATCCTTAATGCTCTTATCACCCATCACTTCCTTCAATCCCTTTTGGAGTTTGACGCGATCCAATGAAACAAACATCGCATGCTCACCGCCACCGGCTTTCCATAGGTTATAGGTATCACCCTTTTTGAAGAGCTCGAAAATACCGCGCACTAAATCAACACCGGGAAGGAAACCATACTTGGAATAGGCGAAAGCTGTGAATTGATCCCGTAGTGGGTTACGAACCGCAAAATCAGGGGATAGGGTAGCACCGGCGCGCAAGATCTTTGCCGGTATCGAGATTATCTTCATGATCGTACCTACATCCTCAACATTCAAACCCTGAATAGCTTTGAAGAGATCGGGATCGACTTCGAACACCTTTTGTTTATCACCCATGTTTACATTGAGCATGTTCGCGCCGGTCGCTGCTGTTGGTCTGAATAGGGTAACAATCACATCCATCAGCTCTTCGGGAATATCTTCCGGATCGATGTCGGTTTCTTTAACTGCCTTCTCGATAACTTCCTTTGCGCTGACACTGGTTGCTTTCATTGGTTTCGCTACTTCTTCGAATAGTCGTCCGAGCTCATAGTTCTTTTGAGCGATATTCGCCATCGCAATACCAATGTTATTTCGTTCGGCTGCATTAATGATCGCGTATGTATCCTTTACATCGCTTTCCAGAGGATCGATGATTTCTCGCTCTGATCCTTTGATCTTTTTGATCGGGCTTGATAAATTACCGGCGATTTTATTCTTACCCAAAAACTTCGAACCTGATTCTTCCATCACCCGATAGAAGGGTACATGGTATTTATTCAGTTCGCGCATTTTCTTCAATCCACCTTCACCGATTAATCCGTTATCCTTTGCAAACTCGAGCAATCGATCTTTGTATGCCCGGCGTTCGGCTGCAATCGCTTCAAACTCTGGGTATTTCTTGTTTAGCTCATCAATAGCTGCTTGAGCATCCTCTAGGGTAATGCCGGTAACGATCTTGCGGGGTGCAAGGTCATTGACTACGCGCTGTGCCACAATGTACACCCGGAAATCATCCAAGGCGTTCTTTTTCTCTATCGGCTCCATGATCTCTGAATATCCCTTGCCGGTAAAGCTCATCTTGGTTTTACCCTTGGCATCAACTGTCCAAAACTGTTTTCTGAATGTGCCGGTATTCAAGAATAATTCGGCTTTACCTACCCATCCGCGTAAATTGCGAGCGAGAATGTAGGGATCCTCTACTGCCGGTACTGCTCCAAGGTTCTTTTGAGCGATAGTCGAAAACTCTGATAATGGGTGCAGATCATCAAGTGATTGAGTATAAATATCGTGTAGCTTATTGACCGTTCGATCGATAAACTTCCCCTTCTCTTGTTTACCAATTGAGAGGTGAGAGAGGATTTTACTGGTAGCCGGTTGCTCATTCCATCGCTTGAAGGCATCAGTGGCGTTATCGAGCACATCCTTCACTTCAGGCATACCATTAATCTTTTCGGTGAATACCTTATCAAACTCTGGCGCATAATCGTTGACCTTCTCTTGTTGTCCGGTCATTTTGAAGCGCATGTATTCAGCGAAGGCTTCCTCTTTACGGCGTTTCGTGTTTGCCGGTGGTTTACCATACTCCACCACCAATTTATCCACCTCATCGGCTTTGATTGCGTCTGAAAACCCTATGGTTGTGTCTAGGTGGTGAGCTACTTCATGGAATACGGTATT
>ERZ869929.480-NODE-480-length-23937-cov-29.811532_pt1 | contig 23937 bp, 27 predicted proteins | sample MGYA00579312_ERZ869929 | MGnify/ENA primary metagenome ERZ869929 (study PRJEB32216, sample SAMN09231818) | wastewater metagenome | place: USA: Maryland | collected 2016-08-09 | study: EMG produced TPA metagenomics assembly of the PRJNA472060 data set (Reclaimed... | reverse complement strand
TGATGGACCTCGACCCCTACACCACACGGTTTCTATTAGGCTCCCTGCTCATTCTGGCAGGGGTAGGCGGGGCTCTGCTGTCAGCTTGGGATGCGGAGCGATGACCACAGCATTGGCCATAGGCGCGATAACAGCCGGCCTACTCGCTCTTACCGTTATAGGTGCGATGGGTTGGGATACTTTTCTGGACAAGTGGAAACGGAGGGGGCGGTGAAATACCTCGCAAAAGAAGGCGCTCGCAAAAACACCGGAAAGCCGTGGTCACTGCATGACCTGTACCTATTGCAGCGCCTTTTCCCAACGTACCCCTGGGACGAGTTAGAGCGCGTGCTTGGTCGATCACAAAGCGCGATTTCTGCAATGGCTAAGCGCTTACGCTGCCGGCGCGCAACCCCATTGCTTGCCAAGACAGGTCCAATCCGCACGGACGACCATCTTATGAAACGCTTGAGAGACATTCGATTGAGCAAGGGGATGGCCGCAAAAACACTTGCCACGCAAATCGGCAAAGCTGACCGCTACGTTGCGATGTGCGAACGAGGGGAGGGGAACCCCGGATATGAGTACCTGACGAAATGGTGCCAAGCCCTCGACCTTCGCCTGACCGTCGAACATATCAAGTTCAAATCAGAAAAGAGGGCGGCATGAATTTTATCGCAACGAAAGGCGGCGTTGAGACTCACGCTATTTGTCCGCACTGCCGGAAGAACATCGACGCCGCTGCTATGGGGCCAATTTACCGCATACAGATGGAAGTCTGCCAAGAGTACGGCATCAGCCGTCAGGAATTGCTCAGTACGCGCCAGGCCCCAAAATACGTGAAGCCGCGCCATATCGCGATGGCTCGGTGCATCGACGAAACCGCAGCGAACTACAATGACATTGGCCGCTTGTTTAACAGACACCGTGCATCCGTGAGACTGGCTCACAGAAAGTACGGCAAGCGTCCTTACGAACATGTAATCGACACGAGACAGATGGGGCAGTGGTAGGTATGGCGAGACCTAATTCATGGATGCCGCTTTATTGGGCCGACTACTGGCGCAAGACCAAGGGGCTGACTGCCGCCCAGCATGGCGCTTATCTGAACCTCATTGGCGCATATTGGGCCGAGGGAGGCTTGCCTAACGATGACGGGTTCCTGCAACGTGCATCGACCATGACCGAGAAGGAGTGGAAAGCTAACAAAGCCGTTATCATGCGGTATTTTACTGTGGACGGTGACCGTCTGATAAATGAACGCGCTGACCAAGAGATTAAAAGCGCGACTGACGTTTATGAAAAAAGACGGTTGGCGGCGATCAAAACAAACGCTCACCGTAGCGGTGACCGTCACGGTGACCGTGGCGCTGACCGTATCGACAAAGGCACCGCTGACCGACCCACAACTCACAACTCACATTCTACTACCGTAGAAACTAATATTCGGTCGATGGGACCGGATGAGGTCAGGGCTTTGCGGGACGACTTCGAGAGTTTTTGGCAAGCCTATCCACGTCGAGCGGGGTCAAACCCCAAGAAAACCGCGACAATCGCCTATTTGAAGGCCCGTAAAATCGCACCTCACGCCGAAATCATGGCTGGCCTTGAACGCTACACCGCAAGCCTGACCGATCAAATCAACACCCCCTACGTTGCCCAAGCTGTGACTTGGCTAAACCAGGAGCGCTGGACCGATGAACACAACCCAAGCCGTAAAAAAGCCAAGCAATCCGCTACCGACACCGCAGCAGAACACCTCGAAGCCCTTGCCAGCCTTACCGGACTTGGACACGTGGCAGATCGCGGAACCAGTGCCGGCGAGCCTGACGCGGGAGAAGTTATCGACGGCGATTTTAGCGTGGACGGAAGCCCTGAAACCCTCGACGGATGGGCAATACCGCAACGCGATGGCGCGCCTGATCCGGTTCGGGGCAGCGTTTGGGATACCAACGGGCAACGCGAAAATGGCTCAGGAAGTTTACCACGAAACGCTGTCAGCCTTGCCGAGCGACTTGCTGGAATTGGCCATGGTGCGGATTCAGCGGGAATGGTCATGGGGCAACAGGTTGCCGATGCCAGCGGAAATAACCCGGACAATCGAGGAAGAACTGTCCCAACGCAGGGTGCGATTAACGCGGGCGCAGATGGCGATGAAACGCTTGCAATCCCAGACTTCCTCAAGCGCACAGCCTGAAAAGACAATCTCACGAGAGCAGTTAGACAAGCTGATGGCGAAATTCAGAACCACACGACCCGACAGCATAGCTTCAGCACAGTAAGGACCATTGCATGACCAGGCGTGGACGCCCCCCAAACCCAGAACGCGGCAAGCCCGATTACGGCACCAAGGAATTGAGAGAGAAAAAAATGGCACTCGGTCTCAGCATTCAAGAACCTACCGACCCGCTGTACCTCCTGAAGCGCTGGGGAGCCATCTCTCAGGACGAATACAACGCCGCTGAGTACGTAAGACACCTCAGGCTTAAGCTGTACCCAGCCCCTACGCCGGCAGCACTTGATCCAAACAAAATCCGGGGTCAGGCCGACGACAACGTGAACCCCGACGATAACGTAAATTACAACAACGCTATGCGGATTATCTCACGCTGTGGGATGTGGGAAATGCAGGAATTCGTGTGGATTGTCTTTGATGAGCAGTACACCACCTGGCTTGCGTCCATCACCTCGGTCCCGAGCGAAGACGGCAAAACGTCGAAAGTGATTTGCAGAGAGCCCGCCCCGTTTAAACGATTCATGGAAGCCATTCGAGCGCTTGAGGCTTGGTGGTCCACAAAGGATGCACGCAAGGCCGCTTGACTTTCACAACGTGTTGTGGTAGTCGTAAATTATAGAGTCACAGAATAGCGCCCTGCGGGAACCTCCGTGGGGCGTTTTCATTTGCAGCCCCTCGTTTCCGGCAGCCGCCAGCAACACCCCACAGCAGGGTTTACATCACGTAGGAAACGGCGGGGACGACGGGCTGCGTCTATTCGTAAGGCATGGACGACTACAACATCGACTTATCCGAGGGAATTAAGAGCATTTTTCCTCAGTCGATACCCGTGCCTGATTTGGCGGCTTGCTATGAGGGGCTTAGAAAAAACCTACCCTCGTACAATCTGAACCCCAAGCCCCAGACCAACGTTACCAGCCGAATCACGACCGAGGAAATCCGCAAGCGGGCCTGTAGTTCCATGGCGCGGGGCCTAAGGCCGTTCAAGATTGTAAAGAATGACAGCGATACTTGGGTGATCTGCGGCGCCGGCCCGTCTCTGATCGACAGCATACCGACGATCCGAAAGCTAAAGCGTCAGGGCGCATACATCATCACCCTGAATAAGACCCACGATTTGCTGTTAGAGCACGGGATTACCCCCTGGGGGCATATCCTATTAGACCCGATGCCTTGGGTGGCTGAGTACGTCAAGCGCCCCCGGATGGATGTAAGGTACTTTGTGGCGAGCCAATGCCATGACGATGTGTTTGAGGCCCTGAAAGGCTACCCCGTATTTCTGTGGCACGCCGCGCAGGATATCGAGGATGGAACGTCAGAGCCAAACATCATCCTTCGGAAACTGTGGCCCAATAAACCGTGGTGGTGCATCCCAGGACCTACGACCGTAGGCTTGAGAGCCCCTTTTTTAGCCTCACAGATGGGGCCTGTAAGACCGAGGGTGTTTCACCTGATTGGTTTTGATTCAAGCCGTGAGGGCACAAAACTACACGCTATGCCCAAGAAGGAAGCCGAGGACGCTGTGAGCGGTACTGTGACCCTGACCTACAAGGGCGCACGATACCAGTTCGATACGAACAACCACATGAAGCGCCAGGCTGAAGACTTCGACGGCATCATTGATAACATGATGGAATACTGGAAGCGGGATTACTTACCCAAGGACATAGACCTCATTGTCCACGGTCGGGGATTACTTCCATTCCGAGCTGCATGTCTTGGACTGCACGCTACTGCTAACGACAACCCCGGATCAGTCGTCGCTCCATACATCCCAAAGCGGGGTGGGGCGAAATTTATCCCTGAACTGAAACACTTACCCCTAACGGCGGACGCACTATGAAAAAGAAGAACGGCAAGAAGCCGAAATGCTAATGATTCTCAAAGTGATGCAACTGTGACCTATGGCTTGGGAAAAAGGAAAAAGCGGCAACCCTCATGGCCGCGCTAAAGACAAGCACTGGCGAGATGCTTTGCTCCTTGCGATTGGCGGGGACAACAGGGCGAGACTGCGCACGATTGCCGAGAAAGTCATTACCCTTGCAGAGCAAGGCGATATGCAGGCGATTAAAGAGATTGGCGACCGTCTTGACGGCAAGCCAGCACAGACAACCGTATTGCAGGGCGATGAAGACAACCCATTGCACGCGGTAAGCCGGATTGAGCGTGTGATTGTCGATCCTGCAAATCCAGACGCCTAGAGCGTTTGTCCCGCTCCTCAAGCCCGCACGATACAAGGGCGCACACGGCGGGAGAGGGTCAGGGAAGTCGCATTTCTTTGCCGAGCTAGGCATTGAGCGTTGCATTGCAGAGCCCACGCGCATTGTCTGCATTCGTGAAGTGCAGAACTCGATTAAGGATTCGGTCCGTCAGCTCTTGGTGGACAAGATTGATAAGCTCGATGTCCGCCATTTGTTCGATATTACGCGGGACGAAATCAGAGGAGCTAACGGCTCGCTGATTGTGTTTCGCGGGATGAATGACGCGAACGCTGAGAATATCAAATCACTTGAAGGCTTTGACGTGGCCTGGGTTGAAGAAGCCCATACGCTGAGCCAGAAGTCACTCGATCTGTTGCGGCCCACCATTCGTAAGGATGGCTCGGAGATTTGGTTCTCGTGGAACCCACGGAACAAGACCGACCCTGTTGACGATTTCCTGCGGTCTAAAAAGGCACCAGCAGACGCAATCGTGGTGCAGGTTAATTATACGGATAATCCGTTTTTTCCGGACCCGCTCCGCAAGGAGATGCTTGAAGACCGCGCACGCGATGCGGAGAAGGCCAAGCACACGTGGGATGGGGCTTATGAGCCCGCGCCGGCGGGGAACTACTACGGCCTAGAGATGGCTGAGGCCGAGGCTGAACGACGGATTACTGAGCTGTTCATTGATCCTGCGCTGCCTGTCCATACGGCTTGGGACTTGGGCGTTGCGGGCAACATGACGACCTGGCTGTTCCAATGCGAGAGCGGACAGTTCAGGTGGATCGACTTCATTGAATACGATGTGCCTGGATTGCCACACGCAGCGAGTGTGCTGAAGCAAAAGCAATCAGAGCGCAGGTTTGTCTGGGGGACGCACTTATGGCCCCACGATGGGTCGAGCACTGAAATAGGATCTGGTGAGCGCCGTTGCGACACCATGGCGAAGCTGGGTTTCCGGGTTGAGGTTCTGCCAAGAACTAATCCGGGAGACGGCATCGAAGCCGTGCGCCGTGTCTTGAAAATGTCCCGCTGGGACCGGGACCGCTGCGCCAAGGGCTTGGATCACCTCAGAAATTACCGCCGCAAGTACGACAAGACACACGACCGATTCCTTGAGGAACCGGACAAGAACGGACATGACCACGCCGCCGATGCTGTACGCACAGCCGCGATGGGCAAGGACAAACTCAGAAACGACAACGCAGGCTGGGACGACAAAGTTATGAACTTCACCGCGAACTGGACGGCATGACATTGCAAATCGGCGCTCCGATGGATCAAGCACAGATCGAGCGCCTTATCTCTACTGAAACTGTTGCAGGTTTGGATTACGTCTACGGCATTGACAACATCCAATCAGAACGCGACCGCAACTATGACTATTACCGTGGGATTATGGGCGACTTGCCTTCGTCCCCCGGTCGTTCAAGCGTCGTCATCCCGGTTATTGCCAACTACATCGGGCTGCTAAAGCCTAACCTGCTGCGCATCTTTACCGCAGGTCGGAACATCGCCGAATACTCAAGCCCCAAGCCTGAGTTGAAGGACGCGGTACGGTTAATCACCCGTTTCATTAATGACGTTGTGCTGCGCAAGGACAACCGAGGCGAACTGTTGCTGAGCGATTGGGCCGAAGACGGTCTAGTCCAGAAGCTTGGCGTTGTGATGTGGTGGTGGGAAGAAAACAAGATCGCCAAGGATGAGGTGATCGAAGGCATCCCAGACCAATCATTACCGATTGTTGTGGGTGAGATTCAAAACGCCGGCGCTGAGATTGTAGAGGCTGCCAGTACAGAAATTGACGCCGTAGACCCATATATGGGTCAGGTTAAGGCGTTACAACACTCCCTGAAGGTCCGCCGTTGGGAGAATACGTCCAAGTGTAAGATTGAGTGCATCCCACCAGAGGAATTTATCATCTCTCGGGATGCCCGCACGATTGAGGATGCTGTCCTGGTTGCCCATCGTACCGGGGTGATGGTCGGGGATTTGATTGCCCAAGGCTACGACCCCGAGGTTGTGACCAAACTGCCGTCATGGCTTCCGCCTTACATGGACAGCCAGAAGTATAACCAAGCGCTGAACAACGACACCAGCCGCGATACCAGTGCCGACCCGATGTTGAAACGTGTCGCCGTGTCGCGCGGCATTCTGCGCTGTGACTATGACGGCACGGGGATTAAGGAATGGTACTTCGTCGCTGGTGGCGAGAATAGCGCACCGAAGCTGTTAGAGATTGCGCCCTATAATCATCAGGTTGGCTTTGCGGACTTCTGCCCCGAGCCGATGCCGCACACGGTTTACGGGCGTTGCCCATCCGACCGATTGGCCCCGGTTCAGAAGGTCACAACGGTCCTTACGCGCCAATACCTTGACGCGCTGTACCTTGGGTTATCACCGCAGCGTGAAGTGGTGATGGACCTGATTGTTAAGCCGGACCAACTGTTGAACATGAGCCCTGGCGCTCCGGTCATGGTCAAGGCTCCGGGCGCTATTCGTGAGATTAAGGTGCCTGACGTTGGCGCCGATGCCCTGCAAGGCATTGGGTACTTTGACAGCCAAGCCGAGATTACTTCGGGCGTGTCGCGTAATAGTGCCGGCTTAGACCCCGAGGTTTTGTCGAACCAATCCGCTACGGCGTCGATGAACCAGCAAAGCGCAGCCATGGGCCGCGTGGAGATGATTGCCCGCACCTGGGCGCACGGCGGGATGCGTAAGCTATTCCGTGGCGTGTTCCTGTGCATCAAAGCCTACCAAGATTTTGCCCGCGTTGTGACGATTGACGGCGCACCTCAGACGGTAAGCCCCGAGGTATTCCAGGCGCTTGATGACGTTGATGTGAGCGTGAACACAGGCTTAGGCACGGGGAACCGTGACCGAGACTTTGCATTGCTTGGCAGTATTGCCGAGATGCAACAGGCCGTGATTACACAGCTAGGTCCGAACAACCCGATTGTGGGCCTGGATAAGATTACCCGCACGTTGCAACTGCGCTGCGAAGCTGCGGGGATTTCATACCCCGAGAACTTCTTTGCTGACCCCAAGACACCGGACGGTCAGCCGTGGATGCCTCCGCCTCCGCCTGAACCTCAGCCGTCACCGGACACGATGGTCCTTAAGCAGGTTGAGGAAGCCAAAATCGCAAGCGATGAGCGCAAGAAGGTTGCCGAGATTGCCTCGAAAGAGCGCATCGAAATGTACCGTATCCAAGTCAACGCAATCATTGAGGCTGAGAAGATCGGCGTTGATAAGGCGTCTGTATTAGTTGACGCGGCCAAGGTCGATTCAGACCGCATTGCCGCAGATATGAAGGCTCTCAAGAATGACGACTGATTACGAAGTCCTTGCCCGCGAAGCCAAAGCCTTAGCGAGCAATCCGGCCTTTGTATCGGCGTTAGATAGCGCACGCACTCAAGTCATTGAGGCTGCGATTGCGTGTGACGCTAAGGACGATGATGGACGTAAGCGCTTCCTTGACGCGGCGAAGACAGTTTCTCGCGTGAAGGCTCACATTCTGGCGCTGGCCGCATCGCCTCCGGGGACGGTTGTCGAACTGTCCGACTACTACACAGAACGGCAGAAATCTCTGCTGTCACGCCTAAGAGGATAGAATGACTGAACAAGTTGCTGCTGCCGCTGCTCCTGCGGCACCAGTTGCCATGTCTGTAGCGCAGGGTGCTCAGTTGCTCGCAGAGCGCAGAGCGTCTCAGACGCAAACCGTTGACAAGTCCGAAGCTGCCCGGACGTTGGGTAAGGCTGGAGCGGAGGCCCTCGCAAAGAGACGAGCCGAAGCCAAAGCGACCCCAGATGAGCAGCAAACCACCACGGACGAGCCCGAGGCCGAAGCACTACAGGCTGACGGAACCCAGGATGGCGCTACTGATACCCAAGCACAACCCGCGCAAGTCGAAGCCGAAGGCGAGGGCGAAGCTCAGGACTCTGAGCCAATCGCATTAACCGAAGGACTGAAAATCGACTTGGGTGACGGCTTAGTCGTCACGGCGGACGAGGTGCGCGACGGCTTTATGCTCAAGGCGGACCATACCAAGAAAACGATGGCCCTTGCTGACGAGCGCAAAGCGTTTGAGTCGCAGCGGAATCAGAAACTATCGCAACTCGATAAGATAGTTCTCGCACTTCAACAATCCCTCCCACAGCCCAAGACCCGTAAGCAGTTCACGGACGAATACGGTCTTGAAGAAGGCTTGGACAGGTTTGACGAACAGAACGAACGCCTGGCCCGCATGAAAGCGGCGTCAAGCGTTGCCGAGCGCGAACGGTTCACACTCTTGGCGGAAAAGACGGTAGAGCGCGACAAAGCTCTAGCCGAGACTTACCGCAAGGAATGGGCCGATGCATCGGTACGTGACAAGGAATACACGGAGATGTCCGCGTTCGCCCTGTCACTTGGCGCAACACCCGAACAGCTCAGAGAGGCTGTCGAACCTTGGATGATCCAAGTGCTTCACATGGCACTGAAGAACAGCCAAGCCGAGAAGGGACGCGCCGGCATCGTCAAGACGATTGCTGAAAAGCCAAAGGTCACAAAACCCGGAGCCAAGGTAACGGCTCAGGCGGGTGCGCAGAATTCTTATCAGTCAGCGATGGGCGACCTGAAGAAAACAGGCTCACTTGAGGCTGCTGTCAATGTGCTTCGAGCACGCAGAGCCCTGGGCCGTTAACCCCCATCCCAAGGAACTGAACCATGGCTATTCAAACGAACTCTCAAAATACCTTTGCCGCGATTGGTCAACGTGAAGACCTGACCGATATCGTTGCGCTGATCGACCCGCAAGAAACGCCGTTCATCTCTAACATCGGCACTGGCCCTGCGGCCAAAGCCGTGAAGCACGAATGGCAAACCCAAGCGCTGGCTGCTCCGTCTAAGACGAACTTCCAGCTCGAAGGCGACGACAGCGTTTCGGCTGCTGCTGCGACCAACCGCGTCCGCCTCAATAACTACTGCGCGATTTCAACCAAGATCGGCTCGGTCACGGGCACGATGCAGGCGGTTGAAGTGGCTGGTATTTCCAATGAGTTGGACAACCAGAAGATCCTGAAGGCGAAAGAACTGCGCCGTGACATGGAAGTTATCAACCTTGATAACAACGCCTATGTCGCGGGTGGTACGGCTACGGCTCGCGAATCTGCCGGCTTGGCGGCGTACATCACCAACACCGACACCACGGGTTGGTCTGTAGGCTCTTACTCGGCGGCTTCCGGTACGGGTGCTGATGCGTGGGTGCTGACCAACGCTCCGACCCGCGCCCTGTCGCTGTCGATCCTGAACGGCGCCTTGCTTGAAGCGCACATTGACGGCGGTATGCCGAACATGGCGCTGATGTCTCCGGGCCGTAAGATTTCGTTCACCAACCTGACTCTCTCGACCACGTTGGGCGGCGGCTCTCAGGTCCGCTACAACACCGACAGCATCAAACCGATGGCCCTGATTGGTGCGGTAGACACCTGGCTGTCGAACTTCGGTCAGTTGCAGATCGTCTCTGACGTGCAGATGGCCTCGGATACATCGTTCCTCGATAACGCGGTGTTCCTGGTCGATACGCGATACGCCAAAATCTCTTACTTGCGAGGATTCCAGACCTTCCCGCTGGCGAAGACTGGTGACGCTGACAAGTTCGAGGTGTTGGCGGAATACACGCTACAGGTCGACGCGCCCAAAGCGCACGCTGCCTTGTTCAAGGTCACTTAACACATCAAAGGGGCGGGGTGGGCTTCGGCTCACCCCGTTTTCATATGCGAACCACACTGACGACCGCTGGCGTGAAACCCAAACAGGTAGAGCCCAGCGACGGACTAACTGCGTTCAAAGTCACGCTTACCCCGCGTGGCACAGGGCGACCCGCTACGATTCACTATCGCAGTGCTAGCGGCTCAACGTGCCTTAACGAACTCAAACTCCTGTTTATGACCGGCAAGGTAGACATTCAACATGATGCCTGATTTCGGCGGCTTCACATACATCGGCCCAGGAACCTATCAGAAATGGGATTCCGTATTGGGGATCCGAACCACTGTGAAGTTTGAAGGAGAGGGCGACCAAAAGCTAGTGCACGTTCGCCATGAACAACCCAAGCAAGTCATTCAAGACATTCTGGACCTGAACGTGGCCCGTCAGAACGCATTTAGCGGGTACGGCGGGGATATGATGCATCAAACATCATCCATCCCGCTCACAGTTCACTCTCAGATCATGAAGCAATGCGGGAACATTCCTGGCGTCGGATATGACCAAAAGAAGTTCAGCCAGATCTTAAATGACCGCGACTATTACAAGCTGAAGACGGTGCCTGGGCGCATCTAATGGCAGCGGTCACGAACTACCTCACCCTGAGAGCGGCACTTGCTGACACCGTAAACCGCGATGACCTGTCGGCTGACGTAAGTTCTTTTGAAGGCACATCCATCGACGGGATGATTAAACGCGCCATTGATAAGGCCCGTATCCGTATCCAGCGTGATTTGATCGCCCGTGGCGGTCATCGCAACATGGAAACGGTAGACACCACGCTGACCACGACCGCGAACGTGGAATACATCGACTTTCCGACAGACTTCCTTGGTCATCGCACATTCATGCTGACCACAAACCCGCTTGTGGTGCTGGAGTTCCTCGACCCCGCCTCCCTGTGGAAACAATACCAAAGCCCCACGCTTGCCAAGCCTGAGAAGTTCACGATTGTCGGGACGCGCCGAGCGTACATTCGCCCCGTCCCTGATAGCTCGTACACAACCCGCCTTCTGTACTACGCCGCTATTTCTTCCCTCTCAGCCGACACTGATACGAACTGGCTGATTGACGGGCATTGGGACCTATACATCTCAGCGGCGATGCTGGAGCTGAGCCTAGACCTTCAGAACGACGACAGAATTCAGTTCTGGAAGGGCGACTACGATCAAAAAATGAACGACCTGATGGGCGATGACCGCAACGTTCGATGGGCTGGTATTCCGGCTCGTCCTTCTGTGGATGTTGTCATTGCGTGACGCTCCTGCGCCTAACCCTCCGGCCAGTGCGCCAGCGTGGGCATTTGCAGCTTACAAAGACTTAACAGATTGGGTGCGGCGCTTAATGCGCGGGGCTTCTCAAGTGCAGCCCTACAGCATCGCAAACCTACCTAACGCGACCGAATGGAATGGAACCACGCTCCCCGTAAGTGACGGGAGCGGTTCTAAGCCCACGGTCACAGCCATTAACGGAAATTGGACCTACCCAGATGGGACAACGGTATGACGCCTGAAAACGTGCGCTTTCACGCTGCCGGCCACATTGCTGCGGCTATCGTTCTGACACAGCAGAATTATCACGGTGCCGCGTCTGCCATCCTTGAAGAAGTCAACAAATACGTCCAGCACGACAAGGTCCGCGCCCCTCAGCCTTTGAAAGACAAGGTGATCGAGAACATCAAACGCCCAAATACAAACGACCTCCGTCTGTTGGAGCAGTGGTTTGTCGATCCGTTCAATTCAACCATTGAGAAATCGCAATGACGGACACAGCATCGTCAATCTTACTGCTGCGCCTTCAGAGCACTGGATCAAACACGAACCTTTGGGGCGGCTATCTCAATACAGCCCTGCAAACCATCGAACGTGCCGATAAAGGTTATCAGGCTTTACCTGTAACGGGTGACGCCACAATCTCATGGACGAACTACAGCGCCTCAAATGACGGTGCTGTGGCCGCTTTAAAGCTGACGGGTTCTCCTGCGGCATCGACGCTAACCTTCCCCTCTAAACAGCATTTCCTTTACGTCTGGAACGCCACCAGCGCCACCATCACGATCAAATGCAGTGGCGGCACGGGTGTTACGCTCACCACGGGTCAGCGCGCACTTATCAACTGCGATGCAACAGACTTCTCCAACGCCGCCCCGACTGTATTCCCCACGGCTGATATTACGTTCTCGGGGCAGTTAAAGGGCGTCACAGCGGGAACTGCGGCGACCGATGCCGTTAATAAAACCCAAATGGAAACCGCCATTGCTACATTGCTGGCGGGTTCTGTGTCTGGGCTGGTGTTGAATAGTTCGACAGCAACAACGCCAAACTATTTGAGCAATGTTCTGTCTGTAACTGGCGCTCTCAGCAAAACAACGGTCAACGCAGGAACATCAACCGAAGCCACGCAGTTAAGTTTATCTGCCGCATCGACAAGCCAAGCGGGCTCAATGTCGGTCAACCAAGTGAAATCCTTAGACGCGCTTATTGGCAAGGTCACGGCGACAATCAGCGGCGGATCTACGGTCGTAGCGACTGCTTACAACCGTTACAAATTTACCGGAAGCGGAACGCTCACGCTGCCCACATTTGCGGCAGATGAATTTGTGATTGTGGAGTTTGGCGCGTCTGCCGGCACAACTCAGACAGTTGGCCGAAACTCACAAACTATCGACGGCGCTTCAGCCGACGACACATCAACGCGGTACGGCGATGTTGTTCTCTACCGCTGCACAACGGCAGGCGCGGTTGTCACAGAACACATCGCACTTCTTCCGGCATAGGTGAATAATGGCTGATCTAGCTTCTAAGTATCCGTCAGGCGCTAACGGGGTTGCGACTAATTACGGTGGTGCGCTACTCCCGCATTATGCCGCTAACGGGTCAATCACAAACGTAGACGCCGCAACAACCACCACGCGCGTATCAACCGCTGCTGGTTTCTGGACTAATCTTGCGGCCCAGGGAACTGCCGTTGATTCGAATTACACAGCGGACACATACAAAACAATCTTGAGCGTTAGTGGTGCCGGATATGTTTATCACATTATCGGCCCCGCTGCTGGCGGCGCTGAGACAACCACATTTGAACTGACTATTGATGGCGTGTTGAAAGAATTTGCAGTCGCAACAGTTTCAGGTTCTCGCGCATTTCTTTCGGCCGCTTATGCAACAAACCAAGATATTTTCGGCGGAACGGTTTCATTTGCGGCCCCGAGAGGTTCTTTGAACGCGGGGAAAACCACGATGACAGCCGCAGATAGTGGAATCCTGTTGCCAAATCAAACCATGGATATGTTCGGCAGCCAAAGAATCGTATTCAAGACTAGCTTTCTCTTACGGATCAAACATTCCGCCAACGTAACTGGCACTGCAAGCAACGAACGCCAATCGGGCGTTTATCACAGGACCTTCTTAGCATGATTGAAGTTGTAACATGCTTTCCCAATGAGGGAACGCCAGCGGTTATCAATAAGACGCCATCTACAGGCGATATTGTCCGCGTAACAGAAGGTTCAAACGTTACATTTGCTTGGCACACCGAACCTCCTGCGCCTCCATCACCCCCAGAGTTTAAAACGCTCACCTCAAGCCAATACCTTGCGCTGTTAGTTGGGACACTTGGTTTTGCGCGGGCCGATTCACTTCTGAAAGCAAATGGCATTATTGAAGCGCTTATTTTAAAAGCCGAGCGCATTGATAGAGATAAGGGCAACACGCCAGCCGCAATCGCATACCTAAAAACGGTGTTTCCCAGCCCACTCACTGATGTGGAGTTGGGGCAGATTGAAGATGCGTGGAGAGCACTTTAGCCAATGACCTTCACGCGGCTGGCTTTCGCACCGGGGATATTTAAAGACGATAGCCCCCTCCAAGCGCAGGGCGGCTATACCGATGCAGATGGCATACGCTTCGTTGGCGGTCTACCTGAGACGGTTGGGGGTCATGAAGACGCCTCAACGACTGAGATGGAAGGCATCTGTCGTGGGATGTTTGCTTGGCAGGATAACACCCGCTATCCGTGGTTAGGGGCCGGAACGCATCAACGCTTGTATGCGATGGACCTTGATGGGGCGCTGACCGACATTACTCCGGCTACGTCATACGTGAGTTTGCAAAGCGTAAGCCTGACCACTGTATCAGGCTCCACGACTGTCACGGCGACAACGTGGACGCATGGTTTAGTCGCTGGACAGAAATTCAAATTCGAGAACGCCACAGTCACAACGGTTGGCGGTGTAACGGTCAACGGCACGTACACCGTTGATAGTGTCGCAAGCGCAACGCAATTCACCTTTACCGCCGTTGAGACTGCTTCCTCATCGGCTGGCCCTACTGCGACCACAGTTAACATCAGCATCTTCCTGGCTCCGGGTGAAACGGACGGCTTAGAGGGTGCGGGTTACGGAACTGGTGGTTTCGGCTCTGGTGGGTTTGGCGGATCGGGAACGGGCTTAACTCTTTTCCCTCGCACATGGTCAATGGACCAATGGGGTCAGAACCTCTTAGCGAGTCCACGGGGAGGGGGTTTGTATGAATGGGCTCCGTATACCAGCGGAACAGAACTGACCACTGACGGAACGTTTAGCACGGCTTCAGGGTGGTCTATTGGGGCGGGCTGGAGTGTCGGCGCAGGCACAGCTCAAGGCACTGCGGGGGTTGGGTCGACGTTAAGCCAAACCGTTGTTCTGACTGCCGGCGCATGGCACTTGATGACGGTAAATGTCGCGACTGTCTCTGCGGGCGGTATGGTTCCGGTTATCGGATCCACGACCATCGGGGCGTCAATGACTGCGGCGGGGAATTATCGGTTCCCGTTCTTCTCTGCGGGCGGTACGTCACAGGCGCGACTGTTAAAGAACTCCACATTCAGCGGGCGCGTTGATGACGTTTCGCTGATTGTTCTGCCGAGAGCGCAACTCGTAACAAACGCGCCCACGCAGATCGGGTCTGTGTTTGTCACGGAGCAGCGTATTGTCGTGGCGTGCGGGTCTAACCTCGACGGTAGTTTTGACGCCTTACAGCTTGATTGGTCCGATGCGGAAGATAACCAAGATTGGACCGCGACGGCGACAAACCTTGCGGGCGGGTTCACGCTTCCCCGAGGTGGGCGAATTGTCCGAGGCTTGCCAAGCATTGGCGAGAACCTTGTCTGGACGCTCACCGACCTTTGGCGGATGCGATACAACGGCAACCCTGCGTCTGTGTATGACGTAACGCAAGCGGGGTCTGATTGCGGATTGATTGGTCCTAACGCAGCGGCTTCGGTTGGTGGTGTCTGGTACTGGATGACGCCCAAAGGCGCGTTCTTTGCTTATGACGGGTCCGCACCCGTTATGATTCCCTGTTCATTGGGGCGAGACCTCAGCGACCACCTAGCTTATGTCCAGGGCGATAAAGTTTATGCCTCTGCCGTGGTTGGAAAGAATTACTCGGAAATCTGGTGGTTTTACCCCGACAGCCGAGACGGCACAGAGTGCTCTCGCTATGTGATTTACGACACCATTGGGCAAACGTGGTCCTGCGGGGAGTTAGACCGCACCGCGTACGTCAACGCTGGCATCTTCTCGTATCCCCTGGCTGCTGATTCAAGTGGCCAGATTTACTTCCAAGAGAAGGGCTTTAGCGCCAATGGTGCGGCCCTATCGTTCTCACTGACGACCGCGTTCAATAAGGCCCCTAACTCAGACGCGGTAATCATCAATGGGGTCAAGCCTGACGGCGATGATATTCAGGGTGGCTATACGATTACCTTCAAGAGCCGCAGCCGTGACGCTCGCGGGGTCTTTGATCGGACCTATTCTGCGATTAACTGCACCGCCTCATCTGGGCAGAAGTCAAAGCGCGTTAAGGGCGAGATGGTGTCCATGACGTTCGCAGGAAACACCGCTCCGTTGTTCTGGCGCATGGGGGCGATGGAGTTTGACGCGATAGGGATTGCTAAGTCGAAATGATTGAAAAGTGGCTGTTAGGTCACGCCGCTGCAATCGACTTCATCAACACCATATTCGACATTGTAGAGACCTGGGACGACCTGATCGACAAAGATACGGATATTACGGATGCGGACATAAACGCAGCGTTCCGCAAGTCACTGGTTGATCTGCCGAGAAACACTTTTTACCGCGAACACTTTGAACGCCTCAATCCTTTGGTTGAGAGCGCCATTTTCGATTGGCTCACAGCCAACGGAATGGAACGCGAGAACGACTACCTTGAAACCGCATACGGCCTGAAGTGCTCCGGTCAGAGCCTCATCATTATGAGCGCCTCGATTATTGGGGGGCATGAACACGCATCGCAGGTCAGCGATGAAGTACGCCGCAGCGGAGAGACTTGGAGGCAATACATCCACAATATGGGATTAGTGTAATGGGCTGGTTTAGCGCAAATGTGAGTGCTGGCACGAGCAACACAAATACAGACACAAACAGCTATGGTACGCGCACGCCTAACGTCTCGTCCCAATATACAGGCGCCTATCAGGGCTACACCGGGCAGGTTGGGGCCAACGGCGCAAACGCAGTACAGCAAACCGGCATTGATTGGATTAACGGTCGTTTGCAGTCAGGTGGCACGGTACGTCCCGCAGTCAATACGGCTAACACGAACCTTCGCGGTATTGCTGGGCAATATGGAACGATTGCGAACCGCTCAGCGCCCACACTCGGAACCTACACCCCAACCCAAGCCCAGACGGGGCAGGCTTTTACCTCTGACCGCGTAAATGACGTAACCGCCCAGACCTCACAAAATGCTCCGTTGGTTCGCGGGGCTGAAGCTGCCGCAGTTGATAACGTAATGGCGGAACGCTCGGCCAACGTTGATCCTATCACCGGGCAAATCGGCGCGGATTACATGGGCCGATACGTCAATCCATACCTCAGTGATGTGGTTGATACCTCACTTGCGGATTACGATTACGGCGCGGCACAGGGCATGAACGCCTTAAGAGCCGGGTCCGCCTCTGCCTTTGGGAACAAACGTACAGGCGTTGCAGAAGGGCAGTTCGCCGCCGATTCAGCCCGTGGTCGCGGTGCTCTCGCGGCTGGCCTTCGCTCAGATGCTTTCAATACCGCAGCGGGCTTGGGTCAGACCGACGCCGCACGAGTCCAGGCGGCAGACACACAGACCAAAGCCAATCTGCTCAGCAATAACCAGTTCAACGCTGGCTTGGGTACGAGCACGGCAATCTCCAACGCAGACCGTGAAGCCGCACGCCGTGACGCCAACGCTACACGCTTACAGGGTGCTGAAACGACAAACGCCGGAAACCTGCTCAGTAATAATCAATTCAACGCTGGCCTCGTCACCAACACCAACTTATCGAACGCCACGCGCAATCAGCAGAACAACCAATTCAACGCCGGTCAAAATCAGAACGCCTCTCAATTCGCCGCGACACAGACTCAGCAGAACAGCCAGTTCAATACGAACAACCAGCAACAGCGGGATATGTTCGACATTGAGTCGCAGTTCCGCAACACAGATCAGCAGATGTCAGCCCTTGCGGCTCAAACCGGTATTGAACAGCAGGTTCTTGACAACGTGTTCACTCAAGACGGTGTGGATACGCAGCTTGCTAACGCTCTGTTTGCGGCTGGGTCCATCACTCAAAGCCAACTTGAAAGCATCCTGAACGCTGCTCAAGCCTGGAACGGCTCTAGCTTCACGCAGAACACGGATTCAAATTCCAACACTAACTATCTCAATTCACAGGTTGGGTTCAGATAATGGCAAACTTTCTCAACCCCATGTCGCGTTGGTCCAGCGGGTTTATGGAAGGCCCGGAAAGCCAATCCATGCGCATGGAGAATTATCTTAAGGCGCTTTCGATTGACGAACTCGAACGCAAACGCCGCGCAGAACAAGAACTGTTAAGCGGCGCATACGATGCCGCTCCCGCAGGCCTTGACCCAAACACAGGGATTACGTGGGACCAAGCCCGTCCTGAGAACGTGCAGACCAAGCGCAATCTCTTAAACCAGATCGACCCAGGCGCAGGCGTTGACCGCATCCGCGATCAGATGTTCCCGAAACCCGTTGCTCCTGTGAAGCTTGGCGTAAACGAGCGCATTGTTAATCCGCAAACAGGCGACGAACTTGTCCCTGCGATGGCACCTGAGTTCAAACCTCAGAACATGCAACTCCCCGGCACCGACCGCGTAGTCCTAGCCCGTACACCTCAAGATTTTGATGCATATGCAAACAAGGGCTACGTTCCGACGACGGGCTCTGTCCCTGGTGCCAAGGCTATGGAGGCACAAAACCCCGACTTTAAAAACATTTACGACCGCGCCACAGGCAAACTTGTCGGGACACTGGATACCAAAGACCCAGAGGTTCAAGCCCGCCTTAGAGCGAAAGAATGGACGTTTGCTGAGGTCAGACAGGATAAGCCGACCGAGGGAGAAAATCAGGCCGCGTATTTGGCTCGCGGTATTGCAGATTCACTGAACGTCATCGGCCCAATTCTTGAGCAAGACCCCGAAGCATTGACAAGCGCATGGCTTGATTACGCGCCCACATCCATCGGGGACATGATGGCAAGTGACAACGCGCAGATTGTGAGAAACAACCTGACGCCAGCCGTTGACCAAGTTATCACGTTAGGGACTGGCGCCGCATACACTGAGGCGCAGCTTAAAGCTAAGAGAGACGAACTCTTGCCGCGCCCAACTGAGAGCGCTCGTGTCCAGCAAACGAAGCTTGCGAAGTGGAATAGCGTTTACAACGCAGCCCGAGAAAAAGCCCGCACCGCTGGCGTATCGCTTCCGCCATCAGATGCTTTTAACAGGCTCATAGTTCGTGGCGCATCACCGCAGCAATCGCAGCCCGCCCAGGGCCGAAATCCGCAAGGAGCCGCTCCGATTAATGCTCCTCAAGTCATCTCATACACCCGTGACGCAAACGGCAGACTGGTACGCAAGCAATGACGAAAATTGCGGTTCTCCCTGATGGCCGTCGATTAGAGTTCCCAGATGATGCGTCCGACGATGAGATTGACGCGATTGTAAATGAGGCTCCCGCAGAACCTACGGGCGGCAAAAACCTCACCATGGCTGGACTCATGGACGGCTCTGCCATTCCGCAGCCAAATCGCAATCCATCAACGTCTCAGCAATACGCCGGTTTAGCGCAACGCGCTGCGGTTCAAGCAGCCCCCTCTGCCGTGCTCGGCCTGCCTGCTTTGATGGTTGACGCAAACTCAGCAGCCACAAACCTATTGCGCAAAGGCTATAACGCCATAGCCCCCAAGCTCGGCCTAGAGCAGACAGCGTATGAACAACCGTTTGCCACATCAAAGGCTGTGGCTGATCTTGGCGTTGATGCCGCTGATGCGATTGGATTGCCGAAGCCCCAGACGAAGGGGCAGCAAATCGCAACAAACATTGCAACCGCTGGCCTGTCTGCTTTTGGTGGTGCCGGCTTGGCTTCAAGGGCTGGCCGCGCTCTCGCCTCAACAGGTACGACCGGAAACACAGCCTATGACATGACCGCCCGTGCCTTGGGTGATCTTGGCGAGCAGAGAGCCCTGCAAGCCGCTGGCGCCGTTGGTGGAACGATGGCGACCGAAGCCGGGGAGAATATGCGCCTCGGGCCTGTAGCAACCATGGCGCTCGGCGTAATGGGCTCACTTGCTCCGGGCGGTGCTGCGGGTATCGCAAAACGGGCAGGTGGCGCAGGTATGTCGCTGGCTCGACCCTTCACGCAGGAAGGCCGTGAAATTATCATTGGCGACTTGCTCAACCGCAAAGCCACAAACCCCACCATGGCGCAAGCCCGCATGGGGGCGTCTCAAGAGCTCATCCCAGGCTCACAACCCACCATTGCCCAAGTCTCTCAAGACCCCGGCTTGATCGGCTTGGAAAAGGGCTTACGCAATACGCTCGATGCTAAAAACATGACGTTTGCGCAGCGGGATTCAGAGCAAAACCTAGCGCGTCAGCAGTACCTAGACCGCATGATTATGCCGTCTCAGCCCGTAGCCGAGGGGGTACAGCCCCAACGCGGCACGCTGCAATATGCCCAGGATAAACGCGCCTCAACCATTGAAAACAACATGGAACCCGCGTTTGCAGGGGGCAGACCGGCAGAATATCCCGAATTACAGTCTATTTTTGGGACTATAGACCGTATAAAATCCAACCCCAGGATCGGACCCCGCAAGGACGTTCAAGACGCCTTAGCCTTTGTCGAGGGGCGGTTTAACCAGCCCAACGTCGATATCCGCAATCCTGAAACGCTTTACGCGATCCGCAAGGACCTGGCTTACGCCCGTGACGGAAAATACAACTCCGACAAATCCAATTTGGCCCTTGCCCGAGGGGAGCTTGGTCAGGTCATTAAGTCCGTCGATGATGTTATTGATCAGGCGGCACCCGGATACCGGCGTTACATGGACCTTTACGCGAAGCGTTCCATCCCCCTCAATCAGCAAGAAGAACTCGCCAACCTAAAGGCTAAAGGCCAATCCCAAGTATCAGACATGGGGACAGGTGTTCCTGTGTTGGAAGCTGGCAAGTTTAACGCTCAGTTCCAGAAGATGCTTGCATCAGGGGCCTTGCGAGACACATTTAAGGGCGACAACGCAGAGCGCAATTTTCAGCACCTCGTAGACCGCATTGGACGAGTTGCGCGTGACCTCGACCGGGGCGCCGCAGTCCGCTCGCCCACCATCAAAGCTGCCGGCTCAGACACGATGCAAAATCAGTCTGTCGCCATGATTATCGGGCAGATGCTCGGCAATAACATCGTAGACACGGCCATGGGCAAAGCAGCCCAAACCACGCTCAAGCCATTGAGCTGGATTTATCAACTGCCCGACGAAGCTATGGGCAACATGCTCCTTGAGGTCGCCAAAGACCCGAGGGAAGCCTCACGCCTTATGCGTAAGGCCAGCCGCTACGAAATCAAACTGACCGCCGAGGCGTTGCGCAAAGCCGCTGAGAAACAGGGCTACGGCAATTTCATCTACGGCCAAGGCCAGCAATAACCGACACTCTATATATAAGGACTCTACCCTGATGGACGCCTCCAGATCAGAGCGTCGTCATAATGGCGACCTGTATCAAACCATAGGCCAATTAACAGAGGCCGTTCAATCACTTAAGAACGACATAGCCGAGATTAAAACCAAGGTTGACCACATCGAAGCCACGGCCAATCGGTATAAGGGGGCCTTTGCTGCCATCCTTGGGTTTGGGGCTCTCTTGGGGTGGTTTGCAGACAAACTAGCTGCGTGGATTAAACACTAGTGGGCTCTATCGGGCCGACCGCCGCACAGGTCGAACAGGTTAGGCAGGCCGTTAAAACACACGGCAAGATTTCCGCCGCTGCTCGTGTCCTTGGTATGCCGCGCAAGACGGTTTCCGATTGGGTATCGGGCAGCATCAAATCAGTTGAGGAAAGGGCTTCTGTCTCCGCTCCTGTCAACGACATAATTGAAAACCTTCGCAGAGAACTCGATACAGCGAAGGAAGCCTTACGCGAAGCACAACGCCCACGGTTCACCATCCGTCAGGACGTGTACGCTAAGGGCGACAAGATCAAAGTGTTAGTTATCGGTGACGCCCACGATTCACCGCACATCCCCGACAAGTCACGCTTCACCTGGATCGGCAAATACATCAACGAAACCCGCCCCGACGTTGTAATTCAGATCGGGGATTTTATGACGGCGGATAGCGTATCCGCTCACACTGGAAACCACACGCTTGCAGGTAAAACGAAGCCAATCTTTGAGGATGATATTCGCTCATTCAGGCTCGCGCTGGACGCCCTGGACTCAGAGATAAAATATAATCCGCAGAAACATTGCACTCTCGGCAATCATGAGAGGCGAATCTATTTGTACGAAGATGAGCACCCGGAAGTCGCTGGCAAACTTAGTTGTGACCTTGACCTAGCTTTTAGAAGCAAGCATTGGGAATACTCACCATATGGTCAGCCGACATTCTACGGCGGGGTAGCTTTTCTTCACGCGGCAATCAATCGGCTTGGCAAGACCTTCGGCGGCAAGACAGCTGAAAACCAAATCGCCAACGAGTCACTAACCGACGTTGTTATTGGGCACTCCCACATCAAACGTGTGGTGAAGTACCCCAAGCTACATCACAGACACATCACCGTTGCCAACGCAGGGTGCGCACTACCTGAAGGCTATATCGAAGACTACGCTCAACACGCCCAGACAGGGTGGAGTTACGGACTAATGACCCTGACCATAAAGGACGGGCATATCCGCGATGATGAGTGGGTGAGCATGGGCGCATTGCAGGAGAAGTACGCTTGACCACGATTGCCACGGACGGGCTCACAATCGCATCTGACAGCCGCATGATTGGCGAGTTCATAGAGCAGGGCAACGTAGAAAAGATATTCCGCATTGGTGAGCAGCTTGTTGGTGTTGCTGGCGATTACGCTGACTGCCTTAAATACATCGCATGGCTACAAGACGGCCAACGTCCGTCAGACAGACCGAAGCTTTCAAGCTTTGAAGCGCTGCACATTTCCAAGTCAGGCGTTTATTGGGTTGGTCATGGTCTACAGCCCGTCAAGATGAGCAAATGCGCTGCGGCTGGTTCGGGTGGAAAGTTCGCCATCGCAGCGATGCTTGCGGGCGCTTCACCCACTAAAGCGGTTTCTATCGCCATGAAACTTGACCCCAATTCCGGGGGCAAGGTCAGAACCATGAGGCTGAAATAATGGACCTCTTTATCGTCCTATTCGCGACACTGTTTTTCTTAGCTGGATACGCAATCGGTAAGGCGAGCAAATGAAAACGAGTGCTGCCGGCAGAAAGCTAATCAAGGACTTCGAGAGCCTTTCACTTACGGCCTACGTTTGCCCCGCAGGTAAACTGACCATTGGCTACGGGCACACCGGACCCGACGTTACTGACGGCCAGGTCATTACCGCCGCTCAGGCTGAATCAATCCTGAAAACAGACCTCGCCAAGTTTGAGGGTGCGGTTACTTCAATGTGCCCAGAAACCACGCAGAGCCAGTTTGACGCTATGGTGTGCCTTGCGTTCAATATCGGGGGTGCGAACTTCAAGAAATCGTCTGTTGCCCGCCTGCACAATTCCAAGGATTACACCGGGGCCGCTCGGGCGTTCTCATTGTGGAACAAGGCAACAAACGCAGATGGCAAGAAGGTCGAATTGCGTGGGCTGACACGCCGCCGCGCTGCCGAAGCCGCGCTATATCTCACCGATGACGGGATTGAAGAACCGCAGAGAACGCGGGCCGCTGACGTTGTACCCGAGAAGCCCCTCACGGTTTCCAAGACCATGATTGGCTCGGGTGTGGCCGCTGCATCTACTGCGTCAAGTTGGCTCTCGGACCTCGATTACCTAAAGACACAACTGACCGACCTCGCGCCATACCTGCCGAGCATTTCTAACGCACTGTTGGTCATAGGGCTCATTGGTATCGGTGTTGCGATGTATGCACGCTGGAAAGACAAAAAGGAGGGACATGGATGACGGACTACGTTGACGCAGCTTTATTCATATTCCTTGTGTGCCTCTTTATCTGGTGGGTGACGTAATGCCTTGGGCTCTACTGACAAACAAATGGGTGCTTGGCGGGTTACTTATCGCCTTGATGGCTGGGGCCATTGGGATTCAAACCCTACGCCTTAACGCCGCCTCCAAAGAGCGTGACGCCGCTGTTCTCACCTCAAAGCAATGGCAGGCTAACTATGAAGCTGCCGAGCAGACCAACCGCGAGAACGTCCAAGCCTTAGAGAAACTACGGGCCGAGAACGCAAAGG
>ERZ869929.479-NODE-479-length-23943-cov-5.347162_pt1 | contig 23943 bp, 28 predicted proteins | sample MGYA00579312_ERZ869929 | MGnify/ENA primary metagenome ERZ869929 (study PRJEB32216, sample SAMN09231818) | wastewater metagenome | place: USA: Maryland | collected 2016-08-09 | study: EMG produced TPA metagenomics assembly of the PRJNA472060 data set (Reclaimed... | reverse complement strand
GACGAGAAGAACAAGGAGTATCCCTACAAGCGTAGGGAGTTCGACGACCTGATCGAAGCGGTCGGTGCTGAGTTGCGCGACGTGAAGTTCTGCCGGATCGGCAACAGCACGGCGGTGGTCTACCGTGAGGGCGATGTCTTCGCCCTTGGCGAGATTGGGTTCAAGAACACCAAGGCCAAGGGCAACGGGGACCTCAACTACTACGTCTGCTCGCGTGCGATCAAGAACGACAAGTACAAGGACTCGAGCTGGCAGCACCACATCGTGTCCACCAAAGTGTTGAAGAACGCTGTCAAGGCAGCGTCGACCTATCTCAAGCCCTTCACCTGCAAGGAGATGGTGAAGAATACGAGTGGCGTGGCCACAACTATCGTAAGCGACGATATCAATAAGAAAAGCACAGTGGTCAGAGAGGCTTACAGGGAACTGACAGGCAACGCTGCCTATATCGGCGACATGGTGACCGAATTCATGATGGAGTTGCGGAACTATGTGTTCATCAACCCACGTCTCAACGAGGCGGCAGCGAAGTTCTATCCGGCAGTTGACGAGTGGAAGGACGCCGAAAAGGCCAGAAAAGACGGGCTCTACATGATTGCTGTCACGACGACACCGTCGGGGCAATACGTGGACATGGCCAAGGCTAAAATCGCATTTCCTTTCGATTACGAAGTTTTCGACCAGCAGCCCGCCGAAAGCGTTGCGGATTGGGTGAAGGGGCGATTGGCCGTGCTGAGTATGATGCCCGCGCAGACCTACGTGCAGGGTGTCGGGCTTAGGTTGGACGACAAGATTTTCTACGTGGCAGGAGAGGGGGAGTAATGGGAAAAGCCTTCTGGGAAACATACTGGACATACCCAAGGCCGGAGGAGAAGCAGTTTGCCCTAGCCAAGGGGTGTACGATCCAGCGGGACATGGAGAACGCGACGTTTGACAAGCTGGGAAGCATCTCTGCGGCGTTCGCGGCAGTTGCCAAAGCCATAGCAATGTGGACTCCAATTCTTGATAAAACCTACCGTGTTTTGATAGATGTTAACACGGGAAAGGTCGAAGTTGTGTGCCTTGGCATTGACAGCGTGGACCACGAGGCCGAGGGTATCTACCAGCAGGTCGAAGACCTGCCGATGTGGATGCAGGAGAAACTCGCCGTGCTGAGCATGATGGAGGTTAACCCCCCGCAGGAAGAAGTGAATGGTGTCGGCATCCGCATCGACGGCAACACCTACTGGATCGTGAAAAGCTAGGGAGAACCCTAAATGGAATTCTGGACCGTAATGTTTGTGACCGTGCTCAGTGGACCTCTTGAGAACTCGACCTCGGGGCTGATCTACAAGAGCCTCGCCGAGTGCGAGGCAGCTATCCCCGCCGTGGTTGGCACCTTCGACGGGCAGTACGATTACAGTGTTGTGTGTGAAGAAAGCTACACGCCAAGCGTGTCGATACGACCCAAACGCAACCCCATCTATGAGGATAAGTGAAATGAAAGTTCTGACTCTGGCCCTTGGTTTTGCCATGCTTGCCACCTCGGTTTCCGCCTTCACCACCACCCGCTGCACCACGTGGGGCGGGACCACGACGTGCTCGACAATCGGTGGCGGAACCTACACGACAACCCGCTGCACGATGTGGGGCGGCGTCGTCCGCTGCACCCAGTACTGAGGGGGAGTAAGATGGCCAGCACGCCCGAAGGCAAGGTGAAGAAGAAGGTCGTCGCACAGCTGCAAAAGCTGAACGTCTATTACTTCTACCCAGTTACGTCTGGTTACGGTTCTTCTGGGGTGCCTGACATTGTCGGCTGCTACCGTGGTCGGTTCTTCGCCATCGAGTGTAAGGCCAATGGCAACAAGCCGACCGTGCTGCAAACGATGAACCTGAACAAGATCGAGGGCTGCGGAGGTGTGGCCCTCGTGATAGATGAAGCGAACGTGGCGGACGTCACCAAGTTCCTGAATGCAATGACATATGAGGATAAAAATGGCTAAGTGGAAAGAACCAACGTGCTTGGCGACGAAGACCGACTACGCCGACCTTTGCGCGAGGCTGCTGGACCCCGTCCGTTACGGCCACAGCGAAGAACGCATCGAAGCCGCCGCCGCAATCCGTGACCTTGAGGCGGAGCTGATGGACCTCGACGGATTCCTTGAGGCGAAGCACAAATCGTGGGCTGCGTCAAAGAACAGTGATCCAGCAAACTGCGTAAGTGGTTACAGCATCGCCAGAGACAAGCTGCGTGCCGCCCTGCGGAAAGACCATGAGCAACGGGAGTGAGCTCAAATCAGCTGGAGCGCAGCGCCTGCGGGCGGCTGGCTATCGTCCCTGCCCTCGCTGGTGGCTGACGCAAGAGCAGTACGAACTCGTCGAGTACATGGCGAAGCAGAACGCTGATGAGGTAAACAAGTTGCGGCACGGCAAGTCCCGTGCCGAACTGACCAAGGAAGAAGAGATCGAGCTGGCATGGAAGAAGATTGGAAAGGCGAACATCTGATTCGCAAGAGCATAACGAAGAAGGAGAGCAAGTCGGAAGTTCGACGTCTTGTGAGCACCATCGCCCACAGCAACCGCCGCGCCAAGGGCATCCAGCACCCTGCGGCTAAGGCGCACGGCCAGTTCATCCTGTCTGCGCTGATCGACACGAGGAAGGGAAAGGGATGAAGGTTAGGCGAGTGACTATCGGGCGCGCCACGGCGAGTTTCAGCACTGCAGCATCGCATCTTTCAGAAGTATCATTGTCTTGCGAACCATGGGAGACGCCATATGAAAGACCTGATCCGGCTGGAGAACTTGAGAAAGAGACTGCGGGAGCGCCTAAAGACAAGCGGCGCGGACCGCGACACCTTGGACCTTATACGAGAGATAGAGAGCGTGACTAACGATCTGATCTGCGTGGCAACCAGAGTAAAGCAGCTGCGAAAAGAAGTGGGAGATGCGGCGTGGGAAGGCAACGAAAACTTGAAAAAGCTTGAACGAGAGCTTAAATATTACGAACAGTTGGCAAACGATGGAGTTAAATATGACCCTACCTTCTGATGAAGAACAGCGCGTGTGGAAGTACCTTCTGGCCAACAAGTTGGCAGAGGCGGGCGAGGTCGCGCTGAACTGCGACGTGAGTTTGGAGTTTGCCCAAAACTGCATCGACCGGATCGGCACACCGAGACGGGTGTTCATCACGGAAGCGATGCGGAAGGCGGCGGAGTTGGAATGGGAAGACGAGGGGATTTTGATGGCAGCCGAGAAACCAAGTGTTAAGCCCACCCGCGTGCAGACGTTGGAAACAGCCATCAAGCTGACGGGCGGGGATAGAAACAAGTCCTACGGGCCCCCTTTCGACAATCTGTCTGACTGCGCGCACCTGTGGAATGCGTACATCAACGCCAAGGCCAGCTGCATTGTTCGCACGGGCGATAGCTACGAAGTGGCGCTCAAGGCCGAAGACGTCGCGTGGCTCATGGTTCTTGTGAAGATGACGCGCTCATTCCAGTCGGGCTATCACCCAGACAACTACACCGATTCCTCTGCCTACTCTGCCATCGCAGGGGAATGCCGCGAAATTCAAACGGAAGAAGACGGAGAAAAATAATGGTACTCAACTACTTCGACCCCAACGACCTTGTCGAACACGACGTGACGTTCAATTACATCGCCAAGTCTGGCGCTGGTTTTGCGCTGACGCCCACCAACGAACAGGTCTTTGTTCCCACGCGAGATGTTCAACGCATGGACATACAGATAGGGGATACCTTGAAGGTCTGGGCTGTGGACAACCACGCAAACAAAGAGACTGCCCACTATCCGTCCCGCTGGAGAGCGGTACGAGTGCAGATTCTGTCCCGCATCGAAGACGCCATCGTGCGAGTCGCACCGAGCGAAACCGTGCCGTCAACATCAGCATCAGCATCGCCGTCTACCGGTGACTTCGTGGCCATGTTCGATCTGGTGCTGCAAGAGGCAAGGCCGTGGACGGTCAACGAGATGACCCATGCCATCGCCAAGAAAAGCCTGCCTCTGTCGGCCCAGCCTGACCTGCTGCAGCGAGTGGCAACGCGGTTCAACACTCTGCACAAGACGGGCGACGTCGCGTCTCTCAAGGTTTACTCAAAGTCCGAGAACGAGAGAGCTAGCGCGGTGTACTACGCCAAGAACGTGGACGTGTTCTACGACCACCTCGACACGCCCCTGAACGATGAAGACGAATAAGGAGAACTGATATGCACATCATGCTTGACCTTGAGACAATGGGCACAAAGACGAACGCACCGATCATCGCAATCGGCGCTGTGACGTTTGACGCCAACGGCATCGGCAACAAAAGCTTCTACAAGACCGTTGACTTGCAGAGCGCGGTGGACACGGGCGCTATCACTGATCCGGCCACGATCATCTGGTGGATGCGGCAGAGCGACGACGCCCGCACCTGCCTTACTCGTGAAGCCGAAATGACCCTGATCGATGCGCTGCGGGCCTTTGAGGAGTGGATGGGAGATACCCAAAGCCTTCTGGGCATGTGGGGCAACGGCGCAGCGTTCGACAACGTGATCTATCGGGAAAGCTATCAGCGCTGCCACATGGGACGCGACCCTTGGCCGTTCTGGAAGGACCGCTGCTACCGCACCGTGAAGGGCCTGTTCCCGAACGTGCCGATGGAGCGGAGCGGGACGCATCACAATGCGCTGGACGACGCCATCAGTCAAGCAAAACACCTGATCGAAATCAGCAAGGCGCATGGGAACTTCCTTTGATGCGCCTGTTCTTGGATATCGAGGTCTACAAGAACTACTTCCTTGCTCTGTTTATGACAGAGCAGGGGAAGGTTCGCCGGTTTGAAATCTTCAATGACGACGACAGCAAGTTCGATCCGGAAGAAATCCTGCAGATTATGACTGCAGAAGGGGTCGAGCTCGTAACCTTCAACGGGAACAGCTATGACGTGCCCGTGCTTACCTATGCCTTGGTCACGCCGGAAACGAGGCACATCAAGAAGGTCAGCGACCGCATCATCGAGCGGGGTATCAAGCCGTGGCATTTCTATCGGGACGAGGGCTTGCAGCCACCGAAGATAGATCACATCGACTTGATTGAAGTCTCGCCGGGCCGAGTGGGCCTAAAGACCTACGGCGGTCGCATGGGTAGCCGTCGTCTGCAGGAACTGCCACTGCCACCTGACAGCACGATCACGCCTGAGCAAGTGCCGCTACTTCGGCAGTACTGCCGGAACGACACCGTGGTGACGATGGACCTGTACAACTCTCTCAGAGAGCAGATCGATCTGCGCCGAGCCATGAGCGTCGAGTATGGCGTGGACTTGCGGTCCAAGTCCGATGCCCAGATTGCAGAAGCCGTTCTGAAAGCTGAGTTCGAGCGGTTGACCGGCGACACTCCGGTTAGGGTCGACCCTAACTACACAAGCTTTTACTACAAGCCGCCAAGCTACGTGCGGTTCAGCACAGAGCCACTGCAGGAAGCGCTCAAGATCGTCTGCAACGCCGAGATGGTTCTCGATGAGGACACCGGCCACGTGAAGATGCCGAAGACTATCGACAGCCTCAAGATCAAGATCGGCAACAGCAACTACAAGCTTGGCATCGGTGGCCTGCACAGTCAGGAGTCGGAAACGGCGCACTACAGCAACGACGAGGTCGTGCTTCTTGATCGCGACGTGGAGAGTTACTACCCCCGCATGATGCTCAACATGAACATGCAGCCGGGCGGCTTCGGTTCGTACTTCAACGAGGTCTATGGGAAGATACTTGAGGAACGTCTTGAAGCGAAGCATGAGCTGCCGAAACTGAAAGCAAGGATCGAAGAGCTAGAAAAAGAGCTTGCCGAATGTGAGGAGTAGGTTTACCAAAGGTATGGAAAAGGAGATTGCCATGCAGAACAGAACGTACCATAAACGCAACGAGCTTGTTGACGGGTTTCGTCCCATAGAGCATCCAAATTATGTGGTTTGGGCCGGAATAAAAGCGCGCTGCACAAACCCTCTGTCGCCCAACTACGTCAACTATGGCGGGCGGGGGATAACGTACGACCCCCGGTGGGAACACTTTGCCGATTTCTGCCGGGATATGGGGGTGCGCCCAACAAAAGAACACTCAATAGAGCGTATCAGCAACGACGGAAACTACGAGAAGTCCAACTGCATATGGGCCACACGGCACGAGCAGGCAATGAACCGCAGGAAGTTCAAAAACAATACATCCGGCGCGGTTGGCGTGAAAAAGAAGGGTTCTCGCTATACAGCAGAAGTTTCATACAAACAACAACGCTATCGTGTTGGAGGTTCGTTTGCGACGGTTGACGAAGCGATGCTGGCGAGGGCGCAGCTGCTACAAGCGCTGCGAGACGGAAAAGACGTGAGCTGTATGCTAGAGCGGCCAGCCAGATATGACGCTACCGTTGGCGTCAAGGGCATAAGCCCCCACGCAAGCGGCGGGTACACCGTGCGTTATACGGTGAACGGAGAACGCAAGTATCTTGGCTACTTCAAGACGCTCGACCAAGCTAAGAAGGCACTGAGTGATGCGCAGCAAGGTTGAGATTCAGAAAGAGCTTGACGACGCGCGGGCTGAGTATCATAAACTTTTGACAAAGACGGCGTCATACAAACTTACGTTAAATGGAACCTTCGGAAAGACGTCCAACCGATACAGCGCCCTGTACGCCCCAGAGTTCATGGTCAGAACAACCCTCACTGGGCAGCTAACCCTGCTCATGTTGATCGAGGCTTTGGAAAAGCGTGGCATTCCTGTCGTGTCGGCAAACACCGACGGCATCGTCATCAAGTGCCCCCGTGCGAGGCGCGACGAGGTCGGCGCGCTGATAGGCAAGTGGGAGAAGCACACCGGCCTCAAGACCGAGGAGAACGTCTACCGCGCCCTCTACTCGCGCGACGTCAACAACTACATCGCCGTCAAGGAGGATGGGAAAGCCAAGGCCAAGGGTGTCTATGCGCCCGTGTCTCTGAGCAAGAACCCGCAGAACCCGATCTGTGCCGAAGCGGTCATCTCACTGCTGACCAAGGGGACGCCGATCCGAGACACGATCCGAGGATGCACAGATATTCGCAAGTTCCTAACCCTGCGGGCTGTGACTGGCGGTGCCGTCAAGGACGGAGAGCCTATCGGCAAGGTCGTGCGCTGGTATTACAGCAACAGCGTGGATGGGGCGATTCACTACGCCACCAACGGCAACATGGTTCCGAGGTCTGAGACGGCACGGCACCTGATGGACCTGCCTGAAACACTTCCGGACGACATCAACTACGACTGGTACGAGGCCGAGTGCGAAGAAATCCTCATGGATATCGGAGCCAAGCCGCGCCCGCTCGTGGAAAAAATTCCTCGAAAGAACAGCAAGGCTTGGAAAGAGCTGGTAGAAGCTGGTAAGATACGGGAGAACAGCAAAGGCAAGTGGGAGTGGGTCTAGTGGCCAAAGTCTGGAAAAACACGCCGGACAACTTCTGGGCGCAAACCGCGTTTCGCGAGAATGGGTGCCGCGAGTGGATCGGTAAGCGCGAGAAGTCCGGATACGGCAGGGTGTCATGGCTCGGTAAGAAGCGACTGTCTCATCGAGTCTCTATGTATCTGGCGGGAAAACTCGGAGACCTAGATTCCGATCTTTTTGTCCTGCACCACTGCGACAACCCTCCGTGCTGCAACCCAGACCACTTGTTCTTGGGGTCGAAGAAAGACAACACGCAAGACGCGGTTCGAAAGGGTAGGCAACTTCTACCGAACAACAGGGGTGAGCGCAGCGGAAACGCGAAGATCACCAATGCGCAGGCGTCCGAAATTCGGTCCGCATACGCCAAAGGCGGCGTGTCTCAGCAGAGGCTGGCCGACACCTACGGGGTGAACCAAATGTCCATCAGCAAGATCGTAAGAGGGCTGTCGTATAATGGGTGAAGCAAAGAAATCAGCCGGAGCGTGGTCGTTCAGCAAGATCAAGGCTTTCGACCAGTGCCCTCGTCAGTTTTACCACGTCACGGTGCTAAACGAGTTCCCGTTCAAGGACACGCCCGCAACGATCTACGGTAAGGAATTCCATACCGCCTGCGAAGAGTACATCAGGGACGGTAAGCCGCTGCCGCCGCAGTTCTCGTTCATGGAAGAGACGATGCAGAAGCTGGCAGCACTGCCGGGCGAGAAGCACTGCGAACTCAAGATGGGGCTGAACGCAGACCTCGAAGCCTGCGGTTTCTTTGACAAGAGCGTGTGGTTCAGAGGCATCGCCGACCTCATCATCGTCGACGGGGATACAGCGCGCTACATCGACTACAAGACGGGGAAGAGTTCCCGCTATGCCGAGAAGGGCCAGTTGCAGCTGATGGCGCTAGCGATCTTCAAACACTTCCCGCAGGTGAAGAAGGTCAAGGGCGCCCTGCTCTTCACGATTGCCAACGACATGGTGAAGCAAGACTACCACGTCGCCGACGAGGGTGCGCTCTGGTCGCCGTGGATTCAGAAATACGCAGCCTTGGAGAAGGCGTTTGAGACGGGGGTTTGGAACCCTCGTCCGTCTGGACTTTGTAGGAAGCACTGCCCTGTGGTACAATGCCCCCACAACGGGAGTAACTAGCCATGCCCAAGGGGGTTTTTGTTAACTGGGTTTCGAAGACATGCCGAACTTGCGGGAGCGAGTTCACTCCTAGGTCTGGAACACAGCTCTCATGCTCCAAGGACTGCAAGCGGAAGTGGGCCAGAACCAATGGGAGCGAAACAACACAGGCCCAATATGGCCTGATATCTGGAAACTGGGAAAAGTATTACAACCGTTTGCGTTGCCAAAAGCACCGAACCAAACTCTCGCTTCAGGCGCTGCTGGGTTTACACGAGGTACAGAAGGGGAGGTGCGCTTTGAGCGGAATGGAAATGACTTGTAGACTTGAGAAAGGAAACCGTTGCCAAACCAACGCCAGCATCGACAGGATAGACCCGAAAGGTCCATACACGGCTGACAACATTCAGTTGGTTTGTGCTATTCTTAACAAGTTCCGCATCGACACGTCGGTGGAAGACTTCATCAACTGGTGCAAGAAGGTGTCAGACCATGCCCTACGTGAATAAGCCTCGCCCCTATCGTCACGAGTATAAAAAACAACTGGAGCGTGGCGAACACGAGGACCGCATGGAGCGGCAGCGGGCAAGGCGGGCCTTCGACGCAAAGAATGGCAAGTCCGCCCGCAAGGGTAAGGACATCAGCCACAACAAGATGCTGTCAAAGGGTGGCAGCAACGCAGATGGGTACAGGCTGGAATCCCCGTCCAAGAACAGAAGCCGGAACGGCCACAGCCCGAAGAAAAAGTAACTGTTAGGGCGCGCCCTAACACGGAGAACTCAATGCAGATCATCGACAACAAGGCGCTGCTATTGAAGCTGCGCAATCCAAAACAGGTCACTACAATCATCCCCAAGAGCCGCGAGGTGAACCCTCACGAGGTTCTGGTAAACTGGGGCGTACAAGAGGCACAGATGCTTCGTTCCTTGAACATCAAGGTGCCGTCGCCCATCGAAGGTCGTTATTCTTGGACTGGAAAGTTCGCGCCGATGGCGCATCAGAAGACAACCGCGTCCTTCCTGACCATGCACCAGAAGGCGTTCTGCTTTAACCAGCAGGGTACGGGCAAGACGGCCAGCGCGATATGGGCTGCCGATTTTCTCATGAAGCAAGGCGTTGTGAAACGTGCGCTGGTGATCTGCCCGATCTCTATCATGGACAGCGCGTGGCGTGCGGACCTTTTCTCCTTCGCGATGCACCGCTCGGTCGGCATTGCGTACGGAACGGCCAAGAAACGCAAAGAAATTATCGCGCAGAAGCCGGACTTCCTCATCATAAACTATGACGGCTTGGAGATTGTGAGAGACGAGGTTGTGGCTGCGGGCTATGACCTGATCATCGTGGACGAGGCAAGCCACTACAAGAACGCGCAGAGCAAGCGCTGGAAAGTGCTTAACTCTATGGTGAAGCCGGAAACTTGGCTCTGGCTAATGACGGGCACGCCCGCAGCGCAAGGGCCAGAAGACGCCTACGGTCTGGCGAAGCTGGTCAATCCCGCTGGCGTGCCGAAGTTCTTCGGATCGTGGCGCGATCAAGTCATGATCAAGGTCAGTCAGTTCCGCTGGATGCCGAAAGAAAACTCAACGGACACAGTGTTTCGGGCCCTGCAGCCCGCCATCCGCTTCACGGCAGATGAGTGCCTCGACCTGCCGGACATGGTCTATGTGAAGCGCGACGTAGAGCTGACCAAACAGCAAGAGGTGTACTACAAGAGGCTCAAGAACCAGATGGCAATGGAAGCCGCAGGGGAGCAGATCACGGCGGTCAACGCCGCTGTGCTGATGAACAAACTCCTGCAGATTTCGGCAGGTGCCGTTTACGCCGAGGACGGCGGCTCGGTTCAGTTCGATATCAAAAACCGCTACAACGTCCTAAAGGAAGTGATCGAAGAGGCTTCCCACAAGGTGCTGGTCTTCGTTCCGTTCCGGCACGTCATCGACCTGCTGTCCGAACAGCTCGCCAAGGACAAAATCAAAGCCGAAGTCATTCGGGGCGATGTGCCTGTCCACCAGCGAACAGACATCTTCAAAAGGTTTCAGGAACAGAAAGACCCAAGAGTTCTTCTGATCCAACCGCAGGCCGCAGCGCACGGCGTGACGCTTACAGCGGCTAACACTGTCGTCTGGTGGTCGCCGACGTCTTCGCTCGAAACCTACGCGCAGGCTAACGCCCGTGTGCACCGCAAGGGTCAAGTCAACAAGTGCATGGTCGTGCAGCTGCAGGGGTCGGGCGTGGAGAAAAGAGTCTACAAGCTGCTAGACGACAAGATCGACGTTCACACAAAGGTCGTCGATCTTTACAAAGAAATGCTTGACTAGAGCATAAGACTACAATAAAACATAAATCCTGATAGTGAAGGAGAACCACTATGAGCGCCGAAGAAGCGCAGACCGAGGCTGCCATCCCAGTTGAAAAGCTAACCAAGGTCTTCATCAAAATCCGAGACAAGCGCGCTGAGATCAAAGCGCAGTTCGAGAAAGAAGATGAGAAGCTGGAGAAGCAGCTCACGGAAATCAAACGTGCGTTGCTCGACTACTGCAAATCGCAGGGTGTCGAGAGCGTGCGCACCCCCGCCGGTATCTTCTACCGCAGCATCAAGACGCGCTACTGGACAAATGACTGGGAGTCGATGAACAAGTTCATCTTGGAACACAGCATTCCCGAGTTCTACGAGAAGCGCCTCAACCAGACTTCGGTGAAGCAATACCTCGAAGAAAACCCCGACGTGCTACCGCCCGGCCTGAACGTGGACAACGAGTACGTCATCACTGTGAGGAAGAAGTAATGGCTTCTGAAACCCCCTTCGTGCAGATCGAAGACGTGGCAAAGTACTTTGCCGTGTCGACGGCAACTGTGCGGACATGGCTGCGTAACGGCACCATCCCGAAAGACACCTACATCAAGGTGGGATACATCTACCGCTTCGACCTGCCGAAAGTGGCGGAGGCTCTGACCTCTGCACCGAAGCAGCTCGAGCTCGACTTCAACCAAGACGACGACAACTAAGGAGAACTACAATGGGTGAAATGACCCTCTTTGGCGGCAACAACCCTCTGGTCAACAGCGACCTCTTCAAGTCGCTGCAGGAGATGAACAAAACCCTCGCAGGGGGTAGCGGCGGCGCGGGCAAGCGCATCTCGCTCAAGGGCGGCAAGTTCCGCATGTTCGTGGACGGTGAGCAGGTGTCGGTGTCCAAGTCGGACACGATGAATGTCGTGGTGGTCAATGCCGCTGCGGTGTCTCGCACCTACTACGAAGGCACCTACGACCCGAACAATCCGACCGCACCCTCCTGCTGGTCGGTGGATACGCGCGTTCCGGCACCGGACGTGCCCGCTGAGCAGAAGAAGGCCGCACGCTGCGCGGACTGCCCGATGAACGTCAAAGGCTCTGGGCAAGGCGATAGTCGCGCCTGCCGCTTCAATCAGCGTCTGGCGATCACGCTGGAAGGCAAGCCCGATGAAGTCTACCAGCTGCAGCTTCCGGCGACGTCGATCTTCGGCGAAGCCAAGGGTGGTGACATGGGAATGCAGGCTTACGCCAAGTTCCTGAACGCACACAACACGCCGATCATCGCGGTGATGACCGAGATGCGCTTCGACGAGAACGCCGAGACGCCGAAACTGTTCTTCAAGCCCGTGCGCCCTCTGAGCGAAGACGAGCTCAAGACCGCCGTGGAGATGAAGGACAGCGAAGACGCCATCAAGGCCATCACGCTGACGGTGGCACAGACCGACGGTGCGCAGAAAAAGTCCATTTCGGAGAAGCCTTCCACCAAGAAGAACTTCGAAATCGACGACGAGGAGGATGAAGCGCCGAAGCAGAAGGCCAAGCGCGTCGTCGAAGAAGATGACGAGGTCGAAGAGCCCAAGAAGGTCGCCTCTTCCAAGCCGAAAGAGCAGCCCGAGAGCAAGGGCAACCTGTCTTCACTTGTCGATCAGTGGGACGACGAGTAATCCTATCTAGGTTCGCCGCGACGGGGTATAAGAACAACCTCGCCTCGTCGCGGCATTCCAAAAAGGCAGAGTGGCGGCAATGGATACAGCTTCGTTTCTGCGGACCGTTCTCGGCACCGCTGGTCATTATTGTGTTCTCGGCCTTCGTGACGGCCAACGCGTACAGAAATTCTATAGCTCCATTGAGCGTCTGCAGGCTGTCGCCGAGCAGATGGACGAAAACGGCATCGACGCCTACTTCGCTCTCGGCACCTTCAAAGACCCCAAAGCAGAAAAGCCCCGCGAAGCGGCCAACGTGCTGCAGATGCGCGCCTTCTTCATGGACCTCGACTGCGGGGTGAACCTCAAGAACGGCAAGCCGAAAGACTTCCCCGACCAAGCCACGGCAATTCAGGCGCTCAAGGGCTTCGTCAAGCGCAACAATCTTCCGCGTCCGTTCCTCGTAAACTCGGGCTATGGGGTGCATGTCTACTGGCCGATGACGACACCCGTAGACTACGAAACATGGTTGCCCGTCGCCGAAAAACTTAAGGCGTTGACCAAGACGCAGGGGTTCAAGGCCGATCAGACCCGCACCGCCGACGCCGCCAGCGTGCTGCGCGTGCCCGGAACCCGCAATCACAAGGGGGAAGACCCCAAGCCCGTTTCGTTCTTCGGCATGTCGCCACCGAGCCCCGTTGAGTTCTTCGACTTCGCAAGTCGCGTAGAGGCTCAGGCTGGCGGCTTTGTGATGCCAGTGGTCCGCTCACCTTACGTCCCGTCCGGCCCGAACAGCGCTCTTATGGACGCGCTAATTGGCAAGCGTGAAGCGATCTTCAAGACGATCCTGCAAAAGACGATGCGGGGTAAAGGCTGCGCCCAGTTGGCCTACTGCATACAGAACAGGGCTTCGCTGGATGAGCCCATGTGGCGGGCCGCGCTGTCAATCGCGAAGCACTGCACGGATGCGCCGAAGGCTGTGAAGGCGGTATCAGAAGGGCACCCAGACTATTCCGAACGCAACTCAATGCGTAAGGCCGACATGATCAAAGGTCCCTACCTTTGCAGTCGGTTCGAAGAGCACAACCCCGGAGGATGCGCGGGCTGCCCCAACCTCGGAAAGATCAAGTCTCCCATCGTCCTCGGGCAGCAAATCAAAGAAGCTGATCCCGATGACAACGTGGTTGAAGTGATCGACGCCGACGAGCCCGACGCACCGATCAAGACCTACACGATCCCTACATACCCCAAGCCCTACTTCCGTGGTGCCAACGGTGGGGTGATTATTCGGGGCCTCGACGAAGACGGGGAGCCACAAGACAAGATAATATGGCACAATGACCTCTATGTTACCCGTCGTCTCAGCGACCCCGAACAGGGCGAGATCATCGAGATGCGGCACCACCTGCCCCGTGATGGTGTAAAGACCTTTGTTGTCCCCCTCTACGTGGTTACATCAAAGGATGAGTTTCGTAAGGTCCTCGCCACCTACGGCGTGATGGCAATGAACAAAGAAGTGGATGCGATCATGTCCTACACACAGACTTGGGTGAAAGAGCTGCAGTACGCCACGCAGGCCGACAACGCCCATCGCCAGTTCGGCTGGCTCCCAGACTTCAAGGGTTTCGTGCTTGGAGAGAAGGTCGTCCTCGAGCAGGAGACAGATTTCAACGCACCGTCTGCCGCCACACGCGGCATGATGGACTTCTTCGAAACCAAGGGCACACTGGACGGCTGGAAAGAGGCGATCTCTTTCTACAACCGCGAAGGCTTCGAGCTGCATCAATTCGTGGTCTGCGCCGGTTTCGGCTCAGCCTTGATGAAGTTCATGCCGATCAACGCGGCTCTGATCCACCTGTGGTCCAAGGACTCAGGCTTCGGTAAGACGCACGCCCAGTACGCGGCGCTGTCGCCGTGGGGCGATCCCCGCAAGCTCCTGCTCAAGCAAGACGACACCCATAACTCTCGGATGAACCGTGCCGACGTCATGCACTCCCTGCCCGTCTGCATGGACGAGATCACCAACATCAACCCACGGGACGCCTCGGACCTGATCTACCAGATCACGGGTGGCCAGCAGCGCAACCGTATGTCTTCAAGCGGCAACGTCGAACGCTATCGCGGCGACCCGTGGAACCTGCTGTTCGTGACCTCCGCCAACTGCAGCCTGATCGACAAGGTTGCCATCGCCAAAGCGATGCCGAAAGCAGAAGCGCAGCGGGTGCTTGAGATCGAGACAAGCAAGCTGTTTACCCAGAAGTCCGACAAGTCGCTCACGGACGAATTCAGCAAGCAAATCCAGAACAACTACGGACATGCGGGTATCCTGTTCGTGCAGTACGTCATGGGGCACATCGCAGAAGTTCGGATGCTCATAGACACTCTGCAGCGGCAGATCGACAAGGCGGCTGACCTTGGCCCCGAAAACCGGTTCTGGTCGGCAGCGGCAGCGGCTTCAATGGCAGCGGCAGTTATCTGCAAACACCTCGACCTTATCCCCTACGACGTGAAAAGCCTGCAGAAGTACGTCATCAACCACATCCTCGCCCACAACAAACACGCATCGGCAGAGATGTCTCTCGACCCGATGGACCTCGTGACCCAGTACACCTATCAGAACATGGGGCGCATCCTGCAGATCAAGTCCACCATGGATCGTCGCAAGAAAGACAGCGACAACGGCATTGACGATCTGGTCGTGCCGGATCAGCAGCCGAGGACCGCTGACATTATCGGGCGATATGAGACAGACCTGCACGTGCTGTACCTGCTGCCGGGCCCCTTCCGCGAGTGGCTCTCAGAGCGACAAGTTAACTACAACTCCATTCTGGCCGACCTGAAAGCCAACTACAGAGCGACGCGCCGTAAGGTGCGGTTGACCAAGGGCACCAAGATGCAGATGCCGGTCGTGGACTCCATCGAAATCCCGATCAATCTGGAAGACGGAGATGGTAAAAAAGCTTGACGATATCGACCCTGACGGAGTGCGTATCGTTCTGCCTTGGAATGAGCTCGAGGTTGGCGGCTCGTTCTTCGTCCCGTGCATCAACACAGCGACGTGTGAAAGGCAGCTGGGGGTCATCGCGAAACGGTTAGGGATCACCCTAACGACACGGCTCAGGCTTGAGGGCCAACACTTGGGGTTGCGGGTATGGAGAACCGCATGATATTGTGCGCTTGACAGTAGGGCTCGCCGCCAGCTCGCCTTCTGTTGTTCTCCGAACTGGCCCCGGCTTCACGCCGGGGCTTTTTTCTTAGAAGATTTGCGGTGTTATGTAGCAAGCGCACCAAGTATCCGGCCCAGATCGGCGCTATTCTTGCCGCATGGCCAGATACTACCTACGCCCGATCAAGGATGAGACGATCATCAACACCCTGCATTACATGCGGGCTGTGACCATACGCGAGGGCGCGGAAGGTCTGGAACACATCGACGCCCTGTTACGGCTGCGCGGGGTGGAACCGGAAAGCCTGCCAGTACCGCAGAAGTTCCCCAAGACGTTCAAGCGTGGCCAGTTGACCCAAGTAATCCTGCGCGAGCTGCGCGATGGGCCGTTGCGCGGGTCGGAACTGGCCAGACGGTTGCAGGGGAACTTGGCTTACGAGGATGCGTACAAGAAGGTGTACGCGGCGCTGCATCGGTTGAAAGCAGCACGCATGGTTATCCACAATGAAGTTGGGCGATGGGCGCTGCCCCATCAGTACATGGCTTGCGAATCTCGAATACCTAGTGGTACCGGTTAACTTGCGGCACCATCCCGTGTGGGTGGCGCACTATGTTGCGCGTTTGCCCTTGACTCACCGCATGTTTGGATTCGATGCCGTCGCCGACGGCTGGAAATGTTTGCGCCGCCAAAGGGCTGCAACCCTCGGCGGCGCTTCATTCCAGTCTCCGCAGCCCTTTGCTGGGCCGCTGCGGATAGTCGGGAAAGTAGCACTGAGTCTAGTACTCAGTGATTCGGCAAGTCAAGCGGCTCGGCACCCATTGGCCAAAGGAGTGCCAAGCGATGCCAGTCTACCTCGTCACCTACGACCTCAACCAAGAAACGACCTCTGCAGCCTATAAGCCGCTATGGCGCTATGGCGCTTCAAAAACAAGGCTGGAACTACCGAGTGGTTGGAGAGGAATCCTCCAAATTGAGTGGCTTTCGCGCTCCATAACGAATGCCATCGATGCGAAAACTGACACCGATCATTTTCGCCAGTATGTGCAAGAAGACTACGCGCATGATGCCGCTCCCTCTGAAACGGTAACATGATACCACATGGTGGCCATGCGGTCAACGTGGATGTTGGCCAGCGCCACGCCATCCGCTTCCGAGCAGGTCACGATAGGCAGGGTGCGCCCGTTGCGCTCGCGCAGTGCCACGACCACGCGGCGCGATGCCGATTGGTTCTCTTTGCGGCGACGGTCCTTGCGGTCTTCCTTGCGGTTCTCAGGGCGCACATGGCCACCGAAGTACGCGCCATCAATTTCGACATGACCCGTCAGAACTTCACCCGTTTGGACTTCCAGCGCCATCACCTCGCGCAGCTTGTGTGCCAAGACGAAGGCGGTCTTGTACTGGCAATCCAGATCGCGGGAGAGTTGAAGCATGGAAACGCCCTTGCCGCTTTTCCCTGCGGCTCTGATTCATATGCTCAGCAGCGCGATGGCGAGCAATCCGGTCATCAAGCCCGCGCAAATCAGGCTCAGGAAAGCGCGCCAGTTGGTCAAGGGGCCACGCTCCCAGTACCAGCCGCCAGCCAGAAAGAAGATCAAGGAGCCAAGGACAATGCCCCCGAAGATCTTGGCCAAAACTATAGCGTCATGAAGGAGGGAAAGCTCCATCTGCACGTGTACATCAAGGCGGTGTATCGAAACACGATCAACCCTGAGACCAGGCACGTCACACAGATCGGCATGATTAGCACAAACATCACTGGCGACCCCGAGAAGTACTGGGACGCAATTAGAAACCCAGTCGCCGTTACGTTTTCTCACATCCAAGCTTTCAACGGGTTCGACGACGAATGCGATCAGGAAAAGGGCAAGTAAAATCATTTACTTACCCCATTGGTGCGCTTGCCACATAACACCGAAGATTTGCAGACCTTGGTTGTACTGCCCAGACAGATCGCGAAGGGCTTGCCGCACAACAGGGTTGATGTAGACCCCTGCGTCCATTTCTTCCGTGGTACGCATGTGGCTCTTGATTGAGCTCAGGATGAACGCGCTGTCGATGACTGCTTCTGGGAACCTCTGCCCTGCGTCTTCGTTGAATGCGCGAATATCCTCCAGCGCTTGCTCCATACCCTCAACGTCGCCGACGCGCATCGCGATATAGTATGCCCGCGAAAGCTTGGCGCGCTTCTCTGCCACAGCCTTGCTGATCTTGACGTTCTGCAGGTTCAGGTCTTGCTGCAGTGACGCCTCGTTGGGTTTGAAACCAATGGCTTGCCCTGCGATGTCTGCTGCGGTCAGGTCGCCAGTGATGACGTCACCGCGACGCGTATCAATGGCACCGCCTTCGGCTGCGAAACGGGTGGCCTTGACGAAGTTTCCAATGGACGCAGGCAGCATGTTCTCTACGCCACGGACCATTGCTTCCCCGTCACCGCTTGTCATTGCCGAAGCAAACTCGCTGACGCCCCGACCGACTTTGGTAATCGTCGACCACGCAGGACCGCCAAGCGTAGTCACAAGGGTCTCCTCTGCCGACGGGTTTGTGTTGTAGCGGTTCTCTCTGATCAGCAGTCCGGTCAGACCGATACGCGACGAAATATCGACGCCGAGAGTGTCGGTGAGGAACCCCTTGTAGATGCCTTCGCCGAGGTAGCGACGGGCCAGCATTTCCGCGCTCTCCTCGTCATCGTCGAGGAACATGTCGGCAATCATGCTGGCAGCGCCGAACAACGGCACGCCGGACACGCCAGCGAGGGCCAGAGAGGACAGCTGGATACCGACAAGCTGCTTGAACGCCTGCTGCCGCATCTGCGGGGTAAACTCAGGGTCAGAGCTGCCGAAGACAACCTGTTTTGCCAGCTTCATCTGCAGATAGAAGATGCTCAGGCCGTAGTTCTTGAACATAAGAGCGACACGCCCAATGCCCTGCTGCGCCCAGCGGGGGGCCGTGCTGAGAGTGGCACCGCCGCTCGTTTCCGTGACTTGATAGACGGCGTTCTCTGCAGCCTTGCGCTGCATTTCCACGTCGCTCATGCCACGCTCGGCCCGCGTCGGGCGGCGGCGCATCCGGTCCAGTTCCAGTTTGTAGGCCGCAATGAGAGCCACCTGTCGGTTGGCGCGTTCGACGTTGTGGAACAGGAAGCCGCTGTAGGCAGCAAACTTATCGGCGAGTCCGCGAGAGCGGCCCACCTCTTCGGCACCGATGCTGTCGTAGAACATCGAGCGGTTCAGCTGCCCGTTCTTGGACGCCACATCCACCAACATGCCAAGATCGGCCAATTCGGCACGAAGCGCCTCTGGAGTACCGTCGCGAAGCACGTACTCGTTGTTGTCGTTCAGCACAAAGTAGTTATCGATGGACGGAGTGGCTCGGACCTCCATCGTCTTTTTGCCCATGTAGGAAGCGGGCAGCTCTACCTCACGAGACAGACCGCTGTTCAGGAACAGCTTGTAAGCGTTGCTGAGCTGCGTCGCAGTACCGCCAATCCCGTACCGACCAGAGAGATACGGTGCCACGATTACCGGAATAGAGGCGAGGTTGACCAGCGCCGACGACACGTTGAAGCCGATAGTGAACGTAAATGCGGTCCGGTTCACTGCCTGCACAGCCTGTTCAACCATGCCCGAGGGCGGATTGGTCGCGAAGTCCGCCCGCGAAACCAGTTCTTGGATCACCGCGATTTTGTTTGCGTCATCGGAACCCTGCGCCTGTTCGGTGATTTCGTCGCGGATTGCGCGGATTTTGTTGGAGTATGCGTAGCGCACCCCCTGCCTGCCAAGGCTGTACGCCTTGAGCCTGAACGCTTCGAAGGGGTCGGAGATGAAACCGGCAGTGCCTTTACGCTTCTGCAGGGAGCGCGCGAACGACGTCTCCGGAAGCGCCTCGACAAACATTCGCGTGATCTCTTGCTGGATGTCGTCGGAGACTTCCTTGGACACACCCTGCTGGGCAAGGTTCGAACGGATGATGTTCAGGGTGTCCTTCACGAACAGCGAGTCCGGCGTGCGCCCACGAGTGACGACATCCAGAGACGTGTAGGTGTTGAAAATCGGTTTCCCGTCTGTCCCTTTCGCAATGCCCGGCAGACTTTCAAGCTCGCGCATGGCCCGCTCTCTTGCGCGGGGGCTCTCAAACGCTTCCTTCACAGGCTCGGTCGTGTTGGTGCGCGGATCGAAAGCGCTGTACTCCAGCCAAAAATCCCCAGTGCGGACGAGGGGGAAGTACGGCTCGATTTTGTTCATGTCGAAGAACTTCGCGTAGATGCTCTTCTTGACCTCTGCTGCCATCTCAGGGTTCGAGGACAGAGCGAAGTCCACCTTGCCCATGAGCGCTTCGCGAAGACGTTCGTACTGCTTGCGATAGAGGGCACGCATCAGGTTGTACAGCTGGTGCCCCTCAGAGCCGATGGCAGCCCAGTCTTTCTGCATGGCGTCATACGCCTGCATCTTGCGAGCGTCGTTTCCGTACTTCTTCTGGGCTTCTGCACGGCTCAGGCCGGGGAATACCTGCTCGAGGGTGGAGGTGTTGACCACGCGGTCGAACATAACCTTCTTGGCGGCGTGCGTATCGAGCCAATCGGTCATGGCTTTGAGGACGCCGTCAACCTCTTGGTCCGATTTGATGGAGGCTGCATCCAGTTGGCGCACCGCGCTTTCAAGATCGAACGCGCCCTTTACACCCACAGCCTTGGCGACGTCAGCCAGCGGCTGCATACCCATGAAGCCTAGAACGCCTCGCTTGGCAAAACCACCAAGCGTGCTGAGCGTGGCAGACGCCTGATCGCCGAACTCCTGTGCAAACTCTTTTGTGGCCGGAGGGAACGAGCCTGCCAGTTTTGCCAGCGTGCCCATCGTAGCCTTGGCACCTTCGGGAGTATTGAGTTCGTAGAGCGCGCCCGGCATCGGGTTGCTTCTGTCGGCAGTGATGATCTGGTTGATGATCTGGTCCGCGACGTCGAGAGCCGATCCGATGGGCTTGGTCGGGAAGCCAACAAGCTGGCGCAGGAACGAGCGCACAGCGTGCATGAAGCGTTCCAAAGCCGAGAACTGCCGTCCTTCGGGGTGGATAGAAGCAAGGCGTTCTTGGAAGCGAGGATCGCTCATCGCATCCGCCACGAACTCGTCAAGGCTCGAAGCGCCGTTCATGCTGTTGAGCAACGGGCGCGTCTGCACAAACAGTTTCCCGATCTGCGCAGCCAGAGGGCTGCCGGGCCGACGAAGTTCATTTGCCGTTGCCGCGTGCACCATCTCGTGCAGGAGCGTGCCAACGGTCATGCCGTTTTCGCTGTCTAGGAACAACGTACGAGTTTGGGGGTCATAGAGCCCCAGAGCTGCTCGCCCATACGCATCTTCAAGGCCGGAGCGAACCACGAGATTGAGGCGAGCGCCATAGGCTTCGACCGCAGCGACGAGCTTCTGAATGCGAGCGTTGGGGGCATTCTTCCGCAGCAGGCGCAAGGCCGACGGGAGATCGTCGCTGCGAAGAGCGCGAACGATGCCGGGATGAAGCGGAAGATCGACGTCAGCGACGTCGGAGAGACGCGCGAGAGGTCCAGAGCGGAGCCCAAGAATGTGCTCGACGAGAAGATCAACCTTGTCGTCCGCCGTCAGTTTGCGGCTAGGCACGGCGCGGGGTTTTATGTCTCTCGTGCTCTTAGCAAGGTCGCCCAGAGCCTCAAGGCCAGCGCCCGCTGCTTCCGCCAAGCGACGGTTTGCGGCGCGGTCGAGGGCTTTCTGTTCTGCGGCTGCGCGCAGTTCGGCTTCAAAGGCAACGCGTTCTTCGGCAGTTGCCGCACGGCGACCGACGGCAGTGGAGGTCGGAAGTGCAGAGGACGCCCGCATCGGCACAACGGCTTCGGCGGAGCGGCGATATTTGCGGCTCAGATTGCGCGCGGCGAGCTGTGCCTGCGGAGACAGGTTGTTGTATACCCACTCCAGCGCGGAGCGTGCACGCTCACGGCTGGTGCCAGCGAAAAGTTCACGCTCAACAGGAGAGATTGCCTCATCACCGGCAAGCTTGATTTCGGCATCGACGCCTTCTTCGGTGTCGAACCGCATGTTCGGCAGGCGGGCGTCTGCGACGATCCACTCGATGGCGTCGATGGGGCGTTTGAACTTGGCAAAGTAGTTGCGCGCGTTGCTGGCACCGGACTGTCCGGCTTTGCCCGTTTTGACTCCCCCGCGCTTGAACAGCGCAAGAATCTTGCGCTTGTCTTCTGCTGTCGTCGGGTCTTCCGCGACCGTGCGGTCAGGCGTCGCGACATCCTCGATCATCGCGGCCAGTTCGGGCTTGGCCTTGAAACGTTCATCCCACGCAGCGTCGAGCTCGGCCTGAGCCGCGAGATTGTCGGTCTGGGCACGGAAGCGCTGCATTTCTGCGAGGCCACGCTCAGCGTCACGAACTTGAAGCTCACTGGGCGAGCCAGTGAGGCGGGCAGGGGTCGTAGTCATCGCCACTGCGGGCGAAATTGCCTGAGCCGGAGGAATGGCAGGAGGTATGACCTGCCGGGCCGCACCGCTAACTTCGCCGGGCGCAGCCCCTGTCATGGGTTGATAGTCGGCTAGTGCAGCGGGCTGGCTTGCTTCTGCTGCAGGAGTACCCACAGGCAGCGGCAGATTTCCTCCCAGTCCTTCTTCTTGAGGTGCTGCAAGCTCTCCGGCGGGCTCAACGTCGCCAACGGGCTGTCCGCTGACTCCCACGCGTTGTTCACCAACGTCAGGGCCAACTCCCACTGCTCTTGGCTTAGCTTTTGCAATCTGGGTGACATCAGACACCTCCGGCTTTGCCGCACGACGAGGCTTCTTGGCGGCAGAAAGAGTTTCAACTACCGCAGGGGGCGGCGTGTCTTGGGGGACAGCGGCAATGGTTGCCTGCGTTTCGGGAATTGCGGTTCTTGCTTCCGGAACAACTTCCGGAGCTTTCACGACGGCGGGCTTTGCTTCGGGCAAAGTGACAGTCGGCGGACTGACTTCTTCCGCAGTGGGCGTCGGCGGAACGGGCGCTTGGATGGCCGAAACTTTGAAAGGCAGCGTCAGCTCGCGCCCCTTGCCGACGGTGTGTTTGGATACTGCCCCGACGGCTTCGAGTTTACGCATGACGCCGGTTGCCGCAGAGTAGGACAGCCCGAGTGCGTCCTGAATGACCTTCACGGTTGCTTTGCCGGTATCCTCGATTGCTTTCACCGCAGACAGCATCTGGGGGTCGGACCCAACAGACCGCGCAGTGGCCGTCGCCTCAGGAGACAGCTCGGGGACGTTGGTTGTTGCGGCTCCACGAACCGCACCGGTCGGCGCGGGCGTAACGGCGACAGTGGGAGCCTGTGCGGCAGAAACGGGCTCAAGCGTACCCGGCTTGGGGAGTGCCCCCGAAATCTGCACGGGGGGTGGCAGCAGACCAGCAATCGGGGCGGCTTCTTCTTGAGGTTCCGGCGGAGCTGCCGTGGGGGCTTCTCCTCTTACGCCGGGCCCAGCAACGCCGCCGAGACCGCCGCCAGCGACACCGAGAACGCCACCGGCCACACCGGCTTCGATATATTCCTTGATGGCGTCAGGGCTATCGACAGGAAGACCTGCCTGATAGCGCTCGAGAATTTGCTGACCGACTTCGTTCAGACCTTCGCTTGTGCCGCCAACAGCAGCGCCAGAGGCGACGCGAGTGAAAAGAGTTGCGCCGGGGCGCAGGAAAACACCTGCACCTGCGAGTGCGTTGGTCACAGCCGTGAGGCTGGCTTGGCCGACAGTGGCACCGAGGGCGTCGGTGAGGTCCACACGATCCTTGCGCCCCGCCGCGACTTCTTCCTCTTGCCGCTGCACGTTGGCACCGAACAGCATCGGCGCTTCCACGAGGCCAGAACCAACACCGAAACCTGCAAGGGCACCGGCAGGGCCAGCCGTAAGACCACCAGCAACAGCACCGGCGGCACCGCCAGCGAGGCCAGCCCCAAGTTGGGGGGCCTGTTCGCCAGCAATTTCACCAAGGTAGGTCAAAGCCGAGCCAAGGCCCGTCACGTCGGACGCTCGAGTGGGTGCGGGCTGTTCAAGCTGCAGCTCAAACAAACGCTGAGCAGCGGACTCTTCCATGCCGCGACCAAAATTCGCGATGCTGGCAAGCCCGAGCTGTTCACCAATGGTCTCAACCGTGGTGCCGAGAGTGGACTTAACTTGCGGGACGCCGCGAGCAACGCCACGACCGAGAGCCGTCCCATCTTCCGGAGCGGCAAGGGGCTTGCCGAGCTTGGCTTCGTAACGTTGAGCAAAGCGTGCTTCGCGCTCTTGAACGCCAGCGAGAAT
>ERZ869929.478-NODE-478-length-23995-cov-12.069716_pt1 | contig 23995 bp, 33 predicted proteins | sample MGYA00579312_ERZ869929 | MGnify/ENA primary metagenome ERZ869929 (study PRJEB32216, sample SAMN09231818) | wastewater metagenome | place: USA: Maryland | collected 2016-08-09 | study: EMG produced TPA metagenomics assembly of the PRJNA472060 data set (Reclaimed... | reverse complement strand
ATTTATGCCGCTAGTTTGCCTGATTAGTGGCTGTTTCGGCGCCATTCGTTGATGTCGCCGGTTTGCCGGTCGATGATGGCGCGGAACATGGCCTTGTCCGCTGCGGTCAGGGCAACGTGTTTCCGGTTGGTTAGTTCGTCTTCGAGCATGTCGCAGGTGCGGGCTAGGTCGTCGCAGTCTTCGATCAGCTGCCGGGTGATGGTGGCGGATTCGTTGCGGCCCGCGCTGTAGCCACGCCAGTAGGCGATGAACCCGCTTCCGGCTGCGGTGATGGCGGCGAGTGTGGCGATGAAATACCAAGTGGTGTGGATCATCCTTGTTCCCGGATCAGTTTGTGGAGTGTTTCGCGGGCTGTGGTGGCTGCTTCGGTGTCGGCGGTTGTGACTGCGTGGATGAGGGTCAGGGCTGCGGCCCGCTGCTCACGGGTCATCGGATAATGGCGGGTCATGTCCGGCCACCCCACATGGCGGTGAGTTCGGCGGCTGTGGGCATCCTGCGGCCCTCAGGCGAATCAGCCCAACAGGGAAGGCACAGCCCACCCGGGAACACTTCGAGCGCGTCAACGGTGTGCCGGCAGCCCGGACAGATCGGCAGCGGCTGCCAGTTGTATGCCTTTTCCGCTGCGGTCATGGCGACGGCTTGGGCTGTCTTGACGCATCGTCCGGCTGCGGTGCGGCTGCGGTGCATGTGCCCGCATGTCCACAGTTCTGCCTTCATCGGGTCGAGCGCGACGGCCTCCCAGCGTTCGGCCAGTCCGCTGGCGGTGAACTGCTGCCAGCGCTTCACGTCTGCTGTGTAACCGTTCATCCGGCGATCCTTTCTGCGGCTGCGGCGAGTTGGTCCCATGTGATGCCGTTGGCGGTGCAGTTGTCGATCAGGTCGGCGATTATGCCTGCGTGCTGCTGGCGGTCGATTTGGTTGGCGAGTCGAGCGTCGTTGGCTGCGATCAGTTGTGTGGCGAGATCGGCGACCGTGCTCATGCGTTCACCTCAATAATGTCGGCGTAACGGTCGGGATCTGACTCACTGACGTAGGCGCCGACCTTAGCGAGCGCCCGCGACCCGATGTAATCGGCGATCTGGTCGAACATGTCGGGATCAGTCGAGCGAACGTAGGCGCCGACTGCGCGACACTCAGCGCCGCTCATGCGGTCACCTCCCGAGCCGCGTTCTTCTGTGCGACGTACGCCACCAGGTAGGGCGTCGCATCTTCGAGCGAACCGAACCGGACCACCAGTGCGTCAATGATCTGGCCAATAGCATCCTTCGTCATTTCTGTTCCCTTCGTTGTCGTCCTCATGTGGAGCAATCTACAGGACGGCAACCCCAGAAACTAGATATTCCGGCAGATTTATGGTCACGGTTTGGTAACGGTCACCGGCACGGGAACTGACCCCACCACAGCCGAAACGGGCGAGTTATCCACAGGTCCACTTGGGTCGCTGACCAGCCGCCATACATCGTGGCGTCCGTAGTCCCTCCCGGCCCGATACCCCAATGCCGCCAGTCTCGGCCCCCACCGGTCATATGCCTGAACACGATGCGTGCCTGCCAGTCAGGGTCGAGCATCGCGGCCCGCGACCACCACGGCTTACCGCTATGGGCGCTGGTCTGTATTTGGAAGATGCCGAGAGCGCCCGTGTACCACGGCGACGACTCATCTAGCGACTGGCCGCGTGACTCGCGCATGGCGATAGCCCACGCAGTACGCCAGGACTCGCCACGGAAACCAGCCCGCCACAGCACCTGCGCCAACCGGTCACGGCACACCGGCTGCCGATCCACGTCCCGTGACGCCCGTGACGGCTGCTGGCGCTGCCCATCGAGGACAACCCGCGACGGCACCCATGTAGCAACTGACACCTGAGCGACACCCGGAGAATCCGCCACCGGCATCGGCCACAACCAGCCCACCAGCAGACCCAAACCCGCACTAATGGTCAACAGTTTTCTGCGCATGGTTGACCACGGTACACACGGGCACCCACAAACCGGGCAAATCCGTGTCCGATTATTGGCCGTTACAGTTCGTCTTCGTCATCATCGGTGATGACGATTAGCCCACGTTCGCTGGCCGCGTCAACCACTTCAGCAAATGAGGTGCGCACCTGCTTCCACATATCGTCTACAAGGTCCGTCGAATAATGCGGCATGTCGCAGCCGGTTTCCACGGTCAGCGAACCGATAGACAGATGCACCCAGATCTCCATCAGCAGTCCCAACCGTGTGCGTATGATGACCGCACCACAGACGGGAGCAGCATGGAACACCTAGACATGATTGTCCGTGAATGGATGGCGGCACGGCAGCGCGAGTCAGAGCTGCGGGCGAAGGTGCGTGCCGCTGTCGTCGCAGCCTGTGACTCGGGCATGAGCGAGTCGGCTGCTGCACACGCTGCGGGTGTTGACCGGCAGACAGTTCGCGCATGGCGCGGTAAATAGTTACAGCACATCCACATCACGCACCCTTCCGCCAGCGGTGTAGAACGTGAGCACACCAGGTGTAGCGGCACCGCCGTACCGTTGATCAAACCACGGGCTGCCCGGGTCGATTGTGCCTGCCTGCATCCACAACCGGTCACCGTCCTGCTCAATCCGTAGATGGTGGTAATGGCCGGTGAGTAGAATATCGGCGGCTGCGATGCGGTGCCGGGCGTGAGCCTGACGCGCCCACCATTCATGGCCGCGACCCTTCCTGAAGACGTGGCCATGTGTCGCACCAATGATGGTGCCGGCAGCCTCCACCGTGACCGTCAAATCATCCGGCTCAGGTACCACGATTTCCACATGGTCATATCCGCCTGCAAGGGTTAGCGCGTCATGGATAGATGCGGCCACATCGACGAGGAATGAATCGGTTGCCCGCGGTTTCATGCCCATGAGCCGGTGCGGTTCGTCATGGTTGCCGGGTGCCACTGGGATCACAACACGTTCCGCTAACGGTGCTACGGCTTTGACGTGCTCCAACAGTAGACGACGCACAACCCGGATTTGTTCGGTCACGGTCAGATCTGAGAACAGGGCTACGGCCCCTCCCTGACTGCTGATCCCTTCACACATATCTCCGAGAGCTGCTAGGACGATGGTGGAAACCGGTTTCCGTTTCCGGTCGGTTTTGATCTTCGTGACGAACTGGTCAAGTGCGTCGAGCGCCCGGGACACCGGCAGTTCACTACCGCCTGCCGCAGTTTCTTTACCTATCTGCCAGTCCGCTAGGCACAGGACGGCGGCGACATCTTCACGGGTGGCCGGTGGCGACGGCCTACGCCTCCCCAGAGCCGCTACAAGTTCGTCCACATCCAACCGTGCACGGGCAGGTTCCAACGCCCACACGCGCCGCGTAACAGGCACCGTGACGGCATCCTCACCCTGCCCGTGGCGAACCCACGCCGCAGGATCATGGGACACCTTCACCAAACGGCAGCGCCACCCCTCCGGCACCGTCACACCGAGCGCCCGAACCTCACTGGTCCAATCATCTTCACCCGGAACACCCGCACCGATAGTGACGATTTCGGCGCTACCGTCAGCGGCATACGCGACCGAAGGTGTCCAACCTGCGGGCAGCCGGTAGCCGGGCACCTGCTGGCCAGGTGTCGGCTCAATCAGTTTTTCTAGGTCGTCGTCAAGTGCCACACGCGCACCCGTTCGATTTGCCGAGTAGTGAACGGCGGTGCCGCATCACAGCATCCGGTTTCACCGGCCACCCGTATTGGATGAGGATGTCGCTGATGATGGTGGACGGGACCAGCTGCCCATCGGGTCGCGGCTGCGTCAGGATCTGTAACACCTTCGCCACTGTTTCTTCCGGCATTTGGGTTAGGACGGCACCCATTGAGCACGCCGGACCCCTGCGCACCTGCTTATCCATAGCAGCATCAAGCGCAGCGTCTATGTCCATGACGGTCCTAGACGCTGGCCCGACTGCTGGTCATCCCTTGCGTGCCTTCCACGCGGTGCGGGCATCCTCACGCCAATCCCGCAACGGTCGAATGGTGTCCACCTTTCGGCCCTTCGTGCGCAGCCAATAGTTCAAACCAAGTTCCCTGCCACCGTCAGTCCACGACGCATGCCGGATAACCCGTGAGAATGGTGTTCGGCCCCATTCACGGCCAGTCACCTCACGCAGCGCACAAATGGTCTTCGCGGTCAGGTCAAGCATGGTGTCCGAGTATTCGCGGACGGAGCGGCCCCACACGTTGTGCTCGATACCCCACAGGAATAGGTGTCCCTGATCCTGCGGGATGTTCGCTGCCGGCCACGGGCCACCTAGCCCGGAGTGCCAGCATGACAGGACCGAGTTGATGATTACCTTGTCGTGGGTGGTGACGCTGTTGCAGTACGGGTACTGTTCGCCGGCCGCATACGTCCAATCTATTGCGCCTTGATCGACGCCCACCAGGTCATGCACGATGACGCCACGCAGCCCACCGGACCACGGACGGCCACGCTTATCCCAACCCGGCTTGAACACCAGATTGCGTGGCCCCACCCAATCTTCAAGCGCTTCACGGATCTGGCGTGCCGTAGTCACAGGTCACCATCCGGTGAGTCATGCCGAGCACGAACCTTGCCGTACCGGTCGTCCTGCGGGTTCAAATAGTTGACGATGACGGGCAGCGCGGACGCAGCCGCCGCAATAAGCCACGTCTGCCACTTGTCGAAACTGATTGTGCCTGTGCTTGACCATTCGGCTACAGCCATAGCGAGCAGCACCGAGACACCAACCTTGAATGCGGTGGCGAAAGGTGAACGGGCCAGCCATTCCATATCTAGTCTCCTAAATGCCAGTTGATGTGGCCGTCAATCTTGCGTTCTACGGTGTCGAGTTTCCGTTCGATGCGGTCGAGGGAGTCCCTTGTGCTGCCGCCACCGTTGGGTTTGAACTCTTTGGACATGGAGATTTGTGACCGGATCAGCCACGTTAGTGCCGCGAGTGCGACACCTGCCATGCTCAACAGGGTCAACGCTTCTGCGGGCGAGTCCAACCAGTCGGGCATGGCACATATTCTCCTATGAAACGGGTGGGACGGGTGTGCCATTGTCCCATAGGTTGCCGCTGGTTTGGTGTGTGCTGCTGCGGTATGTATCGCGCATGTTTACCGGATTATTTCCGTGATGCTTACGTCATCGAATAGGACTGTGCCGGCTGTTGCTGTGCGAACGTGCGCAAGTTCAAGTTGTGCCACGAATACGCCATCCGGGATGGTGATATCCCATGTGGATTGTGCCCATGCGGTTGACGCAGACCGGTACGACGACGCCAGCGCCGGCACCGCCGTCGCTCCGGTGTCGTCGATGGGTGTGCCGTCTACGCTGCAAATCAGACGGGCACGGGTGTGTTGTGCTGCAACTGCACCGACCGTTCCGGACAGGGTGCGTGACCATGCGGTTACCCGGTATTGGGCGCGTGGCACGACGGGCCATGTTTGTGCCGAGTAGGTGACTGCTGATCCTGCGGACGCTAGCGCCAACTGCATGGCGTATGACCCGGTGCGTGCGCTGGTGCTGATGGAGACTGCACCGCCACCAGTTGTAAGGGATGACCAGAGTGCTCCGGTGGTGTTCACCAGACCGGACTCAAACCCGCCATCATCGAGCAGTTCCGTGGTGGCCGTGGACCGGGCACGGCCCACATAATGTGCTGACAGGCGGGCATCCGTGACGTTCAACGCGCCGCCACTGTTCTGAAACACCCGCAAAGACACAAGGTCACCCTTTGACAGGCGGATCGCTGGCGCCGTCACCGACTGAATATTTGCGTTCGCGGTGCCGGCACCTAACTGACTAAACCACTGCGACGCGAACGCGGTCGCGCCATTCACGGAGATGAACACACGGCGGGTGGCTGTCGCGTTGCTTGCAAAGTTCGCATAACCCGCGACCGTGTACAGCCCATTAGCGGGAATGACTATGGCCGTGTTTGATGCGTCCGTCATGTTCCACGGGTCATGGCTGATCGTGTCGAACACCACCGTGCCGTTGATGTTGTTCGCCAAACTGACCGCGTTGTCCTGACGGACAAGCACCGACGGCGGACCATCGGGCGCCACCATCCCCAACACAATACGGTCCACACCATCAGTCACATACCACGCCAACCCACCAGGGCGAGGCGGATACTCGCCAAGATAGTTGGCGACAATCTCGCCACCCTCACCCCATTCCTGCGACGCAGGCACAATCACAGACTGCCCATTGCTGATGCTGTAAACCGGGTCAGAGTCCACGCTACGCACAGCAGCCACACCCAACCGCAACCGATTACCACGCTCACGCGCAGACAAATCCGCCAGAAACTTCACCGCGTCCGTCACGTCAACCGCCTCACCCGCGCATCAGCAGACATCGTTTCCATAGGTGACAGCGGAATGGTAATCCGAGACAGCAGATAGACGGCGCGCACACCCATATCCGTGTTCACGATTCCTACAGCGTCGTCCACGTCGAGCGACGGATCCACGATTTGTGACCAGCGCAGCTGCTCACCCAACCCGACAGATTTATTCAGTTGCACGCGGGCCGCTTCGATAGCGTCCGCATCCGACAACAGCAGCGGCGACGAATACACCCGAGGACGTCTACCGAAACTGCCCAGATAGTAGGTCGGTGATGTCGGGTCATCATCCCAAACCACGCCACGAGGAATGATGAGCAGCCCGGACCCTTCTCCCACAGCGATGACACCGTTATAGGTGTCGGCTGTGTCCCACGTCTTCGCCAATGTGGTCACCATCAGATCAGTGGTGCCGTAGTTGACGATGCCGGTGGATGGCACATCAAGGATTTGTTGGCTCATCGTGAGCCGTCCATCCTGATCGAAATACAGACGGTAACCCTTATCTTCAGCGATACCTACCGCATCTGACCACGGGTCGCCGTCACCCTCCACACCGTAGGCGACGGCAGGCAACGTCTTCCCAGTTTCCGGCAGTGTGTTGATCGGTACCTGCGGCCACGCCGACTGCACGAGTGACGTGATAGCAGACTCCACGCTTGTGCCGTTAGCAATGAACTGCCGTGTCACATAACGTGCCCGCGCAATACGTTCGGACCTGTCAGTCAATCCACCCAACGTGACGAGCAGCCCTGCGCCAGCGTCCTCGAGCGTCACGGACGTGTACCCAAACACACCTAGCGGCACCAGTTCGGTACTGCCGTCCACATATTCGACACCACGCCACAGCTTGATTTCGTACCCGTTCAACGGTGACAGCAGGTCATTAGCCTCTATCGGTGTCAGGTTCTGATCTGTGATCTGTAGGTCACCGGCTTCCCTGCGCACCAGCCGCTCCGCATCTACCGACACGGACCCGCCAGTCACATTCAGTGTCGCCAAAACTGTGCCAGATACGTCGACCACCTGCGCGAGAACAGCGACCCGGTGACTATCCGCTAACGCGGCCCGGAACGCATCCGATACCGGGTAACTCATTCTGTGGTTTCCACAAAGTTGGCGGTCACCCGCTTCACCGGTGTGCCCACGATGCCTTCACTCGACCAGTCGCGGGAGGTCAACCGGATCACCCACTGTTCGGACAGGTTCGCCGTGTCACGGAAAGGTGACGTGAGCAGCAACTTGGACTGCTGTTCAAGCATCGTCTTCAGGGTTTCCCATTGTGACTGTGTACTGGTGGTGAACGCGATCTGCCCATCATCACCGTTTATGTCACCTGCGACTACGACAGGGTAGGACGCACCGAGAGGACGTAGAACGGTGACCCCTTCGTACTGGTTCCATGTGATGCCGGAGACGGGTGCAGACAGCATGACAGCCGTTGTGGGTGCATCTAGGGACCGCAGTTCCCATGTGTTCGCTGCGAGGGTGGTGACGGTACCGAGTCGTGCCGCTGATGTGATCTGCACTGTGGCTGTGGCCGCTGTCGTAATAGTTGCCGAGTAGACAACAGCGGTGCCGCGGTCGGGTGTGTAATCAAACAGGGTTGCTGTGCCGCTGGCCGGCATGGTGTCGAGGGCAGTCCCGATAACCTGCCCATCAGCTCGGGTCACCGTATAGCGGAAAGGCGACGCAGATCCGGCCACCGTAATAGATGTGCGCTTATTCGTGTCATCCCATGACAGGCTCAGCGTCGGCGTGCTAGGTGTCGCGAAACTCAGAGTTGTGGCGACACTGTTGGTATATGCGGACGCAATAGGCAAACCAACCTTGTCGCTGATCGCCTGCACATAAGCACGAAACACGAATCCGCTCGGCCCAATAGACGTATCAGGAACAACAGTCGTACCCGCACCAGCCACCACCGTCGAATACGTCGGCACCGATGTAGACGCACTAAAACCAGCACCCGAATAAACAGCAGACGAAAACACCTTCACTACTGCTGATGATTGTGCGGCAGCCTCCGCATCGCTATACGTCCATGAAATAGTGGGCCGGTCAGTATTCGTAGGCGATGCGACAACAGTTCCGACGACCGGTGTGGACACCATGTCGTACTCAAACCGCAACTGTGCGACCTTGACTGTTGGGTTATTAGTCCACAGCGTATAGGTGGCATCATTCAATGTGGCTGTGCTCCAACCACCTATGTCAGATGTTGTAAACCAACCACCAAAATATGCTTTGGTGGATGCACCTGAAACATACGTCGCAAGCGTGGCAATAATCGGTTTTGATGTTGGCTGCCGAAGTTCAAATGAAATATCTCCAGCACCACCGAACCGACCAGCAACACGTATTTGTGAAATGACACTGCCACCAGTCACAACATTGCCAAATCCACCGGTGATTACTGGTGATGGAGAACTGGCCTGCAGCCATGTGGTGTCTGAGGCATCTGAGATGAAAGCAGTAGCACTACCGAATGACACCACAGTGCCGTTGTTATATGCCGACCAACTACCTGACTGAATACTACAAGAATCAGGAAATGCCGTTCCAACAGTCATTAGCGCACACCACCCCTACCACGAGCACGAGACTCCCGGCCAACATCCCTAAACGCCTTCGTCACCGCATCCTCAATCTGTCGCACCACCTGCTGCGTCACCTCACCATTCACCGTGATCTGCACACCACCAGCCTGAACCGTGAAGTTCGTGGACTGGTCAAGCATCGCCGCAGTCTTACCCGTCGTAACCTCGGCACCAATCGTGGCAATCGTATCCGCTGGCGTAACGAACCCTGCCGTGATGGTTTTGATCTCGCCAATAGTTGCGGCACCACCCGCCAGAATCGCCTCCGCATACTGCAAACCCTCGAACGGTCCCAACCCGATGATGTCCGCCAGGGCAGCCCGACCCAAACCAGCTTCACGCAGCTTCGTCAACGAATCCGCGAACTTACGCACAATCTGCAAACGTTGACGCAGATTCGCTGTGATCGACTCCGCCGACAGCGGCACATTCGTGCCCAACGTCGTCACCGCACCGAAATCACGAGCAGTCTCCGCGAAATCCTGACGAATATCCTCAAACGCTTGCTGCTCATCACGCAACGCATCAAGCCTGTCACGGGCAGCCTGCACAATCGAATCGACCCGCGAACCGATTTCCTGCATTCCCTGCGTGCCCTTCGTCCACTGCTCCACATATTTGCGTACAGCGTCACGGCCCGCACCCATCACACCCGCAGCGATCTTCGCCCAACCCGGATCAGACAGGATCCCGTCAGCCATAGCAGCCGGAATACCCTTAGCGATCAGCCGTGCCCGTGCCTGCTGCTTCTTCGCCTCAGACGCGAGCATGTCCACGAAATCGCCAAACGGGTTTTCCTTCTTCACTGCGGCTGCGGCTGCGCTGCCGGCGCTGCTGCTCGCGGTCGCGGCTGTCGCTGCCACATCCTCGAAATAGTCATCTAGTGCGCGGGTCACATAGTCCGAGACGCCAACGCCACCGGCAGCGAACCGGGTAGCCACAACAATGTTCAACTGTCGTGGCCGTGCCACGTTGTCAGCTGCCGCCGCTGCCGCATCTAGTGACGCAGTGAGGTAACTGAAGTCGGTGACACCCATGATGCGCAGATTGTCGGTGGCAGTGCCGGCCACCAGGCCAGTTTCCACTAGCCGTTGCCGCACAACGTCAACACCTGTTCCGAGCAGTTGCAGAATGCCAGTCAAACCCTGCAACGGTAGATCAGCAAGAGCACCTAACGATTCACGCATGGAAACTATCGCACCGGTCAGTTCGACAACTTGACCGGTAACCTCGCCGAACCCTTCACCAACCTTCTCAATCTGCGGCTGCAAATCAACCATCGTGTCGCCGATAGTGTTGAACCCACCTAGCGACGACTCAATACCTTCGAGGAAACCAGTGCCAAACGCTTCCTTAGTTTCCTCAAACGCGACCTGAAGAATCTGCAACTTGCCCGCGAACGTGTCCGCATTCGCCGCAGCCGCACCACCAAACGCAGCCTGCAACTCACCAACAGCAACACTAAAGTTCCCAGCCTGTCGAGCACCCTCAGACAGCGGCACACCCAAACGTGTCAGCGCCGTTACCTGACCATTCGACGCCTTCGCCAAAGCAGTCGCAACACTGCCAAGATCACGCTGCTTCGCCACCGAAATATCAAGCGCTACGGATAGCAGCCGCTGCGCTTCCTCGGCATCCCTCGTCGCCGTCACAAGCGTTTGGAACGCGGGCCGCAACTGGTCATCAGCCACACCAGTCGCATACATCATCCGGTCAATAGCCTCAGTGATGGCAGGCAACGCGAACCCCTGATTCACGTTGTCAAGCGCAGACTTCAACCGAGCAAGTTGCTGTTCCTCTTGCGCCGCTGCCCGCACACCATCAACAGCCATCGTCAGAGCGAACGCGCCAACAGCAGCCGCAGCACCAGCAGCCATAGTTTGCACATTGGCAAACCCACCGAGGCTTTTCTTTAGACTGTCACCAAACTTGGACACACTGCCAGTCGAACCCTTAGCAGTTGACTCCAATCGGCGCAGATCAGCCTGAGCCTTCTTTATATCCCGGTCTGTGTATTCGGTCCCGATGTGGACGACAATGCCCGGTTTGTTCATGCTGCGAGCCATCGTCACACCTTTCGGTTCACTTCTTTGACCACACGAAACACTTCGTTGTCTATTGTGGCAATGATCTGCGGATAGTGTTTGCGCACCGCAGGGACCATGACACGGCCCGAACGTCCACCACGGCCCGACGACTTCGACAACAGTGGCAGCGAGTTTATGAACGCGACACCCTGCGGAGACATGCCCGTATTCTTGGTGCCAGCGAGCGCGTAAATGTTCGCGCTTGCCTCATTCAAGGTGATAGTTAGTGTGATGTCACGGCGCCGAGACTTGATAGACGAACGTGCCTTAGCCGGTGCCCAGGCAGGCCAACCAGCGCCACCACGAGACAACACACGCGACAACGTGCCATCACGGTTCCGCTTACCTCGAGGAAACCTAGCCGGAGTATCACGCCAGTTCCGCAACGGTCGATCAGGGATAGCAGCCTTAGCGTCAGCCGCAATATCTTTACCCGCTTTAGTGATCGTCTTCGCGGTTGCCTTCGCGAGATCCTTATCGAAAACTTCCAAACCCTTCAGCACGCCACCAACACCAGTGACCCTAGCCCTAGCCCTAGCCACTGCTCACCTCCATCATTGGCGACGCTGATACTTCCACCGCAGATAACGCATCATCGTCCATACCATCCGGTCGGACTCCGCCAACAGCAGCGACGGCGCAATACCTGTTTCGCAGGCGAGTTGCGCGATCACCCAGTGGGCGGACTCGTCTCCAAAGGGACAACATCGGTGTCCTGCGTCCCGATGGTGACTTCATCCACGGTGTCGAGCCACGCATCCCAGTCAAGATCTGTGTACTTCAACCGTGAGCACGCAGCCCACGCAAGAAACACCATGTCTGTATATCTGGCGTCTTTGGAAAGTTGCACGATAGAACGGTCATACTTTTCCTCGAAACGTACCGAGTCCGCCGCCGATGTCACAAGTTCGACGGCGGACCCGTCGGTGTACGTCACGCGCAATGGAAAACGCATGTGGGCAGTTCCTTTCAGTTTGGGTTACGCGGTGGCCCGGGAAACGGTGCCGGTCGTCGGCCACGTCACGGACAGGGTAGCGATGTCACCAACAGCAGACGTGAACGGTGAATACTGCGTCACCACACAGACCGCCGTGTATGCCGGGTTGGTTGAAGTCGTCGTGCCGGACGTCGGCTTGATGACCACGGTGGCGTTGCTGCCGAGCAGCGGATACAGGGTGGCGTCCACCTGCGATGCACCGAAATCCTGAAAGAAGTTCAGGGTCACAGAACCTGACCGCAGACCCGCGACACGCTCACGCCACGAACCACCGAACCCGGTGGTGTCAAGCTCATCAGCGGTGAACGCAAGTTCCACGGACTGAATAGCCGTCGAGAATGCGGACCCGTTGACCGTGATGGTGTGGTCAGTTGCAACATACTTAGGCATTGCGTTTCCTTCCTTATGCGTAGACGAGCACCGAAAAGTTTGCCGTCAGCATTGTCGCGTCACCGATAGTGACGGTGCCAATACCGTTCATGTCGGTGACCCGCAATGTGCTGGCCTTCCCGCCTAGTGTACGGTCTGCCTCAATAGCCGTTTTCACACTGCTGCTGCCAGCCGGATCGCAATATGCGTCTAGCCTCAGTTGACTCGAACGTTCCGCGACACGGCCCACCACCACTGTCACCGTAAATGCGTACTGATCTAGACCACGCTGAAACGCCTCATCAAACGTGATGGTGTCGAGACTGACCACTGCGACCGGTGGATTCAACTGGTCAGGGATGGTGGCCGACGTGCGCAGCCCGCTAATCGTCGCCAGGCGGGTAGCCAAACCTGACCGCAGTTCACTAACCGTCGGCATCACGCCACCGCATTAGTGTTCCGCATCCACGGACGCACCAGCATTTCCACGTCCGGGTCGAGATAACGGGACACCCGCATCACACCTAGATCACCGTAACCGGCGACACCTAGCGGCGAGTCAAACCGTTTGAACTCTCGCGCCGACTGAATAACGCATGCCTGCTTGATCGCTGTGGGCACTGCCGCGAAACCCCACACACCCGTTACCTGCACCGTCGCCACATCACTAGCAACCGGGAAGTTGTAATCACCGGTGGCCCTGATCCGAGTGAATGGTGTGGACTGGCCGGCAACCAACTGGTTCAACGGCTCACCCTGAAAATCTGTGACCTTCCACGTCTGGTCATAAATATAGTCCGCGTTAGTGGATGTTTGCAGTGTGGTGATTGTCCGGCAGTCGTCGATCTGCACCAGGTCAGACCGGAGCGCCGCATACTGCCGGGTAGCGGTTCCAGCGTTATAGAAAATCCTCTCCGCTACCGAGTCGATCATGCGTGACGCGGACTCCACAGCCAACTGCAGCAGCGCATCATCGGTGCTATCACTGATCCGCAGCGCAGCCTTGATGTCATTTAGGCTGCAATATCCGTTAGTGATCGCCACGGTTCACCCCAATGTTGTAGTGCGCACGCAACCAGCGCACGGTTTCCGGCAGCCCGACAGCAAGACGGGTTGACGGGTCATGGCCGAGCATGTTCCGTGCAGTGTCAATGTTAGGACGTTTCGCGGTCACGTTGTGCGCGTCGAACGGCAGATAGGTAATCAGGTCACTGCTGGCGCCCGTCAGTTCTAGCAGCTGCTCCGCCACATCGGACACATCCACATACTCATCACCACCAATATTCACGGTGAGATTGGGTGTGAACTTGTCCGCAGCATTCGCCAACGTCGGAATGAAATCACACACATACATGAACACCCGCTTATAGCCGGTGTAAACGGTGATCGGTTGACCAGTCAACAGCCGATAGGCGAACAGGCACACCACCGACCGGTACGCATGGTACTTCTCGCCCGGCCCATAAGCATTGAAGAATCGGAGCGTCATCGTGCGAGTGTCGTAACGGTCGGCAAAGTTCTTGATCTGCATTTCGTTGACACGCTTACTGATGGCGTAATCGTTCGTGAGCTGCGGCTGCGCATTCAACCTGAGCAGATCCTCGTGGATGTAGTCCACTCCGGCTTCGCCATACACCTCGGACGACGACGCGAAAATGTGGTCAAATCCGAGCAGCCGCTGCACCTCGAGAATATTGCGGGTGCCTATCACATTGGTGCGCCACACCTGTTCGTAATAGTCCTCGCCGTTCATGCGCCCGAACTCGGCAGCCAGGTGATACACCATCTCAGGCTGAATATCGTTCAGCGCCCGCTCAATCTGCCGATAGTCGGCGATGTCGGCCCGCACAGTCTGCGCGTCATCCTTGTGCTGTAGTTCGATGCCCCACACGTCGTGGCCGCGGCCACGCAGTTCGGCCACCAGCGGGCCACCGATGGTGCCGTGTGAACCTGTTACCGCAATACGCATGATTTCCTCCGGGCAGTAGTTGATTAGACGTGTTGCCAGAACTTAGGTGGTTGTGCCGCGAGCACTTGGCGTGGGTCGCCGTCGTCGAGTCTACCGACCAGCAGCGGGTTAGTGATGATTTCGCAGCCCGCTAACGTTGCTTCAATAACTGTGCGCGGGCAAGCGTCGAACTCTTTCGGCAGGTGAATGAAATATTGTGCGCGTGCCATGTGGTCGAGGACCACAGACCTATCCACGTTGGACAACTCCACCAACGGCACACCCATTTTGTCTGCCCGGATCCGCGCATTTATTCGGCCCTTTGCGGGATGCTTACGGGCAGCGAACAGGGCAAACGATTCCTTATTCGCTGCTGGCTGCACTTCGTTCACGTCCCACACGGGCGAGTTCACATAAAGGTCTGAGACTCGGGACCACCTGGCTTCATGCTGCTGGTGCAGCGCCGACATGGTGATGAAGGGTGCCGCGTGCGCAAACAGGTGTTTGCGGGCCGCTGTAGGGGTCTGTGCGTGCTGAATCCAGACGAGGGGTGTACGGGTAGCCAACTCGACCATTGCCTCGTCTGTGAGCCTGTCAGTGCCCGTTATGACGATGCGCTCAAAATCTAGGGCTGTGCGCCAGTCGTCCGGCTGCACCGGCACAATCTCAATACCATCCGGCGCATGACTCCGCATAACGGCATCGTTTATTTCAGCGCCACCGGCATACAGTCCCGGTAGCAGCGCGTCAGACCGTTGCTCCACCTTCGCGTGATGGTGCGTCAACCACGCCACCTGCCGAGTCATGGGCGCGTCAACAGGTCAAGCGCGGGACGCCAATGCTCCGCAAACACCCGGTCACAGTCATACTGCGCAGCGAACTCCACAGCCTTAGACGACGTGACACCAACACCACGCGCATAAGCCTGCTCCAACGCCTCCACAATCATCCCAATATTGGGGGTGATCCACCATGACCGCTGCATCGGATCCCAGTCCGGCTGCCCGTCCACAACCCAACCATCCCCAACCAGTTCCGGTTGCGCCGTGAAATCAGAAACAATCACCGGAGTGCCGCACGCCTGCGCCTCCGGCACATGCACCCCAAACCCTTCACCTTTTGAGCAAGCCAGAAACACGTCAGCCGCCGAATAACACGCCGCCAAATAGTCAGGACCGAGAGGTGCCCGATACGCATACTGGTCAACAAACTTTATCCGATCCTTAGGCATGTCGATTGCCTCCAGCAGATGCGGCAAGTTGATGCCCCCCATCGCGCCATGCATCTCCGTATGCAAATACATAACCGCGTCGTCATGCCGTTCAGCGAACATGCGGAAAGCAATCAGATTCTCAGCAAATGCCTTCCGCGACGGATACACACCCTTATTCGCGGCAGCGAACATGACAATGAACTTGTCGGCACCGAAACCCATCAGGTCACGCCCGGACACCTTCCCACCATTCACGTCACGCAGAAACGGTGTCGGCTTGAAGACGGTGGTGTCGATAGCGTGCGGCACATAAATGGATTCAAGCCCGAGCTGCGCCAACTGTGTCTGCCCAAACTTCGACATAGCCAACGGAGTCACATTCGGCTTCGCACACCACGCGGCCACATCAGGTGGACACGGTGCATGGTCAATCGGCACCCACGACGCAATCGGCCAGTTATCCCACTGTGGCCCCTTGAACACCCACACGTCGTAAAGGGTCACCAGCAGTGGCGGATTATCCGGGTGTGTTTGGAAATGCTCATGCATCTGCGCAGGCGCAACATCGTTGGAATATGCGTCGGCGCCACGCGGCCAAACGCGGACACCTTCCCATTCCGATGCGGCACCCTCTAACCCATAGTTGCTGAACACCCCAACTTTGTGTCCATCGGAACGCAACCGAGATACAACCTGCGCAGTCTGCGCACCGTAACCAGTCGCAGCCCACGGAGCATTAGAAACCCACCCGACAGTGATCGGGTGGGTGTTGGTGTTCGTGCTGATTCGGTGTGCCGGCTTCGGCTTCGACGGGCGAGGATTCTTTACACGTCGGGTGTTGCTCACTTGGTACTCCTTTGGGCAGTGGGTGTGTGGGGGGCCGACTGCCCGGCGGCCCCCCACACGTTTACGTTGTCCCTACTAGGACGCGCCGCCGGCAAAGTACTTGACGTGCGACGACTGGAGCAGATTACCGTCAACGCGGATCAGGCAGCGCAGCGTGATGAGGTCGTTCTGGAAAGCGAAATCATCACTGCGGGCAACCTGAATGCCGCCGACCGTGCGGGTCATGTAGGACGGGAAGTGTCCGGCAACCACCGACCGAGCAGCCGTACCCTGATTCGCCAGGTGCGGGTTCTCAATCAGCGGGTAGCCGAGCAGCCGGTCAGGTGTGTTCGCGTCAAGGGTTGGCGTGAACAGGTACTCACCGGACGTGGATGCCTTCAGCTTACGGACAGCGCCGATGCTGGCACCGTTCATCATGATCCCGAACCCGGGCAGGCGACGCGCAGCGCCGTCAATCGAGTAAACGAGGTCAATCAGGTTGTCGGCGGTAAACGCGCCGCTGACGCTGGTGCCACCGGTGACACCGGACCCGGCAGCGGTGACGATGCCGGTGGGCTGCACAGTGCCGGTGCCGGTGGTGAGCACCGAGTTCACCGCGTAACCGATGGCGTTGCCGGCCTGCTGCGCGACGAACCCGAGAATGTCCACCGACGAATCGGCAGCCATCTCAGACGAGATCTGCGTGAGGAACGCATACTTGAACGCTCCGAGGGTCACCCGACCAAAACCGGGATCGGACTCGTCAATCTGGGCAGCCTCACCCTCAAATCCGGCAGTGCTCCACGTCGAGAGCGTCGGAATGACGTAGTTCTCGCCGCTGGCCGTGTTCATCACGGTGACCACGTTCGGGTCGAGCATCGGCCCGACCAGGCGCGCCTGATCAAAAACGGTGTCGGCAAACGTCGTCGGAACCGGCGCATTCGTGCTGGTCTTCAGAACGTCACGACGCTCAAACGATGCGCTGCGAATCTCGCCACGGAGAAGGCTCCGCATAACCTCACGGTCATCGACAACAGCAGCCGCCACAGACGGGCGGGCAACGGCCTCGCGGCCCTCCATGCTGCGGGCGATCTCGGCTTCGCGTGCCTCAGCTGCCTGCACGTCCTTAATGAACTGTGCACGGGAATCAAGGTCAGCGGAAATGCGGTCGTACTTCTCGCGCTCCTCAGCGGTGAGATCACGGTTCTCGGCAGCCGCAGCATCGAGCATCGCACGCGCCTCCGACCATGCCCGCTGACGCGCCTCAATCTGCTTCGTAATGAAGTCAGACATTGTGCACCTCTTTCTATGGGTTGGTGTTTGGGTTATTTGCGGGCAGTGGTTGTGTGCTGCGGCTCCGCAACACGGTTCGTGACCGGCTCCGGTCACGGCACAATCATACAGATTTCAGGGACAGGTCTAGTTGATGCGCCATCAGGGTCAGTTTCGTTAGCACATCCTGCGATGGTGCCGCGTTATCTGCTGGCGTCAAACTGTTCACCACATTCGTCAGCAGTGCAGCCTGATCGCGGGTCAAATCCTCACCCGCCTCCAGCGCATCCACTGCGGCAGTCAGTTCCGCAACATCGGCACCGGTACGGTTAGCCACCACGTCAAGGCTGCGCACCTGCGCAGTCGTCCGAGAATATGCCGGATAAGCGACGATGCTCACCTCATGCAGCCGCACCTCCAACAGTTCCCGCGTCATCCCATCATCCGACCACTTATCGCCGCGACGCGGAACGGAGAAACCGAAAGACATACCTTCAATGACGCGGGTGCGCAGCAGCTCCGCCACATCACGGCCCAACGTGGTCTGCGGCAGATCAGCCTCCACCCGCAGGCCACGCTCATCCTCAGACAGACGCAGAGTCTTCGACCGCACAGACGCCAGCGGCTGCGACGTGTCATGCGACCACAACAGCATCACATTATTCTTCGACCGTAGAGTCTTCGTGAACGCGCCAGCCCGAATGTATTCGGTGAACGGTAGCGGCTCAGACGGTGAATCAAACACAGCCGCGTAACCACTGAACGACATGCCGTCACCAGTTTCACGGATCTCAAAATCTGTGACCGTGACCTGCCGTGTCTCCACCGCTGCACTCATCGTTCGTTCACCTTCCTGCATCGCTGCCACCTGCTGCTCAGCCCACCGCTGCGCCCGCCTCGACTGATCGGCAGGCCAGCCACCCCACAGCGCGTGCGCGACCATGCCAGGGGTCGGCGGATCCGTGTCACGGTCAGTTCCGTCAAGGTCACCCATATGCCGGGCGAACCATGCCGCCATACGCACAGCCTTATCGTCGCTGATCTGGCCCGCAGCCATTTCCCGTGCCTCACGCACCGTGCGAGCCGTCAAACCGTCGCCCGCGTAACCAGCCTCAAACCATTCAATGCCGCGACGTGCATTAGACGAAATCCAGTCCGGTACGTTGATGGCGCGAGACTCCGCGGCCCGGTACTCATCAGGGTTGCCCACCTCAATGCCGAGAGCTGACAACGCGGCAACCATGTCCGGGTCATTCTCCCACCACTCGTCAATATCGAACCGAGTGAGCAGATCCTCAGCAACCCGCACCTTGTATTCCACTGGGTCGCCACCATCAGACATGAACAGTTCCAGAAACGGTAGTTCATTGTCCTCGAGGAACCGCACGGTCGCTTCACGCTGCCGTTCCTGCCGTGCCGTCACAAACACCAGCCCGTAACCTTCGGCAGCCTTACCACGCAGGTACTCCACCATGCGTGCACGCGGTCGCCCGTTATCGGCGATGGTGCCGTCAATGTCGGACACGACTATCTCGGTGCGCTCGTCACTGTCGCCAGACTCGTCATCTTCACGTTCAGGCTGCCAACGGTTACAGTAATAACCGCCGTCCACCCAGTCAGACCACAACTCACACCACGCCTTACCGTCCTGCACACGGCCCTCGTCATAGAACAGACAGTTGCCGCAGGCGCGGCCCTCAGGCACATCCGGTGACACTGCTGGCCGGTAGTTGTCTGGCAGTGCACGTTCCCCACCCGGTTCGATTCCTTCCGCCAGAGACACGGCAACCATCTGGTCAATGGCTGCCTGCTTCGTGGTATGGCAGCCCATGACCTCGCCGTCATCCTTCACGGTCGCCCAACCATCGCAACCGTCCGCCGAATCGGTAATGAAATACGGCATCAGTTGAAGATCCTTAGAACGGAAACACCCACACCATCTGCGGTTGCGATACCCCACAACGCTTGACCCGCAGGCAACGTGATCTGTAGGTCAATATTCGAATGCATCGCATAACCAGTAGCAGTCCCGACAGTTGCCGAACCACCAACATGCACATAGTGGTTGCCGTTCTTGTCCTCAATATGAATGTGCGCATGCACCGATTCATTATCGGCGGCAACCAGTTCCACCGGCACCGCAGTGCCGAGCACATAACGTGCAGACTCAATAGGCATCACTACACCTCATAAGCACTAGACGGGTCAGCCGGACTAATCACCGCAATGGGCTGCAACTGAGTAGACGGAACACCAGTATGTTCAATAGGCGGCAACTCGAGTGCAGCCAGGACAGCAGCCGGATCAAACCCGGAATAAACCAGACGCTGCGCCATCGCAACCCGCTTATCAGTCTCGACCAGATCAGCAGCAGCCAGATTCACGTTCGCCAACGGAACCCGCACCGTGTCACCACCATCCACCGGCTGCATATCCTCGAGCCGGCGCACATCGTTGATCGACATGAACCCGGCCTGCAAACCAGTCGAATACGCCGAGTAACGGGTTTGTGTGTCGCCACGGAGCAGCGAATCAAGATTCATCCGAATGAATGCGCCACCAGGCAGCAGACGCGAATATGCTTCCTCAATCTTCGCCACAATCGGCACCACCGAGAACCGCACCCACTGGATCGCGTTCTGCTCCACCGACGCATACGCCATCGCACCAGCAGTCGTCACACCGATCATGTGCGGTGGCACGCGGAACGCACGGCACACTTCCTCAACTGCGAACTGGCGCGACGCCAGCAGCTGCGAATCCTCCGGGTCTACACCAATCTTGGTGACCTTCGCGCCACCACCAAGAACACCGGGACGGTGCGCCTTACGGATCCCGCGATGGTGTTCCTCCCACCCGTCTGCTAGGTCACGCGCCTGCTCCCGCGTCAGATTCCCGGGCGCCTCAATAACGATGTCAGTGACCGAACCGGACCCGAAGAACCGTGCCGAAAACTCTTCCAAAGCCTTCGACAGCCCAAGCGATTCCTTCAACGAATCGACGCGGGACACGCCACGCAACTGCGACGGCTTCCGCAACTCCGTCAAATGCAGCACTTCGTCAGCAGACAAAACCGTCCGCTGATCCCACACATACTCAATCTCCCGCGATGGGCTACGCCGCACCTCGACCCGCGTCGGATCAAGAGCGGTCAGGGCCACCACATCACCAAGATCATTCCGCGTCACCAACACAAACGCGTTACCGTCGAGCAGCAGCGACAGCAGCACCGACCCAAGATGATCCTGCCAAGCCATACCGACATCCGGCTCATCCACCCACATCGGACGCGGCAACAGCGGCAAATGCTCACCATCACGATGCACCAGCACATCCACCGGCAACGTAGAAACAGTATCCGTATACAGCCGCACACAAGAATAAACAGCAGACAGTTTCAGGGCATCATCCTGCGTCATCGAAACACCCGACAACGTGGAACCCGTGGACCAGTCGAGACCAGCACCCCACACAGACTGATACGAAAGCGCCCGCGACTCGGACGAACCGAACAGGCGACCTAGCATCAGTCACGCTCCAATGCGATACCGAAAGCCGTTACACCGGCACCCGCAACCATCCAACCCAACCACGCACCAACAGAGAAAGCGCCAACACACAACGCAACCAAACCGCTAGCCTGCAAAAGTGTAGCAACCAGACGACGATTCATAAGCACCCCTAAAACCCGAAAAACACTGGCACCGGATCTTCCACCGGAGCCTCACGCCGGAACGTTGCACGATCAAACGCAATCACCGCCGAAACCGCTGCATCAATCTTACGCGGCGAACCACGATGCTCCTTCACAATCCGCGGCCCCAACCGATCCACCTTCACCGCACAGTTATCAACATGACGCGCCAAAACTGGAGAACCGTCATGGCGTAAACCACCCGACACCACAGCGTCATAAAACTTCGCGCACGCCGGCACCATCCGACCAGGCGACGTAGACGCATACTCGACAACAGGGACACCAGCAGCCGCCAACGCATCCATACTTCGCTGCCACCGGTACGGGTCGAACGCCACCTCCAACACATCGAACTGGCCACACAACTGCATGATGCGAGCCTCAACAGCCGAAATATCCACCCGCCAATCATCACGATCCGTGGGCTGCTTCTCCCACACATCCACCAACCAAACCCGAGGCAGTTCCTCAACAGTGGCGGCAACAATGGCCGTACAGTCACCGGAGAAACTGCCATCCACCCCCAGGACGATTGGGACGGGATCGCCCGGGAATGGTGGGGGGCAGTCGCCAGCAGCAGCCCACGCACCATGAGGCAACCAAGACTGCTGCGACGCAACAAAGTTATTCAAACGCTTCGTCCTAAACTCCGCCTCCGGAGTCCGCTTCACCGCAGACTCGAAATCCTCCGGATCCTGCAAATCCCCAAACCCGGGATTCGCAGCCTTCCACGTAACCGGCGACCGCCAATCAGCATCAGGACTCGCCTGCCACCACGCAGCAAAAAACGAATCGTCCTTCACCTCACCCGACGCCACCCGCTGCGCATACTGATACAACGAATAAGCAACCGAATCCTGACCCGTCTGATCCGTCCGCACCCCAGCAGTCGTAATCGCCAACGTCAACGCATCAAACCGGGCAGCCTGCGCCAACGTCATCACATCCCACAACTCCCGATTCGGCGCAGCATGCAACTCGTCATAAACAACCAACGTCGGAGACAAACCCTCCTTCGTGAACGCCTCAGACGACAACACCCGATAAACAGAACCACGATGCGGAACCTCAATCGCATCCCGATACAACCGGCACTGCTGCGACAAATCAGGCGACATCTCAACCATCGCCTTCGCCGAACCAAACACAATCCGCGCCTGCTCACGATCCGCAGCACAGCTATAAACCTCACCACCACGCGGACCCAAAATCAGGCCATGCAACGCAATACCCGACGCCAACGCAGACTTCCCAGACTTACGCGGCAAACCAACCAACGCAGTCCGATGCCGCAACCGGCCATCCCTACGTCGAGCAAACAGAGCACCCAACAACTGCACCTGCCACGGTCGCAACGACAACGGCTCACCCGACCGGCCACCAACCGAATCCTTCACCTGCGGACAAAAAGACTCAATAAAGGCCTGCACATCGGCACCATCACCACGCCGAACATCAGCCACCGGCACCCGCGTCAAAATCGTCGGAGGCCAACCCTTACGCGCAGCAACCACAACTAGCCCCTAGCACGCTTATCCCGCGCAGCCTGCATCTCCTCGAGCTTCGACTGCGCCTTCACTTCAGCGACACCCAACTTCGACCGATCCGATGGAGTCAAACCAAGAAGCGACAACCAGGAACCAATCTGCTTCTCCAAATCAGCCAAAGCCTGCACAAGCGGATTCTTATACGGGTAACCCTTGTCCGTCACAATCGACCAACCCTGCTCAGCCAACTGCGACAAGAAAAACGCGCGACGGTCAAAAGCCTGAGCAGTCAACAACAACAAATGCTGATCCGACTCCGCCAACCACGGACGACCCGCCTCCACAGCAGACACCCAAAACCGGCGACCCTCAACACCCAAAGAATCCGGCACCACATCCACAACTGGCGCCAACGCAACCACCCGCGACGAATCCGGCAACGCACGCTTACCCGGATTCCCCAACGCACGCTTACGCTCCACAGGAACACTACGAACAACCATCAGCCCACACCCGTCGTTGACACCACAACACGATTACCGCGAACACTATTGCAACGACGATGCGCCACATGCAGATTCGCCAACTCATTAGTGCCACCCATCGACACCGGCAACAAATGATCCACAGTCAAACCAGCAGCATGCGAACCAGGCAAAGACAAATCAATCCGGCCACCACAAATATGACAGTGATCCCCACGCACAGCCACAATCTCATCAATAGGCGGCATCACACCCGCAGCCCGACGACGATTAGCCTTCCGCACATTCCGCTGCCGATCCCGCATCTTCCGGCAAGCAGCACACAACTGCACACCATGACCAGAACGGTCACGACGCTCACCACAACGCCGGCAATAAACCACTGGCTTCACCGCCAGCTGCGCCTTCAAGTAAAACGCTCGAGAGCGACACCGCGGACTACAAAACTTCATATGCCCATGAGTAGGCACAAACTCCACCGCGCAATGCGGGCACGTCTTCGGATCCCTCGATGCTCGAGCCGGCTTCGGCGCACCAGACGCGAACCGGCATCCGTCGCAGTATTTCCGGGCACGCCCGGAGGCGCGGACCGGGTGCGGATCAAAAACCTTTTCACATAGTTTACATTTCGCTTGTCCCAAACCTCTCACCTCCCGAGGTGCGGCGTTGCGCGTGTAATA